>Ga0105046_10005583_pt1 | contig 19910 bp, 13 predicted proteins | sample MAT03_FD_78385 | JGI IMG/M metagenome (GOLD analysis project Ga0105046, IMG submission 78385) | Freshwater microbial communities from Lake Fryxell liftoff mats and glacier meltwater in Antarctica - MAT-03 (megahit assembly) | ecosystem: Environmental > Aquatic > Freshwater > Ice > Liftoff... | reverse complement strand
TTTTATACCATCAAAATTATTGTAATTCATTGATCACTTCTTCTCTAAAAACACATTCAGCCCGCACTCCAGATACTCAGCATAAGCGTCTACGCCTTCTTTGTATCCGCGTGGTTTGCTCATTACTTGCTCATCTGGACTTAACAAGACATAAAGTGGTTGGGTGTTTTGCTTGAAATTGACAATCTGTAGGTCTGCATAAACGTCCCCAACATCGCGTAGCTTTTCCTTTCTGCTCTTGGAGTAGAGAATTTCATCCAGCTTTCTTTTGTCATCAACGTAAAGTGAAATTAGAACATACTTTTCCGATATCAATTTACGGACTTTTTCGGCCACCCAGATGTGTTCTTCGGTTTTGCGGCAATTTACACAACCATAACCCGTAAAATCCAGCAGCACAGGCTTACCAACTTCCTTGGCATAGCTCATTCCTTCACAATAATCTTTGAAGCAATCTAGGTTGTTGGCAGTTTTGGTGAAAGAAGGATAACGCGATTTGATCTTGGGATCTACCGTTCCTTCTTTTAAAAATATATTATAATGTGCTGGTGGCGCCAAGCCACTTAAGAGCAACTTGGAATCGTAACTATTGGTGGTAGCATTGAAGAAGAATCCTGATATCAAATACAACGTCCAAACAACAATCAGGCCTCCAAATACTTTTCTTTTTGGTCCTATCTTTTCATTGGGATTGTCATGTGGGAATCTGATAAATCCGAACAAATACAAGGCCATACCTGCAAACAAGATTACCCAAATGGCCATAAATGTTTCGTATTTCAAAATACCCCAGTGCGAAGTCATATCCGCAACCGATAGGAATTTGAATGCCAAAGCAAGCTCCAAAAACCCTAAAACCACCTTGACAGTTGTCATCCAGCTTCCCGACTTTGGCAAGGAGTTCAACCACGCAGGAAATGCTGCAAACAAGCCAAAAGGCAATGCCAGTGCGATGGAAAATCCCAACATAACTATAAATGGTCCCATGACATTATCAGCTGACTCCACCAAGGCTGATCCAATGATGGGTCCAGTACATGAAAATGAAACTATTGCCAATGTAAATGCCATAAAGAAGGTTCCAATCAATCCGCCTTGGTCTGCCATAGCGTCACTTTTATTGGAAATCCAACTCGGTAAAGTGATTTCATAATAACCGAAGAAGGAAAATGCGAAGAACAAGAATATCAGAAAAAACAAGGTGTTGGCTATCCAGTTGGTCGATAGGGCGTTGAGGGCTGTCGCTCCAAAAAGTGCAGTGATGATCAAGCCTATAGCGACATAAATGATGACGATACTTGCACCGTATATCAAGCCGTTTTTGATTCCAGATTTGCGGTCTTTGCTGCCCTTTGTGAAGAAGCTCACAGTCAAAGGAATCATCGGAAATACACATGGCGTCAATAATGCAATCAATCCACCCAGAAATCCGAATAGGAAAGTCCAAAACAAACCCAAATCTCTTGTCACGTCCTCAACTCCACAGTCACCAATTGGCTTGGCATAGCTGGCAACGATACTAGGTATTTGCTGATCCAATACATTTCCTTCCAATTTGTGCGCACTGCAATCTGCCAATTTTACTGTAGCTGGAGCTTTTGACTCTATATTGCCTGCTATCGTTGTTGCCGTGTCAATTTTTGAGGTGGCATCCGTCGCATTTGCAACGCTTGTCTCTGCTGGAATAATTGCTGCAACATCTGATTTTAACTGAAATGAGAATTCTACATCCTTTGGAGGCAGGCACATTTCTTTATTGCAGGTCATGAAATTCACCAAACCTGTAACGGGCTTGCTGTCATCCAAAATCCTGAGTTTCTGAGTAAAAATTGCTTTTTTGTAAAATTTAACCACGTTCATTTCAAAAACCTCATCGAATATTTTCTTGCGGTTCAATGGATTCTCTTCAGCCTTACCGATCAATTGGTAGTGTTTCCCTTTATCAAATTCAAATAAAGTAGCCGTTGGCCCATCCTGACTTTCCAGAAATTGGCTATAGATGGTCCATTCCTCCTGAATCTTAGCAGTAAAAGTCAAGGTGTAGGTATCAGATCCGGTTTTTTTGGATTCAAAAGTCCATTTGACAGGGTCCAATATTTGCGAGTAAACAGGGCTGGCAACTAATGATATTGTCAGAAAAAGTAAAATGTTTTTGATCATCAGAACGTCGTGTTTATTTGATGTCGGCAGTGTAATAGACTGAAGCCGGCGGATAGCATAGCTCATTGTTGCATGTCATGAAATCAATAAAGCCAGATAATGTAATCAATGGCTTCTTACTGCTTATCATTTGGGTGATCACCATTTCATCACTGTATTTGATGAGGTTCATGCCAAAGATATCATCAAATCCTTCTTTCTTTTTGCCCTTTTCAGTGGTTTTTTGAACATCAAGATCAGTTTGTTCAATACTGAACCCTGTTCTTACTGGCCCATTGTCATTTTCAAGAAATTGAGAATACACATAATAACCCTCCTGAATCTTAGCCCGCAGTTCTAATTTGTAGCTGTTGTCTTTAACTTTGGTGGCGGTTGCCGTCCATTTTACTATTTTATCCGATTGTGCTGCAATAGAAATAGTAAACAGCATCAAAATGGGAAGAATGAATTTCATGAAATTAATTTTAATTAAGAGTACCCAAATATGTCACTTTAACTTAGCGAAAATCAAGCCATTCGGAATGATTAACATTAATTTATGACATATACTTAATCAGGAGTTAAGGTGTTTTTCAATAAAGATTGGAATAAAATTCTGCCATCAGTATTTCCCAATATCTCCTCAGAGGCTCTCTCCGGGTGGGGCATCATTCCAAACACATTCCTCCCAGCATTGCAAATTCCAGCAATTGCTCTGGTAGAACCATTTATATTTGATTCAGGTGTAAGCGCTCCATTTTCATCGCAATAGCGGAGTAGAATCTGATCATTCGCTTCCATTTGATCGAGTTCCTCATTTGAAGTATGGAATCTTCCTTCGGCATGTGCTATTGGGATCTTAAGCACTTGCCCAAGTTCAGCTGCACAGGTAAATTCAGAATTTGTAGTCTCCACTTTGATATAAATATTCTTGCAGATGAACTTTTGCTGTTCATTGCGCAACAATACACCGGGCAGCAGACCTGCCTCGCACAAAATCTGGAACCCATTGCATATACCTATTACCTTGCCACCTGAGTTTGCAAAGGCTTTAACAGCTTTCATGATGGGTGACAACCCTGCCAATGCACCGCAGCGGAGGTAGTCTCCATAACTGAAACCCCCTGGTAGAAAAACTGCATCTGATTGGGAATCCATATCCTGGAGCTGCGTCTCTTTATGCCAAACTTTGTTTACTTCCAAGCCCATAACATCCTGCAACACATGAACGATGTCATCATCACAATTGGATCCTGGAAATATTATCACTGCACATTTCATGAAATACTGAATTTTATGTTAAAGCTAAAGGCCCATATTGCCAAAAAAGCACATGAGCTATAAGCAGCAAATGTACCAATTCTGCTGCTGATTTTGACATATTGTGAAATAACATTCCTCCAAATATTGCAAGTGGGAAAATGACTATCGTGAAATAGACGCCTTGCCAGGAAGGAATCAAGAAAAGTGAAATACCTGATATCAACAAAACCCAATATAATACTTCAAGGTATTTGTCGATCTGGATGTTGACTTTGTTGTGCAACAAATTATAGAAAATCAAAGGTAAAGTGCTGAATACCAGTGCTGTGCCCCAACTTAAAGCCTTGGGCCACGGAAAGATCTGTATGACAGGCTGATAGATAGCCCAAGATTGAAGATATGCCAACAAAGTCAGCTCCTCCCCAATTGCAAACAAATAGGTAAACATCAAAATGAGCGGTGACAAAATACCAAATAAAAACGACGCATAATCTTCCCATTTGGGATTCATCAATACTCTTTTGCCTATTAAAACGGTAATAATTCCCAATGCCGAAGGAAGCCAAAACAACATTGACAATCCCATTAAAAATCCAACCCGAAGCAAGGGAACCCTACTGTACGCTTTTTTGTATTGGGAGAGCAGCGTCCAAATTGCAATCAAAACGAGTAAGTTGGAAATTATAATTGGAGAATGACAAGCAATGGAAGGATATAAATTGTGAAGGAAAACCCAAATTAAACCTGGAAAGAGGTTTTGATCCCGCATGATTCTCAAGCGATTGCACATGTTGTTGACCAATACTGCACCAATAAATATGAGTAAAATATCAATGAGTTGAGCGGATACTTGATTTTGAGCAAGCCATGAGCTGCTTGGAAAATCCAAAAAACTCAAGTGACTGCTGAACCTGTGCTTCTGTTCAAAATACATAGCCTTGAACCGGAATACAAATAAGTAAACCAGAAATACCAAATTAACCAATAGTTGATTCGTCCTAAAAATATTCAACAATGCGCTGTGCTTTGATGCAAAAGTAGAAACATTTCATGAATGATATAAAAACTATCTCAGCTAATTGACTTTCAAGGAGCCAGTTGATTGAGTTTCCTGACAACCATGCCGCCTTTTTCTTGTTAATTCCATAACTTGCACCACTTTTCATTCAAAAGGCAGTAGTGAATTTAGATACTTTACAAAGTCTGGTTAAGAAAGAACTTGAGCATTTCGAAAAACATTTTCGGGAAGCCATGCGCAGCCAGGTCCCATTGTTGGACAAGATAACCTATTACATCGTAAAGCGCAAAGGCAAACAAATACGCCCTATGTTTGTGTTTTTGAGTGCTCAACTGGTTGGGAAGACCACTGAAGCAAGTTATCATGGAGCCTCACTGATTGAAATGCTTCACACGGCTACACTCGTGCATGATGATGTGGTAGATGATGCCTTCTTGCGCCGAGGTTTTTTTAGTATCAATGCATTGTGGAAAAATAAAATAGCAGTGTTGGTCGGCGACTATTTGTTGTCAAAAGGATTGCTGTTGGCCATTGAAAACAACCAATTCGAACTCCTCAGAATCATGTCGGAAGCGGTGAAAGAAATGAGCGAAGGGGAATTATTGCAAATTGAGAAAGCCCGTCGACTCGACATTGAAGAATCAGTTTACTATGAAGTTATCCGTAAAAAAACAGCCTCTTTGATAGGAGCAGCTTGTGCAGCAGGTGCCTGTTCCGCAGGTGCAAGCGTGGAACAGATAGCGCGAATTAAGGAATTTGGGCTTGCGGCTGGCATGGCATTTCAGATCAAAGATGATCTGTTTGACTTTGGTGAGGATTTTATCGGTAAGCCACTTGGCATTGACATCAAAGAAAAAAAGATGACCTTGCCACTGATCTACGCATTATCCAATTGTGATTCAGGAATGAAAAGGAGAATGCTGAAGTTGGTTGCCAAGGAACGAGCTTCGCGCGCAGAAATTAATGAAGTGATTTCATTTGTAAAATCATCAGGTGGCATGGACTACGCTACGAGCAAAATGTTTGCATATCGGGAGGAAGCTTTGACCATTTTGGATCAATTTGAAGCCAATGAAGCCGCAAAATCTCTGCGCGAATTATTGTTTTTTGTAACCGATAGGTTGAAATAGTTAGGATATTAGGTTTTTTAGTTTGTCACATATTTATTTTCCAAAATTAGATATTTTATTTTATTTTCTTTGTTGTTATTGTGACAATGATCAGCTATAACATTGACCATCATGGATTTCTGTTTGGCAGGAAAAGCATTTTTATTGATAAGCTCTCAAATTAGTAGGCTCAGAACTTGGAAGACTAAAAGTATATTTGTTAGCTTTGGAAATCCTTTTCGATAAAAACAGCTTTATGAAACTTTCCCGTCCTGCTAAGAAGTCCATGTTTATGTTTTGTCTGATATTTGGTTTTGTTTGGACTCTCCAAGCTCAATTAAAAATAAACGAAGTCGCCAGTACCAACCCGGGGTATCTATTGGATGAAGATGGCGATAGTCCCGATTGGTTCGAACTATTAAATGCCAATACTATTACAATATCATTGGATGGCATGAAAGTGACTGATGGAGGCAACACATGGACATTTCCCAATTTGACTTTAAATGGTGGTGAACGGATCGTGGTTTTTGCATCCGGCAAGGATCGTTCAACAATTATCAAGAATGGTGATCACTGGGAAACTGCCACCAAGGAAGATGATCTTTGGCAATTTGATGATGGTACCAATCCGCCTCCTGCTGACTGGACCACATCTTCAATTATTGCAGGCTGGCCATTTGGAACAGGAGGATTTGGCTATGGTGACAATGACGACAATACCCAATTAGCTTCTGGCACAATTACAGCTTATTACCGAAGAACATTTGAAGTAAGTGATGTGTCAGCAATTATTGCAGGCGAGCTCAGTATGGATTATGATGACGGATTTGTAGCATACCTCAACGGAGTAGAGATAGCTCGGGCAGGTGTGCCCGATGGCCAGACAAATACTACCCTTGCCAATATTGAACATGAAGCGGAATTCTACAATGGAGGCAACCCCACAGATTTTCTATTGGATCCTGCTTTTCTTGCATCACTATTGGTTCAGGGTGAGAATGTACTTGCAGTTGAAATTCACAATATATCAGCTGGTTCAAGTGACTTGAGTGGCAGGACTTGGTTACACTTTGGTATCAACAACAGCAATATCTACTTTGAGCCAACTCCAAATTGGTTTTTTCCAAGTAGTGGATTTCAAGCTGACCTGCATACCAATTTTAAATTAAGTGGTGGGGAGACCATTATGCTCTTTAATGCAGATGCTACTCTGGCCGATATCATTGCCATTCCCGAGTTGGAAAGGGGAGATGTTTATTCGCGTTTGCCTGATGGTCAAAACTGGTGTTACAGCAATGAACCTACTCCCAACAATATCAATCTTGGAACCTGTTATAGTGGGTACAGTGATCTGCCTGTATATGTGAGCACGCCAGGATTTTATGACAATCCGCTGGCATTGTCTGTGGTAGGCGAGGAACTCTATGTAACCAATGATGGCAGAGAACCCAAGATACCAGGTGATCTGTATGTAGGAGGAATGATGCTGAATCAAACTATAGGTATTCGCGCCATCAATGTCAACAGTGGCCGTTTGCCAAGCCGAACTGCCAATGCTACGTTTTTTATCAAAGAACCAAGCAATTTGCCTATCGTGTCCATTACCAGCGACCCGATCAATTTGTTCAATGGTCCAGGGCCTGCTATTTATGACAATTCAATCACCAATACCAGTGTACCTGTCAATGTTGAGTATTTTGACCAAAATAAAGTTAGAAGATTCAGTGAAAATGCAGGATTGAGTATTGTTGGCAATTTTTCAACAGCATTTGCCCAAAAATCCATGCAGTTTATTTTCGATAATGATTTTGGAGCGTCAGGTGATATTCCCAATGCGGTTTTTCAAGACGATAAGCCTGACATAAAATTCCTAAAAGGATTCAGAGTTCGCAATATGGATGATGATTATTCTCAAGCCCGTATGCGCGATGTTGTTGCCAATAGACTGAGCAAAGGCACCAATAGTTCATGGGCTGCATACCAAAATGTAGCAGTTTTTATCAATGGGAAATATTGGGGTCATTATGGTGCAAGAGAACTGCTGGATCGCTATTATGTTCGAGACAATTATGGTGCCGATCCCAACAATGTGGACATGGTAAAAACCCTGTTTGGCAATCCGCTTGAAATGGAGGAAGGAACAGATTCATCCTACTTGGCCTTGACTGATTTCATAATCAACAGCAACATGAGCAGTCCTCAGAATTATGCAAAGGTGGATGAAACGATTGACGTCAATAACTGGATTGACTATTTTTGCAATCAAATATATGTTGACAATGAAGATTGGTTCCCATCATTTTACTACAACAACACACGCATGTTCACAGCTCGTGACCCGTATGTAAAATGGAAATACTTGCAGTGGGATCAAGGCTATAGCCAGTACAATCCTTCCTTCAATCTTTTGGAGAATGTGCTGAATGATCCAAACAACTCCACCCACAGCCAGATGTTCAAAAGCTTACTTTCAAATATCAATTTTCAAAGACTTTTCATCAATCGATTTGCAGATTTGCTCAATACCAATTTTCGATCCGCAAAAGTGCATAAGCTTATTGGTGAGAATGCCTTGGAGCTGAAAGATGAAATAACGCGCACTTATGAACGTTGGATCGGTCCATCAGGCGGAAATTATCCACCACCGGATTCGACAGAGTGGGTACAGCAGGTTGAGAACTTAAAGAATTTTCACGCTTTTAGGAGGCCGGAACAGTTCAATCATATCCAATCAGAATTTAACCTGAATGATCAGGTTGATATTACCCTCAATGTGATCCCTGCTGGTGCTGGATTCATCAAAATTTCAACCATTATACCGCAAGATTTGCCTTGGACAGGGACTTATTTCAATGGAGTGCCAGTTAGTGTGAGAGCAGTAGCCAATCCTGGATTCAAATTTACCAAGTGGACGCCAAACCAATTCATCAGCAATGGCGGCAAGGTTGATTTCACGACTAATATTACACAGAATACCAGTTTTACTGCAGAATTCAGTGGTAGTTCAATTTTGGATGGTATCGTGGTTTCAGAGCTCAATTACAACAGCGATAGCACTTTATCCACAGGCGATTGGATAGAACTGCACAATAACAGCAGCTCAGAATTGGATGTGAGTGGATACACCCTTCGTGATGCAAATCCTTTGAATTCCTTTGTGCTTCCTGACCCCACCAAGATTCCAGCTGGTGGATATTTGGTTTTGGCAGCTGACATTGATAAATTTCAAGCAGTTCAACCGTCCATTGCCAATGTGATTGGATTTACAGGATTCGATTTTAGCAACAGTGGTGATAGTATCGTGCTTTTGGATGCTATAGGCAATGATGTAAGTCATTTTAAGTACGATGATAAGGATCCTTGGCCACTGGCGGCGGATGGATATGGGCGTAGCATGGAACGTTTTGATACTTGGGACGATCCTGCACAGTCCAATTCATGGTTTGATGGTTGTGTAGGTGGAAGCCCCGGCAAAGCATACAGCCCATGTCAAGAACAATTGATCGTTACTGAGGTCAATTATCGGTCATCAATTGATAGTGATGCAGGTGATTGGCTTGAAATATACAACACCACCAATGCCTCAATCTCATTGAATGGATGGGGACTACGAGACAACTCAGATGCCAATTATTATGCTTTTCCAACAGGAGTGAGCATCGCCTCTGGTGCCTATTTGGTTGTGTTTCAAGACGGAGCCAAGTTCAATACCCGACACCCCAATATCAGCAACGCGGTAGGCTCGAGTAGTATCGGACTAGGAAGTGCTGGTGATGCTATTAGGCTTTATGGTCCAAATGGAGTGGTCAACTATGCTATGGTCTTTTTAAACAAATTGCCATGGCCGCTTGAAGCAGATGGTGAGGGAAAGACACTTGAAATATTGGATTACAATGGCAATGCCAGCGATGGTAGCAATTGGTTTGCCGGCTGCCCTGAAGGCTCGCCTGGAGTAGTTTATAATCCAGATTGTACAAACTCAACTGATGAAGTAAATACAATGAGTGATCTGTTCTACCCCAACCCTGCAATCAATTGGATCATTTTAAAATCAGATAAAATAAGCAAAGTCAGCTTGACCGATCTATTGGGCAGAACGATCATATTAAAGCCAAATGGACTCGGCATGATAGATGTAAGTCATCTGCCAGTTGGATATTACACGGTACTGTTTGAGACAGACAAAGGAGAAAGGATTGTACAAAAAATGGTAAAGCAGTGACTTAGAATAGATTAATTGTTTTATCTTTGGGAATAAAATATTTATAGTTTTTAAAAACGGAAAATTAGTATGAAATTTCTGCCAACTGCCAACTGCCTTTGGTTATTAATTATTTTGATAATAATGCTGGTTAGTCCATCATGTCAAAAAGACAAGTTGCTATCAGAAATCACTAATGAAACTGTTCCTATTGTTTATTCAGATTGGACTAAAAACGAGAAATTGTTTTTTGATTTAAATGGATCACAAAGCAACATTGTTCAGCGTGGCACGGATAATATATTATATCGCAAAGAATTAATATCTGCTTACAATGAACTTGCAAGAATTAATCATACTCAAAATATAGTTGATTCTTTATTAATGAAATTTGGGCGACCAATTTGGAAGTATTCCCATGTTTATAAAGGCAATAACTTAGGTGAAACATTAGTCATTCTGCCTTTTGCCTTTACCCAAGAAAATAAAACTACAGCAATTTTATCAGTTTATAAAAGTTATGATTTAAGCCACAAAGAAAGGTATAGTATTTCGGGTTACACACGAAAAGAACTTATGGAAGCTGACTCAAATTCCAATTGCTATAAGAAAAACTATATCAAAGAGATCATTTCATTTGATCAAAGTATATTTCGTTTGACTGATCTATCTCTCAAAAATTCTTTTTGTGATTGTCAAGATGGAATTTATATGCCACCGCTACCTCCTGGAGGACCGTATTGTCCATGGAAGTTAGTTGAAATTTGCTATGATGATGTTAATAAGGTTTTTTGGAATGGTGGCATATTTAGGATGCCTCCTCATTTGGATCATGACATGGATGGCATAATTAATTATCAAGATCAAGATTGGTTAGATTGGAGTACAAGACATAATGTCAATCAACAGCAACTTCTAAAATTCTTCCAAGACCATTGGAATGATATTTTTGCCGAGAGTTATGAAAGTTGGTGGAATAATGTTAATTCATATGTTCCAGAATACATAGAAGGACTTGCGAATGGTTTAACAATAGCAGAATGGGAAGACTTTTTTGAGAATTATGCAATTGATCATGGTCTAGATTTTCAATATTTGACTGAAGAACAAATGTGGGATGCAATATTCGATGGTATTGAGCAAATTTATGATCAATGGGGTGATGAATTAAGCAATGAATATGATGAAGGGATTGATGACACACAAGATATAGATGACGGGGACTGTTATGATTTCGGCCAGGTTACTGGAAGCAAAAATGAATCAAGAACCGTTAGTTGTTCTTGGTATTATGTGAAAGATTGTGGTATTTATTATTCAATTGAAGACTGGTTCAAGGATGATAATTTTGGGGGTATTATACCTTGTGTACCATGTGTTAGTGGAGAACCATTGGACGATCAAGCACTTTTAACAGCTTATGTTCAGAATTTCATATCTGAATTTCAGTTTGATTTTTTATCATTCAATCAATTGTTAGGTCTTGCTGCCCCCATAAATATATTTCAAACCCCCCAAGAATTGTTCAACGACCAATTATGGGAAATTTTGTTAGAGTATATTTTAAATCATTTCGATGCATTTGATGCAGATCAAATAGATTGGATTAAAGCAAAACCAGAAAGAATTTGGATGCTTTATGAAATTGCTTACAAATACCCTTTGATAGATCCTTATGCTGCTGTTGAAGCGGTTTCTGCCAATGTAGGTGTAAGCTATTATGATATTCGAGCTGAATACGTTAATTGGACAAATTTAAACTCACCTATAGATTTTCCTCAAGTACCTAAAATTGACCATCCGAATGTTAGTGTTGAAAATTTTGATTAAGCAAACACCACAATAGGTGATATTATTGGAATAAATAATGATAGATCAAAGACCGAGGATTTAGAATATGGAACAGCAGGAAATACCAAAGGTATAGATCGTGAAACTTTGGGAAGGCCGGAGTCACAATGTTTTACTTTGATGGGTGCATTATTTGAACTCACAACACTATTTGACAATCAACTGGATGAAGTCGGGGAAGATTTTATTCAAATATTTGATGATGGCGTCAGCCCTGAAGTTGTGTCCAATAATACTTTGAACAACAAAGTGTGGGAATCAAATTCTACTTATAATTATTTGGAAGATTTTGCTTATCAAATGAATAACACACTTAAGTCCACCAATGGTGTTTTAGATGGGATTGTAATTGATAGGGAGTGGGTTAGACCGATATTCAACTCAACTTTTGATTTATTTCATGGATTAAAAATATTAGTCAATGATACCAATAACACAAAAGTAACCATCAATCAATATTATTATAACCCATCCACAAAAGACTGGGTAGCAGATTGCAATATTACAATAACCGATCACTTTGGCTTAGATAAGCGTGATGCCTTGGCCTACCAATGTTACCACGATGGATTTGCAGCTTGGTGGCTTTTACAAAACAAATATGCAAATTCACCATTTATAACCAAGATATCATTCAGCGCCACACTTAGAGGTTCATTAGACTTATGAATAGGTTCTTCATTTTAATTATGGTGATTTTCTTTTTATCTTGCAATTCAAAAAGTTTAAAAATTAAATCCATACCTTATTTTGCAACTGAACGTCACACCGATGAACCGTTTAGTAATAATAGGAACTTGCCATTTGTAAATTACAATTATTTTGTAAGTAATTATTATTTGGAGGATAAGACATTTGAAGAAATATTAGATAGCTTTGTTTGTTGCAATTATTGCAAACGAATGGATTCGGTAAGAGCTAGTTATCGTTTCTTCAAATCTTCTTACCGAACAAGTAAATGGTACTTAAAAAAATTTGAAAGTATTGGGTTTTTTGAATGCGAATCAAAGGATCAAATTAGATATTATAAATGGAGTTTTTTAAAGAACAAAGCCTACGGTACTAAAGATTATGCTCATGGAGGGATGGGAACTAATTACAATAGTGAACAATTTACCTGTAATTGTGATAGTCTGAAACCAGAGAATTCAAAGTATATAGAACTGAAATGGACCAAAGATTTAGAATTAATTCCAGACGTCAAATGACCCTTATTGTATCTCCCTAGGAGCGTTTAAAATTCAAATTTTAAGTAGCTCAAAAACAAGCTTTGGAACAACTAAGTAATAAGTCGTTTCAGCGTTAGCCAAGTATATTTGACATTTAATGCTGAACAAACAACCATTCAATTTTATGTTGGTTACTGTTATTCATTTTTAATAGATAAACACCATTGGCAATATTGCTAACATCAATCACACAAGAATCGCTGTTGACTGAAATGGTATCAATAACTTGACCTTGTATATTTATTAATTCTATGCTATATATATCATTCAAGCCATTAACAGTTACAATGCTGTTTGCAGGATTGGGCATGATTTTTATATCAGCTGTTTGGCCCAAATCAGAAACAGAAACTCCACTACAATCGGTACTGTAAATGGTGTTTGGTTAATGACTGTATAGTGGTAGGATAGTGGTAGGATAGTGGCTGTATAGTGGCTGTATAGGGGCTGTATAGGGGCTGTAATATGGCTTGAAAGGGCATGAAATAGGCTTAAAAGGTCTTGAAATAGGCTTGAAATGCTGTATTTAGTGCTGCAATTACCTGAATGTCAGTCATTTATAATGCATTTTTTATGCACAATAGCACTGCGCTTTGCATAATTGGGTACATATTTACAGGATTATCTTTATTATATTCCATTAGTATAATAACGAAAAAAGTATTGAAATAGGCACATAAATGATTATTTTTTATTGGTATGATCGGTATGATCGGTATGATCGGTATGATCGTTATGGTTGGTTAGTCGATTGGTCGGGTGGTCAGTTGGTCAGTTGGGCGGTTTGATCGGTTATTTGTTGCATCGTTTAGTTGTTTAGCTGTTGAGCCATTAAGTCGTTGAGGAAGCACGACGCATTTAGGTTTTTCAATCGTAATTTGTCAATTGTAATTCGTAATCTGTCCAGCCAACAACGAAAGGGTAAGAGCTTATTTTGTTGACTTGTCCCCTTTTAAATTAGTGCGGTCATAAAACGTTGTTTTATAGCTGTTTAATATTTTAAAATGCTATTTTTACCGCACTAAGGGGTGTTTTTCATGAAAACAAGAGTTGTCAAGACCGCATCAAATGGCAAGGCTGTTCAGGTAGTTCGTTATCACCAAAACAAAAGGTTCATATTGCGGCACATTGGTTCTGCTCATTCCGAACAAGAACTAGATAACTTGTTTCTATTGGCAGAGCAATGGATTAAGGACTTTAGCAGTCAACTTTCTATATTTCCTGATGAAAATCCAAACAAGGTGTTACACCTCAACCATAGCAGTTTTATAGGGGTTAAATACCATTTCTTTTATCAACAAATAAGTGCTTTACAACGTCAAATTGGTCTGGGTGATTTACCTGCTTTGCTCAATGATTTGGTCGCGATACGGATATTTGAACCCGCCTCAAAATTGCGTGCTCTGGAGTTGATGGAACTGTTTTTTGGTATTGGTCATAGTCGTAAAACATACTATAAGATTGCCCCCAAATGCATCGAACTCAAGCAGATCATAGAGCAACAGATTGTAGGCTTTGCTAAAGCACATTATGCATTTAATTATCAACTGGTTTTTTATGATGTAACCACTCTTTACTTTGAGACTTTTCAAGAGGATGAGTTGCGTAAAAATGGTTTTTCAAAAGACAATAAATCCCAACAACCACAAATATTAATAGCCCTAATGGTAAGTAAAGAAGGCTTCCCTATTGCGTACGAAGTATTTTCGGGCAACACGTTTGAAGGTCATACCTTTATTCCCTCCATTAGGAATTTTATTGAAAAGAACGCGGTAAATGACCTTACTGTAGTGGCAGATGCCGCGATGATTAGCACCGACAATGTGAAGCAGTTAGTGCTAAATAAAATAAACTACATTGTGGGTGCGAGGCTGGGAAATCTATCCACCTCGTTGCTGTCTAGCATAGACAAAAGCATCAATAGAGAGGACGGCAAAAGCATCAGAATAAAAACAGATAATGGTTATCTGATTTGTAGTTATTCTGCACTCAGATATCGAAAGGACAAATATGAAATGGAGAAGCAAGTGGAAAAAGCAATGCAAGTGATTGAACAACCTTCAAAAAGCAAAAAATTAAAGTTTACACAGACTGATGGAACAAAAATAACGCTAAACCAAGCCTTGATTGAAAAAACTCAAAAATTATTAGGTATTAAAGGATATTACACAAACCTGGAAGCGTCGGTAGCAGACGATACAACTATTGTAGGGCGTTATCACGAACTTTATCGAATAGAGCAGGCGTTCCGAATATCTAAGACCGACTTGCAAACAAGACCCATCTTTCACTTTAAGGAGCAACCCATAAAACTGCACGTACTTATTTGCTTTATGGCATTGGTTATCTCTAAACACATCGAACAAAAAACAGGACTATCCATTAGAAAATTTATTGACGAGTCAAAAAAAGTTGTTGACGGAGAAATATTGAATCAGATTACCAATAAAATAGTGAATATAAAAGCCGAGCCTACAATCAAAATGAAAGAACTAATTGCAAAATTAAACGCACCGCACTATAAGGGACAAGTCAGGAGCTTATTTTGTTGAGTCGTTGAGTCGTCGAGTCGTTGAGGAAGAACATCGCCTTTTGTTTTTCGTCTTTCTCTTTCTTCAATCGTAATTTGTCAATTGTAATTCGTAATTTGTCTAGCCAAAATCTAAGCGCCAATCGCTGAGTGGGAGCCAATCGCCATCCACCGTCTTTCGTCTTTTCAATCGTAATTTGTGATTTATAATTTGTAATCTTTCAAATACCGCCAAAGCATCACCAAGCCATAAGCGGAGGCGTATTGAATGTTGCGGAGCCGATCTTTGGTGAAAAGGAACTTTTCACTCACTACCTTGTCTTTGGTGCCAACAGCTATCCATACGGTACCTATCGGTTTTTCCGCCGAACCACCTGTGGGTCCGGCTACTCCGGATATTGCTACCACAATATCAGCGTTCAACTTATTCAAGCCTCCCCGCACCATTTGTTCAACACAAGCTTGGCTTACAGCACCTTCACTTTCAAATATTGCATCACTCACCCCAAGCAAGTCGTGCTTAATGGAGTTGTTATAACTAACTATTGATCCCATAAAGTAATCCGAACTCCCAGAATTAACCGTTATTCGATGTGCCAGAAATCCACCTGTGCAAGATTCACAGGTTCCCAATTTCATGTTTTTTGAAAGCAAGAATTCGGCAATACTGAGTTCCAATGTGGTGTCTCCGTAGGCATAAATGGAATGGCCAATTATCTGGCTTACTTCATTTTGAATATTCGCAAATGCAAGGTCACATTCTGATTCTTCCAGGCCCGTTGCCGAAAATCGCAACCTGACCATTCCCAGATCAGGCAAATATGCCATTTTAATCTCTTTTCGCAGATTGGTTTCCACATGTTCAAGCAGACTCGCTATCTGGCTTTCACCCATCCCCAAGGTACGGATGGTTAAATGTCGCACTGCTGGTCCAGTAGCTATTTTGGTCAGTAGGGGAATGACATGTCTTTCCATCAATTGCATCATTTCATGCGGAACTCCTGGCATGGATATCAATATACAATTATCCAACTTGAAGAGCATACCTGGAGCAGTGCCTACATCATTTGGCAGAATTTCGGCACCAATCGGCATAAAACATTGTTCTTGGTGCGCTTCAGTAAAGGGTATTTTGCGACGTGTGAATATTTCATGAATTCGGTCATTGGTCTCCTGATGGAATTCCATTCCCACATTCAGATATTGAGCCAATGCTTTTTTGGTGATATCATCTTTGGTTGGTCCAAGGCCACCCGTCATCAATATCAAATCACTCCGTTCGGCAGCTCTGCTCAAGGCATAGATGATTTCATTCATCTCATCGCTGACACTCAGAATTTCACGTATCCTAAATCCGTATTCATTGAGTATTTTGCCAATCCAGGCACTGTTGGTATCAATAACCTGCCCTATAAGTATTTCATCACCAATTGTGATTACAGTTGTATTCATAATTTCATCCGTATTTCAGCTAAGCTGTAAAATTTTACTTCGTCATTTATTTCTAGCCCTAGTTTGCCAGTTGCATCAATATCTTTTAATACGGCATGGAAGTTTTGACCATCCGGGAGCAAAAATTGTTCAGCTTGACCCATTCCTAATAATCGCTTCAAGTACTTGTTTTTTATAACATCGTGATTCAATTGATCAAGCATCATCAATTTTGACATGAAATATTCATAAAATTCGTTGGCAAATGAGATCAAATCTATGGATTGGCCACTTGCTTCCTTTAAAGAAATGGCATCAGGAATACTGTCATCAAATAGTTCTTGATTGATATTGATCCCAATTCCAATGGTGCACCATTCCCATTGTTGACCCATTAAAGTATTGTTAATGAGAATGCCGCCAAGTTTTTTACGGGAGCTGATGAGGTCATTGGGCCACTTTAACGCAATTTTAATATTGAGTTTCTGTTCGATAAAATCTGCTATTGTATTGGCTGCAAACATGCTCACTCCAAATTGATTGGCTATATTCCAGGACCCAGGTGGACTGAAAACAATACTCATCGCCATATTTTTTTGTGGCTCAGATTGCCATTTTCTGCCGAATTGGCCGACCCCCGCGGTCTGATTGAAAGTCAAAATGGCAGTTCCTGACTTTGGATTGCTTTTTGTGATGCAATCTAATGCATATCTTTGTGTAGATTCCAAGATTTCATGAAATTGGATCCTTTGGTTTAAATCATGAAAACGAAAATCCATATACAAACGTTAAGAATAATAATACTTCAAACATAAAAAATAAACTATTGTCAAAGGCTGCTATAACTCCGGCACATGTTGTGAATTCACTGAATGATCTCATCATTGATGCCATACAAGATATCAAAGGTAAAAATATCACCAAGTTCGATCTCAGAAAGTTAGGAGATACTCCCACAGATTTTTTCATTATCTGCGAAGGGGAATCAAATACACAGGTTTCATCGATTGCTGAACGCATCAACAAACGTGTAAAAGACGAAATGAAATTGATGCCACACTGCGTTGAAGGGAAAACCGGAGGGAAGTGGGTATTGGTGGATTATTTTGATACCGTTGTACATGTATTCTACAAAGAAACAAGAGCTTACTATGATCTTGATGATTTGTGGAGTGATGCACAAATTACCCATTACGAAAATATTTGATTAACTTAGATTCTCAACATTAGTACAATATTCCTTGTTACTCTATTATGGAAGAAAAACCAAAAGAAAATAAACCCAAATTACCCGGCGGATTGAGAGGCAATTCCTATTGGATTTATGCTTTGATCATTTTGTCGTTGGTAGTGATCAACTTATTTACAGTTGTAAACTCCAACCCTACAGAGCTGAGTATGAACAGTTTGGAAAAAATGATTCGTGCAGGTCACGTTCAAAAACTCGAGGTAATTAATGAAAAGTCAGCTCAAATTTATTTGAACCCTGATTCGTTGAAAGCCTATAAGGAAACCCTTTATAATAACGCTGTCAATGAAACAATGCTGGGGAAGGCACAACCTAATTTTATCATGAATACAGGTCCTGCTGAAAGCTTTGACAACAAAATTCAAGCAATCAACAAAACCTTACCTGCCAACATCGCACAGATGGACATCAGTTATACCACACGACAAAATTGGTGGGGTGGCATACTGAATTGGTTGTTGTTGCCATTGCTATTCTTCGGACTGATGTTCTTCGTAATGCGCAGAGTGGGAGCAGGAGCGGGCGGCGCTGGTTCTCAGATATTCAACATCGGCAAATCCAAAGCTTCCTTATACGATCAAAATATGAAGGTTGATGTTACATTTGAAGATGTAGCAGGACTCGATGAAGCCAAAGAAGAAGTAATGGAAGTTGTTGATTTTTTGAAGAATCCTAAGAAATATACAGCTTTAGGTGGGAAGATACCAAAAGGCGTATTGCTGGTAGGCCCTCCAGGCACCGGAAAAACACTGCTTGCTAAAGCAGTTGCGGGTGAAGCAGGAGTGCCATTTTTCTCATTGTCAGGATCTGACTTTGTGGAGATGTTCGTAGGTGTAGGAGCATCACGTGTCCGAGACTTATTCAAACAAGCACGTGACAAAGCGCCATGCATTATCTTTATTGATGAAATTGACGCTATAGGGCGAACAAGAGGTAAAGGAGCGATGCAAGGAGGAAACGATGAGCGTGAAAATACACTCAACCAATTGCTGGTGGAAATGGATGGATTCAGCACCGATAAAGGTGTAATCATCATGGCTGCTACCAACCGACCAGATGTATTGGATGTCGCCTTGTTGCGTCCGGGTCGTTTTGATAGACAAATAGGAATCGATCCGCCAGATTTGGTAGGAAGAGAACAGATATTCAAGGTTCACCTGAAAAACATCAAGTTGGGATCAGATGTAGATCCAAAAGTTTTGAGTGAAATGACTCCAGGATTTGCCGGTGCAGATATTGCCAATGTGTGCAATGAAGCAGCTCTAATAGCAGCTCGACACAATAAGAAAAGCGTAGAAATGGAAGATTTCAACTACGCATTGGACCGTGTTATTGGAGGTTTAGAGAAGAGAAATAAGCTTATCACAAAAACAGAAAAAGAAATAATTGCCTACCATGAAGCAGGACATGCCATCTGCGGTTGGTTTTTGCAACATGCTTCACCTTTGGTCAAAGTTACCATAGTGCCAAGAGGGATAGGAACTTTGGGTTACGCACAATATCTCCCAAAAGAAGAACACATTACACGTACTGAGCAATTGCTCGACAGAATATGTATGACATTTGGAGGAAGAGCGGCCGAAGAAATTGTTTTCGGTAAGATTTCAACCGGAGCACAATCTGATTTGGACCAAATTACCAAAATGGCATATGGAATGGTAGCCATCTACGGTATGAATGACAAGGTCGGTAATGTTTCATTTTATGGTCTGCAACAAGATCAATTTCAAAGGCCATATTCAGATGAGACTGCAGCTATGATTGACTCAGAAGTTAGAAAACTTGTATTGGGTGAATTTGAACGCAGCAAACAGTTGTTGAGAGATAAGCGCCACGAACTGGATGTATTGGCACAACACCTATTAGAAAGAGAAGTATTGTTGAAAT
>Ga0105046_10005581_pt1 | contig 19912 bp, 19 predicted proteins | sample MAT03_FD_78385 | JGI IMG/M metagenome (GOLD analysis project Ga0105046, IMG submission 78385) | Freshwater microbial communities from Lake Fryxell liftoff mats and glacier meltwater in Antarctica - MAT-03 (megahit assembly) | ecosystem: Environmental > Aquatic > Freshwater > Ice > Liftoff... | reverse complement strand
GAACTTCACTTGCATGAAAATTCAATTCAGTGAGCGTTTAAAGTCCAAGAGACCTGGTGTCTTTCAACACCTGGCACTCGCCTTCTCACGCCCACGCTTATCGGCTGTTGATTTTTAAAGAGCTTGTCGGCAGCGGCGTTTGCCGCGCTAAACAAAGAAGCGGGATTGTGGTTCGTTTTCAGAACCCTGTCAACCGCTTTGTCTTGCTTTCTTTGCTTGGCTGCCGTCACCGGCTGCTTTGCGCTGAGCCTTGGATTCTGGCACGGTTTTGACACCGTGTAAACCCTTTCTTTCGGCTCTGTTCTCGTTCTTCTTGTCCTTCGACACTCCTCGCGTTTCGGCCCTCGGTTTGGTCCGTTGGCACTGAGCAGCGAAGCCCATGACTGTAGCATGAATTTTGGCGCATGCGGAAGCGTCGCAAAGAGTGCTGCATTCGGTCGCAGGAGGCGGATGCCGAGGCTCAGCGGATCGGCGGATCGGCGGATCGGCGCGATCATCGCCGTCACGGCAGCCGTTGGCTCGATCACGACTGCGGTACAACTCAGCGCGCGGCGCCGGTAGTGCGCAGCCCAGCCATCTGCAGGGTCTGCTGCCAGTCCGCAGCGGGATCCTCACTTTCGAGCAGGGCCAGCGCGGCTTTGGCCAGGCGTTGGGTGTCGGCGCGCAGCACGCGCTGCTTGACCGCCGAGATCTGGCTCGGGTGCATCGACAAGCAGCGCAAACCGATACCCAGCAGCAGCTCGGTGAAGGCAGTGTCGCCCGCCATCTCGCCGCAGACGCTGACCTGCTTGCCGGCCGCGTTGGCCATGCGGACGACGTCGGCGATCAGCCGCAGCACCGCAGGATGCCAGGGATCGTAGAGATGGGCTACCGCCTCGTCGGCGCGGTCGATGGCCAGCGTGTACTGGATCAGGTCGTTGGTACCAATCGAAACAAAATCAAAATGCTTGAGCAGCAGCGGCATGGTCATCGCTGCGGCCGGGATCTCGATCATGGCGCCGATCTCGATCTCGTTAAAAGGAACGCCAGCGTCCGTCAATTGCTGGCGTGCGCGGGCCAACGCGTCCAACGTGGCCAACACTTCTGCGCGGTGCGCCACCATCGGAATCAGCACCCGCACCTTGCCGTAGGCACTGGCACGCAGGATGGCGCGCAATTGCCTGCGAAACATCGCCGGCTCGGAGAGGCTCCAGCGGATGGCGCGCAAGCCCAGCGCCGGGTTGAGCACATGCTCGTGCCTCAATTCATTGATCCCCATGCGGTCGAGTGGCTTGTCAGCGCCCACGTCCACAGTGCGGATGGTCACCGGCAAGCCTTTCATCGCCTGCACCACGCTGCGGTAGGCCTCGAACTGCTCATCCTCGTCGGGCAACTTCCCGTCGCGGTTCATGAAGAGAAACTCACTGCGGAACAGGCCGACGCCCACCGCGCCCGACTCCAGCGCGTTGGGCGCATCGCCCGGCAGCTCGATGTTGGCCAGCAGTTCCACCGCCTCGCCGTCAAGCGTGATCGACGGCATGTGGCGCAACCGGTGCAGCCTGGCGCGCTCGAGATCGCTCTGGCGCTGGCGGAAGCGGTACTCCTCCAGCACGATGGGGGAGGGATTGATCAGCACCACGCCGGCGTCGCCGTCAATGATCAGCCAGTCGTCCTGGCGCACCAGACGGCTGGCCTCGCGTGCGCCTACCACTGCCGGGATGTCCATGCTGCGGGCCACGATGGCGGTGTGCGAGGTGCGGCCACCGACATCGGTGACAAAACCGCGGAACACGCTGCCTTTGAACTGCAGCATGTCGGCTGGCGCGATGTCGTTGGCCACCAGCACCAGCGGCTCTTCGCCGCCAAAGTCGCGCGCCTGCGCAACATGCGGCAACAGCGCTTCTTCTTTGGCCAGAGCGCGCAGCACACGTTCGGCCACCTGCTCGACATCCGCCTTGCGTTCGCGCAGGTAGTCGTCTTCCATCTCGTCGAACTGGCGTGCCAGCACTTCGGTCTGTGCGGTCAGGGCCCATTCAGCGTTGTAGTGACGGGTTTCGATCCAGTGCCGGGTGGCATCGGACAGCATCGGGTCGTGCAGCAACATCAGGTGCACATCGAGCAAAGCGGCCAGTTCGGCCGGCGCCTCGGGAGGCAAATCGTTCTTCAGCCGGGTCAGCTCGCTTACCACGGTGTCGCGTGCGTGGCGCAGGCGGGCCACTTCAGCGTCGGTGTTAGCGGGCTCGATAAAGTAATGGGCGACATCAACCCGGCTCGACGCCACCAACACGGCGCGCCCAATGGCGACACCGCGCGAAACCGGCAATCCGAACATCTGGATGCTCATGCCATCACTTTAGCAGCGGCAGCTGAAGCGCCGGCGCTGCGGGCTCGGCGCTGCGGTCTCGGCGCTGCGCGCTTCGAAGTCGGGCCATCCAACCCGCTCCTGCGTACTCTGCCTGCGGTGCTTGCAGCGCCTATTGGCCTTCACCAAACTTGTCCTTGATCATGGCCAGCAGCGCGGCCATCGCGTCTTGCTCGTCGACACCCTCGGTCTCCAATTCCACCTCGCTGCCCAGGCCGGCCGCCAGCATCATCACGCCCATGATGCTCTTGGCATTGATGCGCCGGCCATTGCGGGTCATGTGCACCTCGCTGGCAAAACCGCCCGCCAGTTTGGTGAATTTGGCCGAGGCGCGGGCGTGCAGGCCAAGCCTATTGCTGATGGTGGCTGTCGATCGAATCATGGCTGACGGGCTGGAGGGTTTGGTGCTGGGGTCGGTTTGGCGTTACGGCCATCACGCCTTGGCTGGCACCCGCCATGGCCAGCGCTGCGATGTCGTCAAGCGACTTCTGGCGGTAGTTGAGTGCGCGCCAGATCATCGGCACATTGACGCCGGCCACCACACGCACGTTGGGCCGGCCCGCCAACTGTCGGGCGATGTTGCAGGGCGTGGCGCCGAAGACATCGGTGAGGATCAGGCTCTCTTTGTCGCACATCGCGGCCAGGCAGGCCGTCGCTTCGGCCAAGCCCGCCTCGGCACTGGCACCCGGCAACACGTCATACACGGCGATGGCCTGGGCCGCTTCGGGAAAGGCATGCATGGCCGCATCCCGCAAGGCAGTGGCCAGCGGCGCGTGGGCGATGATGAAGAGGCCGGGCATGAACTCACAGGTTGATTGGAGGGTCATTATCAGCCTGCCGTAGCCTGCTGCGCGCGCCTGGCCAGGCGCCAAAGCCCGGCATTGAGCCAGAGGCAGGACAGCGCGCTGAACAGGGCGAAGCCGGCAAAGGCCCATTGATAGGCCGCCACGGTGGCCACGCCGCCGGCCAGCAACGCGTCGATGACCAGACCGATGGCCCACTGCAGCGAGAACACGCCGGCAAAGATCATCAGATTGAAGGCCGACAGCGCGCGGCCGGCCAAGGCCGCAGGAAAAGCCTGGGCCACCGCCGGCTGGGCCAGCGAGACCACGCTGCTGCAAACACACCACAGCGCCCACAACGCGGGCGGCGCACGCTCGGCCAAGGCGATGATCAGCACCAGGCACAACAAGTTGGCGGGCCATGCGCGGGCGATCAAACGCTCGCCGGCCCAGCCACTGCGGGTCAAGCGGGGCATCACCAGGCCCCAACAGAGAAATGCCAGCAACATGGCCAGGTTGACCAGGAACAAGCCCTGCGCCGCGCCCACGGCGCTGCGGCCGCTTACTTGGGTGAGCCAGGGGCCGATCCAGAGCGACTGCATGGCAATCATGCCGCCGTAAACGAAGAAGCCCATCGGCGCCAGCCGCACAAAGGCGGGATCGCGGAAGACCTGGCGGTAACCACTGGGCGACGCCGACCGATCGCCAATCTCGGGCGCCGTCGTGTCGGCTGGCACCAGGCGCCAGATCAGCACCATGGCCAGCAGCAACAGCGCAGCTACTGCGACGAACAGCCCGCGCCAGCCCAGCGTTGGCAGCAACCACTGCACCGGCAGCGTCGACGCCAGCATGCCCAGCGAGCCGGTCATCAGCATCCATGAATTGGCGCGCAGCTGCGAGGCCAGCGAGAAGCGGTGGCGAAACCAGGTCAGCGGCGCCATCAGACAGGCGGCCACGCCAACACCGACCAGAAAGCGCGCCACCAGCAGGTCGGTCAGTGAACCGGCGGCGGCAAAAGCCGCGCAGCCCAGCACCGCGACCGACAGAAACAGCACCAGCACGCGCTTGGCACCCCAACGGTCCAATGCACTGCCCAGCGGTAGCTGCATCACCGAGAAGCCCAAGAAGTAGGCGCCGGCCAGCAGGCCGAGCTGGCCGGCTGCCAGGCCAAGCTCGCTGCTGAACACCGGCGCCAGCGTGGCCGTCACCCCCCGCACCAGCGCCGAAAAGAAGTAGGCGAAGGCAAATACGCCGAAGATCAGCAGCGCTCGCCGTGCGTCCAGGCCGCTGGGCAGGCCTTGCAGCAGCGCCTCACGGCTCATTGGGCAACCCTGCGCGCTTCGCGCTCCGGAGTTCGCGCTTGGGAGCGGCCCGGCGCGCTCACTGGGCAACCCTGCGCGCTTCGCGCTCCGGAGTTCGCGCTTGGGAGCGGCCCGGCGCGCTCACGGCAAAACCTCAACCGAGCCGAAGAAGGGCTTTGTCATTCGATCATCAGCCACCGCGCCGATCAAGGTCGCCTGGAAGACACGCGTGCCGTGGGCGAACACCAGCACTTGCGCCTGTACCGCCTGGCCATCGGGCCGCTGGCCGCGCAGCCGCCATTGCAGGGCGTCGGCCTGCGGTGTCATGCCCTTGACCCGGGCCGCCAGCTTCTGCTCCACCTGTCCCTGCACATTGGCCCGCGCCGCCTGGCCCAGCGCACGCAAGGCCGGCCCGACGCGGCCAGGGTCTTGCAGATCGGTCGAGGCCAGGGCAAAGGTGTGCTCGTCGACGCTGCAGGCCAACAGCGTCAGCTCAACTGGCGCGCCGGCCAGGGGCAGCAGGCGCGTCTGCGTCGCCGGACGGCAGGGCAGATCGAGTTGCAGTTGCCAGCCCTCAGGACGCACTTGCCGCCAGTCGAGCGCAGGCGAGCAGGCCTGCAGCATCAGCGAAGCCAGCAACGCGGTGGCAACGCCGCCGAGTCGGCACAGCGGGGCGGTGGCTCTACGGCTGTTGGGCGGGCGGACTTGAGTCATCACATCGATTATCCCGACCGCTGGCGTGCAACTGTGCCGTGAAGCGTGTCACGGTTAGCGATCCGGCCGGTTCTGCAGGTTCAATTTGAGTGATGGGAAGGTGCACTATCAGTCTGCACATCCGCCCGCCCCCCTGCTGCGCTTCAAAATGAACCTAGCCGATTTCAAGCCCATGCCCTCAGTGATTCGATCGATGCCCGCCGCCGGTGGCAGCAGCAATCCAACACTGGAAGAGGTGGTGGCGCGCATTGCCGCCGAGGTGGCCGGCCCGCTGACCGCCGCTTTGGCGCGCGTGATGGCGCTCAGCGACAGCGGGCGCATCGACAAGCCGGGCCTGCTGGCGCTGCGCCAGGAGATCGACAGTGCGCGCCGAGTCGGCCTGCAGGGCCAGCAGATCGCCCGTTTCGCCAGCGGCGAGGTGCACCCGCAGTCCGAGCGCATCGACCTGGCGGCCGTGCTGCGCGAGGTGCTGCAAGACCAAGCCTGCCGTTCGCCCGCCAGCGCGCTGGGGGGCCGTTTGAAAATGGCGCCGGCCGAGGTGATGGGCGATGCCAGCCTGGTGCACGCGACGCTGCGCGCGGCAGCCGAATGGAGCGCTGCCCATGCCCGCGCCGGCGTCGATTGGCTGTTGGAAATGCGGCCCTGGCCGGTGCATGCACGCTTGACCTGCCGCTTTGCCCATGTGGCGGCAGACCGTGTCGACGAGGAGGCTTCAATAGCCGGCGCTGACAAGGCCGGCGCTGCGGCCGCCAGCCAGCGGCTCGGGGCGCTGGACAGCCTGGACTGGCTGCTGCTGCGCTATACCGCGCACATCGCCGGCATCAGCCTGCACCGCAGCGACACGGCCAGCCACAGCAGCCTGGTACTGGCGTTCCAGCGCACCATCAATGCCACGCTGGAAGGCGCCAGCGCGGTTGATCTGTCGTCCACCGGCGGCACCGAGCCAAGCATCGCTGGCAGCCAGGTGCTGGTGCTGGCCGCACGACGCGAGGTGCGAAGCCAATTGCGCGAGGCGCTACAAGGCCAGGATCTGCTGGTCGACTATGTCTCCACCACCTCGGCGGCGGCCCAGTATTGCGAAGACGGTGCGCCCCAGATGCTGCTTTACGAGGCCTCGTTCGAGGGTGACGCCCTGTGCGCGCTGCGCCGGCGGTTGGCCAAGCTGGTGACCGGCGTGGTGCTGATCGAGATCCTGCCCTCGGGCCTGCTCTGCGAGATGGGCGACGGCGCGGCCGACTCGGTCACCCGGCTGGGCGCCGACGGCCTGCGCCAGACCTTGGGCTCGGTGATGACGCTGGAGATGGCGCGCCGCCGCAGCAACTGAGTTTCCCCAAGGCGGGACGGCCGAACCTGCGATCAACCGCCGAACACCTTGCGCAAGATGGCGCTGCCGGTGCCTACCGGGTCACGGCGGATCTTGCGCTCCTCCTCACCGATCATCAGGTAGAGGCCGTCGAGCGTCTTGCCGGTGACGTAACGCTGGATGTTGGCGTCGTCGCCCTTGAGCAGGCCGAACTTGGCGGCACGACCGGCCACCGCGTTGAACTTGTCGGCCAGCGCCACGCGCTCAGTAGCCCGGGTCACGATGGGCAGAAACTGCTCGCCCAGCGGCGCACGCGTCTTGCGTGCAAAGTAGTCGGTGACCGAGGTATCGCCGCCGCGCACGATGCTGACCGCATCGTCGACCGAGATCGACTTGGCGGTGTTCAGCAACAGCGTGCGGGCTTGCGGCACGGCCGCTTCAGCGGCGCGGTTCATCGCGGTGACGAGCTCATCCACCTTGTGCTGCTGCCCGCTGAACTTGAGCAGACCGGCGGCGTCCTCCAGGATGCCGGGCAGCGGGATGCGCACCAGCGGATTGCCGAGAAAGCCGTCGGTACGGCCCAACAGGCCGATAGCGGCCAAAGCACCGCGCTCCAGCGCGCTGCGCACGCCTTGCGCGGCATCAACTTCGCCCAGGCCGGCGGCCCAGACCGGTGCCGTGCCAAGCAGGCTGCCAAAAACCAACCCTGCCGTAAACTGACGTCTGTGCATTGAGAGCCTCCAACATGTGGTTGTCCCGCCGTCATCTTGCCATCGCCGCACTGGTGGCTGCTGCATTGGCTGCCGCGCTGGCTGTGGGCTGGTGGGCGGCTGGCGGCGCTGCCGACGCCAAGCCAAGGCCGGCGCCGCAACTGCGCTATACCTTGCTCGATGGCCAACAACGCGTGACCAGCGATCTGCTGGGCCAGGTGGTGCTGGTGAACTTCTGGGCCACCAGCTGCGCGGTCTGCGTTGCCGAGATGCCCGCTCTGGTGGCGATCTTTGAAAAGTACCGTGGACGAGGCTATCAAACGCTGGCCGTGGCCATGCAGTACGACCCGCCAGCGCGCGTGTTCGACTTTGCCACCCGCCGGCAGTTGCCGTTCGGCGTGGTGATCGACAACACCGGCGCCATTGCCCACGGCTTTGGTGATGTGCAGGCCACGCCGACCAGCTTTCTGATCAACAAGCGCGGCCTCATCGTGCATCGGTTCCAAGGTGCGCCCGACCTGCCGGCGCTGCACAAGCGCGTGGCACAGCTGCTGGCTGAAACCTGATCCAAGAACGCTGCGGCGTTGGCTTAGACCACGCCCGCGCTGGCCGCCTGCTCGTCGGCGTGGTAACTGCTGCGCACCATCGCGCCCACCGCCGCATGGCCAAAGCCCATGGCCTTGGCCTCGGCCTCGAACATCTTGAAGGTGTCGGGGTGCACATAGCGGCGCACCGGCAGGTGGTGGCCGCTGGGCGCCAGGTACTGGCCGATGGTCAGCATGTCGATGTGGTGCGCTCGCATGTCGCGCATCACCGCCAGGATTTCCTCGTCGGTCTCGCCCAGACCGACCATCAAGCCGCTCTTGGTCGGCACCTCGGGGTGCAGGGCCTTGAACTTCTTCAGCAGGTTCAGGCTGAACTGGTAGTCGCTGCCCGGCCGCGCTTCTTTGTACAAACGCGGCGCGGTTTCTAGGTTGTGGTTCATCACGTCGGGCGGCGCAGCCTTCAGGATCTTGAGCGCGCGGTCGTCGCGGCCGCGGAAATCGGGCACCAGGATCTCGATGCGGGTCTCGGGTGACGTGGCCCTCACCTGGCGAATGCAATCGACAAAATGGCCGGCGCCGCCGTCGCGCAGATCGTCGCGGTCGACACTGGTGATCACCACGTACTTGAGCTTGAGCGCGGCGATGGTGCGCGCCAGGTTGGCCGGCTCGTTGGTATCCAGCGGATCGGGCCGGCCATGGCCGACATCGCAGAACGGGCAGCGCCGGGTGCACTTGTCGCCCATGATCATGAAGGTGGCCGTGCCCTTGCCAAAGCATTCGCCGATGTTGGGGCAGCTGGCTTCCTCGCACACCGTGTGCAGCTGGTGCTCGCGCAGGATCTTCTTGATTTCGTAGAAGCGGGTGCTCGGGCTGCCGGCCTTGACGCGGATCCAGTCGGGCTTTTTCAGAACCTCCGCAGCCACCACTTTGATGGGGATACGCGCAATCTTGGCCTGCGCCTTCTGCTTGGCGCTGGCGTCGTAATCGGCGGCGCTTTGGGCCTGGTGGACGGTGTTTTGTGTGGCCATGTCAGCTTGATCGCGCGGCAGCGCAAGGGGTTTTCGGTCCGTCAGGGCGTGAACTGCGCCGCCAGGCGCTGGCCCAATTGGCGGGCCACGGTGGGCCCATCGGTGCTAACCCCGAGTTTAGCGAGATCGACGGTTTGCAGCCCGGCATAGCCGCAGGGGTTGATGCCCAAGAAGGGTGACAGGTCCATCGCCACGTTCAGCGCCACGCCGTGGTAGCTGCAATGCCGGCTGACCTTGATGCCCAGCGCGGCCACCTTGCCGAGGCCGCGAAACGGGTCGTCGGGCGGCAGCGGCAGGCTCAATGCCGCGTGGCCGCCGGGGTCGGCCAGCCGAACATAGATGCCTGGCGCGCCCGGCACGCGGTGGCCGGTGATCTGGTGATCGGCCAGCACCTTGAGCACCGCGTTCTCCAACCGGTAGACATATTCCTTGACGTAGATGCCCTGGCGTTTGAGATCGATCAGCACATAGGCCACCACCTGGCCGGGGCCGTGGTAGGTAACCTGCCCGCCGCGGTTGCTGGCCACCACCGGGATGCCGCCGGCATCAAGCAGGTGCTCGGGCTTGCCGGCCACGCCCTGCGTGTAGACCGGGTCATGCTCGACCAGCCAGATCTCGTCGGGCGTGGCAGCGTCGCGGGCTGCGGTGAAGGCCTGCATGGCCTCAAAAGTGGCCGCGTAGGGCTGGCGGCCCAGGTGGATCAGCTTCATGCGCTGGCAGGCCGGCTGCCGGGGTGACTAGAGCACCACCTTGACCATGACATGGCTGGACAAGGTGCGGTAAAGCTCGTCGAGCTGCTCACGGCTGGTGGCGTTGACGGTGAGCGTGAGGCCGAGGTAGCGGCCGCCGCTGCTGGGCCGCTGCTCGACGGCGCCGACATCAAAGCCGGGGTCGAACTGCAGCGCGACGCTGACCATGGTCTCGACGAAGCCCTCAACCTGCAGGCCCATGACCTTGATCGGAAAGGCGCAGGGGTAATCGATCAGCGAGCGCTCGGGCAGGATCGACGGTGGTGGCTCGGGCAACAGGTCGGACATGGGCAGACGTTGCTCAGATCGATTGCTCGGCCTTGGCCCGCTGGTAGGCCTCGTAGAGCCGGGCATAAACCGGCCCTGGCTTGCCACGCAACGCGCCATGGCCGACGGCCTGGCCGTCGAGCCGGGTGATGGCCAACACTTCTTTGGTGGCCGAGCTGAGAATCAACTCGTCGGCGGCGCGCACATCGGATTCAGAGATCGGCCGCAGGTTGTAGGCAATGCCCACGTCTTCGCACAGCTCGGCCAGCAGGTCGTAGCGGATGCCCTCAAGCACATGGTCGCTCTTGGGCGGGCCCAGCAGCGCGCCCTCGTGCACCACCCAGACGTTGCTGGCCGCAGCCTCGGTGAGCCAGCCATCGCGCAACATCACCGTCTCTAGCGCGCCATGGTCAGCCGACATCTGTCGCGCCATCACCGCGCCCAGCAGCGACACGCTCTTGATGTCGCCACGCTCCCAGCGAAAGTCGCGCGCTGTGGTGCAGGCCACGCCGTGGTGACGCATCTCGGCCGACGGCGGCTTCATTGGGTTGCTCATCACAAACACCGTGGGTGTCAGGCCTTCGGGCATGACATGGTCGCGCATCGCCACGCCGCGCGTGACCTGGATGTAGACCAGTTGATCCTCGGCCGGCTGCGCCGCCACCAACTCGCGGCACAAGGCCAGCCAGGCCTCGCGTGTATGGGGGTTGGCGATGCGCACCTTGGCCAGGCTGCGCTCCAGCCGAGCGATGTGCTCTTTGAAGCGGAAAAAACGGCGGCCGTAAACCGGGATCACGTCGTAGACGCCATCGCCGAAGACAAAACCGCGGTCGAGCACCGAAACCTTGGCGTCGCGCAAGGGCTGCAATTCGCCATTCAAGTGGCATTGCAGGTCGGGCAAGAGACTGTTGGGCATGATGATCCTCGGGGCTGAGCGCAGCGCAACCAGCTTAGCCGATGGCCGCGCCGGCGATTTGATCCAGCTTCACTTGATCCACAGGCGGATCGAATCCCAGGCCCGGCCCAGCAGGCCGGCCTCGGGCACCGCCTGCTGCACCACCAGCGGCACGCTGGTGATGCGCACGCCTGATGCCGTGCTGACCTCGAGCATGCCCACGCGCTGGCCCTGGGTGAGCGGCGCCACCAGCGGATCGGTGCGGGTGATCACGGTCTTGAGCTTGTCGCCCTCGCCCTTGGGCACGGCCACCACCAGGGCCTGGGCAGCACCCAGTGCGGCGGTGGCTTGCGCGCCCTTCCACACCGGCACGGTGACCGCCGGCTTGCCAGACTCAAACAACCGCACCGCGTCCCAGGCGGTGTAGCCCCAGTTCAGCAGCTTCTGGCTTTCGCTGGCGCGGGCTTCACGCGAGGCCGTGCCCATCACCACGCTGATGAGTCGGCGTTTGCCGTTGGGCATGTCGCGCTGCGCGCTGGCGATCAGGCAGTAGCCGGCGGCGTCGGTGTAGCCGGTCTTCATGCCGTCAATCGTCGGGTCGCGGCCCAGCAGCATGTTGCGGTTGTCCTGCTTGATCTTGTTGAAGGTGTAGTTGCGCAGCGCGTAGTAGCTGGCGTAGTACTCGGGGAAGTCGCGCACCACGCGCCTGGCGATCACGCTCAGGTCACGTGCACTGCTGAAGTGGCCGGCCTCGGTCATGCCGGTGACGTTCTTAAACTGGGTGTTCTTCAGCCCCCAGGCCTGGGCCTGGCGGTTCATCATCGCCACAAAGTTGTCGAGCGAGCCGCCCACGGCCTCGGCCAGCGCTACCGAAGCGTCGTTGCCCGAGACGGCGATCATGCCGCGCAGCAGTTCATCCACCTTGGGCGTCATCTTGGGGTCGATGAACATCAGCGAGCCGCCGTACTTGCGCTCGTCCCAGGCGCGCACCGACACCGGCAGCGTCTGCTCGAGGCTGATCTTCTTGGCCTTCAGCGCGTCAAACACCAGCCAGGCCGTCATCAGCTTGGTCAGCGAGGCCGGGTCGGCCTGCACATCGGCCTGGCGCTCGGACAACACCTGGTCGCTGTTGACGTCCAGCAGCAGGTAGGCCTTGGCGGCCATTTCGGGCGGCTGCGGCGCCTGGGCCAGCGCGGCGCTCATGCCGGCGCAGGCCAGCAGCAAGGAAAACAAGGGAGCAATCAGTCGAGTCATCAGGATCCGGTCAGGTCTTGGGGCGGATGAAAAAAAACGCATATTTCGCAAGCGCTCAAGGCTGGCAGTGCCGTATCAGCAACTGCTTGAGCAAGGTGAGCTGGCCGTGGAAAAAGTGGCCGACACCGGGCAATACCAGCACCGGCAGCACCTGGGGACGGGCCCAGGCCAGCGTCGAGGCCAGCGGCACCACGTCGTCGGCGTCGCCGTGGATCACCACGGTATCGGCGGGCACGGCGGCCGGCATCTCAAAACGGCTGGTGGCCGGCGCCACCAGCACCAGGCGCTGCACCGGCTGGCTGGCCGCCAGCCGCGACGCCGCCTGCGCAGCCACATAGCCGCCGAAGGAAAAACCGCACAGCGCCAGCGGCAACTCGGGCTTGGCGGCACGCTGGACGGCGATCACCGCCAGCGCGTCGTCGATCTCGCCACGGCCTTCGTCCCAGGTACCGGCCGAAGCGCCGACACCGCGGAAGTTGAAGCGCACCGCGCGATAGCCCATCTGCACATAGGCGCGCGCCACCGTCTGCGCCACCTTGTTGTCCATCGTGCCGCCATGCTGCGGATGCGGATGGCAGATCACCGCCAGGCCGAGCGGCGCGGCGCCGGCCGCTGGCTCGTCGATCGCACATTCAATCGCACCGGCCGGGCCGGCGGCGGTCTCGTTGAGGGTGGCCTGCTTCATCGGGACCGAACGCTCACAACATCTCAGCGGCCAACGTCTGCCGGCAAGCGCAGGCGCTCGACCGGCTTGCCGTTTTTCAGGTGCGACTCGATGATCTCGTCAACATCGCTGGCATCCACAAAGGTGTACCAGGTCTCGTCGGGGTAGACCACCGCCACCGGCCCGCCGGCGCAGCGGTCCAGGCAGCCGGCCTTGTTGACGCGCACGCCGCCCGGGCCGTTCAGGCCCTCGGCCTTGATGCGCGATTTGCAATGGTCAAAGGCCGCTTGCGCACCCTGGCCGGCGCAGCAGGCCTCGCCGTTGCTGCGCTCGTTGAGGCAAAAGAAGATGTGGTGCTGGTAATAGCTCATGGCGCCCGGATTGTAGAGAAGGCTCGGGGAAACCCTGGGCTGCACTGCGGCAGGTGCACCGCCACCGGCGCTCAGCGTGCGCCGACGCGGCCCAGCAACCAGAGCATGGCCACGTAGGGCCACAGCCGGCCCACCCACTGCGCCACGCCGTGAAAGCGCACAAATCGGCCCTGCTCCCAACCTTGCAGGCTTTGCGCGAAGTAAGGGTCGGTAGGCGCCTGGTGCACCAGCACCACCAGCCCGGCAAACACCACCAGCGCCAGCGCGCCGGCACGCCGCGGGTTCAGCCACAGTGCCGCCATCGCCAGCAGCAGCGCCAGCCCCAAGGCCAGCAAGGTGTCAGGCGTGCGCCAGGCCATGGCGTGGTCGGGGCCGAAGTTCAGCGCTGTCGACAAGGTGGTGCCGGCCGCAGCCAACAGCAGCAAGCCACCGGCCGCGCCCAGCCGGCGCCAGCCCGGCCGCACTACCGCAAAGGCCAGCAGGCAAGGCGCCAACAGGCCCAGCGTCACCGCCAGCAGCTCAGCCAGCGGCGACAACGGCGACAGCGCCGCTCGGGGCGCGGCCAGCGCCAGCCAAGCCGCCAGGGGGTCGGCCCAGGGCACATCGGCCAGCGCCGCCGCCAGAGCGCTGCGCAGTACCTCGGCCACCTGGCCAACGCCCAGCGGCACCGGCGTGGGAAACAGCAGTGCCACCGGCCACAGCAGCAGCAGGGTCAGCGCGCCGCCATTGCCACGCTCCATCCAGCGGTCGCGCATGGCCTGCCAGCGGTTCAGCCAGCCCATCGCCTGCACCAGCACCGCCATCAGCGCGCCCAGCGCGACACCGCCGAAGTTCAGCGTCCAGTCCAGCAACGACGGCACACGCCGCGGCAGCAGATGCTGGGTCAGCTCCATCGCATACGACAGGCCTGCGCCCAGCAGCAGCGCGCTGGCCATCGCCGCCAGCACGGTCGCGCCATGGCGCAAGCGTGCCAGGCAAATCAGCAGCCCCAGCGGTGCATAGCCCAGCAGGTTGCTGGAGATGTCGAAGGCGATGAAGTAGCGCGGCCAGCGCAGCTGCAGCAGATCCCAGATCGCCACGCCGGGCGGCCAGCGCCAGCCCTCGAACGGAAACAGACTGGCGTAGACGATCAGTACCGTCCAGGCCCAGGCCAGCGGCACCGCCGAACTGCGTTCACTTCGCGGCGAGCGGCGCACTTGGGCCCCCGAGATCGGCGTCAGAACGGCTTGACGACCGCCAGCACGACGATGGCGATGAACAGCAGCACCGAGACCTCATTGAAGACGCGAAACCAGCGGTGGCTGCGGCGGTTGGCAAGCTGCTCGAAGCTGCGCAGTTGCACGCGGCAGACATGCTGGTAGCCGATCACCGCCAGCACCAGTGCCAGCTTGACATGCAGCCAGCCGCTGCCGGCAAAACGACCGGCGCCATAGCCCAGCCACAACCAGAAGCCCAGCGCCAGCGCCACCACCATCAGCAGGTTGGTGAAGCGATAGAGCTTGCGCGCCATCACCAGCAAACGTTCACGCTCGGCATGGCTGTCGGCCGGCACCATCGCCAGGTTGACAAATATCCGCGGCAGATAGAACAGACCGGCAAACCAGCTGGCCACGAACACGAAGTGAAAGGCCTTGCTCCAGAGGTAGGCGTTGCTCATGCCGGCGATTATCGCGGCGGTATCGGCACGACACGGCGGCGCTGCATGGCGGCGCTAACCGGCGCCCTGCCCGAGCCAGGCACAACAGGGCGTGGCACAAAAAAAAGCCCCAGTACGGAGACTGGGGCGGCAAGCCTTATCGCTGTCATCACGCTAAGGCACCTGCTCAGGGAGGAAAAGCAGGGAGCAGTTGCCTCGCAGCAACCACTCGGTGTCGATATTAGCGTATTTGCCTGAAAAACAAGTACCGCCAGGTTGGGGGAAACGCTGATGTAATTGACGTTCTGACCGACCACACCGCAGCCTGGCTCGGCGACGGCGCAGCGCCCGCCCTGAACCTCAAGGAGCAAGATTCACATGGCCCATCCGCCCCTGCCCGCCTTTCCCGCCAGCCGGCCCCGCCGCCTTCGCCGCGATGCCTTCACGCGTGACCTGGTGCGCGAGAACCGCCTGCATGCCAGCGACCTGATCTACCCGGTGTTCCTGCTCGACGGCGAACACCAGGTGCAGGACGTGGCCAGCATGCCCGGCGTGCAACGCTTGTCGGTAGACCAGGTGCTGCCGCTGGCCGAGCAATGCGTCAAGCTGGGCGTGCCGGTGATGGCCTTGTTTCCGGTGATCGACCCTGCGCTGAAGACACCCGACGGCCGCGAAGCCAGCAATCCCGACGGCCTGGTGCCGCGCGCGGTGCGGCTGTTGAAGGCGCGTTTTCCGCAACTGGGTCTGTTGACCGATGTCGCGCTCGACCCGTTCACCTCGCATGGCCAGGACGGCCTGCTCGACGAGCATGGCTACATCCTGAACGAAGAAACGGTGGTGATGCTGCGCCAGCAGGCGCTGGTGCAGGCCGAAGCCGGTGTCGACATCGTCGCACCCAGCGACATGATGGACGGCCGCATCGGCGCCATCCGTCAGGCGCTGGAAGGCGCCGGCCACATCCACACCCGCATCATGGCCTACAGCGCCAAGTACGCCAGCGCCTTTTACGGCCCGTTCCGCGACGCCGTGGGCTCGGCCGCCAACCTGGGCAAGAGCGACAAGAAGACTTACCAGATGGACCCCGGCAACAGCGACGAGGCGATACGCGAGGTGGCGCTGGACATCGCCGAGGGCGCCGACATGGTGATGGTCAAGCCCGGCATGCCCTACCTCGACATCGTGCGCCGCGTGAAACAAGAGTTTCGTGTGCCGACCTTTGCCTACCAGGTGAGCGGCGAGTACGCGATGCTCAAGGCCGCCGCCGCCAACGGCTGGCTGGACCACGACGCGGTGATGATGGAATCGCTGCTGGCCTTCAAGCGCGCAGGCGCCGACGGCATCCTCACCTACTTTGCGCTCGACGCCGCGCGCAAGCTCCAGCAGCAGCAGCAGCCCTGAGCCACGGCGCCAGGCCGGCCCGCCAGCTCATGAGGAAACGCCGGGCCGCCCCAAGTTTCCTCATCCCCCTCGGGGGGCCTGACGCGAAGCGGCAGGTCTGGGGGCGCTCACAGGACAATGGCGGCATGCCCTTCCCCTTCAAGCGCTTGATCGCCGGCTTGCCGGCCACCCTGGCTGCGGCGCTGGCCGTCGCGCAAGCCAACCTGCCCGATCCACCGCCCGCTGTGCTGGCCAACTGCCTGCAGAGCTTGCAGCCGGTGGCCGCCAAATCGGGCATCACGGCACAGCGCTACCAGCAGCTGACCGAAGGCTTGCTGGCCGACATCAGCGTGGTAGCGCTGCTCGACAACCAGCCTGAGTTCCGCACCCCGATCTGGGACTACCTGGCCGCACTGGTCGATGATGAGCGCGTTGCCGAAGGCCGCGCCATGCATGCGCGCTGGCGCGACACACTGGACGCGGTGGCCAAGGCCTACGGCGTGGACGCCGAAACCGTGGTTGCCGTCTGGGGTGTCGAGAGCAACTACGGCCAGAGCTTTGGCAAGCGGGCGTTGACCACATCACTGGCCACTTTGTCGTGCTTCGGCCGGCGCCAGGCCTATTTCCGCGGCGAGTTCATCAGCCTGCTGGGCCTGCTTGACCGTGGCGACGTCAAGCCCGAGCAGGCATTCGGCTCATGGGCTGGCGCGTTTGGCCACACCCAGTTCATGCCCAGCACCTACCAACGGCTGGCGGTTGATTTTGACGGTGACGGCCGGCGCGATCTGGTGGGCAGCGTGTCCGACGCGCTGGCCAGCACGGCCAACTTCCTGCAGCGTGGCGGCTGGAAAACCGGCCAGCCCTGGGGCATGGCGGTGCAATTGCCGGCCGGCTTTGATGCCAGCCTGGCCGGCCGTCGCGCCAAGCGGCCACTGTCGGCCTGGGCCGGGATGGGCCTCAAGCGCAGCGATGGCCAGGCGATTGAAGGCAGCACGCCGGCCGGCCTGCTGCTGCCGGCCGGGCCAAGCGGACCGGCCTGGCTGGTGCTGGCCAACTTTGATGTGATCTACGGCTACAACGCCGCCGAAAGTTATGCGCTGGCGATCGCACTACTGGCCGATCGGCTGCGCGGCACGCCTGCGCCAACGCTGGTCTGGCCTACCGATGACGGCGGCCTGTCGCGCGCCCAGCGCCGTGAACTGCAGACCCTGCTGCTGGCGCGCGGCCATGCCATTGGCGAGGTGGATGGCATGCTGGGCAAGGCCAGCCGCACCGCCATCGGCGCCGAGCAACGCCGCCTGGGTTGGCTCGACGACGGCCGCGCCGGCCAGAAGTTGCTGCGGGCCTTGCAGCCACCCGGCGGCTGAGCGTTGCCACGATTCGCGCAGGAAGAGACCACGAACTGCTTGAAGATTGGCGCCGCGTCCTGCGCATGATTCAGGTAGGCCGTTTGCGGCGCCGGCTCGTTGTGGGGTGCGGCCACACGCCTCGCCGACGCCTAAACTGCCACCGCAACTGTCCCCGGCGCGGGCCCGACCCAAAGCCCGACAGCCCCCTGGAGGCCGCGTCGGCCCCCTCCAGGTGGGCAACAGGGTGTGGCAGACAGTCGATGCGCCGGGCCTCGGCGGCGGCAATGCCGCAGGCCAGCAGGGCGGCTTGGGCGCTGATGCCGGCCTCGCAGGCCTCGCGCAGGCGCGCGAGTGGGTGTCGAGGGTTTGTGCACCAGCGTGGCCAGCAGGCAGGTGCAGTCGGGCGCATTGCCGCGCGGCAGCGCACAGCGGAAATCGAGGTAGCCCAGCACCCGCTCACGCGGCTCTGCCAGCTGCTGGTAAAGCCAAGGTTTGGGGCTGAGCGTGGGGTGCTGTGGGCCGCGCTCGGGCCGGATCAGGTCGCGCGGGGACATACAACCAATCGGTTGGTATGGCGTCAAGGCGCTGATCGCGCGGCGCGTCGCGGCGCGCCGCCTTCGCCCACAATGCCAGCGCAGGCGGGGCCGCGAGGCCCGTGCGTGACGCTGCCGTGACGCCCTGCGCCGATCATGGCCGCCAAGACTCCACCCCCGAGCGCCAGCCCATGCCCCTGCCATTGCGACTGCGACTGCGTCTGACCGGCGCGCCGGCCCTGCTGCAGACCGGCGCGCCGGAGCAAGCCCTCGACCGCCAGGCCGGGCTGCTGGCCGCCGTGCTGGCCTTGCAGGGGCCGCAGCCGCGCGGGCAGCTGGCCCAGCTGCTGTGGCCCGACGCGGCCGAGGCACGCGCCCGCGCCAATCTGCGCCAATGCCTGCACCGGCTCAAGGCGGCCGGCGGCAGCCCCTGGTGGATCGGCGACGCCGTGCTGGCCCTGGCGCCCAACGTGCAACTGCTGCCCCCGGGCGACCCCGACGCGGGCGAGCTGCTGGCCGGCTGGTCGGCGCCCGGATCGGGCAGCCTGTCGGACTGGCTGCAGCAGGCCCGCGAGCAGGCCCGCGCCGAGCAGTTGCAGACCCTGGCCACGCGCGTCCAAGCGGCCGAGGCCGCGCAAGCGTATGACCAGGCGCTGGCCCCGGTGCAACGCATGCTGGCCCTCGACCCGCTGGCCGAGGCCCACCACCGTGCGCTGATGCGGCTGCACTACCTGCGCGGCGCTACCGATCAGGCGCTGGCCCAGCACGAGCGCCTGCGCCGGCTGCTGGCGCGGGAGCTGGGTGCTCAGCCAGATGCTCAGACCGCCGCCCTGCTGCAGCTGATCCAGCAGGCGCGCAGCCCCACGCCGGGCCGGCCCGCGCCGGCGCTGCTGGGGGCTGCGCTGCAGCGCCCGCCGCAGCTGGCGGGCCGCGAGGCCGAGTTGCAAGCGCTGCTGGGCCACCTGCAGCAGCGCGCCACGGTGCTGCTGATCGGCGAGGCCGGCATGGGCAAGACCCGCCTGATCGAGGCTATGGCCCAGCAGCAGGCCGCGCGGTCCGCGCTGGTGGTGGCGGCCCGGCCGGGCGACCAGGCCGTGCCCTATGCCCTGGCCAGGCGCTGGTTGCGCGCACTGGCTTCGCACGGCGGCTTGCCGCCCGATGCACGGGCGCGGGCTGCGCTGGCCCACCTGCTGCCCGAATGGGCCGAGACCGCAGCACCCCCGGCGCTGGACGAGCCGGCCCCCCGCTTGCGCGCGGCGGCCCAGCAACTGCTGGACGCGGCCATCGCCCAAGGCCTGACGGCGTTGTTGCTGGACGACCTGCACCACGCCGACGCTGCCAGCATCGACCTGCTGCAGAGCCTGCCCGGCACCGCTTGCTGCGCCTGGCTGCTGGCCCTGCGGCCCGGCGAAGGCGACGCCTCGCTGCTGGCCTGGGTGCAGGCCCTGCAGCAGGCGTCCGACACCCAGGTGCTGGCGCTGGCCGCACTGGATGTCGAGGCCGTGCAGCGCCTGGTCAGATCAGTGGGCCCGCCGCCCTGGGCCAGCGCGGCGCATGCCCGCACCTTGCATCGCCACACCGGCGGCAACCCGTTGTTCGTGCTGGAGACCCTCAAGGCCTTGCCCGACCCGACCACGGCGCCGGCAGTCTGGCCGGTGGCGCCCACCGTGCTGCGCCTGATCCAGCTGCGCCTGGCGCGGCTGAGCGCGGCCGCACGGCAGGTGGCGCGCTGCGTGGCGGTGCTGGGGCAAGACACATCGGCCACGCGGGTGGCCAAGCTGCTGAACCAGCACCCGCTGGCGCTGGCCGATGCCTGGGCCGAGCTGGAAGCCGCGCAGGTGCTCAAAGGCGAAAGCTTTGCCCATGACCTGATCGCCCAGGCCACGCGCGAATCACTGCCCGAGGCGATAGCCCAGCCCCTGCAGGCCCAGGTGGCCGCCCTGCTGGCCCAGGACGGCGGCGAGCCCGCGCGGGTGGCCGGGCACTGGCTGGCCGCCGGCCAGGCGGTGCCCGCCGCACCCTGGCTGGCACGTGCCAGCGCCCAGGCCGCCAGCCTGGGGCGCCTGCGCGAAGCGGCGCAGCTGGCCGAGCAG
>Ga0105046_10005579_pt1 | contig 19919 bp, 8 predicted proteins | sample MAT03_FD_78385 | JGI IMG/M metagenome (GOLD analysis project Ga0105046, IMG submission 78385) | Freshwater microbial communities from Lake Fryxell liftoff mats and glacier meltwater in Antarctica - MAT-03 (megahit assembly) | ecosystem: Environmental > Aquatic > Freshwater > Ice > Liftoff... | reverse complement strand
GGGGGTGTGGTGAGGCACCGTCGGGGGTGTGGTGAGCGACCGTCGGGGTGGGGTGAGGCACCGTCGGGGGTGGGGTGAGGCACCGAGAAGGGGGTGCCCCACCAGCGACGGCCTCAGGGCAGGCTGATGAGCACGGACTTCTGCTCCGCCTTGGCCTCGACGCCGACGCCCGCGACCCCGCCGCCGATGCTGCCCGCGGGCAGGGAGGCGCTCGAGATCTTGGTGACGGTCAAGGATGCCTTGTTGTCCCAGGTGCCGGCACCCGCGAACTCGAGCTTGCCCTTCATCACGCCCGACTCCTCCAGCGCGGAGGTGACCGGTGCATGCCAGCTCGTCAGGATGCCCTTCACGGTGTCGGCCGTCGGCTGCTCGATGGCCTTGCCGGCCACGACCTGCGAGAACGCGTTGTCGATGGCGGCTGCGAACGCCACGATCACCGCTTGCGCCGGGCCCGCCGCGGCCGGCGGTATCGGCACGACCACCGCGATGCGCCAGCCGCTGGCGGTGTCGACCGTCACGCTGCCGCTACAGCCAAGCGCCGATACGCCGACCGTCATCGTGGCGCTCTTCGTCTTTGTCTTCGTCATGCCGCCGGAGTCGTCCGTGCCGAGCGTGGTCGTCGCCTTGCCACTGACCTCGCCGGAGGCGCTGGCCGCAGTGGCCGGATTGGTATCCGAGGCCGCCGCCTCGATGCCCACTCCGACCGTCTGCGCGACTGTGTCGGCTTCGCTGCCGCTCGACGCCGGATCCATCTGCGCGAGCACCGCGGCCGGGAAGCCTTCGCCCCAGAGCGCGTCGGCGGCGAGCTTGCCAAGCCCACTCACGCGCGGCGGTGAGCGCCGGCTCGGTCAGGTAGTCCCAGGCCGAGTCGGGCTGGCTCGACAGGAAGGTGTGTACCCAGAGGCCTGCGAGATCGGCGCACTCGCCGCCACTGTCCCCCTTCACGGTGAGGGTGTTCGAGACCTTCAGCGCGGCATGAGCGCTGCTGGTCGCGGCCTGCGTGCCGACGCCGATCGAGCCGCTCACGGTGAGCGAACCGCCGAGGCCGGCGGCCGTGCGCGTGAGTGAGCCCCGAACGCGATCTTGGCGTAGGCGCCACTCGCGGTGACGCTCGCGTTCGCGGCCAGGTTCACGCCCGAACCGACCGCCGGCGCCAGCACATCGAGGCCGCCGCCAAGCGCCTGTAGCACCTCCGCATACGACGACATGTCACCGAGATCGTCGGTCATCGAGCAGACACCGGGCTCGCCTTCGGCAGCTTCGTCCGCCGCCGCCGGCGCCGCCTCGGAGCGCTGCACGGGCGTCTTCTGCACCGTCTCACGCGGGGCCAGGAGGGCCTCGCCGGCCGAGAAGTCCGCGGCGCGTAGCTGTACCTTCAGCGCGCCGCCGGGGGTCGCGCTCGACCGTTCGGCGGGGGCCGGGCCGGGGTCTGTTGAGTCGTCGTTGCAGGCGTGGTGACGGTGGTGTCGGACATGGTGGTGTCTCCTTGTCACGACTTCAGAGCACCCAACGTGCCAGCGGCCCGATCCCTATCGAGGCCCGCTGCGGGGCGCGTGCGACTACCGCGGGAGACACGCGGCGTGGGTCAACCGTGCGCCTGGGGTCATCAGCCCAGGCTTCGCCAGCCTGCCCGAGGCCACGGGTCGCTCACGGTGCCCGGGCGAGGTGTGGGTCGCCGCGGTGACGCGCACGCTGCTCGCGGTCGACGACGCCGTGCTCGCGAAGGAAGGACGCACTACGGCAAGCACATCCGTTGTCGGGCCCTCTGAGGAACCCAGGAATTCTCCAACTCGCAGGCGAAGCCGTTGCGAGTTGGTATCAACGAATCGAGGAAGCCAGCAAAGGGCTCGCGCTCCTGGCTGCCTGTCTTTCTGGGTTCCTTGGCGAAGTGAGCCGCCGAGGCGACCTCGCCGCTTCAACGCTTGATGCGGACGCCGTAGACTGCCGTGCCGTTGCCGCCAAGGGCCGCGGTAAAGCCGAGCAGCGAGGGCTTGCCGATCGCCAGGAAGTCAGTGACCAGGAAGTCGAGCACCGCGTCGCGGCCAAAGCTCTCGAAGGCGGCCTCGCTGTCCAAGACGAAGCCGCTCGCGACCTGGCGGATGACCTCGATGCCGTCGTGGTAGCCCGAGCCGAGCTCATTGACGAGCACGTCGACCTGGCCGTCGCGGTCCACGTCGGCGAGTGCGATCTGCATGGGGGAGTTTCCCGTCAGGACGCCGCCCTGTTTCTCGCTGTACGAGAGCGCGCCGCTGGCCTGGAGCCAGGCGACGACCTCGAGGCCAGAGTCGACCATGACGATGTCGTCGAGCGCGTCGCGGTTGACGTCGCCCGTGGTCACGACCGGAGTACCGCCGCCGACCGCGCTGACTGCCGCGAAGGCGACGAACTGCGGCATCGACAGTTTGCCGCTGGCGTCGCGATCGAGCCCGAAGGTGCGCACACACGTCGTCGAGAGCGACGCGCAGTGTCCGTAGCTGGCAATGCCCTGCCGGTTCGCCAGCGTCAGCACGGTACCGAATCCGGGGCGATCGAAGTCACCGACCGCCATCGCCCGGATGTCCTCGGCGGCCGCCAAGGTCGCCCTTACGTCGGTCGTATCGCTGAACACACCGGGCGCGGTCTGGCGGAAGACACCGATGAAGTCCGGCGCCGTGCCTGCCGTGTTCGCGACGACCACGTCGTCGAGACCGTCCCCATCGACGTCGCTCACCACGAGCGAGGTCGTGACGTAGGTCGAGTTGATGAACGTGCGCGTGCGCGCCAGCGCGAAGTTGCCGGCGGCACCGGTCTGTTCGAGGAACCCGATGCCACTCACCTTCCCGGGATCGACGTAGGCCACGACGAGGTCCTGGCGACCATCTCCATTGGTATCGCCGCTGGCGATGAGCTTGAGCCCAATCAGGTTGGTCGTTATCGCGCTGACCGTGCCCATGCCGCTCGGTCGCGTCTGCAGCACCCGCGTGACGTCGGTCGAACCAAGGCTCGAGGCGATCATCGCGACGTCCGCGCGCCCATCCGCGTTGAGGTCGGCGACGACTCGCCCGTTGGGGAGGGTGGAGACGATCTGGGTAAACGCCGGCTCGTCGAAGCCGCTGGCAGTCGACGCGTGCGGGGTGACGGAGAGGGCGTGCACGAGGTCGTTGGCGAAGTCACCGTCGAAGTCGCCGTTCGCGATGAAGTTGCTGGAGTCGCCGCCGCCAACGACGGCGCTGGCCGCGGCCGGATAGCTGTTGGCGCTGCGGTAGCGGACCTCCACCCCATTTTGAAAGGCGCTAGAGTTACAGGAGTATGCGACGTCGGTGCCGGTGGCGCCGTTGAACTCGCCAAGCGTTATCCCTTGCCAGCTCGTGCAGAGCGGCCAGCCCTTTGGGTTGGTACCGGGGGCGGTGTCGTCCTCGAACAGGTTGAAGAGGCCGCTGCCGACGGTGGTCTGGCGCACGACCTGGAATGCGCGGCTGCCGCCGGCTGCCATGTTCACGAGCACGATTTCAGGGACGGCGTCGCTGTCGATGGTGGCGAACTGAAGGGTGCCTTCGGAAACGCTCCGGACTTCGAGGGTGGCGCAGGTCGACGCGCCAACCGTGATGACCCAGGTCGCTGGCGAGACGCCCGTCGACAGGGCCACGCACAGAGCCGGCACGCCGGCGCTGATGCGCGTGAACGCAAAGTCGGTGATGCCATCGCCGTTGACGTCGGAGCCGGCGATGCCGCTCGGGCTCGTGGTGGCGATGTTGCCAGCCTGCGCAAAGACGCCCGCTGAGGTCTGGCGATGGATGTAGAGGTTGCCGGCCGCCGTCGGTGAGGCGGGGTTGGTCGTGATGTAGGCGATGTCGTCGCGGCCATCGAGGTCGAAGTCGGCGACGAAGGGACCCGACGTGACGTTCGGCTTGAAGTCCTGGGTGCCGGTGAAGGGCGTGAACGTGAAGGCGTTGGCGCCCTGGAGTTGGAGGGTCAAGGCGCCCGTGGAGGCGTTGCGCGCGGCGATGTCGAGCTTGCCGTCGCCGTTGAAGTCACCGGTGGCGGGCGCGATGGGTCCACCGCTGATGCTCACGGGATCGACGGCGAAGCGCCCGTTGCCAAGGCCGTACAGGGCCTCGATGCCGTTGCTGCTCTCACCCAGGAGGTCGAGCTTGCCGTCGCGATTGAGGTCGACCGCGCGACTGCGGACCACGCTGTTGACGGGCCGCGGCCCGCGCCCAGCGCCTTCGAAGTGCCCGTCGCAGGCGGCCCTGCCGATACCGCGCAGCGTGGCGACCGAGTCGGTGGCGGTGTTGATGTCGGCGCGCGCGACCAGCACGTCCAGCCAACCGTCGCCATCGACGTCGCCTACGTGCACGCCGACAGGCCCGCCGTTGGTGACCGGCACGAGCCCGATGTTGGTGGCCACGACCGTCGGGGTGGCCGCGGCCCAGTCGAGCGAGCGCAGGATGCTGACGAAGTCCGCGGTGCGCGAGCCGGCGACGATGTCGGGGCGGCCGTCGCGATCGATATCGGCGATGGCGACTGCGCTGTGCGGGTGGGTCGTGGCGACGGCCTTGGCGGCGGCCAGGAGGCTAACCACGGCGCCATTTGCGTCGCGCTTCACGTCGCCCGGAAGGAGGTACAGGCTGGTGGTCGCATCCGCGACGAGCGCGTCGAGGTCGCCGTCGTCGTCGAGGTCGCCGAGGGTCACGTCGGTCGGCGCGACCGAGCCGACGATGGTGATGTCGTCGAGCTTCTGGAGCGTGTCGCCGTTGTTCAGGAAGCTGGCCAGCTTGCGGCCGGCAACGACGGCACCGACGGCTATCAGGTCGCGTTTGCCATCGCGATCGAGGTCGCCAATCGCCAGCGCTGAAGGGGCAAAGACCGTCGCGAGGCGCGTCGTGACTCTCCAATCGGTGCCGTCGAAGTTTGCGATGGCGACGGTCGCACGGGCGGAGCAGGCGATCGCCAGCTCGGGCGGGCCATCGCTGTCGAGCGGGCCCGCGGCGATGTCGACGATGCGCAGGCCACTGGCCGACGCGCACGGGTTCGGGTCGGTGCTGTCGTTCGGGCCCTTCACGAGGACCGGGGCGTCGGCAGCGACCGTCGTCGCGTTCGAGAGGGAGAGGTGCACGATGTAGACCGCGTCTTTGGCGGCGTCACCGAAGACGAGATCGGGGATCGCGTTCGAGCCCTGCCAGTTCCCGCCCGAGCGGGGCAGGTCGACGGCCGCGACGCTGGTGATGTTGCCGGGGGTGATGCCAACCCAGGTGAAGTTCTGCTGGGTGTAGGTCATGTTCGGGCGCGACAGGTAGAGCGAGAAGCCGGCGAAGGTGCCGCGCGCGACCGCGAGGTCTGGGCGGCCGTCGTTGTTGAAGTCGCCGCTGGCGGAGGCGGTCGGCCCGATGCCGTTGATGGCTGTCTGCACGGGCACGGCCGTCCACGCGGCGTCGTAGGCGTAGCTCGCCGAGAGGGTCCTGGTCGTCGGTACGGCGCCGTTGATAGAAGCGGTCAGGCGAAGTGCAACCGAGGTCGGGGCGAACGTGCCGAGGTCGGCGTAGGCGTCCCAGCGGATCTTGCGCGCCGTGGCGGTGGCGGTGGTCGGCAGATTTTTGACGCCGAAGATGTCGCTCGCGAGGACGGGGAGCGGTGCGCCGGCCTGGGTCGCGGTCACGAAGCCCAGGTTCGGCGAGTCGCCGATGATGTCGTACGTGAGCTTCAGATCGACCGGAGCGGATGCGGCCTGGGCGATGTCGAAGGCCACGTCGACACAGGTGCCGGAGAGGTTGGGCGTGCCGGTGGTCAAGCTGGGGGTTGCCCAGGTGATGTTGAAGGTGCTGCTCGCGGCGGCGGTGAAGGACCCGCCGCGCGCGGTCAGGATGTAGCCGGTGGCGGGCTGGTCGAGGGTGAGGGCGGTGAAGGTCGCCTGCCCGCTGCTGGTCGCGACCGCGTTGCCGGCGAGCCTGGCGCGGCCGGGGTTGGTCGTGAGGGTCAGCGTGATGGTCGTGGCGGCGACCGACAAGGCGCGATTGCCGTAGGTATCCTGGACCTCGACGACGGGGTTCGCGCTGAGGGCCACGCCGGTCGTGCCTGTGGGAGGTTGGGTCTTCCAGGCGAGCTTGACCGCGGTTGTGTGGTTGATGGTCACGAGCGTCGTGTCGTTGGTGAGGGTCCCGTGGTTGGTGGCGAGCGTCACCGAGGGCGCGGTGATGAGCGTCGCCGAGAAGGTCCTGACGCCGTTGTCGGCGGCGACGAAAGTGACAGGGGTCGTCACGACCGCGGCGGGATTTGGGTCATTCTCGGTGATCGGGATGCTGCCCACGAAGGTCCTGGCGGTGTTGCCATAGGTGTCCTGCACCGTGAGCGTGAGGGTTCCGGCGACGCCGGCGGTGAAGGCCGCGACGGGGTCGGTGAAGCTGAGCTTGGCGGGGGCGGCGGCGTTGACGGTGACCACGGTGGTGTCAGCCGTCAGGGTCGCGTCGTTGGTGCCGAGCGTCACAGTGGGTGCGGTGATGAGCGTGACCGAGAACGTCCTGACACCCTTGTCGCCCGCGACATAGGTGATGCTCGCGGGCACGACGGCCGCGGCGTTGGGGTCATTTTCGGTGATGGGGACGGCCCCCGTGAAGGTCGTCGCGGTGTTGCCATAGGTGTCCGTCACGGTGAGTGTGACGTTGCCCGCGATCCCGGCTGTGAAGGCCGTGGGCGGGTCGGTGTAGAAGACCTTGGCGGCGGCGGCGGCGTTGACGGTGACGAGCGTGGTGTCGTCCGCGAGCGTCGCGTGGTTGGTGCCGAGCGTCACCGATGGGGCCGAGATGAGCGTGACCGAGAACGTCCTGACGCCATTGTCGGCTGCGATATAGGTGACGCTCGCGGGCACGACGGCCGACGCGCTGCGGTCGTTTTCGGTGATGGGGACGGTGCCCGTGAAGGCCCTGGCGGTATTGCCATAGGTGTCCTGCACGGTGAGCGTGATGTTGCCAGCGACGCCGGCGGTGAAGGCGGCGGGGTCGGTGAAGAGCAGCCTGGTGGCGGTCGCGGCGTTGATGCTGACAACGGTCGTATCGGCGGTGAGGGTCCCGTGGTTGGTGCCAAGGGTCACCGTCGGCGCGGTGATGAGCGTCACCGAGAAGGTCTTCACGCCATTGTCGGCGAGATCGAAGGTGACAGGTGTCGGCACGACTGCGGACGCGCTCGGGTCGTTTTCGGTGATCGGGATGCTGCCCACGAAGGTCTTGGCGGTGTTGCCATAGGTGTCCTGCACGGTGAGCGTGATGTTGCCGGCGACGCCGGCGGTGAAGGCCGTGACGGGGTCGGTGAAGTTGAGCTTGGCGGCGGCGGCGGCGTTCACGGTGACGACGGTCGTATCGACGGTCAGCGTCGCGTGGCTCGTGCCGAGTGTGACAGATGGGGCCGTGATGAGCGTGACAGAGAAGGTCCTCACACCATTGTCGAGCGCGGCGAACGTGATGGACGCGGGGATGACGGCGGAGGCGCTCGGGTCGTTTTCGGTGAGGGTCACGATGCCCGCGAAGGCCTTGGCGACGTTGCCATAGGTGTCTTGCACGGTGAGCGTGATGTTGCCGGCGACGCCGGCGGTGAAGGCCGCGGCGGGGTCGGTATACAGGAGCTTGGCGGCGGCGGCGGCGTTGACGGTGACGAGGGTCGTGTCGGCCGTGAGCGTCGCGTGGACGGTGCCGAGCGTGACGGATGGGGCCGTGATGAGCGTGACCGAGAAGGTCTTTACGCCGTTGTCGCCCGGGGCGAAGGCGACGCTGGTCGGGATGATGGCCGAGGCGCTCGGGTCGGTTTCGGTGATGGTCACAGGGCCCGTGAAGGTCCTGGCGGTGTTGCCGAAGGAGTCCTGCACGGTGAGCGTGATGTTGCCGGCGACGCCCGCGGTGAAGGCCGCAGGGTCGGTATAGAGGAGCTTGGCGGCGGCGGCGGCGTTGACGGCGACGACGGTCGTGTCGTTGGTGAGGGTCCCGTGGTTGCTGCCGAGCGTCACCGACGGGGCGGTAATCAAGGTGACCGAGAAGGTCTTCACGCCGAGGTCGCCGGCGGCGAACGCGATGCTGGTCGGGATGACGGCCGCCGCGTTCGGGTCGTTTTCGGTGATCGGCACCGCGCCCGTGAAGCCCGCCGCGACGTTGTCGTACGCGTCGCGCGCTGTGAGTGTCACGTTGCCCGCGATGCCCGCCGTAAACGCCGCGGGCGGGTCGACCCACTCGAACCGCACGGCGCCCGCGGGCGTGACGGTCGTGCTTTCCGTGTCCTGCAAAGCGCCACCGGCGGAGGCGGTGACCGTGCGCGCGCCGACCGTCTTCAGCGTGACATCGAATGTCTTTGTGCCCTCGTTCGTGAGCACCACGGTCGCCGGCAGGGTCGCCGCTGGGTCTGTGCTCGTGAGTGCGATCGTGCCCGAGTAGTTGGTCACGATGTTGTTGAAGCTGTCCCGCATCGTGATGGTGAGTTTCGTCAGCGTGCCCGCCGTGAGGTTCGCGGGCATGCCCGCCAGCGTCAGCGTTGTCGCGGTCGAGCTGGGGTTCACCGTGGCCGAGGTCTGCTGACTGCCAAGTGCGTTCGCCACCGTTACCGTCTGCGTGCCGGAGGTCCTCAGGATGACCGCGAACGTCGCCGTGCCGGCTGTCGCCGTGGCGGTCGCGGGACAGGTCGCCGCGACATCGCTGCACGTCACATTGAAGGTGCCGCTGTAGCCGGTCGCCAGGTTGCCGTACGCGTCGACCACGGTGATCGTGATGTTGTGGGAGGTGCCCGCCGCGACCGCCGCTGGCAGGGCCGAGATCCCAAAGGTCGAGGCGGTCGCCGCGCCGACCGTGGTCGTCGCCGTCTGCGTCAGCGCGCCCGAGCCCGCGTTCACCGTCACCCCCCGCGAGCCGGAGGTCTTGAACGTCACGGCCAGCGTCTTGACGGCCTGGTTGGCAAACACGAGCGGCGTCGTGAACACCGCGCTCGCGTCGCTGCTGGTCACGACCGCGTTGCCGCTGAACGTCGTCGCGAGGTTGTCGTAGGCGTCGCGCACGGTCGCGGTAAGAGTCTGGGAAACACCTGCCGTGACGTTCGCGCCGAGCCCCGTCAGCGTCAGCTTCGAGGCCGACGCCGGGACCACGGTCACGATCGTCGTATCATTGCCGAGACCCGCGTGGGTCGTGCCGATCGTCACCGACGGCACCGTCAGGAGCGTCAGCAAGAAGCTCTTCTGGCCGTTGTCCCCGGCGACGAACACGATGCTCGCGGGTACGACCGCGGCGGCGTTCGGGTCGTCCTCGCTGAGCGGCACCGTGCCCGCGAAGCCCGTCGCGATGTTGTCGAAAGCGTCGCGCGCGATGACCGTCAGGCTCGCCGCGGTGCCGGCTGTAAACGCTGCGACGGGGTCGACCAGCTCGAAGCGGGCGGCGACGGCGGCGCCGACGGTCGCACTCTGCGTGTCCTGCAACGCGCCGAGCGTCGCCGTCACCGTGCGCGCAGCGACGGTCTTCAAGGTTGCGCTGAACGTCTTCGTGCCCTGATTCGCGAACACCACCGTGGCTGGCAGCGTCGCCGCCGGGTCGCTGCTGGTGGTCGTGACGGTGCCCGAGTAGCCGGTCGCGACGTTGCCGAAGCTGTCCTTCAGGGTCACCGTCAGGGTCGTCGCCGTGCCCGCCGTCACGTTCGCGGGCAGGCCCGTCAACGTCAGCGTCGCGGGGGTCGTGCCGGGGTTCACCGTGGTCGACGCCTGCTTCGTGCCGAGTGCATTCGTCACTGTCACCGTCTGCGCGCCGGCCGTCTTGAGCGTCACCGTGAACGTCGCTGTGCCCGCGCTGACCGCGACGGTCGCCGGGCAGGTCGCCAACGGATCGCTACACGTCACGCCGAAGGTCCCGGCGTAGCCGCTGGCCGGGTTGCCGAACGCATCGGCGACGTTGATCGTCAGGTCGTGGCTACTGCCCGCGGCGACCGATCCCGGCAGCGCGCTCAGGCTGAACGATGCGCCGGTGGCCGCACCGACGGTTGTCGTGGCACTTTGCGTCAGGGCGCCCGCGCTGGCGTTGAAGGTCACAGCGCGTGAGCCGACCGTCGCGAAGGTGACCGAGAGCGTGCGCGTCGCCTGGTTCGTGAACACCAGCGGCGTCGTGAAGGTCGCCGCCGGGTCGGTGCTGGTCACGGCCACGCTGCCGCTGAACGTCGTCGCGAGGTTGTCGAAGGCGTCGTGCAGGGTCGCAGTCACCGTCTGTGCAACGCCCGCCGTCACGTTCCCAGGCAGGCCCGTCAGCGTGAGCTTTGACGCGGCCGCGGGGGCAATCGTGGTCGAGCGTGTCGCCGTCATCGCGACGCCGGTCGTCACGGTCAAGGACTGGTTGCCCGCCGTGCCGAAGCTGACATTGAAGCTCTTCTGGCCGAGATCGGCCGCGGTCAACGTCACGCTCGCCGGGACGACCACCAGCGGGTCGCTGCTGGTGATCGCCACAGTGCCCGCGAAGTCGCTCGCGATGTTGCCGGCCGCATCGCGCAGCGTCAGCGCCGCGCTGTGCACTGCGCCCGCGACGAGACCCGCCGGGAGCGCCGCGAGCTCGAGGGTTGTCGCGACCGCCGGCCCGACGCTGGTCGAGCCCTGCGCGACAAGGGCGCCACCGCCGTTGCAGGTGAGGGTCTGTGTGCCGCTCGTGGCGAAGCTCACGTTGAAGCTCGCAATGCCGCCCGCCAGCGTTACCGCGGGCAACGTCGCCTGTGGGTCGCTGCTCGTGAGCGTCACGGCGCCCGTGTAGTTGCTCGCGACGTTGCCGAACGCGTCACTCGCCGTGAGCGTCAGGGGCTGCGACGCACCGGCCACCAGCGAGGCAGGCAGGCCCGTCAGTGCCAGCTTGGAAGGCGCAGCCGGGGTCACGTCGAAGCCCGCCTGGGCCGTCACGGCGTCGGCGTTGACCGTCAGCGTCGCGGCACCAGCGGTCTTGAACGTGATGCCCGCGACGTTGATGACACCCGCGTCCGCTACGCTGAATGCGACCGACGTCGGCAGGCTCGCCGCGCCATCGGTCGCGCTGAACGTTAGGACACCGACGTGGCCTGTCGCCGTGTTCGCGAACGCGTCGAGCGCGCGTATCTCGCAGCTCGCCGCGACGCCGGCGACGACCGACGCGGGGGTGCACCCAAGGTCCAGGCTGGCGATGGCGGCGGGTGCGATGTCGATGATGGCGCTGGCGGTGACGCGCGCGTCGGCGCTGGCGGTGACGCGCACGGTCTGGTCACCGGCGGTCTTCAGGGCGAGTCCGCTGAATGTGTGCACGCCGCCGTCGGCGAGCTTGAACGTGTACTCCGCGGGCAGCACCGCCTGCGTATCGTCGGAGGTGAAGCGGGCCTTGCCGAGGTAGCTCGTGGCGAGGTTGCCGAAGCTGTCTTCGACCCGCACGGTCAAGGCGAAGACCTCGCCGGCGATGCGGGTCGTGGGCGGGGCGACGAGCAGATAGCGGAGGTCGGCACCCGCCACGATGGTGATCGTATCGCTGCCGGTGATGCTCGCGCTGGCGCGGTCGGTGGCGCTGAGGCTGTGCGCGCCGACCTTTCGGAACACGATGCCACTGCGCGTGACGCTGCCTGCGTCGCCGGCTACGAAAGCGACATCGGCGGGCAGGGTCGCGGTCGCGTCGGTGGCGCTGAAGCCGACCGTGCCAACGTAGCCGCTGGCGATGTTGTCGAACGCATCGCGCGCCGTGAGCGTGACGTTTGTCGCGACCCCGGCCGCAAGCGTCACATCGCCGAGCACCACGTCGAGGTGGGTCGCAACGCTCGGCGTGACGTCGAGCGACAGGGCTATCGATAGGGGGCCGGCGCGCGCGGTGACCGTCACGCGGCCCGAGGTTCTCAGCACGAGCGCATCGAACGTGAAGGCACCGGCGTTGCTGGCGACATACGCGTGCGCGCTCGGGTAGGTGGCCTGCGAGTCGTCCGAGGTCAGTGCGACCGTGCCTGCGTAGCCAAAAACGATGTTGTCGTAAGCGTCATAGGCCGTGACGGTCGGGCTCAGGGACAGGCCGGCGACCGCTTCGTCTGGGAGGCCCGTGAGGGCGAGGCGGCTCGCCGGCGCCGCGGCGTAGGTGACCGTGGCGGTGTCCGACAAGCCGGCCGTGGCGTCGCTGGCGCTGAGCGTCGCGAGCCCGGCGCTGCGCCCGATGAAGCCGTCGATCGTGCGTTGGCCGGCATCGCCCACGCCGAACGCGACCGCGGCGGGGGCCGTGCCGCGCGGGTCGCTCGTGGCGAATGTCACGGTGCCGCGATAGCCGCTCGCGACGTTGTCGAAGGCGTCCCAGGCGGTGACCTCGGCGCTATGCGGTGTGCCCGCGACACCCGTGGCCGGCGCGTTGAGCGCAATGCGGCTGGCGGCGGCGGCGCTGACGACGATGTCGACGTGGTCGCTGTTGGCGTCCGCGAGCTCGGTGACCGTGAGCCTCTGCGGGCCAGCCAGTGTAAGCACGAGGTCGCCTATCACGGCGCGTGCTGTTGCCACCGTGAGGCGCTGGTCGAGGCCGTCGCTGCTTTCGACACGGAGGTCGCGCTCGATGTCGCTGACGAGGTTGCCGTGCAGGTCCCTGAGCTCGATGGTCACCGCGAAAGGGCTACCCGCGACGACGGCGGTCGGCGCGTCGACGACGACGATCTGCGCGACGGCGCCCGCGATGACCCCGATCGCCTCCTGGCCTGTGCGGGTGCCATCGCTGGCCTGGATCACGTGGTCGCCCGCGTTCAAGAGCGTCAGGCCCTCGAACGTGAAGCGACCCGCGTCGGAGACACCAAACGTGTGCGGCGCGGGCGACGTCGCCATGACCTCGTCTGCCGTGAGCGTCACGCGCCCGGTGTAGGTCGGATCGACGTTGCCGAACGGGTCGAGCGCGCTGACCTCGACCGGGAACGGCTCGCCCGCGCTGACGGCATCGTCGATGAATTGGAGTCCCAGGTGGTCGGCCGCGCCCGCGCTGACGGCTGTCGTGGCCTGGCCGGTGGCGGTGCCGTCGACCTCGATCACTGCAATCGACTGGTCGCCCGCGCGCACGAACACGACCGCTGCAGGCGCCTCGGCGAGGGTCACCTCGAGGCCATCGAGAAAGAGTTCGCCGTCCGCGCGAGCGTCAGGATCGGTCGCGCTGAGCCGCACCGTGCCGGCGTAGTCGAGGATCTCGTGGTCGTCCGCGTCGAGCGGCACGATCGTAAACGGCGCCGGCGCGCCAGCCACGACTGTCTCCGGCAGGCCTTCGATGGCGAAGCGCACGAGCGCCCCGGAGGTCGCATCGAACCCGGCGCTGCGACCCACGCCGAGCGCGCCCGAGCTCGCCACCAACACGAGGCCCTCACCCGGTGCGCTGACGCCGAGCCCGCCGAAGCGCGCGACGCTGTCGCTGCCGGCGTTTGCCGTGGTGCTACCGACCAGTGTCAGAGCCGCATCGCCAGCCTCGAGCGCCAACACGACGGCGCCACGGAACGGCGGCAGCGGGGCCCCGTCCGGTGCGCCGTTGGTTGTGATCCCGACCGCGGCCTCGAACGTCACGCCGACCTTCGCCTCGGTCGGCGCCGCGACGAACATCAGGGCGTAGTCCGCGACGCACGCGTCACCGATGCCGTCGCCATCGCTGTCGGCCTGGTCCGGGTCGGGCACACGCGGGCACACGTCGCTGCCGTCGACCACGCCGTCGTTGTCCCAGTCGTCGTCGACGCAATCGGCGATCGCGTCGCTGTCCCGGTCGGGGAAGCCGTCGTCGTTCACGCCGTCGCAGTTCTGGTCGAGCCCGTCGCACGTCACTTCCGGGTTCGCGTAGCCGGCGACCGCGCCGTAGACGCAGGTGGCGCGGCCTTCTGGGCACACCACCGTCAGGAGCGCGCGCTGGCCCGCGCACACGCCGCTCTGCGCGCACACGACGTCGATCATCGGTGACAGGTCGCCGTTCTGCACGCTGTCCTCGGCGTCATACTGGTCGGGGATGCAGTCGCCATCCTGGTCGTCGATGGCGCTCTCGATGATGTCGGGCTTGCCGTCGCCATCGGTATCGACGTTGGCGAGGTCGTCGATCTCGTCGCCATCGCCGACGCCATCGCTGTCCGTGTCGGCGCGCGTTGGGTCCGACCCGAGCTGCACTTCGATCGCATTGATGATGCCGTCGGTGTCCGCGTCGGCGTCCGGGTCGAGGCAGATGCCGGCGCCGCAGAGGCCGGCGTCGCACTCCGCGTCGTTACCGCAGGACCCACCGAGCTTGCGCTTGCCCTGCTCGCCGCACGCGGTCGCGACGAGCGCGAAGAGCGCGAAGAGCGACAGGAGCGCGACCGCTCGGCGGTAGGGGCGCGCCGCAGCCACCTTCTGGTTGTCGTTCTCGCTCCGGTTCCGTCCCCAATGCACTCGGAATTCAAACACATCTCACCCCAGGATCGAGTGGCGGGAGCATGCCCACCTTGCGGTGCGAGCACAACCCTCAAGCGCTGCCATCCCGCACTGCCGCAGGCCGCCAGCGCGAATGTGTGCTGACATGGCACCGCGGCGCGAGCGAATTGAGCACGACAGCAGGGGGCACAGCGTGTGCTCGAAGTCGCAGCCGCCCATGGTCACGAGCCGTTGCTGCTCGGCGCCGTCTTCCACACGGTCGTGTTCGCGGTCCTCGACGGTGCCGCGCAGTTGACGCGCGGGCCGTTCGACCGGCGCTTTCCCCCGAGCTGATCGCGCGCGGCCAGCGCCGATCGCGTCAGTCCTTGGCCTTCTGCGCCTGCTCCCAGGCGAGCATGCGGCGATCGATCTCCTCGTTGGAGACGTCCTCGGTCGGCATCGTGATGAGCCACTGGTGGCCGAACGGATCCGCCAGCCTGCCCGAGCGCGCACCATAGAACTGGTCGGCCAACGGATAGACGACCGTGCCACCGGCCGCGAGCCCCTGGGCCCACAGCTCGTCCACGCCCTGGTCGACCTCGATCGTCATCACGACCGAGGTGCCGCCGCGCTGCAATGGCCCGAGCGCGTTCCACTCGGGGAACTCGTCCGCGAGCGAGAACGCATGCCCGCCCAGCGCGAGGTCGGCGTGTACGATCTTGCCGCCGCCGTCTTGATGGCGTGAGCGTTCGACCGCGCCGAAGGCGGCCCGATAAAAGGCGATTGCACGGTCACCGTCGGCGACGACGAGGTGAGGCGTCAGCTTGAGCTCTGCCATGGCACACCCTCCCTGCTGTCACTTGGCGACAACTTATCAGTGGCGTCTTGCAGCCACATGCCGATGCTCATCGCCAGCACGAACACGATCGCCGCCGTGCTGCCGGCCCCGAGGCTGACGATGCCCGGGCCTGGGCAGAAGCCCGCCAGACCCCAGCCGATCCCGAACAGGGCCGCGCCGGTGACCAGGCGCGGGTCGATGTCGCGGCGCGTCGGTAGATGGAAGCGCGTGTCGAAGAGTGGGGAAGCGCGCTTCGTGACGACCCGGAACAGGATGAAGTGCATGGCGATGGCGCCGCCCATGACGAACATGAGGCTCCCGTCCCAGTCGCCGAACAGATCGAGAAAGCCGATGACCTTGGCCGGGTCGGTCATGCCCGCGAGCACGAGCCCGACGCCGAACACGAGGCCCGCCACGTACGCCCACACGTTGCTCTTCGTGGTGTCGTTCATGGTCACGGGCATGGTCAGTGGCCTCCGATCATGCGAGCAACCAGCACCGTGATGGCACCTGTCGCTATGAACACGACGGTCGCGACGATGCCTCGCAGCGAGCCGCGCGAGATCCCGCAGACACCATGGCCGCTGGTGCAGCCGCTGCCCATGCGGGTGCCGAAGCCGACGACGAAGCCGGCGATGCCGGTCAGCCACAGCGGTGTGACGGGGCCGGGCGGGAACGACTCGGGTCGGATGAGCCACATCAAGAAGCCCGCTGACACGAGGCCCGCGAGGAACGCTACGCGGAAACCGCGGTCAGCGGCCGGCGCGGTGATGGCCCCGCCGTAGATGCCGCTGATGCCCGCGATGCGACCATGGGTGAGGAGCAACAGCGAGGCGGAAAGCCCAATCAGGAGGCCGCCTGCCAGCGAGGGAACGGGGGTGAGCTCGGTCATTTCGTCTCCTTGGCTCGCGCGTTTCGCATACGCTCGAAGGTCACTGTACCATCCCTAATACAGTCCCTTGGGAAAGAAGACTCCGGCCACGTGCCGGGGTACTTTTGCGATGTGGCTCAATGCTTGCGCGACAACGCGCGCGTCGAGGCACGCTGCAACGACGCGGACCAGCGGAACGACGGAACGACACCTTCTGTGAAGACGGCCGCGAGATGTGGTGTTCCTGCGGCGTCGCACATCGCAGCGGCAACCCCGCTCCGCGCCCGTGTCGGCGCCAACGATTCGGAACGCCTCCGGAATGTTGGCGTCGCCGTCCCAGTCACACGCCGCCAGGCGCATGTTGTAGAAGTCGGCGAACTCGCGCAACACCCGGGTCTGGCGTCGGAAGACTCGGGTATCGCTTCATTAAGCGACGAGCGCGCTTGTGCGTGACCTCACAACCCCGGTACAAATACCGCCGCAAAAGGCGGTCGTCATGCTCCTGTCGCGCGCTTCGTCCCATCGGCACCTGATACGCATGGCGCTCACTCTGGCGAGCGTCAGCCTGAGCGTGGCTGCTTGCCATGAGGAGCGTCCGCCCTTCGACCCGCTGCAGGCGGTGTCGATCGAGACGACCGTCAACCCGACGTCGGTCGCCGTCGGCGAGCGCGCGACGGTGTCGTGCGTGCGCTACAACGGGCGCGGCGAGGTATTGTCGGGCGGCAACTTCGCGGTCGGAGTCGACCCGACCGAGCTCGTCTATGTCGAGGGCGCCGAGCTGTTCTCGAATCGTTCGGGCACCCACCAGGTCGCCTGCAATGACTTCGAGGCGGGCCTCGTCGACCCGACCCCAGCCCCGCTGGAGGTGAGCGCAGGCGTCGCGGTGCGCACATCGATCACCTTGGAGCCACCGATCATAGAGCCGGGCGAGCTTGCCGCAGTGACCTGCCAGGCCCAAGACGAGTACGGCAACCCGGCCGGCGCGAATCTGCGCATCGAGGTCGCTCCGGCTCAGAGCGTCACGCTCACCGACATCACAGCCATCACCGCGACCACCGCGGGCGACTATCAGGTCGTCTGCTTCGCGGCGAACGTCGACGAAGCCGCGCGCGCCAAGGCGACCCTGACGGTTGTGGCCGGTCCACGCGTGTCGATGCGCCTGCACTACGCGCCCGAGCAGCTCGCGTATCGCCTGCTGCAGCAGGTGACGGTCACCGGCCAGGGGCTCGACGCCTACGGCAACCCCATCGACGAGGAGATCCCGGTCGACACCCTCGACGCGACGCCAGGCGGCCACCACCGCGTCATCGGCACGAACCTCGATCAGATCCGCTTCGACCTCGAAGGCATCTACCAGGTCAGCGCGCGCGCCGTCGCCGACCCGACGCTCAGCGCGACGAGCCCGCTGGTGGTCGACCAGACGCGCCCACTCTTGACCCTGACGAGCCCCGAGCGCGGGCTCGTGACCGATAGCCTGGTCGCCGTGACGTTGGCCGGCAGCGTGTCGGACAACCTCGGCACCGTCGCCGAGCTGCGGGTGGGCGACCTCGCAATCCCGATCCCCCCGGCGGGCGGCGACTTCTCGATTCAGGTGCCACTCGCCTACGCGGTGAACCTCCTCGATGTGCACGCGTTGGACCCCTATGGCAACGAGGCGATCGCCACGCGCGCAGTCGAGAAATCCAATGGCTACTACGAGATGAACGACCGCACGTTCGAGGTCGACGGGGTCGATAACGGGGTGGCGCTGGTCCTCATGCAGGAGGTCTTCGACGATGGTGACCGCAACGAGCCGACGCGCGACGACCTCGCGTCGATCTTCGAGTTCGTCATCGAGTCGCTCGACATCGCGAGCCTTCTGCCGAACCCGCTGACGACCTTCCCCTGCATCGGCGGCAGCTGCACGCTGCTGTTCGATTCGGTCACCATCGACGACGTCATCGTCACGATGACGCTCACGCCGGGGCGCATCCACGTGCGCATCGAGCTCGTGAAACTTGCAGGTACCATTACGTTATTATTCCCGTGCGACGTCGCTGTCATCTGCGCGCAGCGCCCCGTCCAGCCGTTGCCGGGCACGGTCGCGACCGAGCGGGTCATCGTCGATACCGACGTGTTCCTGGCGATCATCGGGGGCGAGACCGAGGCGCGCACCGAGAACACGGTAATGCAGATGGAGGGGCTGACCGTGTCGATCGTTGACCCGACCGGCATCGGGCAGGCGGCGATCGATCTCGTCATCACGTTCCTGCGCGAGCCGCTCATTGACGCGATCGAGAGCCTGGTCGTGAACCTCATCCAGGACGAGCTCGCCAAGGCGCTCGACGGCCTGTTCGCGGCGCTCAACATCAACCAGGAGTTCGAGCTGCCGTCGCCGGTGCCGGGCGCGCCGGGCAATTGGGTCGTCATCCAGACGCGCCCAAAGGGCGTCGACATCGCACCCGAACGCATGCAGCTGCGCGTCGACGGGCTCGCCTACGCGAAGTTCCCGCGGCGCCCGCACCCCCATCTCGGCAGCATCGATCACCGCGGTTGCGCGCCAGCGGCGGCGTTGGCCTTCCCACCGCCGACCCCGATTGTGCTCGGGCTGCACGACGACTTCATCAACCAGCTCTTGTTCGCGATCTGGGAGGGCGGCACGCTCTCGCTCGACCTCGGCCCGGAAGAGGCGGCCGGCCTGGTCGGCAGCTTCGGGCTGCAGGACGCGCACATCAAGGTCGATGCATTGTTGCCGCCGGTGTTCGATTCGTGCGGCGCCGATGGCACGACGACGATCGAACGGGTCGAGCTGGGCGACCTGTGGCTCGATGCGCAGGCGAGCTTCGCGGGGGAGCCGATTCACCTGGGTCTCTGGATCCTGACCGAGGCGCCGGTGAGCGTCGAGTTCGCGCCCAACGAAGCGGGCGCGCTGGTCGCAAAGCTGGTGCTGGGCGAGCTCGACCCGATGTGGATTGAGGTCGTCATCAACGAGGGCCGTTTCGCCGACAACGACGAGGCGGTGATTGGCCTCGTGCAGAGCCAGCTCGTGCCGCAGCTCTTGTCGACCGTGACCACCTCGGCGAGCTTCACGCTCCCATCGATCGACCTCGGCGCGCTGACGACCGCGGTGCCTGCCGGCACGGTCATCAACATCGATGTGCGCGACGTGGGCCGGGACAACGCCTATCTCACCGTGATGGGCGGGCTCGAATAGATGCGCGGCTTTCGCCATCGTCGTCACGCTCGGGAGCGTCACCTCGCCCATTGCTTGTGACACGTCGCGTGTACATGCTGCGCAGGGGGTTGCGATCATCGGGGCCGTCGGTGCCGGACCCGCGGGGGTAGCGATCGGAAACCGGGGAGTGCGACCGTGGCGAAGACCGAAGAGCCTGCATTCACGAGGCGAACGCACGACGGCGATTTCGAGATCCGCCACTACGGCGCGCGCGTTGTCGCCAGGACGCAGGTGGAAGGCGACTGGTCGGACGCAAGCAACGAGGGGTTCCGGCGGCTCGCGGGATACATCTTCGGCAAGAACCATCGAAAGTCGCAGATCGCCATGACGGCGCCGGTCGGGCAGCAGCGCGGCACGTCGATCCCGATGACGGCGCCGGTGGGCCAGCGACGCGACGGCGCGACGTGGACCGTCTCGTTCACGATGCCCGCCAGCGCGTCGCTAGCGACCCTGCCGGAGCCCGACGACGCGCGCGTCGTGCTCGCGGAGCAGCCTCCAATGGAGGTCGCGGTGATTCGCTTCAGCGGCCGCTGGACGGACGCGAACATGCGTGAGCGCACCGACTCGCTCCGTGCGTGGGTCGCGGCGCGTGGCCTCAGCGTCACCGGCGAGCCCGAGGTGAATCGCTACGACCCGCCGTTCAAGCCGTGGTTCTTGCGTCGTAACGAGGTGTGGCTACCGATCGCTGGCGACT
>Ga0105046_10005578_pt1 | contig 19919 bp, 15 predicted proteins | sample MAT03_FD_78385 | JGI IMG/M metagenome (GOLD analysis project Ga0105046, IMG submission 78385) | Freshwater microbial communities from Lake Fryxell liftoff mats and glacier meltwater in Antarctica - MAT-03 (megahit assembly) | ecosystem: Environmental > Aquatic > Freshwater > Ice > Liftoff... | reverse complement strand
GCGCGAGCGCGTGGCCGCGGTCTGCGGCGGGGGTTGCGAGCCTGTTTTATGCGGGCGTTTATGATGACCCGGCGGTGCAGCAGGGGATGCGGTACCTTGAGGCGACGGCCACGCCCGGCACGCCCCGGCAAGAGGCGCACTATTGGTATGGCATGTATTACACGGCCCAGACGATGTACCTCGCGGGCAGCGAGCCCTGGGCAAAGTGGTGGCCCGCGGCGCGGGCCGAACTGCTGACGCGGCAACGCATGGAAACCGGCGAGTGGCCCGACCAGGGCGTGGGCACGGCGTACGGGACGGCGATGGCGCTGATCGTGCTGCAGATGCCCAAGCGGTACCTTCCGATCTTTCAGAAGTGAGGCGTGTATTGAGGCCTCAAGCGCGCGAGCACTGCGCATTGTGAGCCGCGCGCTCTGCAAAGCGCCCTGAGCGCTAAACCCTCACGCCCAGCGTGTCTAGGTGCGTGCGAACCTGTGCGGCGGGGTCGGCGGTGTGGTCTATGAGGTGGGCCTGCCAGCCGGCGCCTTTGGCGGCGTCAACGTTGTCTTGCAGGTCGTCAAAGAAGAGCAGGTCGGCGGGTGCGAGGCCTTCAGCGGGACAGACCAGCTGCGCGAAGCGGTGGTAGATTGCGCGGTCGGGCTTGGCCAGGCCCAGCAGATGGCTGGCGTGCAGGTGCCGCACGCGCTGGGGGGTGGGGAACTTGGCGCGCCCGTGGGGCCCGGTGGTCATCTGCTGCCAGTGGTGGTGGTTGGTGTTTGAAAGCACGCCGGTGGGGATGTGCTGGGCGTGGAGGTGATCGATGATGTCGCTGAGCCCGTGGTACTCGCTGGTGATCCAGGCGTCATGCAGGGCGCGGACCTCGGCGGGGTTGTAGTGCCCGTTCATAGTCGCGGCGAGGCGGTCAAAGTACTGCTCGCAGGTGATCTGCGCGGTTTCATAAAGATGGACGATCGACTTGCGGCGTGCGATGCCGTCGGGCGTGGTATCGACGTGGCGGTAAGGGATGCCGGCGGTGGCGCAGGCCTCGGGCCAAGTGCGGCAGATGCGGACGACCACGCCGCCGAGATCGAAGATCACCATGAGTGGTGGCACGCGTGGTGGTGGGGGTGGCGGGGTTACTGGCATGTTTGTCGGCGGGCGCGAGCATGTGCGCGGGCGTTGGGGGTGTGTGATCAGGACCGTTAGGGGTGAGCCTCGTCGTCTTTGGGCTCGCGGCCGCCTTTGGGCTCGCGCTCGGCGCTGTTTGGCGGCGCGTCAGGGCTTTCGCTCGTGTCGGGCGTGTCGGGCGTGTCGGAAGTGTCGGGCGAGTCGGGCGTGAATGGGGCGTGAACCTTCATGACCTCGTCCATTACCACGGTGGCGAAAGCGCCCGGCGGCAGCTCAAACCCGCAGCGGACGTACGACCCGTGCTCGTCGCCGCCGGCGTCAACTTCTGCGTACATCAGCGGCACTCGCAGGGGGCGGCGCTCGCCGCGCAGTTCATCGCCGAGCTGCGCGTGGGCGGGGCCAAGGTGCTCGGGCGTGACGCCCATGGCGGCGAGTGCTTCAAGCTCTGTTCGGTCAGTTTCGCCGGTCGCGCGGAGCATCTCGCTGCCCCACATCGGGCCGCTGGGGCTGATGGCCTTGGCGGCGAGGCGCTCGGCGGTCTCGGCGCTCGCAAGCGTCGGGGCGTCAACCTTGAACACCGCGCCTGCGCCCGCGCCTTGCTCGTGGCGCCAGGCGAGGTCGCCCTCAATCAGCGTGCCAAGCTTGCCGTCGCGCAGGCGGCGATCAAGCACGGCGTTGAAGACGGCGGACTGGAACGAGGAGAGGAAGAAGCCCATCGAGAGCCCGCGGAGCTGGTCGCAGGCGCGGCGCGGGTTGGCACCGCGAGCCAGGGCGGCCAGCGCGCGGCGCTCGGGCATGGAGCCGCGGCCGTAGAAGGCGATAGCCTCGGTGTACTGCTTGGCGGCGTAGAGCTCGCGTGCGCGGGTGTTGGCCTCGCTGAGGCAGGCCTGCGAGCCTGGGCCCAGCAGCAGGTCAAGGGCGGCCTGATGGTCACCCAGGATCAGTGCGCGGCCGATGAGGTGGTTGTTCTGCAGTGCGCCAAAGCGCTGCTCGCCGAGGCGGTTGGGCACGCCGACGGCGTCGAGGCATTCGAGCACGCGCTTGGCGTCAAAGACGGCGCGCAGCGGCACGCCGCGGACGCGGATCGAGAAGCGGTTCCCGTGCAGGTGCCCGCGCCGGAGCTTGTTGGTGTGCAGGTCTGACCAGAGCACGGCAACGCGGTCGTCGCGGATCTGCGGGAAGTCTTCGGGCACCTTGCCCGGCGTGTGCACGGACATGACCTGGCGAGTGATGGCCTGTTTGTCTTTGAGCCCGGCGTAGCCGACGTCAGACTCGCGGACGCGGAAGTGGCGTGCGAGGATGGCGACGAGCTGCTGGGTGCTGAGGCCTCGTTTTTGGACGAAGAGGTAGATGTGCTCGCCGGTACCGCAGGGCTGGTAGAGGGGGACTTCCTCGACCAGGAAGTCATCGGGGCGTTGCTTGATGAGCCCGCCGATGCCGGGCACATCGGGCGTCAGGTAGACGCTCGGGTGGCTGTGTGGTGACAGATCGAGCATGGTTGTTGGGCCAGGGTAAGGTCGGGGTGGGTCGTGGGGCGGGGCGAACTAGCGCGAACAGTGCAGCGTAGGTGTCGGCTGGTCGGCGGCGGTTGACCTGGTGTTTGGTTGCAGGAGGCAGTGGGGGCGTACCCTCCGGCTCGCATGTTCACACTGACATTCCCCATCGCGCGGACGACCTTCCTTGAGTGCGTGCGCCAGCCGGTCTTCTTTGTGCTGGTGGCGATCTGCGGTGTGGTGATGGTGATCACCACTGCCGGCGCGGGCTTCACGCTTGGGTATACCGAGACCGGCGAGGTCAGCGGCGACGACAAGCTGCTGCTGGACCTTGGGCTGGCGACGGTCTTTGCGCTCGGGGTGCTGATGGCGGCGTTCATCGCCACCAGCGCGGTGTCGCGCGAGATCGAGAACAAGACGGTGCTGACGATCGTTTCCAAGCCCGTCCCGCGCTGGACGCTGGTGGTGGGCAAGTGGATGGGCGTGACGGGCGCGGTGCTGGCGGCGGTGGGCACGATGCTGCTATTCCTGCTGCTGGCGATCCAGCACGGGGTGCTGATGAACGCCAGCGACAAGCTGCACATGCCCGTGGTGGTGATGGGCCTGAGTGCCGTGGGCCTGGCGCTGGCCACGGGGGTGTGGGGCTCGTTCTTTTATGGGTGGAGCTTCCCGCAGGTCAGCACGCTGGCGGCGCTGCCGCTGACGCTGCTGGGCTACCTGCTGGCGATCTGCTTCAAGCGGGACTGGGAGTGGCAGGGCTTTGGCGGGGGCGTGAAGTGGCAGGTGGTGGTGGCTGCGTTTGCCTTGCTGCTGAGCGTGCCGGTGCTCACGAGCATCGCGGTGGCGGCCAGCACGCGCTTGGGCCAAGTCATGACGATCATGGTCTGCTTTGGCGTCTTTGTGCTCGGGCTGCTGTCGTCGGGGCTGATCGGGTCGCGGGCGTTTGTCAATGAGCCGGTCGGGCAGGTTGCCACGGCGCGGCCGTTCGACAACAACCTGCGGTTTGCCACGATGCGCAACCCTGGCGATCGCTGGATCATCGCTGGCGAGAGCGCGTTTACGCGCGTGCCCAAGCCCGGTGACGCGTTCTACTTTGCCGCCTCGCCCAACGGCGTGGACCGCCCGGTGCCCGACTACACGCCGTGGACCGGCGGGATGTCAGGGCGCGATGAGATGATGGTTCAGGGCGTGCCCCCGGCGCTGGTGATCACGGACGTGAAAGAGCGTGAGCTGCAGGTGTTGACTGTTGGCGGCACGGCGCTGGAGGTGGCCCGCCCGCCACGCCCGGGTGACTACATCTTCCTGACGCCGACAAAGGTGAACGTGGCGGCCCTGGTGGCCTGGGGCGTGGTGCCGAACCTGCAGTTCTTTTGGTTGCTGGACGCGGTGACGCAGAATCAGCCGGTGCCGGTGGGCCATATCGGGCTGATTTTGCTCTATTCGCTGAGCCAGTTGACGGTGTTTTTGAGCCTGGCGGTAATGCTGTTTGAGCGTCGCGATGTGGGGTGATGGCGAGGGTTTGGCGACCAGTGACCAAGGCGTGGCGGGCGCGGGCCTCGCGGCGCAAGCGCAGACGCGACGGCGTCCCGAGCGATCAATGAACGTTGCGCATTGTAGTGGGCGTCGGCCGGGCACTGCTGACGTATGATCGCCTCCCACCCTTTGCAGCGCGTTCCTTCCGGACGTCCACGTGCGGTCCGGCCTCACGACCGAAAGCCACCAACATGACCGATGCTTCATCCGATGGGCTGCCCCGCACGCTTGGGGCGCTCCGCGTTAGCGGGTGGGTCTCGCGGAGCGTCAAGAACGAGCTGCGTGAGAACCTGATCAAGGCCCTTGAGCGGCAGGCGCTGCAGCGCTCATCCGGCCAGGTCGAGGCGCTCTTTCCTGGGGTGATGGGCTACGACGACACGGTGATCCCGGCGATTGTCAACGCCGTGCTGGCCGGGCACGACATGCTGTTCTTGGGTGAGAAGGGCCAAGGAAAGAGCCGCTTGATGCGGATGCTGGGCCGGTTCCTCGATCAGTGGCTGCCGTACGTGGACATGAGCACTGTTGGCGGCTCGCCGATCCACGAGGACCCGACGCGCCCGATCACGCAGCGTGGGCGGGCCTTCGTGGCACAGCACGGCGACGCGACGCCGATCGCCTGGTGGGCCCGGGCTGATCGCTACGCCGAGCGGCTCGCGCCGGGGACGAAGTTTGCCGATGTGATCGGCGAGATCGACCCCGCGCGGCTGATGAGCGGGGTGAGCATGAGCGCCGAGGAGTCGATCGCCTTCGGGCTGGTGCCGCGGCTGCACCGGGGCATCTTCGCGATCAACGAGCTGCCCGACCTTGACGACCTGGTGCAGGTCGGGCTGTTCAACATCCTTGAAGAGCGCGACGTGCAGGTGCGCGGGCTTCCGGTGCGGTTTGACGTGGACGTGCTGGTGCTCTTTAGCGCAAACCCGACGACGTACAACCGCTCGGGCAAGGTCATCCCGCAGCTCAAAGACCGCATCGGCAGCACGATCCAGACGCACTACCCGCGGCAGCGCGACATGGGCATCTCGATCATGGAGCAGGAAGCGCTCACGCCCGCCAGCGGCGGCGCCAAGGCCGACGGGATGGACCTTGGCGGGGCCTACCCGCTGATTGTCCCGCGCTTCATGAAAGAGATCATCGAGGAGATGGCGACAGTCGCGCGGGTCAGCAAGTATGTTGACCACGCCTCGGGCGTCTCGGCGCGGTTCAGCATCAGCAACTATCGGACGATGCTGGCGAGCGCCCGACGGCGCGGGGTGCTGCTGGGTGAGCGGCCGAGTGTCCCGCGCATCAGCGACCTGGCCCACGCACGCGCCAGCAGCACCGGCAAGCTCGAGCTTGACCTGCTCAGCAGCCACCAGCTCAGTGAGGGTCAGGCACTCGACGCGATCATGGCCGAGGCGATCAAACGCGTCTTTGGCGAGTACGTCACGCGGCACGGGCTCGACGAGATCGCCGGGGTCTTTGCCAAGGGCGTGCGGCTTGAGGTTGGCGACATGGTTCCGAGCGCGGCGTACGAGAAGATCGTTTCGCGCGTGCCGAAGGTCTGGGACAAGGCCCTCGAGGCCAACGCCGCGACTGATCCGGCGGTGCGGGCGAGCTGCGTTGAGTTCGTGCTCGCGGGTATGTGGGCCAGTGACCTGATCAGCCGCGCTGAGAAGCACGGGCGCGTGAGCTTTGAGACCTGAGCACGCAAGCACGCGAACGCCTCTCTTGCGAGCCTCAACGCTCGCCCCAAACTCTGGGCCCTACGCTGGGCAAACATGACCGACAGCAGCCCACACATCCTGATGCGTTCGGCCCAGATGCACGTGGTCAGGCCCGCCGAGCCGGTGACGGCCACGGTGGTCAGCAACGAGCTGTGTACGGCCGCGGGCCGAAAGAGCGCGGGGTTCACAAGGCACATCGCCCTTGACCTTACGGGCACGGCCCTCGCGGGCGCGTGCATCCCCGGGCAGTCGCTGGGGGTGATCCCGCCGGGGCTAGACGCGCAGGGCCGCCCGCACAAGCTGCGGCTGTACTCACTGGCCTCTCCCACGCGCGGCGAAGATGGTCACGGGCACGTGCACAGCGTGACGGTCAAGCGCATGATCGACGAGCACCTCGTGCACCCCGGGCTCTTTCTGGGCGTGGCCAGCAACTACCTGTGCGACCGTGCGCCGGGTGACAAAGTGCTGGTCACGGGCCCCTCGGGCAAGAAGTTCGTCCTGCCGCAAGACGTGGCCGCACACGACTACGTCTTCTTCGCCACCGGCACGGGCGTTGCGCCCTTCCGCGGGATGCTCATCGATCTGCTCGAAGCCGGCTGCACCAGCAAGGTCGTTTTGGTGCTCGGCGCGGCGTACGCGACCGACCTGCTCTACCACAAGTGGCTGGAAGAGCTCGCCGCCAAGCATCCAAACTTTGCGTACATCACGGCCGTCTCGCGCGAGGGCGCGCAACGTGCATATGTGCAAGACCGCCTGCGCACGCACGAGGGTGTGCTGGGCCCGTTGCTGGCGAGCCCGCGCGGGCTGGTATACATCTGCGGGATCGCCGGGATGGAACTGGGAATCTTTCAGCACATGGCCCGCGCGCTGCCAGAGCAGGTCCGCGAGCAGTATCTGCGAGTAGACGCCGAGGTCGCCGGGGATGTTGACAATTGGCAGCGGGCAATGATCCACCGCCAGATCAGGCCTACGCGCCGGGTTCTGATGGAGGTCTACGCCTAGCGCCCGCGCCCGCGCGCCCGATACACTCCGTGCGTCGCGTGGAGATCCCCCAAACCCAAGCCGAGGCCCGCCAACAGGTCCGCGCGGCGCTCAAGCGCCCCGGTCGGCTGTTCCGTCGCTTCCGGCGGGTGGTCCGCGTCGGCTTCGTGCTGCTGTGTCTGGTGCCCGTCGCGGCAGTGATCCTGACGCAGGGGCCGGTCCCGCGCTGGCTGCTCGGGCGCGAGGTTTCGCGGGCCACGGGCGGGCACTTCTCCAGCGCGTGGGTCAAACTCACGCTTGATGGTCGGCTGGTCATTGATCGCCCAAAACTCGATGCGCAGGGCGTCGCGGGCGAGGCCGGCGAGGTGTTCAGCGCACGCTCAGTGGTGGTGAACCTTGACTGGTCAGCGTGGGCCGCGGGCGTGGTGGTGCCGACCGAGGTCCGAGTGATCGAGCCGCTGCTGCGCCTGAGTGTTGACGCCAAGACCAACGCGCTGAACCTCGCCCAGCTCACGCCCGGCGCCGGTGAAGGCGGCGGCGGCGGCATGCTCTCGCGCGTGCCACGGCTTGAGGTTGAGCGTGGACGCGTCGCGATAGGTGAGCACGATCAGGGCCGCTTCACGCTGCTGACTGAGCTGGCCGCCAAAGGCTGGGTCTCACCGCTGGCGGGCCAGACGGCGTACTGGGTGCGGCTGCGGGCCGATGACCTGGGCTCAATGGATCAGGCGGGTCAGGCCGCGCCGATTGATCTTGACGGGCGGATTGACTTCACCCTTGGACGCGGTGTGGTCCGTGTCAGCAGCGTTGAGCTCTCGCGCTGGGCCCCGTCGCGCGTGCCGAGTGTTGCGCGTGAGCTGTGGGAGCGATTGGCACTGCGCGGGAGGATCGAGCAGACCGAGCTGCGGTACGACCGCGTGAGCGGGCTGACCACGCGTTTGCGGCTGAGCGATGTGGCCCTGCGCGTGCCAGTCGCGGCCGGTCGCACCGACGTGGTGGGCGAGCGCAACCCGCGGATGGACGCCGTCAGCGGCACGCTCTCGCTGACCACCGGCGGGCCGGGCGCGGGGCTTGAGGCCGACCTCTCCGGCTCGCTGGAGGATTTGCCGGCCCGCGTGCGACTCTCTACCCAAGGGCTTGGGCTGAGCGCCGGCTACCGCGCGGTGATCACCGCCGAGCAGTTCAAGCTCGAGAAAGACCCACGTATCTTGTGGTTTACGCCCGACGCGGTCCGCATGAACTTCGACCGCTTCAGCGGGCCTACAGCGCTGGTTGATGCGCGGATCGAGCTGAACCGCGCCGCCCCCGAGGGCGACCCCGCCAACCCCGGCGCGCTCGTGCCGGGCGAGACGAGCATCCGCGGGACGCTGATCCTGCGCAACGGGACGGCGGCATTCGCCAAGTTCCCCTACCCGCTGCAGAACCTCTCGGGCACCGTCACCTTTGACGACGACCAGGTCAGCATCCTGGGCGTGCGCGGCGTAGGGCCCACCGGCGCGCGCGTGGTGGCTGAAGGCAGCGTCTCGCCGCCGACGATGAACGCGCGGATCAACATCGACGTGACCGTGACCGACTTGCCGCTGGACGATGTGCTCGCGAAAGCCATCGCCGCCAGCAAGGGCAAGGAGCTGGCCGACTGGATCTTTAGCCGGCCCGCGTACGACCGCCTGCTGGCGACCGGGCGCGTGATCTCCAGCGCCCGCAAGGCCGAGCTTGCGGCTCAGCTTGATGCCCTGCGCCAAGGGCCCGCGGCGGCGGACGACCCGGCCCGCGCCTCAGAGGAGCGCGCGTTGCTCGCGGCACTCGAAGTGCCCGTGTACGACTTTGGCGGAACGCTCGACTCACTAAGCGTGCACGTGCGCAGCGACTTTGGCTTCGACAGCGACACGCGTTCGGACATCCGCGTCCGCTTCAAACAGGCCGCGATCCTGACCAAGCTCTTCGCGTACCCGATCAACGCGACGGCGCTGACACTTCGCATCACCGACGACTTTGCCGTGCTCTTTGGGCGCGGGCTACGTGGCGTGACCGGCGGCAGCACCGACATCGACGCGCGCGTCGACATCAAGCGGACCCCCGGGGGTGAGTGGGCCTATGAGCCCAACGTCGCCGTCCGCGCCACCGGCGTGCCCATCGATGCGCTGCTGATCGGCGCGATACCCGACGCTGCGACAGTTGCCAAGTTGCCCGACGCCGAGGCGGAAGTTGTCTCGACCCAGCCCAACACCCAGCCCAACACCCAGCCCAACAGTCAACCCTATGTTCAAGCCAGCGTTCAATCTGGCGACCAGCCCGCCGAGACCACCGCCGCGCGCGTGAAACGGGTGCTGACAAGCCTCAACGTCGTGGGCGATGTTGACGCGAACATCGATGTCTCGACCCCGCCGGGTGCGGGCACAACGGCCGGCGCAACCATCACGCTCAACGGGCTCTCGCTGCGTCCCCCGCCGCTGGCCGTGCTCACAGGTGTGGTTGGCGGCGAGGCGAGCGGGCGTCCGCTGCTGGTCCGCGATGTCCGCGGGGTCGTGCGGGCCGATGAACAACGCATTGAACTTGACGGCGTACGCCTTTTGCTGGACCCGGCCGAGGCGAGCGACGCCGACGCGTTCCCACCGGTGCCGACGATCATCGAGACCTCGGGCGCGTGGCTGCTGAAGCCGCCGGTTCCAGTTGGCGGTCAAGCGCCCGCGGGTGCTGATGTTCCCGCTCAGGGTGCCGACGCGTCAAACCGGCTGAGTGTCTCGGGGCGAAACGTCGACCTCGCGCTGCAATTTGAGAGCCTGCTGGCGCCGCTCTCGCTCGATGCCGCGACCTCAGCGGCTGACGCGCGGCAAACGCTGCTGCCGCGTGGCCGCATCGATGTTGACCTTCAGCTTGAGCAGACGTTCCCAGCAGGCGCAGCGGCGATCACCGAGCAACGGGCGCTGAGCGCCAAGGTCTTTAACGCGCGAAACCTGGGCCTACTGCTTGAGGGCCAGCGTGTTGACCTTCGGACCACCGAGGGCGCAATCGCCATCAGCACGCTGCTGCCCGCCGTGGGCACACCCGGGCCCGCAGCCCCGTTGCGTGTGCGATTGGACGAGCTGCGGACCGAGCTGGCCGTGGGCGATCTTGAGATCGGCGCCATCGAGCTCGACGGCGCGGTGGCGCTGACGCTCGGGGCGCAAAGTTCGGCGGGGCCAGCGTCAGGGCCCGGCGCAACCCGTCGCTTCGTCATCGAGCAGCCTCTGACCGCAGAGCTGCGCCAGATGCAGGTCGACAGCCCGCTGGTCCGCGAGCTGACGCGCCGCTTCGCGTCGCCGCAGGCCGTGGCCATGGTCGCTCGCCTTGCCCCCACCGGCGAGTTCGACGCCGAGGCGACCGCCCGGACTATCGACGGGCGCGACGACCCGATGGTGACCTTGAAGCTGAGGCCGGCCGCCGCCGCGTTCACCATCGACGACCGCCGCTACAGCTTCAGCACCCTTTCAGGTCAGCTCGTGCTCACTGGCCCGCGCGGCGGTGCCGAGCAGTTCACCATCACCGAGCCGGGCTGGAGCGCGACCTTGAATGGACGCTTCCGCACCGACGGCCCTGAGCTCGACGGGCCTTCCGTCCCCGGCGGGGGTTGGTCGCTTGACGGCGCCCTCAACTTTGATATCGCCGGTCTGCCCGAGAGCTTTGCCGCAATGCTGCCCAGCGCTGCCATCAAAGCGATCGACGCGGCACGCCTGCGGATCGACGGCGGTCTTTCCGCCCAGGGCTTGCTGCTCAGCGCGTCATCTCGCGCGGGGCCCGAAGTGCCTGCGGTCGGCGCAGCAACACCTTCGGGCCAGAGCACCGCTGCTTCACCCAACGACGCAGCGCCGCAACAGCTCTCAGCCAGCGCCAGCGGAACCGTGCTGCTGGCGGGCCTCTCTTCAACCGGCGGCGACGGACGCTCGCGCGCTGACCTTGCCGCGGCTCAGCTCACGCTTGATGCGTGGCTAGAGCGGGCCGCGGGCTCTACCCGACTCTCCGCCCAGGCTCAGGTCGCTGAACTTGATGCCGCCGTCATGGGCTTAGTCATCCGAGACGCCGCGGCTTCGCTCCGCGCTGCCGCCACGCTGCAAGATGCCGAGCCCGCGTGGTCGGTCAGCGTTGACACCGGCTCGGCATCGCTCTACGGCGGGCGCGTCAGCTTCGAGGGGCAGGCCGCGTCTTCACAAGTTGAGGGCGTGCCGGCGCAGTACCAAGTGCTCGCGCGCGCCGCCGGCGTGCGGCTGACCCCGCTGCTCGCCGATCTTCAGCAGGCCAGCGACGCGTTCGTGGGCCCCGCAACCCCCGCGGCGCTGCGACCTGATGAGTCTTCTTTGCCGCGTCACGATGTCGGCGAGTCTCGCGGGCTTATCCGCGCCGATCTCACGCTGCGTGGCCCGCTAGACCCTGCCGCCGGCCCGCCCCCCGAGGGCCGCCTGAGCGTGCGGATCGCTGGCGGCCGCGGAGTGCTCGACGCGCCGGCGCTCGTGGGCGCGCTGCAGCTCTCAAACTTGCAACTGCCGGTGGGTGAGCGGTTCGACTATGTCGCCGCCGACGGCTTCCTGCGCGGGCCCGGACTGACCATCGAGCGATTGGTGCTGCTCTCGCCCAGCGTGGCAGTCGTCGGGATCGGCACAGTCGCCGTCCCTTCGCTGACCCTCGACCTGCGCCTGAACTCGCGCTCGCGCAGCCGCGTCCCGATGCTCACCGACCTGATCGAGACCTTCCGCGACGAGCTTCTGACCACCAGCGTCATCGGCACGCTCAGTGACCCCGTGATCCAGCCCCAGCCGCTGACCAGCACGCGACGCCTGCTGGCCCGCCTGCTGGGCATGCGCGATGTGCTCACCGGCGTGCCCGATGTGGACCTTGCGCCCTTCGAGGCTGACCGCGCGTCGCTGGGGGCCGGTGGTGCCGCGGCTCGGCATGCCGACGCCGTCCCGGCGGTCAAGAAGTAGCTTGCAAGTTTGACCGTGGTCTCATGGCCACATTACCGCAGGATCGCAGCGGCAAAGCCGCAGTTGGCCAAAGTAGCAACAAGGCAAAGAATCACAGACTCAAACGAGCAAATCGCCGCAGAAGCCGGTCGATTCCGCCCGCTCTCAGCCCTTGCGTGACACCTCAACGCGCCCGCTAGCGACGTCCTTGATCACGTATCCCAACGCGCCCAGCTCATCGCGCAGCTTGTCGCTCGCGGCAAAGTCTTTGGCCGCCCGGGCCGTCTTGCGAGCCTGCAGCTTTGCCTCAACCTCGGGGTTGGGCTTCGTGCCCGGCGCATACACAGCCAGCTCGGTGCTCGCGCCGACCAACCGCGGCACGCTCAGCACGCCCAGCACGCCATCGATCACCTTGAGCACCCGCTGATCGTCGGTGGTCGGCTCCGCCACGCCCGCCAGCCAGGTGTTGATCGCACCGATCGCCCGCGCCACGTTCAGGTCGTCGTTCATCGCGTCTGTAAACTCGATCCTCAGCACTTCGGCGGCCTGCGCGCGCGCCGGCGTGCCCATCACTCCCTTGGCCTCCAGCACGCGCCGCCAGCGCTCCACCATCCGCGCGCAGTCGTCAAGGCCCTGCAGCGTGAAGTTGGCGTTGACGCGGTAGTGAGCCCGGATCAGCTCTAAGCGCAGCGCGCCGGGCTCTACGCCGCGGGCGAACAGGTCGCGCGCGGTAAAGAAGTTGCCCGTGCGCTTGGACATCTTGGCACCTTCCACAAACAGGTGCCGCACGTGGAACCAGCAGCTCGCAAACGTGCCCTGCTCGGGGCGGGTGTTGAAGGCGCAGCACGACTGGGCGATCTCGCACTCGTGGTGCGGAAAGGCATTGTCCTCGCCGCCGCTGTGCAGGTCGATCAGCGCCGCGCCGCCCTCTTGTTGGCGATCAAGCAGCGGCTGCCACGCGGCCGACCAGTCGGCCCCGGCAGGCGCCTTCCACAGGCTCGCCTCGCGCAGCCACACGCGCCACGCCGCCATCGCGGTGCACTCAATGTGCCAGCCCGGGTAACCCTCGCCCCAGGGGCTGTTCCACTTCATGATGTGCCGCGGGTCTTCCTTCCAGAGCAAAAAGTCGGCGGGGTGCTCTTTGCCAGCCTGGTTGTTGGCACTAATGCGCCCGCCCTGGCCCTCGCGCAGTCGGTCCAGCACGTTGCCACTCAGGCGTCCATAGGCCGGAAAACTCTTGACGCGGAAGTAGACCACTCGCGCGCCCTCGCGGCCCACGAAGTACGCGTGCCCAGACTGCACCAAACGCTCGATCACCAGCACCATCGCCGGGACGTACTGCGTCGCGCGTGGCATAAAGCCCGGGCTCTGCCGCTCGTCGAGCGCCACCTTGAAGCCCAGCATGCACGCGTCGTCAACAAACCGCGCCGTATAGAACTCCGCAACGGCGTAGGGATCCGTCGCGTCAATGTCCACGCCCGCCGGGAGCGTCCCGGCCTTCTTCGCCTCGGCGATCCGCCGCCCCGCCGCGGCCATTTTGTCCTCGCCCGCGCCGTCGGCCCCCTCGTCGTCGGTCATGTGCCCAACGTCGGTGATGTTCATCACGTGCAACACCTCACGCCCAACAGGCTGAGGCACCTCGCCCGCCAGCGTACACCACGGGCTCTCCAGCCAGCGCCGCAGCACGTCCGCGGCCAGGAACGACCGGAAGTTGCCGATGTGCGCATCGTCGTAGACCGTCGGCCCGCACGAATAGAACGTCACACGCCGCGGGTCTGTGGCTACCAGCGGCTCGACCCGGCGCGACAGCGAGTTGTATAAGCAAAGGTGCGTGGGCATGCGTGACCTCAATACTCCCGCCGATCCGCCCCAGCGTATTCCACGCCCGCTCGTTGATGACCCGCGCCACCGGACGGCCCTTGCGAACAATCAGCGTGCCGTCTTCGCGCCGCGCGGCCTCGGCAACCTCGCGCGGGCAGCAGCTTGACCTGCGCGATCTCACGGGTGCGCCGCCGGTCGGCCATGAGCGGCTGTTCTGCGAACGTCGGATCTTTGGCGGCCTCTACGCCCCGCGCCCACCGGTAGACTCTTGGGCCAGCTCGCCGCTGGCGGCGTCCTCATCGCGCACCTCAAGCCGTACCTTGACCACCTTCGTCGGGCGCGCGTCAAGCACCGTCAGACGCATGCGGTCCAGCACAAACACCTCGCCCACCGGCGGAATCCGCCCCAGCGTCGTAACGACAAACCCGCCCACGGTGTCGTAGTCCTCGCTCGCCGGCAGCTGCACGCCCAGCGGCTCGATCAACTGATTGACGTCGGGGATTCGCGCCGCCGCGTCAAGCTCCGCCGACCGCTGGTCCAGCTTGAGCACCGCGTCGGGCGCGTCGGAGGCGGGCGCCTCATACTCATCCTTGATGTCGCCGAAGACCTCCTCGACGATGTCCTCGATGGTCACCAGCCCGGCGGTCCCCCCGTACTCGTCAGCCACCAGCGCGATGTGGATCTTCTTTTCGATCAGCTCCTTGAGCAGATCGCTGACGGTCTTGGTCTCAGGGACGAAGATCGCCGGGCGCAGCAGGGCCCGCAGCTCAAAGGGCTTGCCGAAGGTCTTGCCCTCGCCGCCCAGCCACATCATCAGGTCTTTGACGTAGAAGATGCCCTGGATGTGGTCGAGGCTGTCCTCGTAGACCGGGATCCGCGAGTGCTTGACCTCACGCACCGCGCGTATCACCCCGCCCAGGTCGTTGGTCAGCTCGATGGCCTCCATCTCCGTCCGCGGCGTCATGATCTGCGCTACCGATAGATCACGGAACCGCATCACGCTCGCGAGCATGTCGGCCTCGCGGCCATCCAACGCGCCGCTCGCCTCGGCCTCCTCAACCACCGTCAGCAGCTCTGCCTCAACCTGCTCGTCGGCGTCCTTGCGCTCAACACCCACCAGGCGGCGCACGGTCTCGTCGGTCAGCCGTCCGATCGCCCCCAACGGGCTGGTCAGCACCCCGACGGCCGAGATCAGGCTGGCCCGCGCAAAGATCAGCCTCGGGCCCGCGTGCAGCGCCACCGCCATCGGGATCGCCACCGTCAGCAGCCAAAGCCCAAGCACCGCCACCGGCACGCCAATCAGCGCGTCGGCAAGCGCGGGCGCAACACTCGCCAGGTTGCCCGCCGTCGTCGGCGCCCGCAGCGCGGCAATCCACCAGATCACGCACGTGGTGGCCGCGCCGTCGAGCAGCAGCTTGGGTAGCCACAGGGCCCGCGCGTGCCCGGTCCAGTGCTCCATCACGCGGGCCGCCCGCTGGCTCTGCCGTGCCCGCTTGAAGCGGTCGGCGACCTCCTCAACCGCGGCCTTGGGCACGATCGATACCGCGATCGCCAGCGCGCTGAGCACGCCGCTAAGCACGCCGATCCCGAGCGCAATCCAAGGCAGAAGCGATGGGTTCACGCCCGACCCTCCGGGCGCGCGTAGACCGCGCCCACGCCAAGGGCCAAGAGCAAACGGTCCTCTTCGGCGTGCATCCGCGTAGCCGCGGGTTCGTCGTGGTCGTCGTGCCCCATGCAGTGCAGCAGGGCGTGCACGAGGTACAGCAGCAGCTCGTCGCGCGCGGAGTGGCCCCGAACCTTGGCCTGCCGCTCGGCCTGATCGAGGCAGATCAGCACGTCCGCCGCCACATTTGGGGGCGAGTCTGCGTGCGCTGGCGCGCCTCCGGTTGCGGGCGAATCAGAAAGGTCAAAGGTCAGCACGTCGGTGGTGCCCGAAACCCCCGACCACCGCTGGTGGGCCTCGGCCATCTCGGCGTCGCTGACCACCCTCGCGCCCACTACGCCGGCGACCTTGAGCAGAGTCATCGCTTTAGTAAGTTGCTCCGCCAGCCAGCGGCCGTCGGCCTTGGGAAGTCGGCCCGTGCTGTCCATCAACTCAACCACCGGCGTTTGCAGGCCCGCGCGAGCGTGCCCGTTGAAGCCGGCCTTGAGGCCAGAGTCTGTCGCGGGTTGGTCAGTTGGAGAAGCCACGGCATTTGGATCGGGCCCCGAGCCGCCACGATCAAGACATGGTACCGCGCGCGATGGGACTAGGGTGGAACACATACCAAACAAAGTACGATCGCCGTTCGGAATGGTTCGGATTGCTGCGGTCCGAGAATCTTGGGCTTTCTTAAAAAAGCCCCCATCTTGCCAATCAGCGTCGGCCGCGCATGGATCAAGTGCAGTTCAAAAGTTTAGATGGAGTAATGGTACGTGATCGGGGCCTCGACCTCGGGATGGAGTGAGGCGTGCACCGGGCAAGCGTTCCCGGCCCGTTCCAGGCGTTCGCGCCATTCGCTGGGGACGCTCGCGGGCAGGTAAATCACGACCGGCAGGCGGCCCAGGCGTCGGGGCGCAGGGGGCGTGGTCATGTGTTTCTCGCCCGTGGCGGTCGCGCCAGCGACCGAGAGCCCGTTGCGCTCGGCGAACATCGCGATGGTGGTCAGGATGCACGAGGCGAGCCCGGCGGCGATCAGGTCAGTGGGGCTGAAGGCCGAGGCGTCCCCGCCGATGTCCTTGGGCGCATCGGTCCGGAGGGTTGGCCCCTCGGGGTGCTTGAGGTCGCACTTTTTATTCCCGGCATACGCGACTTGGATGGTGACCATGTTGGCTGATCGTATGTGCCGTGTGGCACGGGGGGGGCCTTGGTAGCATTGGGGATGGTTCAGCGGCGGCACCACTACGAACGGGCGTTCGAGAGCTACCTGCGGCTGCGCGCGGTGCCGTATGTGGCGGTTGATGAAGCCAAGCGGGCGATCATGGGTGAAGTCGGTGGTGCAGGCGGCGGGAGTGGTTCACTGGGGCGCGTGGGTGGCAGGCCGCTGAAGAGCTTTGACGTTGTCGTGTACGGCTCTGGTGGTCCGGCGGCGACCGGCCTGGCCCCGAGCCTTGGTTGGAGTGGTGGGGGTGCGCGTGGTGGTGGTGGCGCTGGCGACGGTGGCGGTGGCGAGAACTTGCTGGTTGAGCTCAAGGGGCGGAAGATCTCGCGGCGGGTCATGTCCACGCGGACGCCCGATGGGCGTGTCGTATCTTTGCCGCGGACGCGGCTTGAGAGCTGGGTGACGCTGGATGACATCGAGTCTCTGCGGGCGTGGGAGAGCTTGTTTGGAGCGGGCTTTGTTTCGGTGATCGTGTTTGTGTACTGGTGCGACGAGCAGCCGCCGGACGCGCTGTTTCAGGAGGTCATGGACTTCCAGGGGCGCTGGTACGCGCTGCGGGCGGTGCGGGTCGGTGATTATGCGAGTGCGATGAAGACGCGCTCGGCCAAGTGGCGGACGGTGGACCTGCCGTCCGACGCGTTCGAGCGGCTTAGTCAGCCGTTGGGCCCGGCGTGGCTCGGGAGCGTGGGATAAGCTGGTGTGAGTTTCCGGGCCGCGCTCTGTGGCCCACGGGTTTCGCGGGTAGAGCCGGCCTTTGGGCCGTGGCGAGGGCCTCAAGCATGATGAGCCAAGTGACCGGAGCGTTGACCAACCTTAAACCCGCCATTGCGCGTAGAGCGAGCCGGCTTGGCCGCAAAGCCGCACTGGCGGCGATGATCGGCGCGGTGCTGGTCGGCTCGTCGGTCGCTTCGGCCCAGCTTGCGCCGAGGGCCAAGGAGGCTCTACAGCCACCGACGATCTCGGGTAAGAGCGAGGACGGGCAGGGTTGGGCCGTGACGGCGGCGGTGCTGTTCCTGATTCTGTCGATTATCGCGACGATCATTCCCTCCAAGCGCGGACACCAGGACTAAGCCGGCTCAGGCGCGCGGGTGGGGCACGCGGCGTTCGTCCCGCGCTGATTGACGTTTCTGCCATGAGCGACACCAGCATCAACACGGGGAAGTCTGTGGTGCCGACTGATGGTCGTCCCGTGGTCGCGGCGCAGGCACGGGGCGTCTCACGCTGGACGGCCGCGCTGGTGGCGCTGAACTTTGGGCTGGTGGTGGCGCTGGTGATGAGCGTGTGGCCCTGGCTTGGCGGGTCGCTTGCGCAGGGTCTGAAAGTCACGCCCGAGGCGAGTGCGCAGGCCGGCTCTCAGTTGGGCGGCGCCCAGCCTCGCGCGCGTGGGCAGTACATGCTGCTGGCGGGCAGGGTTGGCGGCACGAGCACGTCGGGCGTGTACATCATCGACTCTGCCAACCGTGAGGTGGCGGCGGTGCGGTGGGACCGGAACCAGAAGCGCCTTGTGCCGCTTGGATTTAGAGACCTTGCGACCGACAGCGGTCAGGCTCAGCGCGAGAAGTAACCCATGAGCACCGAGGTAACAACTCGAGCATCGCGAGCGAACGGGCCGAGCCCTGAGCTGCCAGCGAGCGGCGCGCGGGGCGTACTGCTGATCTGCGCGTGCGTGCTGGCAACGGGGCTGGCGGTGGTGCATGTTGTGAGCGCACAGACGACGCGACCCTCGACGCCGCAGCAGCCCATCGTGCTTGCGCAGTCGGCGGGCTCGCTCAACGGGCTCTCAGGGATGACCACGGCCGGGGGCGACTTTGCGGCCATGACCAGCGACGGAGGCGATCAGGACCTGCTGATGGTGCTGGACCAGCGCGCCGAGGAACTGCTGATCTACCGCCCCGACGGCCCGCGCTCGCTGGACTTTGTCGGGCGGGCCTCGCTGCGCGAGCTATTTGTAGAGGCGCGGCTGGGCTCTGGTTTGCCCGACCAGACCAGCCGCCCGCAGGTGCCGACAACCCCGGGCAACCCGGCGCGGTAAGCCGGTGTTCAAAGTTTGTTTCGGCGTGAGGTGCTGCTCGAGGCGCTGTTCTTGGCTGTTTGCTTGGGCGTTGTGGGCTTGGCGGGCTGTGTGGGCTTCGCGGGCTGTGCGGGCTTCGCCGGCGCGTGTTGGCGTACCGCGGCCGAGGCCAGGCCCATCTGCAGTGCGCGGCTGGCGGCGCTAGAGAGGCCCAGCTCGTGCAGGTCTACGGGCATCATCCAACGGCGCGAGGCACCTTTGCGCACGCAGGCGGCGGCCTGCGCGGCAAAGACGTGGAACCGGAACGCGCGGTGGGTGGTCTGGTGCTCGAAGTCACCCGCTGGGCGGACGCTGGCGGGCTCGCCGCTTCGCATTTGGGTGAGGTCTTTCGCGCTGGCGAGGGCGGCGGCCTTGGTGAGGCGCCCCAGTGTTTCGAGCGTCGGGCACTGCCAAAGCCCGGCCCACATGCCGGTGGTGGGCGCAGGGGTCGTAGAGGTTGAGGTGGTGGTTGCGGTGGAAGTTGCGGTGGCTGTTGAACCAGCTTGCGATCGCTGCTCGAGCAGCACACGGCCTTGCGTGTCGCAGATCACAACGACGACCGCGGCGACGTGCGGGGTCTTCTTGCTGGGCTTGGGCGGGGGGATCTGCGCCTGCACGCCGCGGGCCTGGGCAAGGCACCGCTCACGCAGCGGGCAGACCAGGCAGTGCGGCTGTGCGGGGGCGGGGAGGCAGATGGTCGCGCCCAGCTCCATGAGGCCCTCGTTGAAGCGCGCGATGAGTGTGCCGGCGGGGTCTGCGGCGGCGCAGGCGTGCGCGAGGGCCTGGGCGCGGAGCCAGGCCCACTGGTGGATCCTGGGCTGAGTGGTGAGCTGGTCTTGGCCCTCAAGGCGAAGCAGGACGCGGGCGACGTTGCCGTCGACTATTGGGGCGGGCTGGCCCAGCGCGATGGAGGCGATCGCGCCGGCGGTGTAGCGACCGACGCCGGGCAGGGCTTGGAGTGCGGCAAGATTGGTTGGAATGACGCCGGCGTGGTGCTTGATGATCGCCTGCGCGGCGGCGTGCAGGCTGCGGGCTCGTCGGTAATAACCAAGGCCCGACCAGAGCGCCAGGACGTCTTGCTCTGGCGCGGCGGCGAGGGCGTCGAGGGTCGGGAACCGGGCGATAAAGCGGGTGAAATAGGTAACGACGCGGGAGACCTGCGTCTGCTGGAGCATGGCCTCAGCGACGAGGGCGTGGAAGGGGTTGCGGGGGGTGGAGCGCCAGGGCAGGGGCCGCGCGGCGCGATCAAACCAAGCGGCGAGCTCGGTGATGATGGCGCGGTCGCGGGCGCTGGTTGGTTCGGTGGTGGTGGGGATTAGGTTGGGGATGGGGTGAAGCGTCACGCGCCGGCCTCGGGGCGAGCAGCGGTGGGGGGTTTGATCGTGGGGGGCGGGGCGGTGAGTGGCTGGGCCGCGGCGAGGACTCGCGCGAGGGCGGGC
>Ga0105046_10005576_pt1 | contig 19927 bp, 12 predicted proteins | sample MAT03_FD_78385 | JGI IMG/M metagenome (GOLD analysis project Ga0105046, IMG submission 78385) | Freshwater microbial communities from Lake Fryxell liftoff mats and glacier meltwater in Antarctica - MAT-03 (megahit assembly) | ecosystem: Environmental > Aquatic > Freshwater > Ice > Liftoff... | reverse complement strand
TAAGTAGTTCAACTTAAATATAGCCATAGTCATAAAGCTTAGGACATGCCAGCGTCATTCCCGCCTGCGCGGGAATCCACCCCCGCACCTATCGAGCAGATGGATTCCCGCCTGCGCGGGAATAACAGGGAGGCGTCCTATTGATCATGGCTACCGCTATAAAAACAGGGTTCTAAAAGTCTGCGCCGCCCGCTGCGCGGGCGGCGCAGACTTTTACGATTTTATATTTAATTACGCCCATCTACTTAGCCCATTAATCGAGCATGATGCTTTGTAGGGCTTCGAGCAAGACTTGGTTTTGGGCATCGGTGCCAACGGTAATGCGAAGTTTATCGTCCAAGCCAGACTGCTTGAAGTAGCGAATTAAAATGCCCCGTTCCTTCAAATCCAAATAGATTTTTTCAGCGTCAGCCTGTGGATGATCCGCTTGGGGCACTTGCACTAAAAGAAAGTTGGTTTGCGACTCCCACACGCGAAATCCTAGATTTTTTAGATCTTGCCGTAGCTGACTGCGGGAGGCTTTGACGTATTCGGCACAGGCGTTTTTGTAGGCCTGGTCGCGCATGGCGGCAGTTCCCACGAGACAGGCGATCGCGTCAATGTTATAGCTGTCTTTAACTTTGAACAACCCTTCCAGGAGCGCCGGTTGAGCAATCCCAAACCCCAATCGCAGCCCTGCCAACGAATAGCCCTTAGACAGGGTGCGAATGACAATTACGTTTTCAAATTCATGCACCAGCGGCAGCGCCGTTTCGTCTGCGAAATCAACGTAGGCTTCATCTACCACCAGCACCCCAGAGACCTGACGGGCGAGTTCTCGCAGGTCACCAATCGGAACAACATGCCCAGATGGACTGTTAGGTGAGGCAATGAAGGTAATTGCAGCATTAGCCGCGACCAGTTCAGCTAAAGGTAAACGAAAATCTTCCCCATAGGGAATTTCGACAATGTTTGCAGGTTGCATCTCCGTCAGCGTCCGATACAGCACATAGGTTGGCATGGGATAGGCCACCGTCCGATCTGCGGCTGCACAGGCTCGCACCAGCATATTAAGCACATCGTCGCTTCCATTTCCAACAATCACCCAGCTAGCCGGAATGCCCAACGCGTCACTCACAGCTTGCCGAAAATCGTTGGCATAGGGGTCGGGATATCGCCGTAACCATTCACCGTCAATGCTCCAGAGCATAGCCATAGCCGCCGGAGAAGGCGGATATGGATTTTCGTTGGTGTTGAGTTTAAGAATGTTGGTGCCGGGTTTGGGCTGTTCACCAGGAACATAGCCCGCCATTGCATCAATGTTGGGACGGAAGTAGGAAGTCATAGCTCTAGAAATGCCTGTTGAGCAAGGTTAACCAGCTAGATTAATTATTGTATAGCCGTCGCCATGTTAGTAAAACCAGGCTTAGCCGAGTGGTGTTGCTTTGAAGCGTTCTTGAGCCGCTTTAAATGCGTCTTTCATTACGAGCTGAATTTTTTCAGGGTCGGGCTTTTTGCCACCCATCAAATCCCCAAAGTAAACACAGGCCGTTTCTCCCAAAGCCCACGTATAAGCGGCTGCCCAAGAAGCCGCAATGACGCTGCCAAAACCGGGCAGAAATTTAATTAGCTCTCGCCCGATCGCCTGAGCTAAAAACCCTCCAGCGATCGCACTCACCACCCCACCCGCTTGGGCTGGCGTTAGAGTCTGACCGTACAGCTTACCCAACGCCGTCACCATCGACACTTGCAGCGCCGTGAGCACGGGCATTGTAGCAAAAGGCAACGGCACGGCTCCCAACCCAGCAGCCATAATTGCAAACGCTAAAATATAGCGTCGTCCCACATCTCGATACAAATTGCCAAGCTGCTGTTCTACAGCCCCATCTAAAAGCTGGTGAATTGCCCGTGCCTCTGCGGTGGGCAACAAGTCCGCTAACGCATCTCGCAGGGCATCTAAGCCGTAGAACACAGGCGTGTAGCCATCTTCTTCTAGGGTAAAGTCGAGCAAAACCGAACGTTGGCAGAGCGCCGCCTCACCGTCCTGAAATGCAGCTTGCAGGGCGGCGATCGCCCGGTTAATATCGCCCAAATCGGGGGGATAGGGCGGATGGTCGGCGGTACCGGGTGGATAAGCCTCGTGCAGACAGGTAACAGCTAATAAACAGGGAATATTGGGATATTGGTGGCGCAACTGCTGGGCAATCTGCCGCAGCGTATCGGTGGCGAAGTCAGTAATTTTGACCGTCAGAATCAGCACTCTGGCGCGTCGAGTGGCTTGGTCGAGATCTCGACTCAACTCATCAATTAAGGTTTGGGTGTCTTGAGTACCATCCCCCAGACCCACGGTGTCTGTAAAAACTAGCAAGGGCAGATCGGCAGAGGGGTAGGCATAGCGCTGGGTGTGTTGTGTATGGGGGCGAAACCCTTGCCCAACGATCTCGGCAGAAACACCCGTGAGACCTCGCACGATGGAGCTTTTACCCGCCTGGGGTTTACCAATTAGTAGCGCTTCAGTAGTAGGCAGCTCGGCTCGCACGGTGGCCAAAATCTCAGCCACTTGGTCTTCGCTGACGCTGAACCACCGCACCACCGTTTTTGCCACCTGATCGGTGGGTAGAAGCTGCGTTAGTTTTGACGTGGCTTGTTTCCAGGTACTGACTAGACGAGTGGGAAGGGTGGGGGCGATCGCCTTCTCCTCAACCTCTAAAGCATCGTTAGAACCCTGATCGGTATCGTGTTGCTCAGCCATACTCAGCGTCTTAGCTAACCCACAGAAATCTTTATGCTTTTTCTACCATACTTAACCATACTTAGCTCAGCGGGGTTCTGTATGCCGTACTGCCCGTCTGCTCGGTTTCGTGTTATCCGTCACGGACTAAGGCTTAAACACGTGCCATTGGGTAATGGGAGCCAACGGTTTCCAGCCCAAAAACGAGCCAATCGGCTCCACTCGTTGAATACCAACGCGGATGAGGTCGCCACCCCGCTGGTGCTGCCAGTCCAACACCTGCTGTTCGCTCTCTAGAGTGACTGCGTTAATCACTAATCGACCGCCAGAGCGCAGCGCCGCCCAGCAGACCTCAAAAACGCCCTCAACAGTGGCACCGCCGCCGATAAAAATAGCATCTGGGGAGGGCAAGTCCTTTAGAGCGAGGGGAGCGTCTCCTGCCACGATTTGTAACTGCGGCACGCCGAGGGCGATCGCATTATCGGCAATGTACTGAAGCCGCTTAGGGTGGCGTTCGATGGCGATCGCCCGACAGCGAGGATGGCTGCGGAGCCACTCAATTGCAATCGACCCACAGCCTGCGCCCACATCCCACAGCAGTTCGCCGGGTAGCGGAGCTAGCGTAGACAGGGTAATAGCTCGGACTTCGCGCTTGGTTAATTGCCCGTCGTGGTCAAAGGCGGCATCGGGTAAGCCGGGGAAGCGAGACAGCGATCGCGTGGTGGGATCAGCCCTACAGGCGATCGCCAGGGTGTTCAAATCGGCGAAGTTAGGTATGGTATCAGGAATTGTATCAGAAGCACTCCACTCCGCTGCGGTGCCCTCAATCTGGCGTTCTTGTTCGCCGCCCATATGTTCCAGTACGGTGATCTGACTACTGCCAAACCCAAGCTGGGTCAGGAGTGTGGCCACGCTAGCGGGGGTAGTGCGGTTGGCACTGAGCACTAGCAGCCGCGCCCCTGGGTAGACAAAAGGGGCGATCGCCGCTGGAGGACGATTGGTCAGACTGAGGGTTTCTACGTCGGCTAGCGGCCAGCCCAACCGAGCGCAGGTAAGGCTAAAGGCAGACGGAGCAGGCACAATGGTCATTTCTGCCAGGGGAACTCGACGCAGCAACGTGACACCGATGCCGTGGCACATGGGGTCGCCGCTAGCTAGCACGCAGACGGCAGTGCCTCGGCGGCGACAGATTTCATCGACCGTGCGGTGAAGCGGGGTATCCCACACTAGGGTTTCGCGGCGATCGCCCGCTGGCAACAGAGCCAAATGCCGCGCCCCCCCAACCCACACCTCGGCTTGATTCACCAAAGACTGGGCGATCGCACTCAAACCCGCCACCCCGTCTTCGCCAATTCCTACCACCGCTAGCCATTTCTGCATTAGCCGTCTTGCATAGATACTTTTTTATGAGCGTGAATGCTTTCCCGGCTTCGCCCGGAAAGCATTCACGTCAGAGGTCGCTTGCCAATTCTCATTCTGGCCTTTAAACCGAAAGGTTTGCGCCCATAGGCGCAAACCTTTCGGTTTAAATCTCGGGTAGTCCTAAATTGATAAGGATTTTTTGATGGGCGGGTGCCGCCCATCAAAAAATCCTTACATCAATACCACTACCACTTTCAGAATGAGATCTGTTGACAGAATTGGGAAATAAGACACGACGTGGGGGTCATCTCGTACAATAAATAGCTTGCGATCGCCCGATGGAGATAGCCGTGGTGCCAACTACCAATTTTCAGACGCTTTTACCTGCTCCGACGGGTCAGTTCTTGATTCCGCCACAGTCGCTAGTGCAGTCTAGCCTAGAGAGCGAGGAGGGCGACTCCAGTGGGGCACTGGTTGAGTTCTCGTTGGTTATACCGACCTACAACGAGAGTCAAAATATCCATCGGCTGGTGCAGATCTTGAGCAGTACGCTGGAGCAAGTTTGGGGCGATCGCTTCGAGCTGATTGTGGTAGACGATGACAGCCCCGATCGTACCTGGGCACTGGCTCAAGACATAAAGACCGACTATCCTCATCTGCGCGTAGTGCGGCGGCAAGGCGAGCGGGGGCTATCTACAGCGGTGATTCGCGGTTGGCAGGTGGCGCAGGGTCAGATTTTAGGTGTCATTGATGGCGATTTACAGCATCCACCTGAAACGCTGTTAGAGCTGCTGGAGGCAATCCAGCAGGGAGCCGATTTAGCAGTGGCTAGCCGTCATGTGGATGGGGGTGGAGTTAGCAGTTGGAGCGCTCTGCGTCGATTTTTGTCGCGGGGGGCGCAACTGATGGGGTTGGTGGTGCTGCCGGGAGTAATCAGTCGGGTAACAGACCCAATGAGTGGCTATTTTTTGGTGCAGCGAGCGGCGATCGCCGACCGTCCACTTAATCCACTGGGCTACAAAATTTTAATCGAAGTGCTGGGGCGAGGCGATATTCAGCAGATTGCGGAAGTAGGCTACGTCTTTCAAGAACGGCAGGAGGGTGCCAGTAAAGTCACCTGGCGGCAATATCGCGATTATTTGCATCACTTAGTGCGCCTGCGCGTGGAACTGGGACGGATTGGCCAACTGACGCGGCGGCTCGATTTTCCGATTGGGCGATTTTTGCGCTTTGGGCTGGTGGGGGCAAGTGGTTTGGTAATCGACACGGCGATGCTCTATTTACTGCATGGTCTCTGGGGTTTCGGGTTGACCCGTAGTGCGATCGCCGCTGCCGAAATCGCCATCATCAACAATTTTCTGTGGAACGACCGCTGGACATTTGGTGATATGTCGAAATCTCAACGGCAGTGGCGCAAGGTAATTAAGCGATTCCTTAAGTTCAATGTGATTTGCTTGATGGGGCTAATCCTAAAGGTGCTGCTGCTTAACCTGTTATTTAACCTGCTACACATTAATCCTTACGTGGCTAACGTGTTAGCGATCGCCGTCGTTACCCTCTGGAATTTTTGGGTCAACCTCAAACTGAGCTGGCGCACCAGTGATATGCGGTAAAACAAGGCGATATATTGCGCCGTATATTGCAGAGTTATGGAACAACGCGCTCTTTTAACCAAGGCTGGGAATTCTGTAGACAGGCAGTTACGCACATCTATCAGTTACCCGACACCTGTAGGGGCGAAGCATTGGGTTGATACGTCCCAAGATGGCCGATAGGGATTGACCCAATGCTTCGCCCCAATGCACGGGAACTGCGCCTGTCCGAGAAGTCCTGGGGAGGTTAGTTTGAAGAACGTTGGATTAGTTGCCATTGGACGAAATGAGGGCGATCGCTTGCGTCAGTGCTTGACCTCGGCAATCGGTACCGTGGCCTGGATCGTCTATGTCGATTCTGGCTCTAGCGATGGCAGCGTTGAGATGGCGCGGTCTCTGGGCGTGGAGGTTGTCCCGCTTGACCTGTCGATTCCATTTACCGCCGCCCGCGCCCGCAATGTGGGCTGCGATCGCCTTCTAGAGCTAAATCCACAGCTCGAATTCGTTCAGTTTGTCGATGGCGACTGCGAACTTGTTGCCGGATGGCTGAACCAGGCTGGGCAGACACTCCAGACCCAACCGCAGATCGCCGTGGTTTGTGGACGACGACGAGAAAGATTCCCCCGCCAAACGCTTTACAACCGCCTCTGCGACCTAGAGTGGGATACGCCTATTGGTATCGCCAAGGCCTGCGGGGGGGATGCCATGATGCGCGTTGCCGCCATTCGACCTCTAGGCGGCTTTAACTCTACCCTAATTGCCGGAGAAGAACCCGAACTCTGTGTTCGGCTGCGGCAAACGGGCTGGCAAATTCTGCGGCTAGATGCCGAAATGACCCGTCACGATGCCCAAATGACCCAGTTTAGCCAGTGGTGGACGCGATCGCTGCGGGCGGGGCACGCCTACGCCGAAGGCGCATGGCTTCACGGCAAATCGCCAGAACGACATTGGGTTAAAGAAACTAAAAGTATTTGGCTGTGGGGCTTAGGGATTCCTGCGATCGCCCTCGGAGCAATTCCCCTCACCCACGGCTTCAGCCTGTTGCTGTTTTTAGGCTATCCTTTGCTGGTCTACCGCACCTATCGCTACCTTCACACCCAGGGCTACCCATCGCAAGATGCGCTACTTTACGCTTTCTCTTGTGCGATCGGCAAATTTCCCAATGTGCTAGGCCAACTCAAGTTTCATTTAACCACCCGACTAGGACAGCGCAGCACATTGATTGAGTATAAAAAGAATCAATAGACCGCCTGCGTGAATCGTTTCCCGGATAAGCCGGGAACAATTCACGCCCTCCAAAAAAGCATTTATGCAGAAGGCCTAATATATAGGACTTACGCAGTTGGATGAATTTGCAAGCGCTCCGCGCTTGCAAATTCATCCAACTTCCTTGGTTTTTCGTGTCAGGTGCGTAAGTCCTGATATAGCAAGAAAGAAGAAATCTGCTGAGTACTGGTGTGTTGGGCATACGGGTTTCGGCTGCGCTCAACCCTCGTCGGCTGCGCTCAACCCTCGTCGGCTGCGCTCAACCCTCGTCGGCTAAGGGTTAAGCGCAGCCGAAACCCGGCTCTAAGTGATTATTAGACCGATACCCCAAACCCTCAGTGCATTTGAGCTACTTTAATTCTGGTTCAGGAATTAGTTGAGAGTTGGGCAATAGTAGTTCAGTTCGATCAGCAATCTTCTGAGCCAGTTCTTTAAAGTCTTTATATACATTCCTCACCGCGTATGTGTGAGCACCAATTGCCCCATCAGCAGGTTTAAGATGAAAAATGGGTTTATGAGACTCTTGAGCCATTGGCATTAAGCTTTGATAGTGTTTAAGTAACGCTAAACGATTTGGATCGCTAGATGGAGTTAAGACGATTTCATCTTGTTTCTGAATAACTTCAGTATTGTAAATATGTGGAATTCGCTCAATCCATCTTTGGAATGCTTTTACAGGACGGTCAAATCGAACACCGCGTTGGAGAATAACATAACCAACTGGTTGCATTTTCCCTTTTGGCAGAGCGAGGTCTGAGGCTGGGTTTTTAGGAATACGCTCCTGCCATTCTTCTCTCCAGCGTCTTACGGTTGGTCCAAGGTTCTTTAGTCCCTGTAATGAGAAGAGATCTGGTGAGAGAGGAACTACGACATAGTCCGAGGCAATAAGAGCTGCTCGGTTAATTGCTCCTAAGTTAGGTCCTAAATCAACCAAAACAACATCAGCATTATCAATTGAGGCTGCTTGACTCAATACTCGCCAAAAAGCCGAGATAACTCTGAATGCTCGTTCTTTACGATCAAGGCAATCAGACCACTGGGAGGATAACTCATCTTCAAATCCAGAAAGTTGTAAATCGCCAATTAAAAGGCTTAACCCATCTTCTATTTTTTCTAGATTTGGAGTTGCAATATCACCGATACCACTTAATAAGGGTTTGACGCATCGAAAAACAGTATTATAGCTATTGTCATTGCTGCCTTCCCAAACCTCTTCTAATCGATCTTCATCTAGAAAAGCCGCTGTCAAGTTAGCTTGAGGATCTAAATCTGCTGCTATCACTTTTAGCCCTAAATCAAAGTACATCCAGGCTAAATGATAGACAAGAGATGTTTTTCCAACTCCGCCCTTATTGTTGAAGAAGGCAATAATCGGTGGGGTCATTTTTGCCTCCTAATAATAACTAAAAAGTTAGAAGCTTCAGCAAAAAAATCTGCGGGCGGATTACCATTTTTCTCGAGGGCACGCTTTGCAGTTGAAATACCATAGCCGAAGCGTTGCACATAGCCTAAATCTTTCATAACTCCAGCCAGGTGGGGATTACGATAATCCGTAACTCCCTGACCGAAATTCTCTCGGTTGACTTGACCAAATAATCCACCTGGATTTGAAATTTCAATCCGATCATTAAACCAATAAACCTTTACTGGGGCGTTTGTTTGTTCATAGGAACGATGCATTATGGCGTTCCTAGATAGCTGACGTAAGGCTTCAATTGGATAATCTGGTTGCTGAATTTCAAGAGCCGAACTGGTAATGTCCAATGCAGTCGCAATATTGATCTGTAGAGTTTCGTCCAAGATTCGCAGAATGTCTAATAACGAACCATTGATCTCTTTTTGATCCTTAATTGGATCGCCTAATTCCTTACCATCCACTCTCAGAAATTGAATGTAGTGCCCAGGCACAAATTGCTTGGGGTCTTTACCCGCAACCAGAATCCCTAAAGTAGTAGGATGGGCATCCGGTTCAGGGCTAATAAATCGAACTGAGGTTAATTGCTGATTAAGCGATCGCTGATTTTCCTCTAGTACCTCTGGAGCTAGGGTGAAGGGCAAGTAGGATTGTTGAAAAAATTCTAAATTGAGATCGTCAAGCGTTGCAGAAGGGAGGGGCTGTAAATCAAAAGGTAAATCTCTAGATCGGCGTTTTTCATTCAACCGACGTTCTTCTTCAGGTGTAGCTGTTGCACGTCTAGGTCCAACTCGAATATAGGTTCGTCCGTCAAATCTAACTGGAGGAGCATCTGACGGTTCCACAATAACAACTGCTAATTCACAGCTATCTAGAATACGTTTATTAACTTGCAACACCGGAAACGGTAAAATCTTTCCTTCAGAGCGAATACTAGAAAGCCTTAGGAGAAGCTCGTCTGTAATAGGTGAGTTGGCGCAGGTGCCATCATCATTAACTCCTACAAAAAGAACTCCAGGTTTTTTGTGATTTGGTAGATCATTAGCGAAAGCACAAATTGCCTGTGTTATTTTTCTTACGTCTGAAATTGACGCTTTACGCTCAACTCTATCAGATTCCAAATCACCTAGAAGTGTTGTTAGCTCTTGATCATCCATGTATCAGTATTTAAAGTCTTCCTTGCTAATCATAATCATTAAGGGTAGAGCCGCAATAAATTCAATCTAACGACCGCGCTGCACCGGAACGCCGCAGGGCGTTGATTGAGTTGCAAAGGTTATCTGCGTCCGGTGAGCGCGAACGATATACGGCAAAGCTGTATATCAATCACCCTTTATTTCTCTCTGTTCGTATCCATTCGGTTTGGCGATGGGTGAAGAACTTGAGATAGCGGGGCAGTTTGCCAAACAGGTAGAGCGGGATGGTGAGCAGCGATCGCACTGAGATAGTCGCCCGTCCAAATGTTGCCCAGGCTGCAACAATGGCGATCGCCATCAGGCCACCTTGCAAACCGAGCAAGAGGGCGGGAGTCCATGCGGCTCCCAACAGTCCAGCCAGTAGGGCGATCGCCAGTAGCCCTGCCCATGCCATCACCAGCAGCGACAGGGGAGGAACACAAAGGTCAAGGGCGATCGCCAGCAAATCGACTCGACCCTGGCGCAGTGATGCTTTGACTAGGCGAGGCGCTTGGGTCAGTAAGGTTTGCAGGTGGCCGTGTTCCCATCGGGTGCGCTGTTGGTCAGCGGCTTCGGCCTGTTGAGGCAGAATGCCTACGACATGGGCAGTGGGGCAAAGCCGGGGAGCGTATCCGGCGATCGCTAAATCTAGCCCAAGCTGCATATCTTCTACAATATTGCCGCTAGCCAGGGGCGCATTATGGATAATCTCCCACGGAAAGGCCATGCCCGTTCCGGTTAATAAGCAGGGTAGGCCTAGCCGATTTAGTCCACCAGGTCGCACCTGATTTTTAACCAAAAAGGCGAAGGCAGAGAGAGCGCTACCGGGGCTGGGGTTAGGAGGTTGCTCCATCCGATAGACAGCTTGTATGGGACGGTGTTGGGCGGCGGCCTGCTGGGCAATCTGGGCGATCGCCCCAGCCTCAACTCTACAGTCGGCATCGGCCATCACCACGACATCGGGGGGGTCGCTGGCGAGCCATTGCAGGCCAAAATCAAGGGCGTAGCCTTTGCCGCGACGGGTCAGGTCGTGCCGCTCAATCACGGTGGCTCCAGTATTTCGGGCGATCGCGGCGGTGTCGTCGTGACAGTTATCGGCTACGACCAAAAGGCGATCGCGATCGCCCAACTGCGGCAAGAGAGTTTGCAGCGCGGACTCAATGCAAAGGGCTTCGTTGTGAGCAGGCATGACCACGGCCACACGGAGCGAGGGGATACTATCGAGCCAATCCTGCGGGTGAGAACGATGCAACCCCTGAGGGAGATGTCGTGGCCGAAACAGACAGGCTGCCGCGCATTCTCCCACTAAAACAGTCACAGGAATTGATAGCACGACGACCAATCCTAGCAGCACACCAGTTAGTAGCAGCATCACAGGCACTAGATTCCAGAGGGATGGGCTGTTCTAGTGTTCCCATTGGGAAGTCGCAATGCCAAACTCAGCTTGCGCGATTGTCGTTAAAGCATCTAAAAATCCTTAGGGAACTGCGTTGAAATAAGATACCGGCTCAAGCAGAAGGCTTATCATGGATTCCCGCCTGCGCGGGAATGACACCGGGATGATTTTTGTTTGCTGATCCCTTACAAGTTTAAGACTACCTTTTGGTCAACATAAACACCTGAGAAAGAATTTCCTCTGGACAGAGGGGCTTGGTCAGAAAACTATCTGCTCCAGCAGCCAAGCAGCGATCGCCGTTATCTAAGGAGACGGTGGTTAGGGCGATAATTTTTAATGTTTGAGTCGCGGGGTTTTGGCGCAACTGGTGAATTAGCTCGTACCCGTTGCTTTCAGGGGCTTGGACATCGGTGATAACGGCAATGGGCTGAAGGATTTCGATTTGGCTCATGGCCATCGATCCTTCTAAAATCCAGACCAATTGATACCCCGCTGCGGTTAGCATGTCGCAAATAATATTGGCAGTCTCTTCATGGCTTTCTAGTAAGACAATTCGCCCTAGCAGATTTTTTGTCGAATTTTCTAACGGTGTTGCAGAGTCTATGTTGAGCGTGGCTTTAGGGCGAACCGGAAGCTGCACAGTGAAGACAGAGCCAACGCCTACGGTAGACTCTACGGAAATTTGTCCGTTGTGGAGTTCTACTAACTGCTTGGTCAGTGCCAGCCCTAATCCGGTGCCTTGGTACATGCGGTGATACGAGGTATCAAGCTGCTGAAATTTTTGGAACAAGAGCGATCGCTGATGGTCGGCAATGCCAATGCCTGTATCAATTACCTGAATCAAGACAGTATGGGAATCGGCAAACACGCGTAGGGTTATTTTGCCGTCTTTAGGGGTAAATTTAATCGCATTGCTGAGTAAATTTACTAAAATTTGTTTGACCCGGTGGGGGTCGGCAATAAAGCGGTCGTGCTTTGGCTCTACCTCTAAGTGCAACGTTAGCTTTACCCCTCGGCGTTGGGCGGCTTCTTCCATAGTCTTCAAACTCTGTTTTACCAGCACAGAGAGCGAGAACTGATTGAGCTGCAAGATCGCACGCCCTGCTTCTAGCTGGGTTAGCTCTAAAATATCGTTAATCATTTCCAGCAGATGTTGACCGCTGTCGTGGATAATTTGCAAAAAATTGCGCTGGCGATCGCTCAATTCTCCCAATGACCAGCGCAGTAAGGTCGCAGACATGCCAATAATGGCGGTCAAGGGCGTGCGTAGCTCGTGACTCATCGATGCCAAAAATTCGCTTTTTGCATGACTGGCAAGCTGGGCAGCCATCATCGCCTCCCGCAGATCCTCTGTGCGTTCGATCACCTGTTGCTCAAGGCTACTGGCTTGCAGGGGTGGATAGGGGCTACGGGGACAGGGATCATCTATAGGGGCTACGGGGTATGCGGTTAAAGCAGCTATCAGTTGCAGGGTAAATTCGCTTTGCACCGTAGCCGAATTAATCTGGGGAATGCTGTAGAACGCCTCTATGGTTCGCGTTAGAGCCGATTTTGCCCTGGGGACTTTGGCAATTTGACGTAAGAAGGTGGCGATCGCCCCAGGGTCAAACGTTAGTTCTACCCAACAGGCGTTAGTTTCTCTAACTGCATCGTCAGCAGTGGACAATTGCGCCAGCGTAGGTTCTGCTAACACCAATTCACCCTTTAACAGTACGCTAAATGAACTGGATACCAATACCGTAAAATAATTCACCCCGGGCAAGTGTGGCGAGACACCAGAGAAAACCTGCTCTTCGGTTAAGCACAATACATTTGTGCCCACTACCGTCTGCGCCATCCATTGCAGCAACTCTCGCAATTGACGAAACGTAGCTAGTGAGAGCGTTTGAGATAGAGGTAGCTTTTTGGTCGTGGGCATAGGGTTACGGAACAAAGCGCACATCAAGCAGTGACAGATTTAGGTAGCGAACTTCACAGTTAACCCATCCTATCTCGCAAGTTTGCATAGCTTTCCAAGCGTAAGGATTTTATGATAGTTGGCTGGAACCCTTTTCCCTTCGTGGAGACATCATGCATCGTTTGGCAGCAACCCCAGGCGGCTGGAACCTAGATACCGACGGCGTTATTTTTATCGAACAGTCGCCTGCTCCGCTTGTGTTTTTGACCGCTGCCGATACCGATATTCAATCCCTGGCAAAGGCGATCGCCCAAATGCCCGCTGGTTTTCCGGCGCTGCGCGTGGCTAATTTGCTGCAACTGCAACAGCAGCTCACCATCGACACCTACGCCGAAGACGTATTGGAACACGCCCAGGTCATTGTGCTGCGGCTCTTAGGCGGTCGCGCCTACTGGTCGTATGGGCTAGAGGTGGTCAAGCAAACCGTCGAACAAACGGGTGCCACGCTGTTTGTGTTGCCCGGTGACGATCGCCCTGATCCAGAACTGCTCAGCCATTCCACCGCTACACTAGCGGACGTGAACTGTCTCTGGCGCTATTTGAATGAAGGTGGCATCGCCAACACCGTCCATGCCCTTCAGTTTCTGGCACATACCTGCTTTGAACAACCGCTGATCCCTCCACTCCCCGCAGTAGCGCCTCGTGTGGGCTACTACAACTGGCGCGCTAGTCTGCACCTGGATGAGAACGAGTCAGACAGTCTAGGTGGGAATCGATTGAGCGCACCCCATAACAATGCTCCACAATCGGCATTTCAGTTACCCTCAGCGCAGTTAACGTCAGCATCGGCAAAAGTCGGCATTTTGTTTTACCGAGCGCATTATCTGGCGGGCAACACTGACCCGATTGATGCCCTCTGTCAGGCCTTGAGCGATCGCCAGCTAGAGCCAGTCCCTGTGTTTGTGTCATCGTTACGCGACCCAGCAGTGCAAGATGATTTGCTGGAGCTTCTGCATCCTAAGGACGCGGAGCCAATCCAGGTGCTGTTGAATGCGACCAGCTTTTCTCTAGCGCGGCTGGAATCGGAGTCGTTGAATTTAGAACTCTGGGAAACGCTGAACGTTCCGGTAATTCAGGTAATTTTGAGCGGCGGCACGCGGGAACAGTGGCAGGCTGAGTCGCGGGGTCTGTCGCCGCGAGATGTGGCGATGAATGTAGCCCTACCAGAGGTAGATGGGCGCATTATTAGCCGCGCCGTGTCGTTTAAGGCCGTGCAGACCTACAATCCAACGCTAGAAACGGATGTGGTGGGGTACGAAGCGGTGGGCGATCGCATTCACTTCGTTGCAGACTTGGCGGCGCATTGGGTGCGGCTACGGCAAACGGCGGTGGGCGATCGCCGTGTGGCTCTGATTTTGGCCAACTACCCCAACCGCGACGGACGCTTAGCCAACGGCGTTGGGCTAGACACCCCGGCGAGCTGCGTCGCCATCCTTCACGCCATGCAGCAAGCGGGCTATACCCTCGGCGATATCCCTGCCACGGGCGACGAGCTGATTCAGCGCCTCACCGCTGGCACTACCAACGATCCCGAAGGGCAAGAAACCCGAACGATTCACCAATCGCTTTCCGTCGCCGACTATCAGCAGCAGTTTGACACGTTACCTACGGCGGTGCAGCAGGGTATGGGCGATCGCTGGGGTCACGTGCTCCCAGGGGCATTTGACCCAGCCTCAGACTCTTCAGACTTGGATCAATCCCCGGCCTTTGCCATCGCTGGCATTCAACTAGGCAACGTGTTCGTCGGCATTCAGCCCGCTCGCGGCTACGACCTTGACCCCTCGTTCAACTACCACGCGCCCGACTTAGAACCGCCCCACGCCTACCTCGCCTTTTATCACTGGGTACGGCAGCAGTTTGGCGCACAGGCGATCGTCCATGTCGGCAAGCACGGCAACCTGGAATGGCTTCCCGGCAAAAGTGTGGCGCTTTCCGACACCTGCTATCCCGAAGCGATGCTGGGTGCCATGCCCCACCTCTATCCCTTTATCGTCAACGATCCGGGGGAAGGCTCCCAGGCCAAACGGCGCGCTCAAGCCGTGATCATCGACCACCTTACGCCCCCCATGACCCGCGCTGAGCTGTATGGCGCACTTGACCATTTGGAAGGGTTAATTGACGAATACTACGAAGCGCAAAGCCTTGATCCCAGCCGCATGTCGATCATTCGCGATCGCATTCAAGCCTTGATTGTGCAAGAGAACCTGCATCTAGATTTGGCGAATCGAGGGCTTGCACGTCAGGGCTTAGAGGTTAAAGGTCAAGACGATAGCGCCGTTTCTCTACTGCCCGATATCACCGAACTGATTGACCGCGCTGACGGCTACCTCTGCGAACTCAAAGAATCGCAAATTCGCGATGGGCTGCACATTTTTGGCCAGTGCCCCGATGGGCGGCAGTTGCGCGATCTGATCGTGGCGATCGCCCGCCATCCCGCTCCTGGACGGGTAGGACTGACACGGGCGATCGCCCAATCTTGGGGACTCGATTTTGACCCCCTCACCGCAGAACCCACAGAGCTGCTTACCCCAGATCAGCTTACTCACATCGCTCACGCCACGGCCAACCAGCCCAACCAGCCCAACCAGCCCACCCTGACCACCCCCCTCCGCAACGCCGGAGACCTAAGCGCCCTGCTAGAAAAAACCGCCGCCGCCCTCGTAGACCAACTTATTAGTCCTGCCGACTCTCTCCGGCATAACCCAACCGACCCGACCGATAGCTCTGCCTCTTCTCCTGAAGTTGCTTGGATACGCGATCGCCTTCTGCCCAACCTATTGGCAACGCCGCAGGAACTTACCAACCTGCTGCGGGGTTTAGGGGGCGGCTACGTGCCGAGTGGCGCATCGGGGGCACCGACGCGGGGACGACCAGAGGTATTGCCTACAGGGCGGAACTTTTACTCAGTCGATATTCGCGCCATCCCCACCGAAAGCGCCTGGGATGTCGGGCGCAACGCCGCAGAGGCGCTGGTTGAGCGCTACACCCAGGAAAACGGCGAGTATCCTAAAACGCTGGGACTCTCGATGTGGGGCACCTCTACTATGCGAACTGGAGGCGATGACTTGGCAGAGGCACTGGCACTCCTGGGTGTGCGACCCGTGTGGGATGGAGCCTCACGCCGAGTCGTGGATTTTGAGGTGCTGCCGCTATCGTTGTTGGGGCGACCCCGCGTGGATGTGACACTACGGATTTCAGGCTTTTTCCGCGATGCGTTCCCCAATTTAATTGACCTGTTTCACCAGGCAGTAACCGCTGTTTCGCAGCTCACGGAAGCAGCGGAGCAAAATCCCCTGGCTGCCCAAGCACAGCACGATGCCCAAACCTGGGAAGCGGCTGGAGTGTCGGCAGAGGAAGCTGGGGAGCGATCGCGCTACCGCATTTTTGGCTCCAAACCGGGGGCATACGGAGCGGGACTTCAAGGCTTAATCGAATCCCAAAACTGGACAGATGACGCTGACCTAGCTCGTGCTTACATTAACTGGAGCAGCTACGCCTACACAGGGCAGGGGGAGGGCTGCACCGCCCCCGATGCGTTTTCCCAACGGCTGAGCAATTTGCAAATCGTCTTGCAAAATCAGGATAACCGCGAACACGACCTGCTAGATTCGGACGACTACTACCAGTTTCAGGGTGGTATGACCGCCGCCGTGCGTACCCTCACCGGGCAAAATCCTGCCGTTTACTTCGGTGACCACTCCCTACCCCAAAATCCTAAAATTCGCAGCCTGCCCGAAGAAATTGCTCGCGTCTACCGTTCTCGCGTCGTCAACCCTAAGTGGATTGAGGGAGCCATGCGTCACGGCTACAAAGGAGCGTTTGAGATGGCAGCAACGGTAGACTTTCTGTTCGCCTACGATGCCACAGCGCACTGTGTGGAAGACCACATGTATCAAGGTGTTGCCCAAGCCTACCTGTTTGACTCTGACGTGCAAGCGTTTATTCAACAAAAAAATCCCTGGGCGCTGCGCGATATGGCAGAACGGCTGCTAGAGGCAAACCAACGAGGACTCTGGCAAGACGCGGCAGAGGGGACGCTGGATCAATTAAGGGCGATCGCCAACCAAGCCGAAGGAGAAATCGAGTCTAAATCTAAACCCTAAACCGTCTGGGTAGTGGTATCGATATAAGGATTTTTTTGATGGGCGGGCTTCGTCCGCCCATCAAAAAATCCTTACCAATTTAGGACTACCAACCGTCTGAACCCGAAACCTACTGGGTTCGCTGGGCGATCGCCCGCTGCATCGCCCATACCCCAGCCAAACTCAGCGCGCCGCTAAACAGCCCAAAGCCAGCCTGCGGTTGCCCCGTCAAGCTACAGGCCACTCCAAGCACAACCATCCCTAGCGTTAGTCCCTTAACTGCCGCCAGCATTCGCTGCACGGTCGCCGTAGCATCCGTTAATTTCTGGAGCGCCTTACCATCCTCCACCAGCGGCAGAGATGACTCGACTAAATGCTGAAGTGACTGATATGTCACCAAATCGAGCTGGTAGTACGTTCCCAACTGCGGATCACGTAATTCGGCAACCGAATGTAGCCCAAATTTTTTGGCATGGGCGATCGCCTGCCGAATGTGTCCCTTGGTCGCCATTGGGCGCAGCGCTTCAAACACCGACTCGCGGTACACCCCCGACTTAGCCATTTCTAAGACTTGCTGGGTCAGCTCCGCTACCGACAGCCGACGGGCGATCGCACTCATACGCTGCTCAGTCCGTGACGTTTTCATAGTAATTATGTACTATAAAACTCCAGATCAAACAGGTTTCTGTAAAGAGTCGGCTAATCCAACTCTCCACAGAAGCCTGTTTGTTTTAGGACTTACGCATCTCACACGCAATATCATTCAACTGCGTAAGTCCTATGTTTTTTATTCATCCTTCATCTTGCCGACGTACTCCTCAATCGCTCTTGTAGCCAGCTCTGACATCGGAATTCCCTTATCGGTGGCGATCGCCTTTAGCTGGGCGTATACCTCATCACGCACGCCAATGCGACGGCGAATTCTGCCACTCGCCGTGGCAATTCCAGAGCTATACTCCGCAGAAAACCGACGCAGCTCCTCAAAGCCAGTCCGGTGGCAGAAGTCACCAAAGCTCTCGTGGCGCTTGCGTTTTTTCTTGAACATAACGAACAGCGGCTCCAGCGTCACCTCCAGGTCATGGATGCTCATTTTTTCCATGTAAACCTGTGCCAGTCGCGTCTGGTTCGGGTCTGCCCCCAGCCATAGTTGATAGGCCTCAAACGATTGCCCCACAAAGCCTAGCTCGGCCAGGTAGGGACGGGCACAGCCATTGGGGCAACCCGTCATCCGAATCACAATCTGCTCGTCTTTGAGTCCAACCTGGTCGAGCAAATTGCGGATGCGTTGGAGCACACTCGGCAGCACCCGCTCAGATTCGGTAATGGCCAGTCCGCAGGTGGGCATGGCTGGACAGGCCATTGAGTAGCGCACCAGCGTATCGATATCCGTTTCTGACTTGATGCCACAGCGGGTCAGAATGGCCTGAATTGCTGGCTGATGCGCTGGGTCGATGTCGTATAGCAGTAAATTGTGGTGCGGCGTAATTCGCATGGGCAGGGCAAACTTTTGCTCGATTTCGCGCAGCGCCGTTTTGAGCTGAAAGACTCCGTCGTCTTTAACTCGACCGTTTTCAACCGAGATGCCCAAGAACAGGTTGCCGTCGCCCTGCTCGTTCCAGCCCAAAAAGTCCAGGTACTTAAAGGCCGGGAGGGGCTGAAGTGGCTGAATGGGCTTGCCAAAGTATCCTTCGACGGTAGTGCGAAACTTTTCGACTCCCCAATCGTTGATCAGGTACTTCATGCGGGCATGGCGGCGATCGCCGCGATCGCCATAATCTCGCTGGGTCGCGACGATCGCCTTAATCAGGTCGTACACATCTGCTTTGTCAACGTAGCCAATGGGGTCAGCCGCTCGCGCAAACGTTTCTTCTTTGTTGTGCGTCCGGCCTAATCCACCGCCAGCATAGAGGTTAAAACCTTGCAGCTCCCCCTTTTTGTTGGTCAACACCACCAAACTGACATCCTGGGAAAACAGATCAACCGAGTTATCGCCCGGTACGGTGACAGCACACTTAAACTTACGGGGCATATACTGCGCCCCGTAAATTGGTTCCTCTCCATCGTGAAAGATGGTACGGTTGCCATTGCGCTGTCGCGCCGCGACGATTTCGGGATGCTCCTCTGCCGAAACTGCCTTTTCTCCATCCAGCCAAATTTCGTAATAGGCTCCCGTCTGTGGCGTCAACAAATCGGCAATATTGTTGGCATACTCCCAGGCTAAAGCATACTCAGGACGGTTTTTGTAGGGAGCGGGAGGTGCCATCACGTTGCGGTTCAGGTCGCCGCAGGCTCCTAACGTCGATCCCATGTTGCGGGCGATCGCCGCAATCACAGTCTTTAAGTTTTTCTTGAGCACGCCATGAAGCTGAAATCCCTGGCGGGTAGTGGCGCGCATGGTGCCATTGCCATACTCATCGGCGAGCTGATCCAGCATCAAATACAGCTCCGGTGGGATAAACCCGCCCGGATTTCGGGTTCGCAGCATAAACTGGTAGTCTTTTTCTTGCCCTTTTACCCGGTTGTCACGGTTATCCTGCTGGTAGGAACCGTGAAACTTGAGGATTTGAATGGCATCCTCACTGAAGTGGGTAGTGTCTTGCAGAAGCTCGGTGGCGACTGGCTCCCGCAGACCATGACTCCGTTCTTTGATTCCTTCTACTTTAGAAACTTTGGGTGTGGGAGGGATAGAGGTAGGCAACATGGCGGATTGAGAATGAAGTAGAACGGATTGGCTGGCATTTTCCCGGTATTCCGATAGGAAATAAGGAATATGAGTATTTCAAATTCTATCATCTCATTTCCTAGAGCTGGCTGCCTGAGACGTTAGGAAAAGTTTCGGATTGAATGGGGCAATTATAGCGGTAGCCATGATCAATAGGACGCCTCCCTGTCATTCCCGCGCAGGCGGGAATCCATCTGCTCGATAGGTGCGGGGGTGGATTCCCGCCTGCGCGGGAATGACGCTGGCATGTC
>Ga0105046_10005575_pt1 | contig 19927 bp, 23 predicted proteins | sample MAT03_FD_78385 | JGI IMG/M metagenome (GOLD analysis project Ga0105046, IMG submission 78385) | Freshwater microbial communities from Lake Fryxell liftoff mats and glacier meltwater in Antarctica - MAT-03 (megahit assembly) | ecosystem: Environmental > Aquatic > Freshwater > Ice > Liftoff... | reverse complement strand
GGCGTGGCCCCTTATGCCGCCTGGTTCACCGGCCGCAAGCGCTTCCAGGCTTCGACGCGATCGGCGCTGCCGGTCTTCGAGGCGGTCGGCTCGCGCATCCGCATCAACCCCCTGGCGCGCTGGACCACGTCGGACCAGGCCGACTACATGCGGTCGCACAGCCTGCGCGAGAATCCGCTGGTGGCCTACGGCTACCTGTCCATTGGGTGCTTCCCCTGCACGCAGCCGGTCCAGCCGGGCGAGGATGCGCGCAGCGGTCGCTGGGCTGATGCCGCCAAGATAGAATGTGGCATTCACCTGACCGGTCTCGACGCGTCGCTGACCGATTCCTCGCTCTGACCGCGTCGTATCAAGCGCACTGGAAACCGGAAGAGGTTTGGTCCATATGCTCGCTCCCATGACCGATGCAAAGTCTCAAGTCGACGCGTTGGCCGGCAGTCGCCTGTGGACGCCGGCCGGCTTCCGCGAAGACGAATGGAGCCACGTCGAAAGCGGCGAGGCGCTTGCCGGCAACGGGCGCTTCATCCTGCCGTTGCAGTCCTTCCTGGCACTGGACCCGGAGCAGCGGAAATCGGCTAGGGAACGGCTGGGCGTGCTTCTGCAACCCGGCGACAAGCTCGACTCGATCCTCGGCATGCTCGATCAGCTTTCGCTGGTGGCGCTGGCGTTCCCGGCGTTCAGCGACGGACGTTCGTTCTCGAAGGCCGAACTGCTGCGATCGCGCCATGGTTTCGAAGGCAAGATCCGCGCGACCGGGCAGGTCCTGATCGACCAGCTTCCGCATATGCTGCGGCTGGGCTTCGACGAATTCGAGGTGTCGCATCCCGTTCTGATCGGACGTCTGGAGAAAGGCGACGTTGGAGGTCTGGGGCTAGCCTACCAGCCGACTTCCGCCACGGTGGGGAAGCCGGGCAAATATTCATGGCGGCGGGGCGGGCCCGACTAGTCGGCAGCGTACCTGTTTCGGCTCTGGTTTTCGACCCGGTCCAACTGTGCAAGCATGTCGCGAATACTCTCGGGCATGTCGTTGTCGAGCCGGAAAGCCGGCATCGAGCGCAGGAATCGCGTCATTTGGCTGGAGTTGAATTGCCGGCGGATCTCGTCCTGCAGCGCCTCCGAACTATCCGATGTCTTGTTGGTCATAGGCCTTCCAATCGTTTGTCGGGTAGTGAACTTCCCCCCATTTGAATGGTTCCTGCCCGGCGACATGCAATCAGGACAAGTGTCCGGTACGGTAAACTTTGACTTAAAATGGAACCTGTGCCTTTCCGATGCGCCCGAGAGATCGCTTGCGGTCAAAGCCGTCGAATGGCTGCGGGACTTGATTTCTTGGCCCCAAACATCGATATGCGGCTCAAATTCCTGGATTGATGGACGACGATGAGCCACGACGCAGAAGACGAATACGCAGCCGAAGAGATCAAGGCGTCCGAGACTGGCGCAGAGCGTGCCGACGGTACGGTCGAAGGCGACTATGAAGCCCTGATGCGCTTGTTGAAGGAAAACGAGGAACTCAAGGACCGTGCGCTGCGGATCGCGGCGGAAATGGAGAACCTGCGCCGCCGCACAGTGCGCGACGTGCATGACGCGAGAAGCTACGCCATCGCCAATTTCGCGCGCGACATGCTTTCGGTGTCGGACAATCTGCGCCGTGCGCTCGACGCCATCCCAGCAGAGGTCAAGGCGGCAGGCGACGCCGGGTTCAAGTCGCTCATCGAGGGAGTCGATCTCACCGAGCGCGCCATGCTGTCGGCGCTGGAGCGCCATGGCGTGAAGAAACTTCAGCCGGAAGGCGAGAAGTTCGACCCGAACTTCCATCAGGCGATGTTCGAGGTGCCAAACGAGAGCGTGCCCGCAAACACCGTCGTCCAGGTCGTGCAACCGGGGTACTCGATCGGCGACCGCGTTCTGCGGCCGGCCATGGTCGGCGTTTCGAGGGGTGGTCCCAAGACAAGCGCCGAAACGGCCCCTGAGCCCGGCCCGCCCGACGGACTGGCCGAGACCGACGCCTGATTGAGCGTAAGCGCCATAAAGAATAGGAATTGACGGCCAGACTTCTTGAGAGGCCGCAATGTCCGCCATCCGCCCGGTCGCGCCATGAGTTTCGTTCTGCTGCTCGACTATGCGGGCGTTGCCGTCTTCGCGGCGACCGGCGCACTGGCCGCCTCTCGCAAGCAGCTTGATATCGTCGGCTTCCTGTTCCTGGCCGGCGTGACCGGCATTGGCGGCGGTACGTTTCGCGACCTCATCCTCGGCGTTCCCGTCTTCTGGGTGCTTGACCATACCTACGTGCTGGTCTGCGCCGCGGTCGGCGTCCTTGTCTTCTTTGCCGGCCACAGGATCGAGTACCGATACAGGCTTTTGTTGTGGCTGGATGCCGTCGGCCTGGCCGCCTATGCCGCGCTGGGCGCGGCGAAGGGCCTTGCCGCGACGGGATCACCCGTCGTTGCGGTTGTCATGGGCATGCTCACGGCGACGTTCGGGGGCATCCTGCGCGACCTGCTGGCCGGCGAGCCGTCGGTCCTTCTGCGGCCGGAGATCTATGTGACCGCGGCACTTGCCGGCGCCGGCGTATTCACTGCCGCCTCGCTCGGCGGATTGCCCGATTTCGTCGCGGCGCTTGCGGCCTTCGCGACGGCCTTTTCCATCCGTGGCGGAGCGCTGAAGTTCGGCTGGAGGTTCCCGACCTACAAGGGCCGTCCCGGCCGTCATCCGGACGACGCCATGTGAGACGACAGTTCGCTGCCTTCTATCAGGCAGCGAAACGCGCGGGCTCGCCGCTGTAGTAGGAGACGTAGCGGGCGGCGATCTCCTTGACGGGCATGACGATGAAGACGTCCACCGTGCCGAACTGCGGGTCGATAACGCAACCGTCGCCGATTCGGGCTCCAACGCGGAGATAGCCTTTGATGAGGGGAGGCATCGCGCCCAGCGCGGATTTCAGGTTGATTGTCTCCCCGGGCATCAGGTCCATGCTGCGATAGCGGCCGGCCACCGCACGCACGTCCCACTCGGCGCGGGCGCGACAATTCCGCGCCAGATAGGACAGCGCCTCGGCGTGAGCTTCCGGGTCCACGCCGTGGAACGAGGCGCAGCCGGTCATGACGCCGATCCGGTGATGGTTGATGTATGTCCAGATGCCCTGCCAGAGAGCCTCGATAGTGCGCTTGGAGCGATATTCGGGGAGCACGCAGGAGCGGCCGAGCTCTAGGAAACGCTCGCCGGGGTGTCGCGCCACCAGCTTGGTCAGTTCGAATTCGTCCTCGGAATAGAAGCCACCCACTTCCGCGGCCCTCTCCTGGCGCAGCAGCCGATAGGTGCCAACGATCCTGCGGTGGTCCGGCCCGGTCAGCGATTCATCCAGCACGAGAAGATGGTCGCAGACCGCGTCGAAGCGGTCGCAGTCGCGGCCTGATTCGCCATCTGGATTGACCGGCGACGCTCCGAGTTCGCCATAGAAGACGCGGTAGCGCACTTCCTGCGCCGCCGCGATTTCGGCTGCATTGCGGGCGAGACGGACCTCAAGCGCGCCGACGCGGCCAAGCAGCCCGACAAAGGGCCTTTTCTCCGTAAGGTTTCCGGCAAGCAGTACCGACGCGGTAGCGGGCAGACGGGTGTCACAATCCGGCAATGTGGCTTGCACGGTTGATTCTCCTTCGAGCCATCCCTCCGGCGGGGATACGCACGATTTGCAACAGCGCTGTGACAGTAACGTGATAGCGCCGACGCGACAATGGTTCGCTGGATCAGCGGAAGTTCAGCCGGCTCAGCAATGGGCTTCGATCGACCGGCACGATCACGCGGCGGCGCGTTCCTCGACGGTGCGCACCAATGCTTCCGGGTCGAGCGGCTTGGTGACGAAACCGCTCGCTCCATGCGCCAGGACGGCGTGACGGGTCTTTTCCTGGCTGTCCGCCGACAACACCATGATGGGAACGGGAGCGACGCCGGTCTCTTCCTCGTAGCGCCGGATCGCGGCGATGGCGTCGAGACCGTCCATGACCGGCATGTGCAGGTCCATCAGGATGACATCGTAGCGGCGCTTGCGGCCGCCACCGGTGACGGCCTCCACGGCAGCCTTGCCGTTGCCCACGATATCGACCCGATGTCCCGCCTTCAGCAGGGTCGCGCGGGCGAGCATCGCATTGATGTCATTGTCCTCGGCGACAAGGATGGCTAGGCCCGGCAGCCTGTTGTTGGCGCGAGGCGCCTTGGCGCTTGTCCTGTCCACGGTCGCGCGGAGCGGCGCCTGAGAGGTGGCGACGGCGGCGAGTAGTACCCGCAGCAGGGTTTCGCTGCGCACCGGTCGCGCGAGGAAGGTGGAATAGCCGCTCGCCCGGAATTCGCCGAGCATGCCGCGATCGGTCGGCGCGATCATGGTGATGGCCTCTGCCGCGGCAAAGCCGAGCTGGCGCAGCCGCTTCAGCACGCGACCGTCGGACTTCTCGATGGCTGCATCAACCAGCAGGGCGCCGCAGCCATCGGCCAGCGCCGCTGCCTGCGCTTCGGTGGTGGCGATGCCCACGACACCGCCATAGGCCCGGACGGTCATGGCGATGGCTTCCGCCTCCAACGCGTTGCGAGACAGCACGACGACCTTGCGACCGTCCAGGACCGGCCCGTGCATCTGCGGTGCATCGGTCGCGTCGCTGGCAGGAATTTCGAAGAAGAAGTCCGAGCCCTTTCCCGGCTCGCTGGTCACGGAGATCGTGCCGCCCATCGACGCGACGAGGCGTTTCGAGATCGCGAGGCCGAGACCGGCGCCGCCGTGCTGGCGTGTCGAACTGCCGTCGCCCTGCTCGAATTCGTTGAAGATGCGCTCGGCGTCGCTTTTCTGGAGCCCCGACCCGGTGTCCACGACAGAGAATCTGATCGCAGGCGTCGTGCCGCCGCCGGTCTTTGTCACTGTCAGCATCACGCCGCCCGTGTCGGTGAACTTGACGGCGTTGCCGAGAAGGTTGAGCAGAATCTGGCGAACGCGACCGGGATCGGCCGTTATCATCTGCGGAACGTCGCGCGCGACATGGCTGCCCATGCCTATGCCCTTGGCGAATGCCTTGGCGGCCATCAACTCGACGACATTGTCGGCGATCTCGCGCGGCGACATGGGTTGCGGCTCGGCGTCGAAACGGCCGGCCTCGATCTTCGAGTAGTCGAGCAGATCCTCGATCAGCGCGAGCAGGGCGCTTGCCGAGGTGGAAATCGCACCGACATAGGTTCGCTGCTCCGGCGAGACCTCGGTGTCAGCGAGCAGCTTGGCCATGCCCATGATGCCGTTCATCGGCGTCCGGATCTCGTGGCTGACTGTGGCGAGGAAACGTGACTTCGCCTGGCTTGCGAATTCGGCGCGCTCGCGAGCGCTGATCAGGGCCGTTTCGGCGAGCTTTCGCGAGGTGATGTCGCGCGCGATCGCCCGGTGCGAAACCTGATCGTTCGATTTGTCAAGCACCGACAGCTCGATCCAGGAGAACCAGCGTATGCCGGTCGTGGTTCGTATCGAAACGTCGGTCGAACTGAGGCACTCGCCGTCGGCGAAGGCCGCGTCAGGCACCACGCCGATCTCGACGCCGAGTTCGGCGAGCGTCTGGCCGACAAGGTCACGGCGGTCCGCGCCGACCAGGTCGGCAAATACCTTGTTTGTGTAGACTATGCCGCCGTGGCGGTCGCGATGCACGACGATGTCGCCTAGAGCGTCGACCAGACCACGCAGGCGCTCCTCGCTTTCCTGCAATTCCCACATGCGGTCGGCGAGGCCTTCGATCTCGACGCGGTTTCGCGCCTCGGACTCGGCGACAATGGAAACCGCTCGGTTCTCCGCCCGAAAGGCCCATGCAAGCACGAAAAGAAGAGCGACCCCGACCGCCACGAGCGCGACGGCCAGCAAATCCGGCGCGCTGGTAAGCCTCGCCACGCCCGCAAGCGCCAGGATCGCCATGATCGTCAGGAAGGAAAGCACTCTCGGCGCGCGCGCGGACATTTCGGTCGACAGCGGCGGAACGCTCGAAATCTGCAGCCGCCCCGACGCGCCTTCGCGCATCGCAACGTCCTGTCCAGCAGCCTCAATCTTGCCCTGCCCCGACTCTGTGGTCATGCCACCCGTCTTGGCAGAGACAGATTAGGGAAGATTTTGGCCGATCCGTCGCATTTTAACGGTATGCCGCGATAGCCAAGGGTCGCGAGATTTTTTGAGCGGAAGGCCGGCAAGGAATGGCTGCGGATCACTCGCCGGGGGTCGCCCGGCTGCGCCGCCTCCACCCGAGAAACTCCTCGAGCAAGACCAATCCCGCGCCGACGGTAATGAACGCGTCGGCAAGGTTGAAGACGGCGAACGACCAGGCAGGCGTGTGGAACAGCACATAGTCGATGACATGGCCATAGACGGCCCGGTCGATCAAATTGCCGATCGCGCCGCCGACCACAAGGGCGAAACCGATGCGCGCGACGACCTGGCTGCTGGTGGTCTGGCTGGCGAGATAAAGCATGAAGGTCACGACCGCGAGCGATATGGCAATGAGGCCGACGTCGCCAAAGGACGAGAACATCGAGAAGGCGACGCCCGTGTTGAACGTCCTGTAGAGCGCCAGGAACGGCAGCACGTCGACCTGTTCGTGCATGGCGAGCCGGGCCTCGACGAGATATTTGATCCACTGGTCGAGCGCGACGGCGACGGCGACCAGGCCGGCGTAGAGGGAAAGCTGCTTCACCGCGCCTCGCCATCCGTGAGCTTGAGGGCGTTTCGCCTGATTTCGAAGAGCATGACGCCGGTGGCGACCGCGAGGTTGAGCGAATCCGCGCGGCCGGCCTGTGGAATGCGCAGCAGCCTGTCGCAGCCGGCTGCGAGGTCGTCGGTCAGCCCCTGCTGTTCGTTGCCCATCAGGAGGATGACCGGCTTGCCGCTGTAGTCGAGCGACCTGTAGTCCACCGCACCCTTCAGGTGGGTTCCGGCCACCATCCCCGAAAATCCCTTGCGCCAGGCGAGGAAAGCTTCCTGCGATGCCTTGGCGACGGGCACCGCGAAGATCGAGCCCATGGTGGCGCGCACTGTTTCCAGCGAGAAGGGATCGGTGGTGTCGCCGACCAGGATGACGCCCTTCGCTCCGACCGCATCGACGGTCCGGATGACGGTGCCGAGGTTGCCGGGATCGCGAACCCGGTCGAGCGCCACCCACACGTCGCCGGCGGCAGGGTGGACATCCTTGAGTGGCGTGAATTTTTGCGAAAAGACACCGACCACGGCCTGCGGATTATCCCGGCGCGTGATCGCCGTCAGGATCTTTTCAGATACCTCCAGCACGGTGGCGCCGGCGGCGACGGTGCGCGCGGCGGCCTTTTCGACGGCGGGACTGCCACGCGCCGACTTTGCGAAGACGAGTGTCCTGATCGACCAACCAAGTTCAAGCGCATCGATGACGAGCTTGAGCCCCTCGGCAATGAATGCGCCTTGCTCGTCGCGGAATTTCTTCAGCGACAGCGCCTTGATCTCTTTCACCAACGGATTGGCGAGGCTGGTGATTTCTCTGACCTGGCCCGGCGCGCCATCGGCGCGATGTGTGCTCATGGCGCGATCCACCGCGAAAACAGCGATGTCGAAAGGGCTCGAGCGGCCGCCTTCTCGCGGATGATCAATTCGCCGGATTCGACCGTCCCGCCCATGCCGGCGAAAGTGTCGCGCATCAACGCATGGATCGCGAAGAACGAGGCGCGGATCGAATAGGCGGTCAGCACGACAGCGAGCGGCTTCGGCGTCAGGATCTGGCGGCAGAGGTCGGTGAGCGCCGGCAGGTCCGCGAAAAGCTGCCAGACCTCGCCCTTGGGGCCGCGTCCATAGGCCGGCGGATCGAACAGCACGATGTCGTAGTGGCTGCCTCGCCTCGCCTCGCGCTCGGCGAACTTCATCGCATCCTCGCAGATCCAACGGATCGGCTTTTGCGACAACCCGGCGATCTCCTGGTTTTCGCGCGCCCAGCCGATCGCCTTCTTGGAGGCATCGACATGCGTGACTTCCGCCCCAGCGCGCGCCGCCACCAGCGATGCCAGGCCAGTGTATCCAAAGAGGTTCAGCACCTTGACCGGCCGTTTGGCCTGCTCGATCAGCGATGCCATGTGGTCCCAGTGCGATGCCTGCTCGGGAAACACGCCGACGTGACGGAAGGACGTGAAGCGGCCGAGATAGGGGATGCCGTCGTGCTTCATCGGCCAGGTTTCGCCGAGCGGCGTTTTCGGGAAGCGCCAGCGTCCGATTCCTTCCTCGTCGGTGTCGCCGGTGAAGACGGCATCGGCGCGGCTCCATTCGGCTGGCGGCAGGGCGCGCCGCCAGATCGCCTGCCCCTCGGGACGGACGATGCGGTAGGGGCCGTATTGCTCGAGCTTTTCGCCGTCGCCGCTGTCGAGCAGCGCATAGTCGGCATTGGGCGCCACTTCGAGAATGACAGGCAGCTTTTCGGCTGGAAGCGCACCTGGACGGCGCGGCGGAAGTTGGCGGGGAGCGGGCGTCGAAGCCTCAGCCGCACCCTGTGCGGGCCTTGGCTGGTTCGCGGCCGGGCGAGACTGTGGCCTGTCGCGCTCTGGACGGCGGTCTTTGCGAGGGTCGCGCGTCGGCTTCACTATTGTCTCCGGCGGTGGTCGCCGCTTTTGGCATAGCCCTTGCGCCCGCGCAACAAACCCCGGGGTTCAGGCGGACGCGCCGAGCTTCCGGTAGACCGCCGTCGCCGCGGCGAGGTCTTCGAGGGCTGCGCCGACCGACTTGAAGAGCGTGATTTCATCGGGGCTCCCGCGCCCCTTTCTTTCGCCGCGCGCGAGTTCGTGCAGGTCTGCCACGATGGCTTCGGGCTTCAACAACCCCGACCGGATTGGCTGAACGATGTCGCCGGCTTCCTTGGTCGCGCCGGCGCGGGTGTCGACATAGACGCGGGCGCGGGCGATCGCATCGTCATCGCTTTCGCGCATGTCGGGCGTGAAGGCGCCGACGAGATCGACATGCACGCCCGGCTTGAGCAGCGCGCCCTTGACCAGCGGCGTGGTCGAGATCGTCGCGGATGAAACGATATCGGCCCAGCCGAGCGCCGCGTCGAGATCGGTCGTCGCCACCGCATTCAGCCCTTCGGCGGCGAGCGCGGCTGCGATCTTTTGCGCGCCGGCAGGCGTGCGGTTCCATATCCTGATCTCGCGGATGGGACGCATCGCCGCGTGCGCCCGCGTCAGGAACGGCGCAAGCGCCCCGGCGCCGATCACCAGCAGCTTCGAGGCATCCTTGCGGGCGAGGAAATCCGCCGCGAGCGCGGAGGCGCAGGCGGTGCGCCAGAGCGTCAGCCTCTGGCCGTCGATCAGCGCCATTGGCTCGCCTGTGATGCCGTCGAGCAGCAGATAGACGCCCATGACCGCCGGCTTGCCGATGACGTTGTTGTCTGGCGAAACGGTGACGACCTTGACGCCGATGAAAGCGTCATCGGGAGAACCGATGTTTGAAAAATCAGTCCAGGCGGGCATCAAAAGCAGCGTCGACGCAGACCCCTCAGGGCGTTCGACCGTGTGGTGATGGCGAACCGGCTGGATTGCACCCGCCTTGAAGGCCTCGCGCAGCGTTTCGACTAGACCCGGAAAAGTCAGGGCGCGGTCGATGTCGTCGGCCGAAATGGAAAGCATCGGCCGTTCAGGGACGCGGCAGTCGCGGAGCGGGCTGCACCGGTGCTCGGCTCGCCGCCGCATGCCGCAGCGCTTCGGCCTCGTGGGCGCGCTGTCGGGCGAGTTTGCGGTGGTGTCCCTGCTTTACCCACGTCGCCAGGCTGCCGATGATCATGCCGAGAACGATCGCCGCGAAGAGCAGGACAAACAGAGGCATCTGCCACGTGAGCCCGGGATTGCCGGGGTTGAATGGGTCGAGGGTGAAGGCGACCTGCCCGCGATTCGCCACCGCGAGCGCCACCAGGATGATGGCCAGCGGCACGAACACGGCGATAAGGACGAAACGATTGACCATGGCTGCGATTCCGAATGGGGCCTATTTGCCGCCGTTCAGCCTTTCACGCAGTTCCTTGCCGGTCTTGAAGAACGGCACCCATTTCTCGTCGACCTCCACCGAATCGCCGGTCCGCGGATTGCGACCCGTGCGCGCCGGCCGGTTCTTCACCGAAAAGGCTCCAAAACCGCGCAGTTCGACGCGGTTGCCCTCGGCCAGCGCGTCGGTGATTTCCTCGAAAATCGCGCTGACGATATTTTCGACGTCCCTGAGAAACAGATGCGGATTGCGTGTCGCAATAATCTGCACAAGTTCGGATTTGATCATGAGCGCGGTCCCCGCCGAAATCCATACCAGAGTATGCGGATGATTTTATTGTCTTTTTAGTCGCCCCAACCGACATTTTCAGGTTGCCAGACCGACAGCAGACCGTCAAGGAACAAGCGCTCGCCGCCGAGTGCTTTCAGCAAGGCGGCTCCCTGATCGGGGAGCCCCATCAACTCGCCTAGAATACCGGCCGCCGATTGCGACGCAAGGAACCAGCTATCGTCCTTGGCTTTCCACTCGACGATTTCGAGGTCTCCGTCCACGCCCTTGCCGGCAAGCCAGTCGACAGCATGGTCCTCTCCGCCGAGTTCGTCGACCAGCTTTTTCTGCAGCGCCTGACGCCCGGTGAAGACCGACCCGTCGGCGACAGCGAGGACCTCGGTTCGCGTCATCGGCCGGCGCTCGTCGACCAGACCGACGAACCAGTCGTAGCTGTCGAGGATCATGGAGCGGAGCATCGCGCGCTCTTCGTCCGTTGTCGGATTGAAGGGCGACGGTTCGGCCTTCAGCGGCGAGGATTTCACCTCTTCCAGCTTGACGCCGATCTTGTCCATGAGGCCGGTAACGTCGGGAAACTGCACCAGGACGCCGATGGAGCCGACGATCGAAGACTGGCGCGCCACGATGTGATCGGCTGCGCTGGCGATCATGTAGCCCGCGGACGCGGCGAGCGTGCCGACCTGCGCCACGACCGGCTTGTCGGCGGCGAGCTTGCGCACCGCTTCGAAGATTGCCTCGCCTCCGGCAGTCGTTCCCCCGGGCGAGTCGACCGACAGGATGACACCCTTCACGGAGGCCGACTTGCGGATGGTCTCCAGCCTTTCGAGGAGTTCGTCGTCTTCGGTGATTGTGCCCTCGATGCGGACCTTTGCGATGTGCGGCACTCCCGTGCCGGCGAGATCGCCTCGCACCGCCCACGCAGATGCAATGACGAGGGCGACCACGGCGACCAGCAGGGCGGCGATGCGCCAGAACGTCAGCTTGCGCCGCATCTGGCGTCGGTCGATCAGGTCATCGGCGCGTGTCGCCATGGGGCTGCTCCTGTGTCGGCGGAAAACCGAAGCGTTCTAGTGCAACGTCGCCGCCATCGCCACCGCTTTATACCTTATGGGCGGGGCCGGCAGACATCCGGGCTGGTCAAACCTCGCAAAATAACCATATTGGGGTGCAAATCGCGACGTTGTAAGATTTCGTGATCGGCCGATTCCGGCTTCAGGGTTTGACGAGCGAAAGGCTGGCGCGTTGGCGCGATCCATCGAACCGACGGACTTCGGTACCGACTTCGCGCCCGCAGGCTCGATGGAGGGTGCGCGTGCCACGGCCTTCTCCCGCGCCGCAAGGCATTCGCGCAGGGTGCGCGCGCTGAAGGTGCTCCTGCCGATGGCGGCCGTGGCGATGGCCGCGGCCTTCGTTGGCTATTCCTTCATGGCGACGCCCGTGCAGACGGCAATCAAATCCGAGGATGCGGCCTTCGCCGAAGGCAAGCTGGTGATGAACAGCCCGAAGCTGGAGGGATTCACGCGCGACGGCCGCCCCTATACGGTGACCGCCACCCGTGCGACCCAGACCGTCGACAAGCAGGATGTGATCGAGCTCGAAGGTATCGATGCAAAGATGCCGGTCGAGGAGACGAATTGGGCAAGGGTGGAAGCGGTCGGGGGAACTTACGACCGCAACGCGAACACGCTGGACGTGCCGACCGACATCGTTGTCACGACCACGGACGGAATGGTGGCGAAGTTGAAGTCCGCTTTTCTGGACATCAATGGCGGTAGCTTGAAAAGCACAACGCCGGTCGATATCGAGTCGCACGGCTCGCGGATAACAGCGGATTCGATGACCGTTTACGACAGCGGCAAGCGTGTCGTGTTCGAGACGAAAGTGCGCGTCCACATCGACCAGGATCGGATGAAGTCCGCACAGGCGGAAAGGGGAGGCGCGGATGCGTCGAATTAGGAATGCCGTCGCGTTGTCGCTGGTTGTGGCCCTGGCCTCGATTGGAGCGGCCGGCGGCCCCGCGGCCGCCCAGGACAATCCCGAAAGCCGCCTGACCGGCCTGCGTCTCAATGGCAAGGACCCGATCGAGATCGCGAGCGACAAGCTTGAGGTCAAGGAGGCCGAAAACGTAGCCATCTTCACCGGCAACGTGACTGTCGAGCAGGGTCCTACCTTGATGAAGTCGGGACGCATGACGGTCTATTACGCCAAGGACGGCGGCTCGGCAGCCACCGGCTCGGCCAGCATCGACCGGCTGGAGGTCGACGGCAAGGTCTACGTCAAATCCGACAAGCAGGTCGCCACCGGCGACCAGGGCACGTTCGACATGAAGACCGAGACGCTGGTCCTTTCCGGCAAGGAAGTTGTGCTTTCCGAAGGACAGAACGTTCTCGCCGGATGCAAGCTGACCGTGCAGATGAAGACCGGACAGGCCAAGGTCGATCCCTGCCCGCAGGGGCGCGTCCAGGTCAAGATCGTCCCCGGTTCGTCCAAGAAGCAATAGATGGCGGGCAAGCCCTCGTTTCTGTCGCGCGTCTTCGGGCGGCGTGGCGCGGAAATGCCTGCCGTGTCGCGGGCAGGAAACGTCGCGTTCAAGGGAACCCTGATCGCCAAGGGACTGACCAAGAGCTACAAGGGACGGCGCGTCGTCAACGGGGTTTCGATCGGCGTCAGGGCCGGCGAAGCAGTCGGCCTGCTTGGCCCGAACGGCGCCGGCAAGACGACGTGTTTCTACATGGTGACCGGCCTCGTGCCCGTCGATCAGGGTACGATCGAGATCGACGGTTTCGACGTGACCACCATGCCCATGTACCGCCGGGCGCGGCTTGGCATTGGCTACCTGCCGCAGGAATCGTCCATCTTTCGCGGGCTGACGGTCGAGCAGAACATCCGCGCCGTGCTCGAGGTGGTCGAGAAGAGCCGCAGGCAGCGCGAGCAGGACCTCGACGCCCTGCTGGACGAGTTCCACATTTCGCATCTGAGGAAAGCGCCTTCGCTTTCGCTGTCCGGCGGCGAAAGGCGGCGGCTCGAGATCGCGCGCGCCCTGGCTACTCGCCCGAGCTACATGCTGCTCGACGAGCCCTTCGCCGGCATCGATCCGATCGCGGTGGCCGATATCCAGCAACTGGTGCGTCACCTGACGGCGCGCGGCATCGGCGTCTTGATAACCGACCACAATGTGCGCGAAACCCTCGGTCTGATCGACCGCGCCTACATCATCCACGCCGGCGAGGTGCTGACGCACGGCCAGGCCGACGACATCGTCGCCAATCCCGATGTCCGCCGCCTGTATCTCGGCGAGGACTTCACACTCTGAATTGGATAACGCTCCGGTAGACCATTGGCTGCTAGACCGGCTTTGGGCTTGACAAGCAAAAGCCGGGCCAGTTTTCTAGCGTGGTGGGAAATACCCGCCGTTTGTATGCGGCGAGAGTAAGCGGGGCATCGAGTTCCAGATGGCGCTGGCGGCCAAACTTCAGCTCAGGCAGTCACAATCGCTTGTGATGACGCCACAGTTGATGCAGTCGATCAAACTGCTGCAACTGACTCATCTCGAACTCGAGCGTTTCGTCGATGAGGAGATCGAGCGCAATCCTCTGCTCGACCGCGCCGAACCACGCGACGACGCGATAACCGACCAATTGCACAAGCAGGAAGGGCTGGCCGAGGCGGCTGCCGGCGAGGACTGGTTCGAAACGCAGCCGGCCTGGACCTCCGAAGCGATGTCCGAAAAGCTGGACACCTCGCTGGAAAACGTCTTTCCGGACGATCCCGGCACAACAGCGAGGCTTGGCCCCGACCTGAGCGCACAATGGAAGTCGGCGGGCGCCGGGGCATCCTCGGCCAGTTCGGGCGAAGGTTTCGACATGGACGACCTGGCCGCAGCCGCCATGTCGCTGCGCGACCACCTCGGCGAGCAGATTGCCTTTGCGTTTTCCGGTGGCGCTCAAGGACTGATTGCGCGCGAACTGACCGAAAATCTCGACGATGACGGCTACCTGCGTGCCGAGCTCGGCGAAATCGCCGAGCGGCTGGGCGTCGATGTCGATGACGTGTCGGCCGCGCTCAAGGTCTGCCAGACATTCGACCCCGTCGGGTTGTTCGCGCGCGACCTTGCGGAATGCCTGTCGCTACAGTTGCGCAAGCGTGACAGGCTCGACCCGGCAATGTCGCTTTTGCTGGAGAATCTCGATCTGCTGGCGCGCCGCGACTTCGTGTCGCTCAAGCGGATCTGCGGCGTCGACGACGAAGACATTCTCGACATGATGGCGGAGATTCGCGGGCTCGATCCGCGACCCGGAGCGCGCTTCATCGGCGGCGCGATGGATACGATTGTCTCCGATGTGGAGGTTCGCGCCGCCGGCGACGGCAGTTGGACCGTCGAGCTCAATCCGGAGACCCTGCCGCGCGTCCTCGTCGACCAGATCTATTTCACGCAGGTCATCACGCGGACGCGCGACCAGGCCGGAAAGGACTTTCTCACGGAGTGCCTTCAGACCGCCAATTGGCTGACGCGCAGCCTTGATCAGCGCGCCAGGACGATCCTCAAGGTCGCCTCCGAGATCGTGCGCCAGCAGGACGCGTTCCTGGCGCACGGCGTGCGTCACCTTAGGCCTCTCAACCTGCGCACCGTCGCGGATGCGATCGGCATGCACGAGTCTACGGTGAGCCGCGTCACCGCCAACAAATACATGCTGACGCCGCGCGGCGTTTTTGAACTGCGCTACTTCTTCACGGCGTCCATCGCTGCGTCGGGCGGTGGCGAGGCGCATTCCTCCGAGGCCGTGCGCCACCGCATCCGCGAGATGGTCGATGGCGAGAAACCGGCCGACGTTTTGTCTGACGACGCAATTGTGGATATGTTGAAGAAGAACGGCGTCGACATAGCGCGGCGAACCGTGGCCAAGTACCGGGAAGGAATGAATATTCCTTCGTCCGTCCAGCGCCGCCGGGAAAAGCGCGCCCAAGCGACAGTGGGCCGCTGACGGCGCACGCGGCGTCGGCTTCATTGACAACCGGCAACGAAGTGACTAGAAGCCCGCGCCCATGGAACGGGCGTCTGTTCAACCCGTTTAAATACCGTCTGGAGACGGCGTGTGATCAACCGGAAAGTTCGGACTGGAAATCGGCCCTGAGGCCGCTGCGAAGCTTGTGCCTGACGTGCAGGGGTATAAACTCCGGGGCACCAGAGTCTGAACAGGGAAGGTCGATAAGAACATGAGCCTGCGGATTTCGGGAAAGCATATGGAGATCGGAGAATCCTTCCGGTCCCGCATCGAGGGCCGTATCGGCGAGACCGTGGCCAAATATTTCGACGGCGGTTTCTCCGGTCACGTTACGGTAGAGAAGTCCGGCCCCCGTTTCTCCGCCGACTGCGTCATCTTCCTCGATACCGGAATGGGATTGCAGGCGACGGGTCAGGCCTATGACCCGCAGGCGGCATTCGAGTTGGCTTCGGACCGCATCGAGAAGCGGATGCGTCGCTACAAGCGCAAGCTGCGTTCGTATGACAGCACTCCCGCCAGCTTCGACCAGGACATTTCCTATCGTGTAATGGCGCAGGCGGCCGAAGAAGTGGACGAGGTCCCCGAGGACTACGCTCCCGCCATCGTCGCCGAATCGACCGTTTCGCTGAAGACCATGTCGGTGGCGCGGGCCATCGTCGAACTCGACGTCAAGGACAGTCCCGTCTTCGTGTTCCGCAACGCCGGAAACGAACAGGTCAACATCGTGTATCGCCGTGCCGACGGAAATATCGGCTGGATCGACCCGTCCACACCCATGAGTGCGTAGAGACAGACGCATCGCCCGGCCATCTCCAGAGAAGGTCAGCGGCGGAGCACAAGGAATATTTGGAATGGATCTTAGCGATCTCGTCGACGTACCGGCGATCATGCCCGGACTGAAAGCCAATTCGAAGAAGCAGCTTCTGCAGCTTCTCGCCGAACGGGCGGCTACGCTGACTGGCATACCGGAACGGGAGATTTTCGACACCGTTCTGCAGCGCGAGCGGCTTGGCTCGACCGGAGTGGGCAACGGCATCGCGATCCCCCATGGCAAGCTTGCAGGCGTCAAGCGGATCACGGGGGTGTTCGGCCGCCTGGATACGCCGGTCGATTTCGAGGCGCTCGACGATCAGCCAGTCGATCTGGTGTTCCTGCTGCTGGCGCCTGAAGGCGCGGGGGCCGATCACCTGAAGGCGCTTTCGCGCATCGCCCGCGTGCTGCGTGACGGCGAGACGGTCGCCAAGGTTCGCGGTACCCGAGACGCCGCGGCGATCCACGCCCTGCTGTCGGATACCCAGGGGTCGAAGGCCGCCTGAACACAACCGATGCTTCAAGCGCAACCCCAAAGGGCGGCGGCAGCCGCCCTTTTTCAGTTCAGTTCAATGAATGCTGACGGGAACGAGATCGTTCTCGAACGCGCCGGCAATCGCACGGTCGCGGGCATCGGAAATCAGGATCGGCTGACCGTTTGCTGCAAACAGCGCCCAAAGTCGCGCGGCGGGCTCAATGTGGGGCAGACCGGGAAACTTCCCGTTCAATTCTTCGCCGCCCATTTCCCTGAGATAGGCAACCGTGCCTTCGCCGAGATGGGCGAGATCGGTTTCGGTGACGTTGGTGTCTACGTGTCTGGTCATGCGAGCCTCCAGTTTGCGGGGCGTCCCAGTGGACCAGCCCGCCATAGAGCTAAGGGTTCCGCTTCATCGCCGGGGTGGTTTCGGGCAGGACCGGACTCAGTCTTTCACCGAAATGTTTATTTTCCGTACCAGCTTCGCGGGTTCGGGGCGGTCGAGGTCTATCGAGAGCAGTCCGTTCTTGAGGTCGGCAGCGGTAACCTGCATGCCGTCCGCCAGCACGAAGCAGCGCTGGAACTGTCTTGCGGCAATGCCGCGGTGCAGGAATTCCCGCTCGGTGTCGTCGGCCTGGCGACCGCGCACGACCAACTGGTTTTCCTCGACCGTAATCTCGAGATCGTTGTCGGCAAACCCCGCCACCGCGAGCGTGATCCTCAGCTTTTCAGCCGAGCCGTCGGCGCCGCGAAGGCGCTCGATGTTGTAGGGCGGATAGGAATCGCCTGTCTTGGCCAGACGCTCCAGCGTCTTTTCCATGGCGTCGAACCCAAGCAGCAACGGGCTCGAAAACGGCGTCATTCTGCTCATGTTACCGTGTCCTCTGCGAGCGACATAAAGGGGAAAAACCCGCATGGCATTCTTCCCACAGGTGCTGATATGGTCCGCGCCGCCAACGAGTTCAAGTGGTTGCGCAGCGCCGCATACTCATGACTTATTCAAGGAAATGGAATGCCCGACAGCATGAAAATCATCGTCGATACGGACCCGGGCCAGGACGACGCCGTCGCCATACTCCTGGCCCTTGCAAGTCCGGAGATCGAGGTCCTGGGCATCACCGCCGTCGCAGGCAACGTGCCGCTTTCCCTTACCGCAAGAAATGCGCGCAAGATCTGCGAACTCGCCGGTCACCCGGAGGTGAAGGTATTCCCCGGCGCGACGCATCCATTGGTGCGCCAACTCGTGACTGCCGAAGAAGTGCACGGCAAGACGGGGCTGAACGGACCCGACCTGCCGGAACCGACGATGCCGCTTCAAAAGCAGCATGCGAGCGACTTCATTGTCCAAACGCTGATGGATGCGGAGAGTGGTACGGTGACGCTCTGCGCGCTCGGACCGCTGACAAATATCGCCCTGGCGCTTGCGCGCGAGCCCAGGATCGCGAAGCGCATAAAGCAGATCGTGCTGATGGGCGGCGGTTTCTTCGAAGGCGGAAACGTAACCCCGGCCGCGGAATTCAATATCTATGTCGATCCGCATGCCGCCGACATCGTGCTCAGGGCCGGGATACCGGTCGTGATGATTCCGCTCGACTGCACGCACCAGGCGCTGACCACGTCCAAACGCATCGCGGCACTCCGCAAGCTCGGCACGAAGCCCGGCATCGCGGTCGCCGAAATGCTTGAATTCTTCGAGCGCTTCGACGAAGCGAAATACGGAACCGATGGCGGCCCGTTGCACGACCCCTGCGTCATTGCCTACCTGCTCAAGCCCGACTTGTTCTCGGGCAGACACATCAACGTCGCCGTCGAAATCGCCTCTGATTTGACGATGGGCATGACGGTCGCCGACTGGTGGGGCGTCACCAAGCGGCCGAAGAACTGCACCTATATTCGCGACGTCGACCACGAGGCCTTCTTCGAGCTGCTCGTCGACCGGATCGGGACGCTTTAGTTTTCCTGGTTTTTTTTGTGGCGTAGGCCGGCTGACGCAGAGGAGGAAGCGTCGTCGGCCGGCAAGGGCATTGCATCGATGCTGACGGTCTGGCCAGACCGTTTGCTTCAAGGCACTCTTGCCAGATCAGCATGGTATGTTGAATGACTATCTGAACGAACATGCGTCATTTCGAAGCATAAGATTCCAATGAATTAGTGTTTCTTCATGTCTCCAAACGTGTGGCGGTGACACGGAACGGTCGGCACTTCGCCGCATTTGCCGCCTTATTCGCCACGTATCCCGCCCGTCGGGGTATACTGACAGAGAGACTTTAGACATGATCAAGAGAACAACTACAGCCCGCGCGGTGGCGCTGGCCGTCGCCCTTGTCGTGTCCGCCTCCACGGCTCCGGCCTCTGCGCAGTGTGGCGGTGCCTCCTGGTATGCGCTTTATTCCCAGACGGCCTCGGGCGAACGGATGGACCCGTCCGAGCTGACCGCCGCGCACCGCTCGCTTCCGTTCGGGACGAAGCTGAAGGTCACCAATCAGAAAAACGGCAAGACCGTTGTCGTGCGCATCAACGATCGCGGTCCGTTCGTGAAGGGACGCGTCATCGACCTGTCCAAAGCCGCCGCCAGGCAGCTCGGTTTCGTCAGTTCGGGCGTCACGAAAATCTGCATGGCCGAGGCGGCATAGGGCGTTCGCCGCCTCACTTCATGAAGCGCGCGGCTGCGGTTTGCGCCATCGCCTCCGCGAGGCTCATGTTCCACTGCGAGCCGCAATAGGCGCGGAAGTCGAAACAGGGCAGGCCGGGACAGATCTCGAACTCGATCAGGTGGACGGTGTCGTCCGCCTCGACCCTGAAATCCATCGAAAAGACATCGCGCACGCCAAGTCCAAGCATCAGCTTATCGGCAATCGCCCGAATCCTCTGCGCGGCCAAAGGCTGCGCATCCGCGACGGGCACTAGCTCTGGCTCCACGTACCGGCCCTGCGCCACCGCCTCCGCGCCGCTCTCTCCGTAGAGCGCCATGGAATCGTCCATCGTCTGGAAATCCTCGCCCGAGTCGACGAAGAAGATCCCGAGCGCCTCCGGCCCGGCATCGGGACGCACGGCCAGGAAGCTAGCGCGCACATTGCGTCCGGGCACATAGGGCTGCACCACGACAGCGTCGCGAAAGGCAGCATGCACGCGGCGGCTGAGCGCCAGCGCCTCGTCGAGCGAACTGCACCGCGAATCCGGCCAGATACCGATCTTGGCGCCGAGCCGGTTTGGCTTGACGAACCAGCCGCGCGACGAGGCCGGCGGATCGACCAGCCACACGCCGTCGCGAGCCAATCCCGCCGGCGGCACCGGCATGCCGAGTGCGGAAAGCACGGCGCCGGAGCGGAACTTGTCCTGGCAGAGCGCGAACAGCGT
>Ga0105046_10005574_pt1 | contig 19929 bp, 12 predicted proteins | sample MAT03_FD_78385 | JGI IMG/M metagenome (GOLD analysis project Ga0105046, IMG submission 78385) | Freshwater microbial communities from Lake Fryxell liftoff mats and glacier meltwater in Antarctica - MAT-03 (megahit assembly) | ecosystem: Environmental > Aquatic > Freshwater > Ice > Liftoff... | reverse complement strand
GGAGAGGAGGCTTTCTCACGGCTGCACTTTGTGCAGCCGTCCTCCTCTCCGAGTCGGGTCAAACGAAGTCTTCCGCTGACAACAAAATCCTCCTCTGAAAAATCTCCGAATTTCCTCGAAACTACTATTTGTCGCGCACCTCAGGTGCCTCCTGCCCGCCTCCTCTTTGAGTCGGGTTAAACGGAAGTGATCTCGGCTAAGATTAAATCGACAACCCGCTGGCGTCGTTCGGCTCATCAACTACTTATCATCCGCATTGCTAAGATTTGCAGACGACTGCGGCTTTGGCTGTCGTGCCATTTCTCGGGCTGCTGCATCATCGCCCAGGAGCAAATTTTGCAGGGCATCGCCGTATCGGTCCCATAGCTCTTTCTTTTTGGTCGTCGCAGGCAGAGCGAACGTCAACACTTCGCATGATCCGGAACTTGCCAGATGCCGTTCAAGAGATCCTGAAACAGCCACGTCCGGCAATTTGATCACGCGAAAGCCCAACCAATCGGCAGCAACGTTCGCGACTGCCTGACTGGCGACTGTCGTTGCTATGACGCCTTTGTGACCTTCCACGGAGCGAATGTGAATGATTCGCTGTGGCTTCAGTACACGAATCTGTTCCAGCAGGAATGAAACTTCGGCTGGCTGATCTCCGTCCGCGACGCCATTGTCTTTCGGGAAGCCGTGATTGATATACTGACCCCTTTCGTTAAACACCTTCCGCAACGCCTCGCCATCGGGATTGAGCGTACGAATAATGGTCGCCTGAAATCCTCCAAAAATCGTTTTGCCGTCGTGCAGGTGTCGAGCCATTTGTTCGACAAGTTCAATCGCCAGAGGATCGTTGCCGGCAACGCTGCCTACAACCAAAGTGCGGTAACCTTCGTCGCCCACTGAGACAGTCTGAAACGAGCGATTGCCAGTCGTCTTGCCGACTGGTGCCCAACCGAACGGTTTCGGCGCGTCGATTCGCAACATCGGAACCTGAACAGGTTTGTGTGGCGGAACAACAGCCATTTTCCCTGCGCCTGGAATTGCAGGTGCAGCGGCGGCTGGTGTTGATTTATCGGTCGTAACCAATGGACTTGATGTGGACGGTTCAACTTTGGTTTTTGGTGGTTCTGCCAGGTCCCGTGAAGTTGCATCCGGTTTGTTGGACGCTTTTTCCGGCGTCGGATTGTTTGCAGCAACTCTTTCAGCCAGAACGTCGCTTGCAACTTCATTCAACGGCTGCGCGGTTGCCGGTTTTGAATGCACTGGCAACGGCACTCCGTCTGCCTTCTCAGCGACTGCTGCGATTTCATCAACGGCCGCGAGTGCCGCAACCTTTGGCTCTTCAGCGGCGACGATTGCTGCAGGAGAATCCTTGACAGCCTCCGCCGCAGTCGCCACAGTCGGCGCAGCAGGCATGACATCGAAATCCGGGACGGCGGGCAGCTCAGACAGACGCTGTCGCTCGGTATCGCTGTAACTATCACCTCCCGAGACGTTATCGACCACTTCGATATCCGTGGCAGCGGTTTTCATCACAGGCAGCGCCGAACATCCCGCACTCAATGGCAGGACAGCGGCAGTGAATATTGCAGTACCAGCGAACAAAGGCGACGCACAGCGGGCCGCAGCACGACTCAGTTCGACAAGTGGAAGAGACCACTTCATCAGAACCTCCCGTTTAGAAACCACATCTGCAGCGAACTGCGATGCAGGCAGAATTCAAAAGAATCAAACCACAGAGCCAGCTTCGAAACTATTCCGTATCTGACTCGCTTCAGCTTTCCATTCCAAGGTGATAGCAAAGCTGTTCGAAACGTTGCTGAAATTCATCGCTGGACGAATGAACGTGCTCAGCTTCCGTGATGAATTTCAGGCTTTCCATTTTCATTACTTGATTGTTACGCAACGCTGCCTCCCAGGCCGCATTATCGTGACCATAGACGAACATCAACTTGTGCTCATCCAGCTGAACTTCCATCGGCTTGCGAGGATTCAGAATTGCGATACCGCAACAACCATCGTCCAGCAGCAGATCTTCAAAGTCATACAGAATGCTCTGCAGCACTGGCATGTCAATCTGCTCACGATACAGGTCGGTATGTGAGCCATTGGATTTGTCGTGACTTGTTTCCAGGACGACATCGACTGTCTCGCCCAGTGGATCCAGCAGCGACAGGAATGTATCAAACAGGCGCTCCCGAGTGACGGATGTCATCAGAACCGGAATGCGTGCTCCGGAGTCCTGATCGACATACCATTCGTTGCGATAGCCTGTTCGCGGGACGATGTCCAGATTATAGGATGGTCGCACAGCGTCGGTGAGCATGAAGTCACCGTAGCGAGCGATGCCCATATGCGATTCCAACTGCTGCTCCGATAGATCTCGGAAGCTGCTGACTCCACGTGGAGCTTCGCCGTCTCGGTAGTTCGTCTTCAGGAATTTTTTCAGGAAACTCATGTGTCAGTTCCGTGCGAGTACAATGTTCGCGGTGTCAGCCAGCCTGTCGAAACCTAGCACGAACCAGGAGCGACGCTTAATAGAATCCTGAGTTTCGAAAATTTTAAGGCGACGAAGGCGTTTCTGGCGACGAACAAACAGTCCACGGAAACTGTTCCGGCCGGGTAAACCGCAGTTTTTCCCCGCAAAATCGTTACAAAGATTGCTCGTGATTCGATCGGCAGAATGTGTGATACTTCGTGCCATGCAAAAACAGGGTTTGACATTACTTAGTGTTGTCGTTGCGAGTATGCTCGTTTACCAGCAGCAGTCTTGCCCTGCGCAGCCACCGTTGATATTTCCTCAGCCTCGGCTGAAGTCACTGCAGGCACCAGTCATTCGTGCCAAGACTCAGAATGAAGTGGATCCAGCGGACGCCTTCGACACACGGGACGCATGGTTTCTTGTAGAATTCGACGGTGCGACAATAGGTTACGAATCACTGGTCACAACGCCGGTTGACGAACCACAGCGAAATGCCGTTGTCATCTCTGCTGCGGAAAATGACGACGTCTTGCCGCGAATTCGCCGTACCCGAGAAACGCGACTTAAGCTGAAACGGTTCGGTGTGGATTTGTCGGTTTCAGCTCATCTGTCAACCATTGAATCCTTCGACGGAGTTTTGGATAGCTGGTCCTTGCGGCGAACAGGGGCAGATGGAACAGTTATTCAAAGATCGGCGACATGGGACGACGAACTAAAATCGTTCCTGATTCGGGGCGACGCTGCGGAGCCGACAAAAACAGAAACCATACAATCACGCGTTCAGCCACGATCTCCGATCCTGCCGTCATGGCTTTTGGCAGCGAACGTGGAGCGGCCTCAACGCTGGGCCAGTGCCGTATTATTTCCTGAGACATCTGCGATTGTGGATGTGGAAATTCGTCAGTTGCCGCCACAAAGCATTCGCCTGAAGGACGGTAAGACCATCGCTGTGACGCGTATAAACTATTGGCCTGGCAACCAGGCGGAGATGCAGTCTTCGGTCTACTATGATCGTGAATTCCAAGTTGTCATGGTTGAACAACCGCTGCTGGGCAAGACGCTGCGATTTTATCGTACGGACGCCGCGACCGCTTTAGGGGAAGAAAACCTACAGGCACTCGATTTGCAGTTTCTGACGGCGTTACCTTTGCGACGGTCTCTGCTGAATCCCGAAAAGAGCAATGTCATGCGGATGAAATTCTCGGTGGGAGATTCGGAACAGATTTCGTTGCCTTCCAGTGATTTTCAGGCCGTGGAGCAGATTGCTCCGAACTCCGTTGTTGTAAAACTCACACGCCCTGCCGTCAACGCCGACGGAACTGTCGTCGCCGCGCCTTCGCGCAATATCACGCGACCGGCAAGCAGGTTTACCGAGAGTTCGCGATGGATGGACACGAAGAATGATACTGTGCGACGTATGGCGGTCATGGGTGGTGGAGCTGTTTCGGATCCTCGTGAAAAGTGCAAGCGGCTGACGAGTTACATCAATTCCCATCTGCGGCTGGCGGCGTTTTCAACCTCGCTGCAGCCTGCCAGCGAGGTTGTGAAAACGAAGCAAGGCGACTGTACTGAATACGCAGTGCTGCTGGCCGCCGTTATGCGAAATCAGAGAATTCCGGCCCGCGTCGCTGTCGGTTTTGCCTACGTTGCCAACCCGCCATCACTCGTTCCACATATGTGGACCGAAGCATGGATCGATGGTCAATGGATTCCATTTGACGCGACTCTTGGCGGCGAAGTCAATCCGCTGACTCGTGTCAAAGTGATGGACTCGCCATTGTCTGACGACGTCACAAATGGCACTTTGCTGTTTGTCCCGCTGTTGAATTTCCTCGGCCGCGCCACGGTGGAAATTCTGCCGGAAGAATAGCGTGAGCCGACGGGAAGTAGGACCTTTTCTGCCGGAAAGGATTGCACCACTTGTCACCACCAGCGACCAGATCCACGTTACTTATAGGACAACACGACGCCGTTGAGCAAACTTCCGCTCTTGTGCTTCGCCTTGCGGCAATTTGAAAAATCCTCCTCGGCAAGGAAGGTCTACCCAAATCGACGACCGCACTACGTGCAAACAACATCTGTGCCGCTGAGTGTTGCGAACGGCAAATTGCTGCTATCATTCTTCCTGCCTACCGGCGACTTTTAACGCCTTTTGACCTTCCGGGAAGAAACCATGCGATTTCAGCGACTGTGCTTATTTTTGGCTGCACTGTGTGTGGCAAGCGTATCTGCGAATGCAGAAGATTGGGTATCACTTTTCGACGGCAAGACGCTCGAAAACTGGGATGGCGATCCGAACATCTGGAGTGTTCGCGATGGCGTACTCACTGGCGAAACTGGCACTGAAGGACCAAACAAGCTCAGTCGGAATACGTTCATCATCTGGCGTGGTGGTGAGGTCGATAACTTTGAGCTTGAACTTGAATATAAGATTGTGAACGGTAACTCCGGAATTCAATACCGCAGCTTTGAACTGCCAGACGCCAAGTGGGGCATCGGCGGATATCAGGCTGACTTTGAAGCGGGAGATACCTACTCAGGCATTCTCTACGGCGAAGCGTTTCGCGGCATTCTGGCTCAACGCGGCCAGGCGACGGAGCTGATTCGCAACGATGGCAAGTTCGAAGTCAAAGAAACTGCGAAGATCGGCGAGACCAAAGAGATCCAGTCGAAGATTAAAAAGGAAGACTGGAACAAATACCGGGTCGTTGCGGACGGATACCATTTCCAGCACTTTATCAATGACGTGCAGACGATTGATGTGACTGACAACGATGTTCAGGAACGTCGCGCAGCTGGTGTGCTTGCCTTGCAGGCTCATGCGGGCCCGGCAATGACAGTCCGGTTTCGTAACATTCGTCTCAAGCGATTGCCTGCACCCAAGAAGGTTGCCTTGATCGCTGGCAAGCCAAGCCACGGCTATGGGGCTCACGAACACCGCGCCGGCTGCATGCTGATGGCCGATGCATTGAACTCGTCAAATCTTGGCATCGAAGCCAGTGTTTACACGAATGGCTGGCCGGAAGATGATTCCGTTCTGGACAGTGCTGACACCATTGTGATCTATACCGATGGTGGCGGCGGTCATCCGTTTAACAGCAAACTGGATCGTCTGAAGGCACTTGAAAAACGCGGTATCGGCATGGTGTGCCTCCACTACGGTGTTGAAGTTCCCAAGGGAGCTTCCGGCGACGCCTTCCTCGATTGGACTGGTGGTTACTTTGAAGCCGACTGGTCCGTGAATCCTCACTGGACTGCCAACTACACAAAATTCCCTGAGCACCCGATTGCGAACGGCGTGAAACCATTTCGAATCAATGACGAATGGTATTACCATATGCGATTTGCTGGAGACGATGCAGGCATCATCAATGTTTTGACCGATCTGCCGCCCCGTTCAACTCTCGTCAAAGAAGACGGAAGCCTGGCTCGCCCGGACGGTCCGCACAACAACAACCCAATCGTGCGCAAAGCCATTTTGGAAGACAAACTCCCGCAGACCATGGCATGGGCAAGGTCTCGCAAGGACGCCGGTCGTGGCTTTGGATTTACAGGCGGGCATGATCACTGGAATTGGGGCAATCGTGACTTCAGAACCCTGGTTTTGAACGCGATCGCCTGGACAGCTCACGCGAATGTTCCCGCAGGTGGAGTTCCATCAACGGATCTGACGGTTGCCGATCTGCAGGCGAATCAGGATTACGATGTCCCTGGCGATTTCAACCCGGCTCGAATTCAAGCCATGCTCGACGAATGGGCTGCGGCTCGGAAATAGCGGGTTGTTGACTTATTCGTTTAACCCGACTCGAAGAGGAGGTGCCGACTGCACCGCCTCCTCTTCGAGTCGGGTTAGACGGAAGCACTCTCGACTGAAGATTAAATTAGCAGACCGCTATCTGCGGTTGAGTGGTACGTGCTCAATCCTAAACTCAACGAAGCTCTTCAGTCTGAAATCTCACAAAACAACGTGACAGGCTGAAGTGTTCATTTCCGTAAACATAGTCCGATGGCGGAGCGTCATCGAAACCAAAGGTAATTTTTCGTGGCTAATTTAGTTCAACCTGTTCTTCTCAACGGCTCATGGACTTCCAGCATTGGAACGTCGACGTTTCAGGCCGTAAATCCAACTACCGAAGAACTGCTGCCAGGTTCGTTCCCCGTCAGTCCCTGGGAAGAAATCAACACGGCACTTGGTGCCGCTGCGGATGCATCGCAACAAATGCGAGGCTGGCCGGGCACTCGTTTTGCTGACTTCCTGGAATGTTACGCCAAAGAAATCGAAGCGCGAGCAGAGCTGCTGATTGAAGCCGCACATGCTGAAACAGGCTTGCCAAAGTCGCCGCGTCTGAAAGATGGCGAACTGCCTCGAACGACCAATCAATTGCGGCAGGCCGCGAAAGCAGCTCGAACAAGTTCATGGTGTTCGCCGGTGATTGATAAAGCTGGCGGCATCCGATCCATGCTTGGCCCGATCGGGCCGGTTGTGGTCTTTGGCCCAAATAACTTTCCGTTTGCGTTCAATGGAATCTCTGGCGGCGATTTTGCTGCTGCGATTGCGGCTGGTAACCCCGTGATCGCTAAGGGGCATCCGTGTCATCCGGAGACAACTCGCATTTTCGCTGAAGCCGCGCTGGTTGCGATGCAGGAAACCCGCATGCCTAAAGCTTTGGTACAGTTGATCTATCGCACAAGTCACGAAGATGGAGCCAGGCTTGTTTCCGACTATCGCATCGGGGCGTCTGGCTATACGGGTGCTCGACAAACGGGATTGACACTGAAAGCAGCCGCAGATGCAGCGGGTAAGCCGATGTATCTGGAACTTTCGAGCATCAATCCTGTCTTCATCATGCCCGGCGCGTTAAAGGAACGATCGGCTGCGTTGGCTGATGAATTTACAAGCAGCTGTTTAATGGGAACCGGGCAATTCTGTACGAATCCAGGATTGGTGATTGTGCCTGCAGGCGAATCTGGAAATGCCTTCGTGGCGGCGGTTGCGGAACGATTCAGCAAAGCGAACGTCGGCACAATGCTGGCTGAAGGCGTCCGTAAAAGTTTCTCAAGCAGCATTCGTACCCTGATCGATGCTGGTGCAAGTCTCGTCACGGGAGGGGAGCCAGGTGGTGGCAAAGGAATCTGCTTCCAAAATACTTTGCTGACAGTGCATGGCAAGCAGTTTCTGGTGAATCCGGAAGTCTTCCAGAGCGAAGCGTTCGGAAACGGTTCACTCTTTGTCCTTGCCGATTCGGTAGAACAGATGGCCGAGATCGCTGAGTCGCTGGAAGGCAATCTCACCGGTGCGATCTATTCCGATGCTGCAGGCAGCGATGACTCGGACTATCCCGCGATCGCACAACCTCTGCGGACGAAGGTCGGTCGTTTGTTGAACGACAAAATGCCGACTGGCGTTGCAGTCAGCCCTGCGATGAATCATGGCGGGCCATTTCCTGCCACCGGTCATCCCGGATTTACAGCAGTTGGCATCCCGGCGTCGGTCATACGCTTCGGCATGTTGCAGAGCTATGACGCAGTTCGCCCGCATCGTCTGCCACCGGAACTGCAGAACAAAAATCCCGGCGGCGTGTGGCGCTGCATTGACGGTGAATGGTCACAAAACGACGTTTAGGGGAGCGGCAGAAAAGGATTTAGACAAAACGCAGCTTCTGCCGGATCATCAGTGCGGATAGATCGACACAAGAGCCGTTGAGTTTCTCAATTGAAAGTTTCTTCCAACGCCATGTTGAGTACCTGGCGTAAGGTGAGTTATTCCCGCGTCGCTTCAAGGCGACCATCCAAAAAGCAGACTTGCGGAATTGCGTGCGCAACTTCATACAGGCCGCGATCTGAAAGCAATTGACATCAGTTAAAGCGGCAAGCACGCTTCTCCGTTTGCCTCGGCTCAAAACTGCAGAAATTTTTCAGACCAAAGACGGCATATGAAATATGCCTGCTAATTTTGTCACGTGTTTGTATCGTCATCGATCAGCACATGCGAGCGCAGCTGCTTCATCGTCTGCGCACCCTCAACTTCCGACAGGTGGATCTCGCCATGGAACAATACGATTTTGCGGCACCGATGCGCGCACCGCACGGGCGATATGCCTGGTTCGTCATTGCCGCAATGATTGGGCTGGTAGATCTCACACTGTTTCGTTCGTACGGTTTCGCAGGTCCCGCACTTTTCTTTCCTGTCGCCCTTGCGCTGTTGTTGCGGGGACGGCTGCAGATTGAATGGCGTGCGCCGTTAATTACCATCATGACGTTGCTGCTACTGCTGTGCTGCAGTATGGCGTGGTCGGGGGGAGCGGGCCAGATCGCAGCTGCAATCTGGCTTGTCGTTGCGGGCAATCTTGCAGCGCAGGGCGTGGTTCCGTATATGCTGGAAACAATCATCGCAATGGCCGGGATTATCCCGGGTGGCTACGAATTTCTGCACGGTGTTCAGCTGAACTGGCGGCGAATTGTTCTGGACCCGGTTGATCATGGACGTCCGTCGCAGGCAATGAACTACTTACTGCCAATTGTCAGCGTGATTGTATTTGGTTCTGTATTCGTCTTGGCAAATCCGGATGTCATCAAGGAAATTTCCAGTCTGATTTCCAGCATCTACCTGCAAATTCAGAGTTGGATGTCGCGGTTTTCGGCGTTTGAGATTGTTGTTTGGTGTTTGTCGTTTTGGTTTACAGGCGGGTTGCTCTGCCCGGTTGTTCGCAGAGCCGCTGAAGCCAGCGGCATCCTCGGAAAAGAGTCTGAACCAGAATATGTTCATCCCATGTTTGGACCATTTCGCAATACTTTGATGACCCTCATTGGGCTGTTCACGGTGTATCTGTTTTTCGAATTCTGCACGTTGTGGTTTCGGAAATTTCCGGAAGGATTTCATTATTCAGGCTACGCACACGAAGGATCTGCATGGCTGACCGTCGCGCTGGGACTGGCGACGCTGACACTGTCGTTAATTTTTCGAGGGTGCATGATGAATGATCAGCGGCTGGGCGCGCTTAAGAAGCTGGCGTGGATCTGGTCCGGACTCAACTTTCTGTTGGCTGCATCCGTCTACAATCGGTTGCAGATTTATGTCGATTTCAACGGCATGACGCGGATGCGAGTTGTTGGATTCCTTGGCATCTCAGCAGTCGTGGGAGGATTCCTTCTGGTGCTGCTTAAGATCATGCAGCGTCATAAATTCATCTGGCTGATTCGCCGCCAGGTTTGGGTGCTGTCCTTTGTTATCTATCTCTATATCACGCTTCCGGTGGATATTCTGGTGCATCGCTATAACGTGAAGCGAATTATGGCAGGTTCACCGGAACCCTGCGTTCAGATCAGTGAGCATCCGATTTCTATCGATGCGATACCTCAACTGATTCCACTGCTGGATTGTGAGTACCCGATTATTGTTGATGGTGTTCAGGCGACGCTGCGAAGTCAGTTGCAACGACTGGAATCAATCGATCACAAATCGCAGCACTGGACGGGGTATCAATTTGGAACACAACACGCTTTCCGGGCATTGAAGAATGCTGAATCAAGGCTCAACATGTCCGCCAGCGACTCCAAAACCCTGTCCGATGTGGAGAAGTATCGTGAATTCGCGATGAAGTGGTGGTGAGGCGATTCTGGACGGGACGGGAGTCCCCCTGTTAGGGTTTTTCAGCTTTGCCTTCTGATTTGTTCTTTTCAGAAGGATTCTGCAGATGCCACGCCACAAGCCATTCTTCAGATTTTCGAGCGAATCCGTATTCGTCTACCATGCGTTTTTCCATGTCGTTGAAGTGTCCGGCACCATAGAAGATGCCGACATTCTTGTGGCCCTTCTTGAGCTCTCGATCCATCACCTGAAAGCATTTCTTGTTTCGTTCGGTGATGATAGTGGAATTGCCGTCAAAACCGCTGAACGCATCGCCTTCCCCGGCCTTTGCCAACTGCACTGCAGCGATGCGGCGGACGCGATAAAGACGATCTGAAGTCAGCATCGACAACATCACGTCCAGGTTCATTGCCAGCGGATTACTTTCCTGCTGGCTGCTCACTGACTTGCCCATTTCCTTCAACAGCATTCCAGAAAATGACTCTCCGCGTGCCTTCATCGATGCTTCAAATTCTTCGGCCGTCATATCGGCGTGGACAAAATTCCTGGCAGAGTAATCGACGCCGGTCAATTGAAATTCCATGCCCAATGCATCCTTCATGCCGAGCTGTAGCACACCAATTGCTGCCAATCCGACTTTGGCCTCGGTCCATTCCTGGTCTTCTTCCAGAAGACCCCGTCGCGAACCCTCGCCGCCACCCGGACGCAGATCGCGTCGTACGGCCTCTTCGGGCATGACGGCTTCAAACAGCAGTACGTCATACTTTTTGAAAAGAGCGTTGAGCTGTTTGTAGTACTCCGGGTCACCCAGATGAATGGCACCGATCAGATCAACAGATGCGTCCGGATATTTTTTTGAGTCTTCAAAACGAATCACCGACGTTTCTAAAGCGACCGACAGTTTCCGCTCATTCCGACGGATTCGAATATATTCCTGGGCGGGAGTTTTTTCACTCGGCGTGGCAGCATCCGCTGATGACTGTTCGCCTTTGGCTTTGTCGGCATCATCAGCTATCAATTTGACGGCCATCACAGCTGTCGCCAAGCTGGCAAGGAACACCGCAGCAAACGGAAACATACGCTTCAGGGAACAACAGGGAGTGTTTGCAGCTGACGCATCATCGACTGGCAAAAGTGATTGATTCATTTCACGACTCGTTCAGAAGAATTTTGCAGTGTCGAAACCAGTGTGGCCTCGCTATGCCGGAATTATCGCACCGTTTGGATCAGAACGAAGCCCCGGATTCTTCAAAGTTCTCGGATTCTACCAATCACTCTGATCCCTGCGTAGGTCATACATTCCCGCATGCCGGGCAACGCCGTGAAGGATTTCTGTAGCCGGATTCGTGAGAATTCGGGCTTTCGCCGTGTCACTGTTCCGAAGTCTCACGACTTCGGCTACGAGAAACCGCCTGTTTCCTCGAAGAAAAATCCTTCACGGCGGTGCCTGTCGGAGGCGAAAGTGGCGAACATGTATTCGTTGCAGGGAATTTTTGGTTGGAAACTGCTAGAATTCGGGGCGTTACAGTCGGGCACCTCGTATGCAAACCGTACAGCCCCTGTGGCTAGTGCCAGATTGAGCAATAAACGGGCGTCGGAATTTTATTCCGATGATTTGTTGATTATTCTCACGGGCAACTGTGAGTTCTCAGGGCAGTTGGCCTGTTCCATTCGTGTTTGTTCCCACCGTACATGAGCGATCCAAAAACCGATTCATCAGACCTTACCACAATTCCTGTCCGTGTTCTGATCGTCGATGATGACGAAGGGCACGCTCAGGCGGTCGCCGACTCACTTGCGCGCATTAACTGTGAATGCACAGTCGCGGGTTCTGGTGAACGCGGTGCTCAGCTGATCCATTCAGAATCATGGGACGTCGTCGTTACGGATCTGCGTATGGGTGAAGTGGATGGGTTGGAAATTCTTCGGCTAACCAAAGAAGAACTTCCCGATGCAGAAGTCATCGTTCTGACGGGGCACGGTTCGATTGCGTCGGCTGTCACCGCGATGCAGCACGGTGCATACACGTATCTCACAAAGCCGCTGGATATCGGAGAACTCCGATCAGCTGTCGAAAAAGCCTCCGCGCGGTTAAGGCTGATCCGTCGCAATGCCGAACTTCGGCAATCGCTGGACGAACGTTTTGGATTTGAAGGCGTCGTGGGCAACAGTCCACAAATGCATAACATCATTAACATTCTGAAAAGCGTCGCTCCGACGGACAGCACGGTTTTGATTCACGGTGAAAACGGAACCGGAAAAGAACTGGTGGCTCGCGCGCTGCATCAGAACAGCCCGCGAAAAAACAAACCATTCGTGCCGCTGAATATCTCTGCGCTGCCGGACAGTATTCTTGAGAGTGAGCTGTTCGGCCACGAAGCTGGTGCGTTCACCGGGGCGATGGGACGGCGTATCGGTAAGTTTGAACATGCCAATGGAGGAACGTTGTTCCTGGATGAAGTCGGCGAAATGCCGATGGATACTCAGGTCAAACTGCTGCGTGTGCTGGAAGAACGCAAGATTACGCGACTTGGTGCGAACGACGAATTGCCAATCAACGTCCGTCTAGTGGCTGCGACAAACGCTGATCTGCAAAAGCTGGTGCAGGATGGAAAGTTCCGCGAAGACTTGTATTACCGTATCAACGTGGTCTCCATCAATCTGCCGCCGCTGCGAGAACGTGCGGGGGACATTCCGCTGCTGATGGAACATTTTCTTCGTGACCTCACCAAACGCACGGGCCGCGACGCTCAGGGATTTTCGCGGGCTGCCCGAAAAGCGATACTGGCCTATCAATGGCCGGGCAATATTCGTCAGTTGCGCAATACCATCGAACGCATGCTGGTGCTGGACAACGACGGCGTCCTTGACATCGACGGACTGCCGCCCGAAATCGCCGCGTTAGTGAAAGATCAACTGCCTGATACCGAAGACGAAATGCCTTCAGGTGCCGACAGTTTGATAGGTAAGCCAATGACCGACGTCGAAAAATATTACATCCAGCGAGCTCTGGATTTGACTGACGGTAACCGCGAAGAAGCCTCCAGAATGCTCGAGATAGGCGAACGCACTCTCTATCGCAAGATCAAAGAATACGAGTTGCGAAAGTAGCTTATTCGTCGCTGGTATCAAATGGACGTTCGCCCAGGATTTTGGCAACTTCGTCGCGTTCCAGGTTTTCTGCTTCGAGTAAAGCGTTAGCGAGAGCGTCCATTTTGTCACGGTATATTGTCAGCAAATCCACCGCAGAGGCATAAGCGTCGTGCATGATTTTCTGCACTTCGGTATCGATCAGCCGTGCTGTTTCTTCGCTGAATTCGCGGGAGGTATGCATTTCCTTGCCAAGGAACGGATGCTCTTCAGACTGACGAAACGCAACAGGACCAATTGCTTCGGACATGCCCCAGCTCGATACCATGCGACGTGCGAGGCTCGTCGAACGATTGATGTCGTCTTCCGCTCCGGCTGAGTACTCATGGAATACAAGCTTCTCTGCGGCGCGGCCTCCCATCATCATGATCAGTCGAGCTTTAAGAAGATGTTCTCCGACGTTGTAGAGTTCCTTTTCGGGCATCAATTGAGTGACACCCAGCGCACGTCCGCGAGGCACGATGGAAACCTTATGAACGGGATCCATCCCCTTCTGACACCATGCAAGAATCGCATGGCCGGCTTCGTGCCAGGCTGTCAGGCCACGTTCTTTTGTTTCCACAGGCTCATCCCGTGGGGCTCCCAACAGGATCAGGTCCTGAGCGTACAGAAAATCGACCATCTCGACAAAGCGTTTGTCTTCGCGACCGGCTTTGAGTGCGGCCTCATTGACAAGTTTCGCCAACTCAGCCCCGCTATAGCCAATCGTAGTGCGTGCCAATGCATCAAGTTCAACGTCATCCGACAGCGGAACTTTTCGTGTGTGAACTTTCAGAATGCTGAGCCGACCTTCACGAGCCGGTTTATCGACCGTGACGTGGCGATCGAAACGACCAGGCCGCAGCAAGGCTGGATCGAGCACGTCCTGACGGTTCGTCGCCGCGATGACAATGACCGTTTCACCCTGTTGAAAACCATCCATTTCGCTGAGAATTTGATTGAGTGTCTGCTCGCGTTCATCGTGACCACCACCAACGCCGGCTCCACGCACGCGGCCGACGGCATCGATTTCGTCAATGAAGACGATGCAGGGTGCCGCTTCGCGAGCCGTCTTGAACAGGTCTCGCACGCGAGTCGCACCAACACCAACAAACATCTGAATAAATTCAGATCCGTTGATCGAAAAGAACGGTACGCCAGCTTCACCCGCTGTCGCGCGGGCGAGCAGAGTTTTGCCGGTTCCGGGAGGTCCAACGAGCAGCACACCCTTCGGGATTTTGGCTCCAAGGCGTGTGAACTTTTTCGGTGTCTTGAGGAATTCAACGACTTCCTGCAAGTCCTGCTTTGCGTTTTTCAGGCCAGCAACATCATCGAACATTGTGGCTTTATCGCTTTTTTCAAATCGTCGCGCTGGACTGCGTACGAATCCGCCCATCATCCCGCCGCTGGAAAACGGATCCGACGATCGGCGCATCACGGTCCACAGAATGAAGAAAAAGAACAGGCCCATCAGAATCCAGATGAGCAACTGTGTGCCGTTATCGATAGTGGCTGGAGCGACATCAACCGGAACTTTCTTGTACAGTTCTTCAAAGAACGCCGGATCCCTCGCATTTTCTGGCGGCATCTGCGTGTTAAATCTTTTGCTCAGCTTCCCTGTTGTCTCCTTTGGTGATGCAGGAACGGTTTTCCATTCACCCATCAGGTAGTCCTGCTGGATGCGAGCCGATTCAATATTGTCAGCCTTTAGCTGTTCCTTGACGAAGGTGAAACCAACAGTCGTCCCATAGTTCGATGGGGAGCTATAAAATGCCCACATCACAAGAACGAAAGCAAGGGCACCCAGAATAAACATGAAACCCAGGCTGCGTCGTCGCGGGTCACCACCTTGTCCATCGCTCGGTTTGTTATTCGACGGCCCTGGAGAATTGTCTCCGGATTGCTGATCCATGCGAACGTATTTCCTGACTAATATGTCGTGTGCGTTGAGTGTTTTCAGAGGTATTCAGGTGGCCAACAGGATATTCGTCAATGCTGCAATTCGTGAGGAACTCGGAAGGGTAACGCAGCAGCCGTTCCGTCGCAATCGAACGCAGCAACCTCGAACGTAGCAACCAGTAAATGGCAGTTCGACGGTTTTCCTGGAATCCTGCGCAGTAAATGGCGTTATGTGTATTCAAGTGCATTATTCAAGTGCATGCATTATTCAAGTGCATGGCACCGGAAATCAGGCAGGAAATCAGGCACCGGAAATCATCAGTCGAGGATGCAGACCGGATAGTCCATGCGGTGCAGGCTGGAACGCAGGTAATTCATCAACTGGCTGTAGTTGTCCTGAACGGCTGCTGAACACTGGGTCAGATCCAACGATTCCAGTTCATTTACCGCCAATTCGCCGCCATGCTGTTTCGGATGATGACACCAGATTTCCACTTGATCGCAGCGCTGAACTTCCTCGGTGATGAACACCTTTGCTAATTCCTGCACGTGTTCTGACGCATGACAGAAGTCGAGAATGAACACCACTTCGCGAGCCATCACGCCACTGCCGTCATGATCCCCAATTTCTCACCTGGTTTCCGGAGGCACACACAACCGTAAAGCATCCGGTCGCTCGACTTTTCTAAGCTTCACGCCGCAGCTATGATGAGCCGGACTATGTCACATATCAGCCACTCCCCTGCGTCGTCGGCCGCAGTTATTACGCCGGACTTCCTGAAACGCCTGGCCGCAGTTGTCAGCCCCGAGCGATTGCTCAGCGCTCAGGATGAATTGTTGGTTTACGAGTGCGACGGATACGTCGTCGAAAAGACGACTCCGGATGTCGTGGTGTTTCCGCAATCCAGCGACGAAGTCCTGCGTGTTGTTCGTGAATGCATCGCTGCCAAAGTGCCGTTTGTTCCTCGCGGAGCTGGTACCAGTCTTGCCGGAGGATGCCTGCCTGTCGGCGGAGGAGTGATGATCTCGCTGACTCGGATGGGGAAAATTCTGGAGATCAATATTCGCGATCGATATGCTGTCGTCGAACCTGGTGTTGTCAACGTGCGCTTGACGCGAGCATTGGCTGGCAGCGGATTTCACTACGCTCCTGATCCCAGCAGTCAGGGAGCCTGCACGATCGGCGGCAACATCGCGACGAATTCCGGCGGCCCGCATACGCTGAAATATGGCGTGACTGTGAATCATGTACTGGGAGTCGAATTTGTATCGCCGGAAGGTGAACTTGTGCAATTCGGTGGGCCGTGCGGGCGAGGTGCTGACTTTGATCTGACGGGTGTGTTTGTTGGCAGTGAAGGCACATTCGGCGTTGTGACAAAGGTCTGGGTCCGGATCACGCGTGATCCCGCAGCGCATCGCACGATGCTGGGAATTTTCAATACCGTTGATGATGCCACGCAGGCCATTAGCCGCATTATTGGAGCTGGCATTATCCCGGCGGCCCTCGAAATGATGGATCAGGGGATCGTGTCCGCCGTCGAAGCGGCCTTCAAGTTCGGATTCCCGCTTGATGCAGGTGCGGTCTTGCTGATTGAAGTCGACGGGCTTGACTGCGTCGTTGATGACGAAGCGCAGTTGATCACAGATTTGTGCATGGACACCGGAGCCCGAGAAGTCCGCCTGTCACGTACGGAAGAAGAACGCCTGCTGTTATGGAAATGCCGAAAGCAAGCGTTTGGTGCCATTGGGCGACTCAGTCCCAGCTATTGCACTCAGGACGGGGTTGTTCCTCGCACGCAACTGCCGGAGATTCTGAAATTCATCCTTGATGTCAGCCAGCGGTATCAGATTCGAATTGTCAACGTGTTCCACGCCGGGGACGGCAACATTCATCCGATCCTACTTTTTGACGAACGCGATGCGGAACAAGTGAAACGCGTGATGCTGGCAAGTGACGAAATTCTGAATCGCTGCATCGATCTGGGCGGCAGTGTGACGGGCGAGCACGGCATCGGCGTCGAGAAAATCAGTCTGATGAATCGACTGTTTACGAAGACGGATTTAGAAGTGATGACGGATGTTCGCGGTGTCTTCAACCCACTACAACTGTGCAGCCCCGGAAAAATGCTGCCAACCGCTGGCGGCTGCGGTTCCGAACACATCGAAAAATCCCACCCCGGCCGCCGCGCGGCGATGTAGCGAATGCGCGATACGTGGCAATATTCGCGAGTCGCATTTCGCATCATCGACGGTCAGGCACTATTGTCGCGTAACGACTTTGCAGCTAATCGAGGGCGAGCAGGTTGAAAAACATCATAGCGAGGGCGAGCCGCACCATGCGGAGCACAAGATTCTGGTTACCAGTCCTGTCGCTAAGGACGTCATCAGCACTCAGCCTTACGTCTGCCAGATCCACTCACGCAACCACATTGAAGTCCGTGCTCTTGAAGGCGGATATCTTGAAAAGATTCTGGTCAAAGAGGGCCAGGCGGTAAAGAAGGGTGATCTGCTGTTCAAGATCCTCCCGGTCTTATACCAGGCCAAGCTGGATTCCGACGTTGCCGAAGCCAGGCTCGCCGAAATTGAGCTGCAAAACACGGAGAAGTTGTTTGAGCAGAAGATTGTCGCTCAGCCAGAGGTGTCACTGGCCAAGGCCAAGCTCGCCAAGGCACAGGCCAAAGTGAAGCTGGCTCAGGCCGAGCTGGACTTCGCAGAAGTCAAAGCTCCTTTCGATGGCATCGTCGATCGTCAGCACGGCCAGGTGGGCAGCCTGATCGAGGAAGGAGAGATCCTTACGACTTTGTCGGACAACGAGGTGATGTGGGTTTATTTCAATGTGCCCGAGGCTCACTACCTTGAATACAAGGCTGCCATGGATCGGAAGGATGAGAAGGATAAAGAGAATCTCGACATCGATCTGATGCTGGCGAACCACAGCAAGTTTTCTCAGACCGGCCAAATCAGTGCGATTGAGGCTGATTTCAACAACACGAACGGGAACATTGCTTTCCGCGCGGATTTCCCGAATCCTCAAGGCCTCCTGCGTCACGGTCAGACCGGCACCGTGCTGCTCCATCGCACGGTAAAGAACGCCCTCGTCATTCCTCAGCGGGCAAAGTTCGAAATCCTCGCCAAGAACTACGTCTATGTCGTTGGAGAAGATAACATCGTCCACCAACGCGAGATTGTTATCGAGAGCGAACAGGACGACATCTATCTTATCAAAAACGGCCTTGAAGCAGGCGACAAGATCATTCTTGAAGGGCTCCGCCAGGTTCGCGATGGAGAGAAGGTGGAATACGAGTTTGTGCCACCGGAAGAAGTTCTGGGTAACCTGAAATACCACGCAGAATAAGTTGCCACTTTCGTAGCTGGACGCGCCAGAGTTCAGACGAGTCCAAGGGTTCCCGAAGTCTGGCGACTCCGGCTACGGTAATCAAAAAACAATGTTCGCGAAAATTCTGCATCGGCCAGCATTGGCCATCGTCATCTCGCTGCTCATTCTGTTTATGGGTGGGTTGGCAATCGTGACGCTGCCAATTTCTCAGTTCCCGACAGTCGCGCCTCCCAGCGTGGTAGTATCGGTTTCTTTTCCCGGTGCCAGTGCCAACGTTCTGGTCGACTCCGTGCTGGTGATCCTGGAGCAAGCCATCAACGGCGTCCAGGACATGCGATACATGATGTCCGCTGCAACAAGTGCTGGCGAAGCTACGATTACGATCGTCTTCGAGCCAGGCACAGACCCCAACGTGGCGGTCCTGAACGTCAACAACCGCATCAATATGGTCAAGAACAGACTCCCTCCAATTGTAGAGCGCGAGGGGATCATCGTACTGCAGAACATGTCCAGCATGTTGATGTATGTCAATGTCTTCAGTACCGACAAGAACGTCGATCAGAATTTTCTGTTCAACTACGCCACCGTCAACATTCTGCCCGAGATCAAGCGAATTCGAGGCGTTGGTACGGCCAATATTCTTGGCAACCGCGCCTATGCAATGCGCGTTGAGCTAAATCTTGAACGTTTGCGAGCTTACAACGTTTCCGCCGAGGACGTCATGAAGGCGATCGCAGACCAAAGCATGATTGGTTCGCCCGGGCGTCTGAGACAGGCCACAGGCAGGACGTCGCAAACTGTCGAGTATGTACTGACGTGGGTGGGACGCTACGATAAACCGGAGCAGTACGAAAACATCATTCTGAAGGCCAGCAAAAAGGGTGAGATCCTGAGACTCAGGGACGTTGCCACGATCGAGCTGGGTTCATCGTTTTATGACCTCTACTCAGACATTGACGGCGATCCATCGGCCGCCATTGTGCTCAAACAAACCCCGGGCTCCAATGCCACGGAGGTGATTGAAGAAGTCAAGAAGAAGCTTGAAGAAATAAAGGAAGCTTCGTTTCCGCCAGGGATGGACTTTCAGGTCAGCTACGACGTTTCAAAGTTTCTGGATGCCTCGATCGAGAAAGTGCTGCACACCCTGTTCGAAGCCTTCATCCTTGTGTCCCTGGTGGTCTACTTGTTCCTTGGGGACTTCCGCAGCACACTGATCCCAACGCTGGCGGTGCCGGTGTCGCTGATTGGTGCCTTCTTTTTCATGCTGGCGTTTGGGATGTCGATTAACCTGATCACGCTCTTCGCCCTCGTGCTGGCGATCGGAGTGGTTGTAGACGACGCCATCGTGGTGGTCGAAGCCGTGCATGAAAAAATGCACACCAAACATCTTGGCCCCTATCAGGCGACTCAGGAGGTGATGCATGAAATCAGTGGCGCGATCATCGCGATCACGCTGGTGATGACCGCCGTGTTTATTCCTGTGACCTTTATGCCGGGGCCGGTGGGTGT
>Ga0105046_10005573_pt1 | contig 19930 bp, 15 predicted proteins | sample MAT03_FD_78385 | JGI IMG/M metagenome (GOLD analysis project Ga0105046, IMG submission 78385) | Freshwater microbial communities from Lake Fryxell liftoff mats and glacier meltwater in Antarctica - MAT-03 (megahit assembly) | ecosystem: Environmental > Aquatic > Freshwater > Ice > Liftoff... | reverse complement strand
CGAAGCATTTGCATCAATATTCTGGCAACGCAGCGTCAATTCGAGTGCAAATGCTTCGCCCCTACTGCCCAAAAATCGCCCTAAATCTCAATTCTAATTAGATGTCAAATGGGTTCTATAAATGCCAAATTTAGGCTTGCAATTTGTCTAGTAAACCTAGAATTTCTTGTAGAGAGGTGGCAAAGCTGCCTCTCTACAAGAAATTCTGGCAGCTAAAAGGAAGTCGATTAGTTATTGGCTAGCCGCGCCTCAATTGTGGCTGAATCGAGGTCATGGCCGATGAAAACTAGTCGCGTTTGGCGGAGTTCTTCCGGTTGCCAGGGGCGATCGTAAAAGTGGTCAAACCGTTCGCCTACGCCTTGTAAAACCATTCGCATGGATTTATTTGGTACGGCGACAAACCCCTTAATTCGGTAGATTTCTTGCTCTTGCACAAGCGCTTTGAGCTGGCGTTGCAAAGCGTCGGGATCAAAGCTGCGATCGAGTACGACGTGCGTGGAATTGATCTCGTCGTCGTGCTCATGCTCTTCTTCATCGTCGTGGTGGCTGGGACGACTCTCCAGGTCATCTTCTACGGCTGCGTTGAAGCCGAGCAGAATATTGGCATCTAACCGACCGCGATCGCTCCTGACAATTTTGACAGATCGGGGCAATTCTTCTTGTACCAGTGCCAGCACCCGCTTTAGCGCTTCATCGTCTACCAGGTCAGTTTTATTCAGCGCTACCAGGTCGGCACAGGCTAGCTGATCCCCAAATAGTTCCTCTAGTGGCGTTTCATGGTCTAAGCTGGGATCAGCCTGCCGCTGGGCTTCTACGGCTGCTGGGTTCGCTGCAAGGGTGCCATTCGCCACCGCGTCGCAGTCCACTACCGTAATCACGCCATCGACCGTCGCGGCATTGCGAATTTCTGGCCAGCGAAAGGCTTTTACCAGAGGCTTTGGCAGCGCCAAGCCAGACGTTTCGATCAAAATGCAGTCTAGACTATCTCGCCGCTTCAGCAGCTCTAGCATGGTGGGCAAAAACTCTTCTTGCACGGTGCAGCAGAGGCAGCCGTTAGTGAGTTCGACAATGTTAGACGGGAGCGCTGCTGGGGCGTTGGGCAGCGTAGTTGTTGGTGCTAAACCAGACACTGCCCCGTCCGACGATTCGTCGTCTTCTGGGCAAACCTGGCACGAGCGTAACAGGTCTCCATCGATTCCCAATTCGCCAAATTCATTGACCAGCACTGCGATCCGTCGCCCCTGGTTATTTTGCAACAGGTGACGAATCAGCGTTGTTTTGCCGCTGCCCAGAAATCCGGTGATGATAGTAACGGGAATTTTTGCTGCCATAAATTGCGATACGCCTGCGTCACGAAACGGGTTTGATCATGTCTCATACCGAATTTAAACTGGTGTTGTGGCGGATGGTTTCGAGAAGCCTTACTCGGTGGGGTTGCTCGAAACCATCCGCCAGTTTTAAATTGGTATCACTATTGTCGCAGATGGGTTGATTTGGTGCAGTATCAGGTTGAATTTCGACGGTATCAGCGACAGTTTCGCCAACCTCTGGTGACAGCGCATGGCGCGTGGCGCGATCGCCACGGCATTATTTTGCGGATAACCGACGCAGCAGGACGGGTGGGGTATGGCGAAATCGCACCACTGGAGTGGTTTGGGACTGAAACGCTAGATCAGGCGTGGGAATTTTGTCAGGGGTTATCCGGTAAGCTGAAATCCGATGAGTCAGAATCTTGTGAGCTAGAATCCGGCGAACCTAACGCAGCGGCAATGTTTACTATCTCCCCCACCTTACCTGCCTGTCAGTTCGGATTTGAGGCGGCGGTTTTGTCCTCTCAACTAGGTTCGTGCTCCCAATTACACGAGAGCGATCGCCACCTGGTTACCTCCCTGCCCCATAGCGCGCTCTTACCCACGGGAGAAGCAGCACTACAAGCATGGCAATCCTTGTGGGAACAGGGCGCACGAACATTTAAGTGGAAAATTGGGGTGGCTCCTATCCAATCAGAACTTAGGAGGTTAACGCACTTGCTGCAACAGCTTCCCAACGGCGTTCAACTACGGTTAGATGCCAATGGTGGACTAATGTGGAACACCGCCTGTGAGTGGCTAGAGGTCTGTGCCGATTATCCCCAAATCGAATTTCTGGAGCAGCCGCTGCCAGTGGGTGCTCTGGATGAGATGCTGGAATTGAGCGATCGCTACCCTACGCCTCTGGCACTCGACGAATCCGTCGCCACGTTGCCTCAATTGGAACAGTGTTACCAGCGGGGCTGGCGGGGAATTTTTGTAGTGAAAGCCGCGATCGCCGGATCACCCGCTCTCTTACGCCAATTTTGCCAACAGCCCCAAGTAGACGTGGTATGGTCATCGGTGTTTGAAACGGCGATCGCCCGTTGCTACATCGAAGGCTGTCTGATTCCTAGCCTAATTCCTCTAATGTCTCAGCAGCGCCCTCTTGGCTTTGGTACACGCCACTGGTTTACCGACAACACTCTCGACCAGCCAGATCCCGAACAGCTATGGCAGACCCTCTAACCCTTCTGCGGCAGCGCCTCAATGAGCGGTGGCTCATCGGTGTAGATAACCACGAATTTTCTCAGTTAGTGCAGCAGCGACTGCAAATTCTCACCAGCCGTCCTCACTCCGACAGCCCTGCCACGGTCTTGCTGTTAGAATCCAACCCGACCTATTTTCTGGCTGGATTTTTTGCTGCATGTGCCGCTCGTTGCTCCGTCTTCCTCGGCAACCCCCACTGGACATCTGTAGAGCATCAGCAAGTTCTTGCCCTAGCCAAGCCCAACCTAATTTGGAGCAATGGCACTACGGAGTGGACATCTAGGGAAATAAACTGTCCGCAGGCAGCTCAGGCAGATTTTCCTCGCGTCCTCATTCCTACAGGTGGCTCCTCTGGTCGAGTGCGCTTTGCCATTCACACGTGGGAAACTCTAACGGCTGCTGTGGAAGGGTTCAGCACCTATTTCCCTCAAAATCCGGTAAATTCTTGCTGCGTACTGCCGCTCTACCACGTTAGTGGGTTAATGCAAGGTTTACGTAGCTTTATTTCGGGCGGTACGTTAGCAGTGTTTCCCTTTAAATCGTTAGAAACAGGCACACCACCGCCCAGTGATCTAGCAGAATTTGATCCAGCCATTTTTTTTCTGTCGCTTGTGCCAACTCAACTCCAGCGATCGCTGCAATGGCCACAACAACGAGAATGGCTCGCTCAGTTTCACACCGTCTTCTTGGGTGGTGCCCCTGCGTGGGACGATTTGCTGACCCAATCACGACAGAGCCGCATTCGACTGGCTCCCACCTATGGCATGACTGAAACAGCCGCCCAAATTGCTACCCTCAGACCCGACGATTTTTTGCAAGGACAGAGCGGCTGTGGTCAGGTGCTGCCCCATGCCCAGATTTTGATTTGTGATGAGGAGGGTCAAGTCAGTTTTAACCAAGTCGGGCGGGTAGTAATCCGCTCTAAATCGCTGGCGTTGGGATATGTGGGCGATCGCCCCTTCTCAACCGATCGCTTTGAATCAGACGACGTGGGTTACTTAGATGAGTCAGGCGGACTGCATCTGGTGGGACGTAGCAGCGACAAAATTATCACAGGCGGCGAAAATGTATTTGCCTCAGAGGTAGAGGCCGCCATTCGGACGACGGGACTAGTGAAGGATGTGTGCGTTGTAGGTGTGGGCGATCGCCACTGGGGCGAAATTGTCACGGCTTTTTATGTGCCTAGCCACAACACCACCGAACTTAACCAGTTGAGCAGGGCTTTGCAACCGATTTTGAGCAAATTCAAACAGCCCAAACGCTGGATTGCTGTAACTCAGATTCCCCGCAATGCCCAAGGCAAAATCAACCGCCAACAGCTCCAATCTTGCTTGCCCGACTCCTAGGCATCTGGTGCGATCGTTTCTCGGCCTAGCCAGGACTATTACAGCACTTTTCAAGTGCATGAGGTACAGGCTTTTGATGAAAAGTCTGGTTTTATCCAAGCGCAAAGCGCTGTATGTTGAGCGATCTAGCGTTAAGAGGTCTAGTCTGGCGCAGTCATACGGTTGGCAGCATCTGTCAAAATCTCACGTGCCCAGCCGTCTACACTTTTGCCCGCCTGAGACGCAGCTTTGAGAATGGCAGGTGTTGTGGGTAGATCTAAGTGACCCGGAACAGGTTGTTCAGGCTCTTGCCCAACCGCTTGGCAAAATGTTAAATATACGTCGATGGATTTCTGAAACTCGTGTTCGATTTCCTCCACCGTTTTGCCCTCAAAGGTGACGACACCTTGAATGTCGCGCACACGACCGTGCAAAATCTTAGCCTGAACGTCTACCTCAATCTCAGCCGTGTAGTTTTTGTAAGTCAACATAGCATCAGACAAACTCAGTACCGTCAAAATCACAAGAGTTGCTCAGTTAGCGCCTTGGGTATCTGGTGACTATAGCCTAGCTAATATGAGGCTAGCTTACCCGTTTAAGGTCAACCACCCCTCAGTACCGTTGGATTCAGCAGCTTTTTTAAGCATCCACCAATAGACCTCGCGGGTAAATTTTCTATGCCTTCGTCAACAAATAATTTATGCAGGCGACCTACTGATTTAGAGACAGCAGGTTGAATAAGCAGAAATTACAAAAGTGCTTAGTCGAAGGGATCGCTAAATCCAACTGCCTTTTACGATTAACTCTTTTATTTATCCTCCATGAATTTAATTCAGTCCGGATAAACATAAGCCAAATTGAGCGACCTGATTTATCAAGATCTGAATAAGTTAGTTCGTACAGCTTAGATGCACATAAAATCCAAAGGCTGATGTTCCTGCTAGGTAAGGAGGAACATCAGCCTTTGGATTTTCATAAAAATCGCTGCTTTTATAGCTGTTGTCGTCAAGATGAGGGCGAGGGTCGGTTGAGAACTTGCTTCAGAGTGATATGTGAGCCTCCATACCTTGGCGATCGCAATCAGGCAGGCTTCCCACTCTCTAATCTTTAGTTCATCTAAAGTTAAGTCCGGTTTTCACAATGCCTCTTTAATATAAAAGGTGGCTACCTCAGATGTGCAATTCTGAGTGTCATTATTTAGCCCTCTAGGTTTTAGCCCTCTAGGTCTTTAAATCATAAGGAATCATAAGGAGGGAATATGTCTGATCTAGATCCCACAATGGGTTTAAGCCACAAGCTGGCGCTCGATCGAGATTGCATGACCTTGTCGCGTCATGTATTGCAGCAATTTCAGGAGTTCTCACATGACGCGCAAGACTTGAGTGCCCTGATGAACCGCATTGCCCTTGCCGCTAAGCTCATTGCTCGTCGCCTCACGGGAGCAGGATTGATGGATGATGCCTTAGGGTTTACTGGGCAAACCAATGTGCAAGGCGAGTCTGTCAAAAAGATGGACGTGTATGCCAATCAGGTTTTTATTTCTGTTTTTGAGCAGAGCGGCTTGGTCTGTCGTCTTGCCTCAGAAGAAATGGAAAAGCCTTACTATATTCCAGAAAACTGTCCAGTTGGTCGTTACACCTTGCTCTACGATCCAATTGACGGTTCTTCTAATCTGGATGTTAATCTCAACGTCGGGTCTATCTTCGCTATTCGTCGCCAAGAGGGAGAAGATCTAGACAGCACGGCGCAAGATCTGCTGCAAACTGGGCGTGACCAAATTGCAGCCGGGTATGTGCTTTATGGTTCAAGTACCATGCTGGTTTACTCAATTGGTAAGGGTGTCCATGCCTTTACCCTTGACCCTAGCTTAGGAGAGTTCATTCTCTCTAGCGAAAATATTCAAATTCCAGCTCATGGCTCAGTTTACAGTGCTAACGAGGGCAACTTTTGGCAATGGGATGAATCGATCCGCGACTATATTCGCTATGTCCATCGGCATGAGGGCTATACGGCGCGCTACAGTGGGGCGCTGGTGGGAGACTTTCACCGGATTTTGTTTCAAGGTGGTGTCTTTCTCTACCCCGGCACTGTGAAAAAACCTGAGGGTAAGCTGCGTCTGCTTTACGAATCTGCTCCATTAGCATTTTTGATAGAGCAAGCAGGTGGCCGTGCTAGTTCTGGTGTGCAAGACATTTTGGATGTGATCCCCAATCAAATTCATGCCCGCACCCCGCTGATTATTGGTAGTAAAGACGATGTAGCGATGGTGCAATCATTCATTCAAGACCACCTACGCGAGCAAGAGGAGCGATCGCCCCTCATCCCTACGTCCTGATTTCGCTCCCTGTTCGTCTTACGCCTACTTAGCTCGTTTCTCGGAACAAGTACAGTAAAGCCAAATAGTCTTCAAGGCCAAATAGTCTTCAAAGCCAAATAATCTTCATCCCTTACCCCCACTCGCTGATCCCAATTCCCCATTCATCCTTCATTCCCCATCCTTCCCCATGGTCACTCTCCTCGAAAACCCCCTCCGTGTTGGCTTACAACAAGATCGCGTTCCTGAACCACAGATTCTTGTCATCTTTGGTGCGACTGGCGACTTGACCCAGCGCAAGCTGCTGCCTGCAATTTATCAAATGAAACTAGAGCGACGACTTCCACCCGAAATTACTATCGTCGGCGTTGCCCGACGGGAGTGGAGCGACGACTACTTTCGTGAACAAATGCGAATTGGGATCGAAGAATATGGGGGTGGACTGGGTAAAGAGGAAATTTGGCAAGATTTTGCTAGGGGTTTGTTTTACTGCGCTGCTGATATTGATGATCCCGCTGGATATCAGAAACTTAAAGACCTCTTGGAAGAGTTGGACAAGATCCGTGCTACTCGCGGCAACCGAGTATTTTACTTGGCTGTCGCCCCTCGCTTTTTCTCAGAGGCGATTCAACAGTTGGGCACCGCAGATATGCTGACTGATCCAACTAAGCAGCGCCTCGTCATTGAAAAGCCCTTCGGCAAAGATCTAGCCTCTGCCCAAGTCCTCAATAAAGTTGTCCAGCACGTTTGCAACGAAAGTCAGGTTTACCGCATTGATCACTATTTGGGAAAAGAAACCGTTCAGAACTTGATGGTGTTTCGCTTTGCCAACGCCATCTTTGAGCCGTTGTGGAATCGCCAATTTGTCGATCACATCCAAATTACCGTGGCTGAAACGGTGGGGTTAGAGGGGCGAGCTGGATATTACGAAACGGCAGGTGCCCTGCGCGATATGGTGCAAAATCACCTGATGCAATTGTTTTGCTTGACGGCCATGGAAGCGCCCAACTCACTGAATGCCGATAGCATTCGGAATGAGAAGGTAAAGGTGCTGCAAGCGACCCATCTGGCAGATATGAATCAGATTGATGCTGCCGCCATCCGGGGTCAATACACAGCAGGCTGGCGAAACAATAAAATGGTACCTGCATACCGCGAAGAAGAGGGAGCCAGCGATGCCTCGACCACGCCTACCTATGCAGCAATTAAGCTCTATGTTGATAATTGGCGCTGGAAAGGGGTGCCGATTTATTTACGAACCGGCAAGCGGATGCCCAAGAAGGTGTCGGAAATTTCCATCCAGTTCAAAGAAGTCCCGTTTTTGATGTTCCAGTCGGCATCGCGGCAAGCCAACCCAAACGTTCTCGCTATGCGGATTCAGCCCGATGAGGGAATCTCGATGCGGTTTGAGGTAAAAACCCCAGGAACCTCGTTACGGACGCGATCGGTAGACATGGATTTCCGTTATGACACTGCATTTGGTCAAGCCAATACAGATGCCTACAGCCGATTGCTGGTTGACTGTATGTTGGGTGATCAAACTCTGTTTACACGGGGTGACGAAGTAGAAGCATCTTGGCGCATTTTGACCCCGTTGCTGAATGTCTGGGATGCCCCAGCACCACCAGAAGTTATTCCTCTGTATGAAGCAGGTACCTGGGGACCGATTGAAGCAGAACTGTTACTCAATCGAGATGGACGCCGCTGGAGACGGCTATAGAAAGGATGAAGGGTAAGGGATGAAGGACGAATCTGACTCACATTCTTCATCTCTCATTCTTCGTCCTGGGCTGCCCGTAGTTTGCTGCCTGAAAGGAGTCCGGCACTGTTGATCTTGCCTGCGGCGTTTGCGTACATCCCAATCCCTTATTCGTCCTTCATCCTTCACCCCTCATCCCTCATCTCATGACAACAACACCCCTGGTTACTTTGCAAAAGCCTAAAGATATTTCCGTTGCGGAAATTGAAGCCGAGTTAAGCCAGATTTGGCATAGCCAGAGTGGCGATCGCCTTTCCCCAACGGCTACTAGAGCGTCAACCTTTAGCATCGTGGTCTATGCACCAGAAGAGTTTCAGCAACTGCTGGCGGCTTTGGGCTTTTATACCGAAGAGATCGATGGGTTTCATGGCCCAGATACTAAAGCAGCGGTTCTGGCTGCTCAGAAGGCTTATGACTTGCGGATGACAGGTCAGGTCGATCCGGCGACGCTGGCTCGGCTACGTGAAGAGGTCGCTAAGCTGCCTGCCGATAAACTGAAGTTCATAAATTTGGATGAGCGGGGAACTACGATTAGTGATGCGATCGCCCTTCAGAACCCCTGCCGGGTCATCACGCTAGCCCCCAACCTGGGTGAAGAAGAAGGAATAACAGCTCAGGTATCCGCGTACTGCCCCGTGCAAAAGAGCGGCAGCGCTAGCTCTATTTGTGGTGAATACATCACTTTAAAAGGCACCAAAACGTCACTGAATCGGGTAGGCGAAATGGTGTCTGCTTTGATGATTCCAGGTTTGCCAAAATTTGTTTGGTGGAAAGCGACTCCCAACCCAGAACATGAGCTATTTCGCAAACTGGCGGCAAGCTGCAACTGCCTAATTCTCGATTCTTCTTATTTCAGTGATCCCGAAGCTGAATTCCTCAAAATGCAGGCGCTGATCGAGTCTGATACCTACGTAGCAGATCTGAATTGGCATCGACTTTCGGTTTGGCAAGAGCTTGCTGCCTCCGCCTTTGATGCACCCGAACGGAGGCTAGCGTTGAGTGAAGTCGATCTGATCACCATCGATTACGAGAAGGGAAATCCCGCTCAAGCGTATATGTTCTTGGGCTGGTTTGCTAGCCGTCTAGGATGGGAGCCTGTTTCGTTTACTGAAATGCATGACGATTACGACATCACTACTATTACGTTCACGAATGCAAGTGGTCGAAAAATCGAAGCAGAGCTGGCTGGGGTACCCATTGCTGATGCTGGAGAAATTATTGGTGACTTGATTGGGTTACGTCTTGCATCTACCAACCCAAACGCCAACTGTTTCACCATTCTGTGCTCAGAAACAACGGGCTGTATGCGAATGGAGTCGGGTGGCAGCGCTCAAACATCACGGACGGAGCAAGTAACGGCGGTAAATGATCAAAAAGCAGAATTCTTGCTAACTCAGCAGTTGCAACGCTGGGGTCGTGATGTGCTGTACGAAGAAAGCTTGGCGGCAACCGCAAAAATTCTCCACCTGCGGGGTCGATAGAACTAGCCCATCGTGGTTCGAGACATGCCCTTCTCATTCGGATTAGAACCTATTTGATTGAGGGTGAGGCGTTTGTTGCGCGATCCACTTGCTTTGAGATGGCAGGCGGTAGGGGGTGTTCTAGAAGTGTGCCATGTTAGGGATAGTCCAGCGTCCTTAAGGAGAACAACGATGGGTCAATCAACCTCTACTCTTGCCGATCAACGTATTTTAGTAACGGGCGGTGCTGGTTTTTTGGGTCAGCAAGTCGTTCATCAGCTTCGACAAGCAGGTGCTAGCGGCGACAAAATTACGGTTGTGCGATCGCGCGACTATGACCTGCGCCAGCTCGAAAGTTGCCAGCGTGTGGTCGAGCAACAAAACATCGTCATTCACTTAGCCGCCCATGTGGGGGGTATTGGCCTCAACCGCGAAAAGCCCGCTGAACTGTTTTACGACAATTTGATGATGGGTACACAGCTCATCCACAGCGCCTATGAAGCGGGCGTGCAGAAGTTTGTGTGTGTAGGAACAATCTGCGCTTACCCCAAGTTCACCCCGGTTCCCTTTAAAGAATCGGATCTTTGGGAGGGCTACCCCGAAGAAACCAATGCTCCCTATGGTATTGCCAAAAAAGCGTTATTGGTGCAGCTGCAAGCCTATCGTCAACAGTATGGCTTTAACGGAATTTACCTGCTGCCTGTCAACCTCTATGGCCCAAGCGATAATTTTGATCCACAAAGCTCCCATGTTATTCCAGCGTTAATTCGTAAGGTACATGAAGCACAGCAGCGCGGCGATGTAGCGATTCCAGTGTGGGGCGACGGCTCGCCAACTCGCGAGTTTTTGTATTCGACCGATGCTGCACGAGGCATTGTCATGGGAACACAGTTCTACGATGGGTCAGACCCAGTCAACTTGGGTACGGGCTATGAGATTTCTATCAAAGATTTGATTGAGCTAATCTGTGAGCTGATGGGCTACACGGGGGAATTGGTATGGGAGACTGATAAACCTAATGGGCAACCCCGTCGCTGTCTAGATACGCAGCGGGCAAAAGAGCAGTTTGGCTTTGTGGCAGAAATGGATTTTCGGCAAGGGCTAAAAAACACGATTGAATGGTACCGCCAGCATTCCGCCTAAAATAATTTGTCTAAATCCGTGGAGATTACAGGCTAGTCTAGGCGAGGATTATTTACCACATCGACTAGCCCTAGCTTCGCTGGCTACGGCTATAAAGCTTAAAACTCTTAAACTTAAAAGTCCTTGAAACCGTTGGTTTCAAGGACTTTTATAGCCATAGACGGATTGGTTAGGACGGGGTGAAGGGGTGGAACCCCTGGCTGGGGGCAAAGCCCCCACACCCCCTTTGATCCCAGTGTCCTAACCTTTGTGGCGACAGCTATAATTGACGCGCCCTGGAGGACTTGAACCCCCGACATCAGGTTTTGGAGACCTGCGTTCTACCAACTGAACTAAGAGCGCAAAGCCGAGCAGCGTAACCAACTGGATATCAGTCAGTTTATCAGATTGCTGCTCGCTTCTTGAAGTCTAGCGCACAATAAAATCCTACGTTTGTAAAAACGCAACATTTCTGGGTTTAGAGCGCTCGGTCGAACCGTTGCTTCAGGCGGGTTGCCTTACCCACGCGATCGCGTAGATAGTAAAGCTTGGCTCGACGAGCTTTACCACGGCGCAGAATCTGAATGCTAGCAACGCGAGGCGAATGCAGCAAGAACACGCGCTCTACGCCGACACCCTGAAAAATACGCCGCACCGTAATGGTCTCATTAATTCCACCATTACGCATAGCAATCACGGTACCTTCGTAAGGTTGCACCCGCTCTTTGCCACCTTCTTGAATCACTACGCCAACTTTTACGGTGTCACCAACGTAAATTACGGGCAAATTTTCCTTTATCTGCTCCGCTTCAATTGAGCGGATAATTTCCTGGGCGTTCATAACTACCTGAAAAAAACTCACAGTCCTCTATATTAAACTGCCAGTTAGGTATAAGTCCATCTATTCATACACTAGCTAGTAATTTTCACGTTATAGCCATAGACGGATTGGTTAGGACGGGGTGCAGGGGTGCAGCCCCTGGCTGGGGGCAAAGCCCCCACACCCCCTTTGATCCCAGTGTCCTAACCTTTGTGGCGACAGCTATAAAAACACTCAGCAAACAAGAGGGTGTTGCCTCTGGAGAATCGGTTTCACGAAACAGTTCTAAGCAATTTTCTGCATCGGAGGCTGTGCTCCCATTTCTTGCTCTACTTTTAGCAAGTTGGCAATCCGCGCTTCGGTCGATGGGTGCGTGGAAAACAAGCCGCTAAGAAACTGTTTAGGAATGGCGTTGATAATCAACAATGGCTCAAACGCTGGATTGGCATTCAGTGGCAGTTGACGAGCGCTTGTCTCTAGGCGTTGCAATGCCCGCGCCAGGGCGCGAGGGTTTCCTGTGAGTCGAGCTGAGCCAGCGTCGGCTTCAAATTCGCGAGTGCGGGAGATAGCCATTTGAATAACGCTGGCAGCCACCGGAGCCAAGAAAATTGCTAACAATGCTCCTATTGGGTTGCCGCCATTTTGGCGATCGCGACTACCGCCCACACCACCAAACATCAGGCTGTACTGCATTATCTGCGCCAACCAAGAAATGGCTCCAGCAACTGTAGCCGCCACTGCCTGAGTGAGAGTGTCACGATTGCGAACGTGGCTGAGTTCGTGGGCAATCACGGCTTCTAGTTCATCTTCGGGCAGCAGTTGAGTAATGCCTTGGGTAACGGCAACGGCAGCATGATTGGGATCGCGTCCGGTTGCAAAGGCGTTGGCGCCAGGGTTGGGAATGATGTACAAGGCAGGCATGGGCAGTTCAGCGCGATCGCACAGTCGCTTGACCATCTCATACAGTCCTGGAGCTTCTGCTTCAGAAATCGGCTGAGCCTGGTAAGCCGCTAGAGCAATTTTGTCAGACGAATACCAAGAGAACAGGTTTGTAGCGGCAGCAATGACCAGCCCAATCAATGCGCCTCCGTTGCCGCCCAGAGCATATCCAATGGCCACCAACAGCCCACTGAGAAGACTTAAAAGTGCAAGAGTTTTGAATTGGTTCATATTCTAAGGTTTCCACCTGTGGATGTGGTGTTAAACGGGTTGACCTACCACAGAGCCTACTTAACGGCTGTACGTAAGCTTCAGCACGTCACCCAACAAGGGGCTTAAGCCCCTTGTTGGGTGACGTGCTAACCTGCGTCCTAACGTTTGTGGCGACGGCTATAAATGTTGTCTTAAACTCATATTCAAATTGTGCATTCAAATTGTGACGTTGCTTAATCCGGATATGGAATTTTTTTGAGAGGGGCGCTCAGCGCCCCTCTCAAAAAAATTCCATTCGAGTTATGAGGCGGCAGGCTCTGGCCTACAGCGCTATATTCGATCATTGAAGCAGTGGTAGTCCTAGATTGGTAAGGATTTTTTGATGGGCGGGCTTCGCCCGCCCATCAAAAAATCCTTACATCAATACTACTACCGAAGCAGTATGCGATCATTGAAGCAGCGAGTTGTGATTTTGCGTCGCGGAAGTTATCGTTTGCTCGATCCGTTTTGAGCGAGTTTCTGGACGTTTGGCACTCTCGATCCAACTCAGAATTGTCTTCTTTGATGAATTGCTGAATGCCTCAAAGTTTTGCTGAGCGGCTGAGTTTGTTTCTAGGGCTTGCTTTAAGTCAGGAGGAATGATGAGAGCCTCAATTGCATCTAGGGCAATCCACGAACCGTCTTGTTTAGCAGCTTCGATTTTGCTAAACCCCATCTCGGTCATCAGCCCTTGTGCCACCAACTCCTCTACGTATTGTTTGTTCAATTTTGACCAAACACTTTTGCCTCTGCGAGGAGTAAAAATCTGTTTGTATCGGCTGTCATCTAATGACTTAACCTTGCTGTCGATCCAGCCAAAACACAGGGCTTCTTTAACGGCTTCACTATACTGAATGCTAAGTTTACCGCTTTTTACTTTGTAGTAAATCAACCATATGCCAACCGAGGTGCGATGATTTGTTTCTAGCCATTGTCGCCATTCGCTGCGATCGCACGCACAAATACAGGTCTAGCTGAGCCTCAAATTTCGGTGTTCTTGACATATCGCCTGCTTCGACTCGGCATCTAATCGGCAATTCAATATCTAACCGTTACAGCCTTAGCTCTCGGCTCATTATGGATACTAGCAACGTTGCCAAGTTGGCTGATGCTATTTCCACTGTAAGGTTAAATAATGATGCTCATACCAAGACCTGTTGCCAGGATCTGTCTTCATTGAAGAACCTGCCTGCTTCCGCATTTTGTCTAACGGCTGCTTTCTAGATAAAACTATCCGACCCAACTGACATCGCTATCCGATGAATTAACCGGTGGAAGCGATTTCGAAATGGGAACATCACGCCGATTTTGATGCGTTTTGCCGTTGGTTTGAGCCGTAGCAGCACTGGAAGGGGCAACAGGAGGAACAGTTGGCTGAGGTTTTGCTGGAGTTGGGTTGGGCGCTTGAGTTGTTGTACTTGGCGCAACTTGTCCCTTTTCCACTTGTCCTTTTTCCTTAGAAGCTCGACGCTCTGGCACGATCACTTTTTGCATGATCCACTCAACGGTTTGCTCTTTTACCCAACCACGAGCCACCAAAACTTCACCAAATCTCATGCCAGTCGCCTGCTGGTCATTCAAAGCAACATGAACCTGGGCAGGAGTTAACAACCCGGCTTCTAATAGATAACTGCCTAGCCGCTTTGGCTTTGAGCTTGGACTTGAAGCATTGGGGACAGTTTGCACTTGGTAGCGATCGCTCCTATCTCGCATCGGTATCCATCGCTTAACTACAAAGGGGCAAAAAAAGAAAACTCAATAGAGTGCCTCACAGACAAAAGGGGGTGTGGCATCCATTGACAAAATCTAATTCAACCGAGGTGCGTTGTGAATCGTTCGCTGGGTTGAAAGTTCTCACAGTATAGCAACTGATTTACGCTATCTTTATTTTTGGCCAGAGAGTATTAGTATTGAAGATATTAGGCAGACTTTAACCGCGATGCTGTGTGCCACGATTTTATGTGCTACTGAGCTGGGTTATGAGGTTTAGGCTAAGCGTGATGAGGTTAGCCTTTAACGCCACTTCCTGTGTCGGTAGGGACGATATAGTGCTGCATTATTACAAACAGTAACAAAATGGGTGCAACTGAGATCACAGAGCCGGCTGCGATTAGCCGCCAGTCTAGAGAAAAAGCACCTGCTAACTTTGCTACCCCCAGCGGTAAAGTGTAGTACTCAGGCTGATCTAATATAATTAATGGCCATAGAAAGTCGCTCCAAGAGCCGATGAACACAAATATTGCTAGGGTAACTAACGCTGGACGAATGGCTGGGATCATGACATGCCACCAAATCCCCAGTTCTGAGCAGCCATCCATTCGACCTGCTTCTTCTAACTCTTTGGGCACACCCTGAAATGCTTGCCTGAGCAAAAAAATGCCAAAGGCTGAGGCGATCGCCGGAAAGATTAACCCTAAGTAAGTATTTCGTAATCCCAACTGCACCATCAGGATATAGAGCGGAATCATTACAATTTGAGATGGGATCAAAATAGTAGCCACAACCAGCGTGAATAATCCTTCGCGTCCTCGGAAGTTAAGTCGCGCTAGAGGGTAGGCCGCCAGCGAACAAAACAGCAGGTTGAAGCAAACTGTAAGGACTGCCACTAAGGTGCTATTGAACAAGTAGCGTCCAAATGGGTTGGTTTTCCACACCGTTACAAAATTTTGTAGAGTTGGCTGGCTAGGAAAAAACTGCGGTGGAAACTGAAAAATATCTTCACTCGGAGACTTGAAAGCAGTGCTAACTAGCCAGATTAGCGGTAAAAGCATCACTAGGGCGATCGCCCCCATCAGCAGGTATATACTCAACCGGGTCGAAATCCGAGACAAAAACGAAAGCCCCAAAGGAGGATGTGAGACAGGTGCAGTAGTGTCTACGGTGCGGTGTTGGCTGCGGCTAGAATAACGCTTTTCTGGGTCGGGTCGCCTTGGCTCTAGTTCCTCCATTGGTTTCTTCCTTCGTGCATAAAACTTGAGCCGAGCTAAAAAGGTCTTTCATAGGACTTACGCAGTTGAACGATATTGCAGGCGCTCCACGCCTGCAATATCGTTCAACTTTCTTGGTTTTTCGGGTGAGATGCGTAAGCCCTATCTAAACGATCTGAGCAACTTCATCGTGCTGTGGATGGAGCGATCGCCCTCCTTTTAGGGTAGCAGATAGGCGGTTTAGGGCGTTCATGTAGGCTTGAGCTGAGGCAACAATTACGTCAGTATTTGCACCATGACCGGAGAAAAACCGATCTTCGTATTGCAAGCGAATAGTGACCTCTCCAATTGCGTCAATTCCTGCTGTGACAGATTGTACTGAGTATTCAATTAACTGATTGGGAATATTGACTACTCGGTTAATCGCTTTGTACACAGCGTCCACTGGACCCGTACCAATTGCTGCATCCATCAGTTCTTGGCCATCAGGCGTGCGGATGATTACCGTTGCGGTGGGTCGCGCATGATCGCCACACGACACCTGTAAATGCTCTAACTTGAACAGTTCTGGAGCCTGCTGAATTTCGTCGTTGACGATCGCCTCTAGGTCGCGATCGCTGATATCTTTCTTTTTGTCGCCCAGTTCCTTAAACCGCAAAAAGGCTTTGTTCAAATCCTGATCGGAGAGGTCAAACCCCAGCTCTTTAAGCCGTGTCCGAAACGCATTTCGTCCCGAATGTTTGCCTAGCACAATCTGATTATCATTCAGACCAATGGACTGGGCATCCATAATTTCATACGTCAGTTTGTGCTTCAGTACACCGTCTTGATGAATGCCCGACTCGTGAGCAAACGCGTTTGCTCCGACGATCGCCTTATTGGGCTGCACTAGCATTCCGGTTAAGTTTGAGACCAGGCGAGAGGTTTTGTAAAGCTGCCGAGTGTCAATGTGCGTCAAAGGCACCTCTGAAGCTACCGGGCGACCAAAAAACGGATTGAAGTATTGACGGCGCACCTGTAGTGCCATCACCAGCTCTTCTAAAGCAGCATTGCCCGCTCGCTCGCCAATACCGTTAATGGTGCATTCCAACTGACGCGCCCCATGCTTCACTGCTTCCAAAAAGTTAGCGACGGCCATACCCAGATCGTTATGACCATGGACAGAAATGATGGCCTGGTCAATATTGGATACGTTTTCCTTAATTCCCTTAATTAATGCGCCAAACTCGCTTGGGGTCAGGTAGCCGACTGTATCGGGGATGTTGACAGTTGTAGCACCGGCTGCGATCGCCCGTTCCAACATCGAATACAAAAAATCTGGATCAGAACGTCCTGCATCTTCTGGCGAAAACTCTACATCATCGACAAACGACTTAGCATAGGCCACCATGTCGGGCACAATGTCCAGCACCTCAGCCCGCGTTTTCTTCAGTTTGTATTCTAAGTGGATATCTGATGATGCAATAAACGTATGAATTCGACCCTTAGCAGCGGGCTTGACCGCATCGGCAGCGGCCTTGATATCCTGCCGGGTCGCGCGCGCCAGTCCACAAATAATAGGCCCCGTTTCTGTACCCACCTGCTGAGCAATTTGCGTAACGGCTTCAAAGTCCCCAGGGCTAGCAAAAGGAAACCCTGCCTCAATTACATCCACTCCCAAGCGGGCGAGCTGCTTGGCAATGGTCAACTTTTCATCGACATTGAGAGTCGCCCCTGGAGATTGTTCTCCATCGCGAAGAGTCGTGTCAAAAATAATAATGCGATCAGCAGAGTTAGCGGTTGGTGCAGTCATGGCGGATGAGTGACAAGTGTGAATGGCTAAAACAACCAGTTATCTAAAAGCTCGCGCTGCCCAAAGCACAAGCGGTTCAATAATTGACGAATTGTTGATAAGTAGTTCAACCTATATAAAAACCAAATTCTAAAACCCTGCGCCGCCCGCACAGCGGACGGCGCAGGGTTTTAGAATCTTATATTTAATGTAAGCCCACCTACTTATCTAGAAGCTTCGATAGGTAAACGTTAAATGGGCGGCCTAAGTCCTTGATAACAAATAACTCTAAGAGGATGTTTTAAAAGTCTCGTCGCTGGTATAAAAACGGTATCGATCCCCCTATATCCCCGCGCTGGCGCGCCGCTGCGCTAGAAAAAAGGGGGACTTTGAATCCAGTTCCCCCTTTTTCTAGACGCGAAGCGGCTTCCCGAAGGGTAGGGGGGGTAGGGGGGATCACTATGTACCTAAAATCACAACCGATCACTTTTAGAACATCCTCTAAGACTACAACCAGCCCTATGGGCAAGCGAACTAGGATAGGATTTTATTTAGACTGAACTCTGGGTTGAATTGCTTTTGCATGGTGTTCATTTTAGATAGTGCGTTTCTATTTACCAACCCCTGACTGGGTCATTGTTTTAGATAAAGATTAGTGCTTGTACTTAGACCGAGCGTACTGCCTGCCCAAGCCGATTGCTACTGGCCATCAGACTTCTCAATATGCCCTCGAATATCGTTTAGGTCAATGTAACGATCTGTAACATTCCGCAGTTCTCTGGCAATCATGCCTTCCGTAGAGACTACGGTAATCAGGGTGCTTTTAGACCGTAGTAATTCGATCGCCCGTTCAAAGTCACCATCGCCGCTGAACAAGATAACTCTGTTGTACTGGTCAACCGTGTTGAACATATCGACAACAATCTCAATATCTAAGTTTGCTTTTTGGGAATAGCGACCGGACGTGTCATCGTAATACTCTTTCAAAATCTTCGTGCGAACTGTATACCCTAAGCTGATTAGGGCATCTCGAAATCCTCGTTGGTCTTGGGGATCTTTTAGTCCGGTGTACCAGAACGCGTTGATTAACTCCACATCCGGATCGCTTGTGAAGTAATCTAGTACCCGCCTTGGGTCGAAAAACCAGCCATTTTTTTGTTGAGCATAGAACATATTGTTCCCATCAACAAAAATGGAAAGGCGACTCGTAGAAGACATAAAAATAAAGCCTAAGATTTACAGTAAAAAGTGAAATAAATGTTTCAAGTATAGCAACTGACTTAAAGTGTGCTGGCGATCGCCAACCAACCAAATTTAACCTAAGAATTAGAATGATATCTTTCAAGGTAACTAGAAACGATGATTGCAATCATCAAACAGGGCAGAAATTCATCTTTTAGAATATTTTTCAATTCTTGTACCGTCTCCCTCCAGTCTTGCCTAAGTCATCATCGGCCAGCAAAGATGGTAATTCTAACTTAGTAAAAATCTAGATATCAACTATGGCTAATACACGTCACCAATTCATGTATTTCTACTAAGATGCTTTTACTAGAAATCTTATCTTTGAATCTGCTAGGCACCATATACATCTAAAATTCCACACGCTGAGTTCTCAGAACTAGACCTAATTATCAGCCGCTATTGTCAAAGATTGAGTTTGCTCACTGCTATTTCAATACTACCTAGAAGCATCCTGTATTTTCTGACAGCCTTTCCCCCTTTGGATCGCAGGATAACTGGCAATGGAGCAAACCTTCTCATAAAGTCTAATCCTGCAATTTAAATATATGAGCGATGCAAGCGTGACCATTTAATATCCTAACGAAGCAAATCAGGTTAATCTAGCGTGTGAACAGTGACTCCCACCGGATGTCTGGGTGAAAAATGTAGTGTAATCTTAGTTTGACTCCAAACCTTAACTAGCGTAGCTCTTGTGTTAGCTAGGCTCCATCTATCTATCAGCAGGTTTACTCCCCGTAGTCCCCTCACTGAGAAGACATCGCTAACGGTAGCTCAAAACTGTTTTGATCCTCAACACTTAACAGTGTGCAGTAACTTTGAACTCTGATTGTTGAGAATCGGGAGCATTATGCTAGATATGTTTATTATGTTCCATTCTGCAAAGAGGCGTTTCGAAACGTCTGGATTTGTCATAGGTTTGTGAGGTAAAACAGTCGGCGTTGCTGATTTTAGGGATGATTTTTTTGATGCGAGGGGCGCTGCGCGCCCCTCGCATCAAAAAATCATTCCCCGATTATGCAATACCAAACAGTCTTTATGGGTCGTAAGGCCATTGCTGGGCAAACGGGAATAAAGGTTAGGCAATAAAGCATCAATGCCGAAATCAGACTATTTTTCAGCCAAGTCTGAGTAAGAACACCAATCGCTCCAACTGCCAGCATAAAGCTTCGCATGAGATAAGCCTGCTATCTCTAGGGAGAGCAAGTTGACGCAGGCTGTAACTCCGGAACCACAGTAAACTACGATCTCTGACGCGGATGTTAGTTCAGCCCAGTGCTGCTTTTGTTCCGCAACAGACCGAATATATCCTGCTGCATTAGTTACTTTAGTTTGGACTAACTTTGAAGAGAGAGGCAGTCAATGAGAGCCACCGACTGCCGTAAGGTCAATGAAGTATTCATCACATTGACCTCATGATTTTCAAACAACTTCAGCAATT
>Ga0105046_10005571_pt1 | contig 19931 bp, 19 predicted proteins | sample MAT03_FD_78385 | JGI IMG/M metagenome (GOLD analysis project Ga0105046, IMG submission 78385) | Freshwater microbial communities from Lake Fryxell liftoff mats and glacier meltwater in Antarctica - MAT-03 (megahit assembly) | ecosystem: Environmental > Aquatic > Freshwater > Ice > Liftoff... | reverse complement strand
CCAGCGCCACGCAGCGCGCGAGCGGGGACGACTGGGCGCCACACCTGAGATCTGCCGAGGAGGCACAGCCGAGCGACCTTGCGGTTGGAGCCGGGCACGACGTCGTCCGGCGTGAGGTCGCCGTTCAAGCTCGGGTGCCACTCCGCCGCGAGCAGCTGGCTGTGGGCGCGAAGGCAGCTCTTCGGTGTCGCGATGCGTCCGGCGCACATCGGACAGCCCTGTCGTTCACGCGTCCGCTTGACGACCGTCGTCGCCCAGATGTGCGTGCGGTCCTTCGAGCACCTCCAGGTGACTCGCTGATGCGAGCCGGCAGCGACCTGCCGTGGCGTACGATCGCCGTTCGCCGTCCTGTGCCACTCTCTTGCAAGCTCGGGATGGGTGACGGCGAGCGAGCTGCGCTCTTTTTCCTTGTCCGTGCACCGCGGGCAACCGCGATGGTGCTTTGTCCGCGCGACGATCCTGCGCTCGTACGCATGGCCCGCGGGGCACAACCAAAACGCTATGACGTTCGCGGCTGGCTTGACTTCCCTGGGCGAACGCGAAGCGTTCTGCGTCGGGTGCCACTCGCTCGCGATCTTCGGAAAGTGGTAGGCGAGCGACCCCGGATAGCGGCCCGCACACCGGGGGCAACCGTTGCCGCTCGCACGGTCCTTGATGAGCATCGCGAACGCGTGCCGCCTCTCGCACTGCCACCACACGCCGTGCGAGCTGAAGCAGCTCACGTCGAAGGGCGTCAGGTCGCCGTTCTTCTCCGGATGCCAGGTACGTGCGACCTCGGGCGCCATCACGCCGAGCGAGGTCGCTTCGGTCACGCGGTGGTGGGAGCAGAATGGGCATCCGTTTCCGAGCCGCGCGCGGTTCGCGATGCGCGCCTCCCACTCGTGCTCTGGGTCCTTGCCGCATCGCCACCAGGCCGTCCGGTTCGAGCCGAGCGACACGTCCGTCGAGGTCAGCTTGCCATTCTTCTTCGGGTGCCACTCCGCCGCGAGCGCGCGCTTGGTCGACAGCTTCGGCAGGAGCGTTCGCGGCATGAGGCCTGGCAGTCTATGGAAGGGACGTACGCGCCGATCGAGAAGAGCCCGGTGCTGCCCGAGGTGGACCTCGAGCTCATCGCGCGGTTCGCGCTGCGGGCGGACCAGCACGCGGCCCTGAAGGCGTTCCGCGACACGCTGCGCGCGGGGTGAGCTAAAAGCGCATCGCCATGCGCTTTCTCACCTACCACGACCTCCGTCCGGGCAAGCGCGCCGCGGCCGTCGAGAAGGTCCGCGCCGCGATCGAGCGCGATGACCTACGGACGCCCGACGTCAAGAAGCTCGAGGGAAGCGGCTACTACCGCGCGAAGCTCGGCGACGCCGACCGCTTGCTCCTCCAGTTCGTGGAGCACGAGGGCGCGAAGGCGTGCCTCGCGCTCGAGATCATCGCGCAGCATGCGTACGACCGGTCGCGCTTCCTGCGAGGCGCGGCGGTCGACGAGGCGAAGATCGATGCCACATCCACCCCAGCGCTCGAGCAGCTGGAGGCGAACAAGGCGCGCTACCTCCACCCCGAGCGCACCGTCTTTCACGTCCTCGACAAGCCAGTCAGCTTCGATGACGCGCAGGATCGCGTCTACCGCACGAAGGCTCCGATCCTGCTCGTGGGCGCCGCCGGCAGCGGCAAGACGGCGCTCACGCTCGAGAAGATGAAGCTCGCGCGCGGCGACGTGCTCTTCGTGACGCAGTCGCCGTACCTCGCCGAGACGGCGCGAAGCATCTACTTCTCGTCGGGTTTCACGACCGACGAGCAGGCGCCGGAGTTCCTGAGCTACCGCGAGCTGCTCGAATCGATCCGGGTACCGGCGGGGCGACAGGTCGCGTTCCGCGACTTCCGGCGCTTGTTCGAAAGGCACGGGCAGAGCCTCCGCTTCACCGACGCACACCGCGCGTTCGAGGAGATCCGGGGCGTCATCGGGGCGCGGGCGAGCGGACCGCTCTCGCGCGACGAATACCTCGCGCTCGGTGTCCGTCAGTCCGTCTACCCACCTGCGGAGCGCGGCGCGATCCACGATCTGTTCACGCGCTACGTCGCATTCCTCGACGCGGAGCGGCTCTACGACACGAACTTCGTGGCGCAGGCGTACGCGCGAGAGGTGACGCCGCGCTTTGACTTCCTGGTCGTCGACGAGGTGCAGGACCTGACGGCCGCCGAGCTCGCCCTCGCCCTCGCGCTCCTGCGCGAGCCGGGGCAGTTCCTCCTCGCGGGCGACGCCAACCAGATCGTCCACCCGAACTTCTTCTCGTGGTCCACGGTCAAGACGCTCCTCTTCAAGGACGAACGGCAGCGCGACGCGCAGCGCGTCGAGATGCTCGACGCGAACTTCCGCAACCCCCGCACGGTGACGGCCCTCGCGAACGATCTGCTCCGGATCAAGCACGCGCGATTCGGCTCGATCGATCGCGAGAGCAACGCTCTTGTCCGCGCCGTCGCCGACGAGGAAGGCAGCGTGGTGACGGTCGCACTCGCCGCGCTTGCCGATCTCGACGCGCGTACGCGCCGCTCCACCGAGGTCGCCGTGATCGTCCTGCGAGATGAGGACAAGGAGGAGGCACGCAAGCGCTTCCGCACGCCTCTGCTCTTCAGCGTGCACGAGGCCAAAGGCCTCGAGTACGAGACGGTCATCCTCTATCGGTTCATCGCGAGCGAGCGCAAGACGTACGCCGAGCTGTGCGAGGGGGTCACGCCGGCCGATCTCACGCAGGAAGACCTCGCCTACAGCCGCGCGAAGGATAAATCCGACAAGACGCTCGAGGCCTACAAGTTCTTCGTCAATGCGCTCTACGTCGCGATCACGCGTGCCGTCAAATCGGTCGTGCTCATCGAGGATGACCTCGCCCACCCCCTCCTATCGCTGCTGGGCGTGAGGCACGGCGACGCCGCGGCCGTCGACGCCAAGGCGTCCTCACTCGAAGCGTGGCAGCGCGAGGCGCGCAAGCTCGAGCTGCAGGGGAAAGCCGAGCAAGTCGAGGCCATCCGGCGCGACGTCCTGAACCTGGCGAAGGTGCCGTGGACCATCCTCGACGCGGAGGCGACCCGGGCGCTCGCCGACAAGGCGCTCGCGCCGAAGAGCGTGCATGCCAAGGCCCGCGCCACACTGCTCGAAGCTGCGGCGTTCCACGAAGACATCCCGCTCGCCAAGCATCTGGAAGCCGAGGGCTACGCACCGGCCAACCGCATGCCGGCGCTGAGCGGCGACGTGCGCAAGCGCCTCCTCGCGCCGTTCGCAGCCAAGAACTTCAAGAGCGTGCTTTGGGACGTCGACCGGTACGGCGCCGACTTCCGCAACATCCACAACCAGACGCCGCTCATGCTCGCCGCGGCCGCGGGGCACGCGCCGCTCGTCGAGGCGCTCCTTGCCCGCGGAGCGCGCGGCGACCTCGTCGATCACTTCGGGCGCTCGGCCGCACAACACCTCTTGCTCCGCGTCTATCGCGCCGAGGAGACACCCAACTTCGGCGCGCTCTGGGACCTGCTTGCGCCCGAAACGATCGACGTACAAGTCGACCAGCGCCTCCACAAGATCGGGCGCCACCAGGCCGAGCACTTCTTCTTCCTCGCGATGACCGCGCTCTTCAAGCGCCTCTTCCGAACGCGGCTCGGCCGCTTCGAGGGGGTGCGGACCGAAACGTTCCTGCTCGCCGACATTCACGAGAGGGTGCTCGCACTCGAACGGCTCCCCGCGACGGTCGTCCGACCGGAGCGGCGTCGTCGCGCCTACATCAGCAGCGTCCTCGCCCGCAACGAGCCGGGCTCGAGCTACACCCCCAACCGAAAGCTCTGGGTTCGCGAACGCCAAGGCGAATACGTCCCGAACCCCGCGCTCCTGCTCCGCGTGCCGGACGCGAGCGGCGAACCGGCGTGGCGGCGACTCGACGACGTGCTCGCGGTCGACGCGCTGGAGCGGCACACCGGCGGAGGCCTCCGGATCGCCTGGGAGTGACCTCGGTTGCGCCTTGCTCCGGCCTTGGCGGCGTCGCTCATCGCGCCTCGCTCAGGCCTCAGCCGCGTTGCTTCTGGACGATGTCCTCTTGGATGGCCGTCGGTACCGGCGCGTAGTGCGAAAACTGCATGCTGTACGTCGCGCGGCCCTGGGTCTTGGAACGAAGGTCGGTCGAATAGCCGAACATCGCGCTGAGGGGGACCTCTGCGTCGACCACCCGTGTGTTGGCGCGATGGCCCATGTCGAGGATGCGGCCTCGGCGACTGTTGAGATCGCCGATGACCTCGCCCAGATAGTCCTCGGGAACCACGACCTCGACCTTCATGATCGGCTCGAGGAGGATGACCCCGGCCTCCTGGGCGGCATCCTGGAAGGCCATGGAGCCGGCTACTTCGAACGCGGGGCCGGACGAGTCGACCTCGTGGAAGCTGCCGAAGTGCAAGCGCACGATGGCGTCGACCAGGGGGTAGCCGGCGAGGACGCCGCGACCCATCGCTTCGCGCACGCCCTTCTCGATGGAGGGGATGAACTCCTTCGGGATGATGCCGGCAGCAATGTCGCTCACGAAGACGAAGCCCGAACCGCGCTCGCCGGGAGCGAGGTCGATGCGGACGTGACCGTACTGGCCGTGGCCGCCGCCCTGGCGGATGAACTTGCCGTCGATGTCCTTCACCGAGCGAGCGATGGTCTCGCGGTAGGCGACCTGGGGCTTGCCGACGTTGGCGTCGACTTTGAACTCGCGCTTCAGGCGGTCGACGATGATCTCCAGGTGGAGCTCCCCCATGCCGGCGATGATGGTCTGCCCGGTCTCTTCGTTGGTGTACGAACGAAAGCTCGGATCCTCGTAGGCGAGCTTGCCGAGCGAACCGCCCAGCTTGTCGAGATCCGCCTTGGTGCGCGGCTCGATCGCGATCGAGATGACCGGCTCGGGAAACGTGATGCGCTCGAGGATAATCGGCGCCTTCTCGTCGCACAGCGTGTCGCCGGTACGCGTGTCGCGCAGGCCCACCGCCGCGTAGATGTTGCCGGCCTCGCAGGTCTTCACTTCTTCGCGCTTGTTGGCGTGCATGCGCAGGATGCGGCCGAAGCGTTCGCGCTTGCCGCGCGCCATGTTCATGACGGCGCTGCCCGCCTCGATGGTGCCCGAGTAGACGCGGAAGAACGTGAGGTTGCCGAACGGGTCGTTCATCACCTTGAAGGCGAGCGCCGCGAACGGCTCGGTGTCGGACGCCTTGCGCGTCACGACCTGATCGCCCTTGTCGGGGTTGATGCCGGCGATCGGGGGGATGTCGAGGGGCGACGGCAGGTACTGCACGACCGCGTCGAGCATCTGCTGCACGCCTTTGTTCTTGAAGGCGGATCCGCAGAGGACCGGAACAAACTTGAACTGCAAGGTTCCCGCGCGCAGCGCCGCCCAGATCTCCTGGTGGGTGATGGTGCTCGAGTCGCCGAGGAACTTCTCCATCACGGCGTCGGACGCGTCGGCGCAGGCCTCGAGCATCTGCTCGCGCAGGGCCTTGCACCGGTCCATGAGGTCAGCGGGGATCTCGGTCCACGCAAACTCCATCCCCCGCGACTCCTCGTCGAACACGGCGGCGCGCATCGTCACCAGATCGATGATGCCGCGGTGCTCACTCTCCTCGCCAAGCGGGATCTGCACCGCCACCGGGTTGGCTCCGAGACGAGTGCGAATCGAGTCGACACACATCTGAAAGTCGGCACCGACCTTGTCCATCTTGTTGATGAACGCGATGCGCGGGACCTTGTGCTTGTCGGCCTGGCGCCAGACGGTCTCGCTCTGCGGCTCGACGCCGTTGCCGCCATCGAACACCGCTACGGCGCCATCGAGGACGCGCAGGCTGCGCTCGACCTCGATGGTGAAGTCAACGTGCCCCGGCGTGTCGATGATGTTGATGCGGTGACGGAGGGCGGCGTACGGGCCTTCGATGGGCTCCCAGAAGCAGTTCGTCGCTGCCGAGGTGATGGTGATCCCGCGCTCTTGCTCCTGGACCATCCAGTCCATCGTGGCAGCGCCTTCGTGGACCTCACCGAGCTTGTAGTTGACGCCGGTGTAGAAGAGCACGCGCTCGGTGACCGTCGTCTTGCCCGCGTCGATGTGGGCCATGATCCCGATGTTGCGCGTCCTCTCGAGGCTGATTTCGCGGGTCATCGGTCTTGGTCCAGTCGAGCGCTTCGAGGCGAATCGAGCGAGCTGCGGGGGAGGCGCCGCGCGGCAGAGCGGCGGCAGGGCGAGCGTCTGGGCCACGAGAAACCCCCTCCGAGCTGTTCGCGGGCGGCAAGTACTTGCCTCTGCGAGAGCGGGAGGGGGAGCGGGAGGGGGAGCGGGAGCGGGAGGGCCTGCGAGAGCTCGCATCCGGCCCGTGACCGAGCGTGGTTTGACCCCCGCTGATCAGGAGATCCGAATCACCAGCGGTAGTGGGCGAACGCCTTGTTCGCCTCCGCCATCTTGTGCGTGTCGTCCTTCTTCTTCACCGCGTTGCCGCGGTTCTGAGCGGCGTCCACGAACTCCGAGGCGAGGCGCTCGCGCATCGTCTTTTCGCCGCGGGTACGCGAGTAGTTCACCAGCCAGCGCATCGCGAGGGCGACGCGGCGCTCGGGGCGAACCTCGACGGGGACCTGGTAGGTCGCGCCGCCGACACGCCGGCTCTTCACTTCGAGCTTGGGCTTGACGTTGTCGAGCGCCTTGCGAAAGACGTCGATCGGCTCTTCCTTGAAGCGCTCGCGCACGATCTCGAGGGCGCCGTAGAGGATGCCCTCGGCCGTCGCCTTCTTCCCGCCGAGCATCAGGGTGTTGGTGAACTTCGCCACCAGCTTGTCCTTGAACTTCGGGTCCGGGGTGATGCGGCGCTTGGGTACTTCTCGGCGGCGGGGCATGGCGGTGCTTTCTTAGAAAGTGGTCGCAGAAAAAGTCTAGGTGGGCCCGAACGCGGCGCGCCGCGTAGACCCCGAGCGATCAGCTCTTGGGCTTCTTGACGCCGTACTTCGATCGCTTGCGGTTGCGGTTCGCCTTGTTGGTCGAGCTCGGACCGATCGCGCCGGAAGCGTCGAGGGTGCCGCGAACGACGTGGTAGCGAACGCCCGGGAGGTCCTTCACGCGACCGCCACGGATCAGCACGACCGAGTGCTCCTGGAGGTTGTGACCCTCGCCGGGGATGTAGCTCGTCACCTCCATCTGGTTGGTCAGACGGACGCGGCAGACCTTGCGCAGAGCCGAGTTCGGCTTCTTCGGCGTGGTCGTGTAGACGCGAACGCAGACGCCGCGGCGCTGGGGGCAGGACTTCAGGGCGGGCGACGCCGTCTTCCAGACGGTGGCGGTCCGGCCTTTCCGGATGAGCTGACTTATCGTGGGCATTGTGCGGAGGTTCTCGCGAGAGGACAGCAAGGACTCCCGCAACAGAGTGCGGGAAGCCACGGGCGGACGACGCCCGGCGTGGGGCGGCGGAGATTACTCGGGGGCGATTGCCTGTCAAGGGGCGTGCCCGGCCGACCGTTGCGTTCGGACCGCCACCGAGCACCCGGTCGAGCCAGGCCGCGGCCGAGTCGCACGGTCTCGCCGCTGGCTGCGAGGCGCACATACTCACTCAGCTTGTTCTTGAGCACCTTGAGCCCGACGGCGCGCATGACCGCCAAGGTAGCTCCCAGTAGCTACCTTGGAAAATCGCTCGTCTGAGGGACCGACGGTGGATTCGACGCGAGATCCTCCACCAGCAGCTCCACACCCCGTCGAACGGAGTCGCCGTCGACGACGTCCAGCCCGGCGAAGCACCGCTCCTGGAAGGCTGGCTCCGCCAGGAAATACGCCGCAGCTTTGCGCAGATCCTCGAGCGGTCCCGACCGGTATGCGATCGCAACGGCGCGCCACGCGGCTTCGGGGATCGGACCGTGCGCCGACCGCAGGACGGCCAGGTCGACGAGGTCACGAGCCATGTCGCCGCGGTCGGCCCAGCGATCCGAGTTCGCCAGCAGCTTCTCGGCGAAGGTGTCCTCGATCGAGAGGAGCGGCAGCGACGTCCACCCCGCGTGCTCCTCGGGGCCGAGCTCGATCCGCACCTCCCGGATCAGCTCGACGCGGATCGATGTCGCCCCCACCAGCACGGGAAAGCGCAGCCCGTATTGATCCGCACGGATCTCGCGCGGAAACGCGAGGCCAGTCGTGTCTCTGAAGAGCCCGTCGTATCCGCGCGCACGAGCCGTGGCGCGGACGTCGGCGTAGCCGCGCGCGTCGGAGCAGAGGAAGTCGAGATCGCGCGACAATCGAAACTCTCCGTGAGCGAGCGCTATCCGCGTCCCGCCGCCGAATCGGAAGCACGCTCGCTCGAGAACGTCCGGATCGAGCGCGTCGAGCACGCGCGCCATGGCTTGGAACAGCTCACGTCGAAACATCGATCGTGCTCCCGAGCTTCATCGCCAGAGCGCGGATGAACGCCATCTCCTCCGGGGACGGGTCCCCGGTCACGCCACGGTGTCGCCATCCGCTCTCGTAGCGCTGCAGCATCTCGAGCGGAGAGAGCGTGCGCCACCCCGCGTCGAACCAGGAGAGGCTCTCGAGGAACGGGAGCTCGTGGGGGATCGCGACGTCGAGCGCATCGTTCGCCGCTGTGCTGCCAGCCACGTGGGCGATGGTATCAGGCGACGAGATTGCCGACCCGTCGACCGACGCCTCGGCATCCTCTCTCTCCGCCGGCAAGACGTCGGCCACGGCTTTGCGTGCACCGCAAGCACGTCGAGCTCATGCGCCACCTCCTCAGGCGCAGCCAGTCCTCCCTCGAGTCCGACTCGATCGGCTTGTGGGTGCTCAGCTCGGCTCGCCGTGCCCCGTCGTGCGGTTCGCTCGCTGCCATGACGCGGCCTTGAAGGAGATTCCGAAGTCGTCGGAGAGCTGCTGGGTGTCCTCCCCGCGCCGTGCGTCGAGCGCCGCCGCGGGGAGTAGCAGTTCCGCGGCGAAGGCGTTTGCGCGTCGGGTCTCGAACCAGCGTGAGGAGGAGCCGTGGGCTGCGCCGAACGCTCCGTTGGCGGGCCCCGTCACGACGCGGCCGATGGCCGCTGCGACCGCAAAGCGCCGCGCGGCGTGACCCAAGGAACGCGCAACCATCACGCGGCTCGAGCCCTCCGCCGTGCGAATCACGGCCGAGCGGAACTCGACTGTGTCGACCGGCTGGAGCTGCGCCCCGACGGCGTCGAGCGCTCCGTCGAGGTCGAGGAGGGGCTCATCGACGTTGCTTAGCGCCTCGCGGAAGCGAACCGCAGCGGCCTGGCCCTGGACATGAGCCGGCGCCCCGGCGGCCCTTCGGAAACTGCCTGATGAGCCCTTGCGAGCCCTTGCGGTCGGGCTCCTCGTCGAGACCACCGCCTCGAGCCTCCGCATCCAGGTCGACTGATCACAGACCATCGGCGTATCGAGCAGGAGCCCTCGAAGCGCGGGCAGGTCTGCGTGCAGTGCCTCATCGGCATCCGCCCAGCGCTCCGCCGCGAAATCCCCCAACGCGGCAGACAGACGTCGACGGGGGTCACGCTCCTGGATCTTCGTTTCCGCCCACCTCTCGCCAAGCCAGGTGGCCCACCGCTCCGCGCCGAGTGCCCGAGCCCTGTCGAGGCTATCATCCACGACGCGACCCAACTGATCCCGCATGTCCTCGACGCGCACCCAGGCTGGCTCGCGATCGCCGCACAGCAGGCTCGTCGTCGGATCGAGGGCGCTGGGCGCGGGCGAGACAAACACCCCCACGGCTTGCTCCTCGGGTAGCAAGACGATCGAAGGGAGCGCCAGATCGGAGGCTGCGACACCGAATGTGTGGCGCTGCTGCCATCGCCCCATCGCGGCGAGATCCGGCGCGGCGTCGCGCCACCAGGAGGCGGCGTCAGCTGCGCCCGGCGGGCCGGAGCGGCTCCCGCTGGGCGACTTCGGGAACGGGGTCAGCGACTCCCAGAGGGCCCAAAGCCAGTTTTCGACGATCCACTCCGCCAGGCCGCTTACGGGTCCCACGATGTGCTGGCGGTCGCCCGCGTGGTCCGCCACGTGGGTGAGCACCGCGTCGTCCAGCGCGATGCGGATCTCCGCGAACGTGGCGCGCTCGGCCTGCGAGAGGTCCTCGTCGGGAGGAGGATCGATCCAACGGGTGCTGAGGCGAAGCTTCGACATCACTCGGCCATGCCACCGAGGAGGTCGTCGACGGAGCGTTCGGCTCGCCTCGCGAGCTCCTCCGCGAGGGAGGTGGCAGGCACCTCGGGGTAGCAGTTGTAGGCCGGGTCCTGCTCGTTGGTCGACTTCCCGAGGAACACCTGGCCCGCGACGGCGTTCCAGATCCTGCAGGGGCGCCCGAACGAGTCCTTTCCACCCTCCGGATCTTCGAGAGCCCCGTCGAGAAGCCGCCTGCGGAGCACATCGTCGTCGGCCCAGCCAGGACAGCGCGACTTTCGGTCCGCGCGGTTGCGCACGCCACCCGCGTCGCCGCCGCGGAGAGCACGGTGGTAGGGTTTGCACCGGATCGACATCAGCGCGCTTGACACCGCTCCTTGCGTACCACGCCGGCCCAGAGCGCAAAACCAAGGCGTGGTCCCCCGGAACGGATCGCCCTGCTTCCGAGCGCTCCGCCGCTCACTCCGCGCTGTGACGGGACGTCTGCTGGCTCGGCGCGCACCAGCTGCTACGTGACCTTCAGGTTGCGCATGACCGCGTCGCGTTCGCTCTGGATGGCCGGCGTCCACTGGAGCAAGAGACGGGCCTGCGCCATCCCCTGGTCACTCTCAACAAGCGACTGCCGCGCGAGCCACTCATCGTACCGGCGTCGTGCCTCAAGAATGTGCGTCTGCAGCTTGTGGAGGAATTGGCCGTACTCCTGCAGTGAGGCGAAGCCGAGCGCAGTGGATGTCGTCTCTGGCGATCGTTCGAGCATGCTGCGCTCCAACACCTGTGTCCCCTTTTTTCGGTGGGGGGTCGCGTCCAGGCCGAGCGTCTCGGCCAACACGAGAGGGTTCAAAAGCTCTGCCAGCGGCGCCGGAGTGTGGACCACCCAGGCGCCGTGCGCCTTCTCGGCACGTTCCGGCGCGGCTCTTATGATCCTCCGCGGGCTTCGGCTCGGCCGCGATCGAGCGCACTCCAGGGCGCCACGGGCGACCGCACCGGCGGGAACGCCCCGCAAGGTCGCCGGCGTCTACGATCCCCGTCGAACCGCCCCGGCCAGGGGATTCTGCGGCCGCCCCTCGGCACCGCGGGTGTGAGCGGCGAGCTTCGAGGTACGTCGTTCTGTAGCGTCGACGCAGTAACTTCCGTAGCAAGCAGCCAGTCCGCAACAAGCCGGATCATCGACACGGGATGCAATGTCGCTGCAACACTCCTCGTGAGCGCAGTCGTTGCACGACGAACCTCCAAAACGCAGGATGCACTGCGGGCCGCCATTGTTCGTGCAGGTTTCGACGCCCGCTCGCGGCCGTGCCGCCAGCGTTCGTTGCCTCTGCATCCGATCCTCCGGCGCCACAGGAGCCAGCTGGACCAGCGGCGGTGGGTGAGTTGCCACATCCTGCACAGTCATCCCCCCACGTGTCGTTGCTCGAGCACGCCTGAACGCCCTCGCGACCGTCGGCGCACGCGCAGCGACGCGTCTCGCCTTACCGGCACGTGGACGCCGAGCTGTCCGACGCGCGCCAACCGTTGGAGTCGCCGTCGTAGGGACAGCCAGCAAGCAGACATGCAACCAAGAGCGCTGAGGCTTGAAGTGAGACCCGCATCGTTCCCCGCAGTGCGCGCCACAGGGGCGCGCGAACATGACTACTAAAGTAGGCTTTAAGTACGGTCAACGACGTTCCGTAGCGACTGGGCGCAGCGCAGCGTGGGTCACGTGGCCGCGCCCAAGCGCCCCGAGACAGCGCCTCCAAAGGTGCGCACAGTCACGGCCTCGCTCCTCGCGAAGGCCGTCCGCGAGCGACGTCTTGCGCTCTGCCTGACACTCGACGCCGCGGCAGAGCGCTGCTCCCTCGAGCCGAGACACCTCCAGGCCATCGAGGCAGGCGCGACGAACGTGATGCCAACCACCCTCTTGCGGCTATCCGCTGGGCTGCAGGTGGAGGTGGCGTCCTTGCTCGTGCCAACGGGTGCGCGCGAGACCACGACAAGCTGGTCTGGGAACAGCCCAAAAACACGAAGCCCAGAAAGCTTCGAGCAGGCCCTTGGCGTTCGGGTTCGAGCCGCGCGCATCCTTCGGCAGTGGTCGCAGCGTGAGCTTGCGGAGCACTCGAACCTTTCGCTCGGCCTGATCCAGACGGTCCAAGCCGCGGCGAAAAGCGCAACCGTGCGCTCGATTGTGCTCCTGGCCCAGGCACTCGAGCTGAGCCCTGCCGACCTGCTGGCGGATCCGCCACCCGCCCCAACCGAACGAAGCGCGCCGCGAGTCGCGCGCAGCCGAAGGAAGCGACCGGACGCGCCGCCCCAGATGGGATCCCCAGTGCCGTCCACGGCGCTGGCCACCCCCCGGAGCCGGCGCTAGCGTTCGCCGCCGTGACGAAACCGACGCGGCGAACCAGGCAAGAACAGGGGCTCCCGAAGCGAAAGCCGACGCCGTCCGCTTCGTCCCTCGAGGTCGCCCGCCGCTCGGGCAGCGACGCTGTTCCCGAACCGGTTTACGAGCCGCTCCGCGACATCGTGCCGCGCGCCAAGGCGAGCGCGAAGAAGATCGCCGCCGACAAGCCGGCGAGGCGCTCGGCGACCGCGGGAAGCGCCGCGCACCCGACGCCGCGCGAGGAGGAGGAGCTCGCCCTCGCGACGCATCCGATCGCCGCCAGCCGGGGGCGCGCCGCGCGCTTCGTGGGCGTGGCGATCGCCATCGTCGCCGTGATCGTCGGCGTCACATGGTACGCCGACAAGAAGCCCGATCCGATGAAGACCGAGAGCACCGCCCTGCCTCCCTTGAAGGACGGCGACTCGGTGAAGGTCTTCGATCCGGACTACGAAAAAAAGCTCGCCGATGAACGAAAAGCGGCCGCCAAAGCCGCCGCGAAGCCGGAGGCTGCGGAACCGAAGGCTGCGCCCGAGCCCGCTGCCGTGCCGCCCGAGCCAGTGCCCAGTGCCAAGGCGGCGACGAGCGCACCGGCGCCCGATGCCGTGCCTCCTGCGCCGGCGAACCCGCCTCCGGCCAAGGAGCCTGCGGCGCCCAAGCCGAAGCCTCCGGCGCCGCCCAAGGCCCCCCCTGCCCCGAAGGACCCTGCGCCGCCGAAGCCTCCCGCGCCGAAGCCGCCGTCGGGCGATCCGTACGAGTGACAGCTCCCGCCGTCCCTGGGCGATCGGCGAACGCGCAGGCAGCTCGATCGGAGCGTCTGCTCGTGGGGGTCGATCTCGGCGGCACGAAGATCGAGGTTGCCGTCGCGCGTACCGGCCCTGATGCAAGCTCGCTCGACATCGTCGCGCGCGAGCGGACGGCGACCCCGCGCGATGGCGGATACGAAGCCATCGTCGAGCGCGTGACGAGCTTCGTCCAGGAGGTGACGCGCGGCGCGCACGCCTCGATCGATGAGGTCGCGATCGGCATCGGCATGCCCGGCTCGACGACCCGAGCCGGGCTCGTGAAGAACGCCAACACGGTGTGCCTCAACGGCAAGCCGTTCCGCGAAGACCTGTCGAGCGCGTTGGGCAAGCGGATCGCCTTCGACAATGACGCCAACTTGTTCGCGTTGGCCGAGACGCGGCTTGGCGCAGCCCGGGCGTATGCGAGCGGCGTCGTGTTCGGCGTCATTCTCGGCACGGGCGTGGGTGGCGGCATCGTCGTCAGCGGTTCGGTGTGGCCCGGGGCGATGGGCGTTGCCGGCGAATGGGGTCACCACGCCGTCTGGGCCGGGAGCCCCGACGCACGCGACTGCTACTGCGGCCAGCGCGGCTGCGTGGAGGCGCACCTGTCGGGACCTGCGGTCGAGGCGCAGTATCGGCAGCTCGCGGGCGCGAGCCTCTCCGTCGCCGAGATCGTCGCGCGACGCGGCCAGGACGTGCACGCGGAACGTGTCGTCGAGGCGATGCTGGCGACGTTCGGGCGTGGCCTCGCCAACGTCATCGACGTCCTCGACCCGACCGCGATCGTGCTCGGCGGCGGGCTGTCGCATCTGCATTTGCTCTACGACGAGGGGCGAGAACGCGTGGCTCGCCTCGCCTTCACCGATGATCTGGTGACGCCCATCCTGAAGAACACCTGCGGTGATTCGGCGGGTGTGCTCGGCGCCGTGCTCCTCGCGGCCTCGTCAGTGGATTGAGGTCAGTGGATTGAGGCCGGGCGGCGAGCGCTTTGTCTTTCGCGCGCTCGTCGGTCGTGACATTTCATCGCGCGATGAGCACGCCGGACCTGATCGTCATCCACGAGCACCCCGAATGGCAGGAGCCGCTCTTCGCCGCGCTGACAAAGCGCGGCGTATCGTTCGAGGCCTTCGACCTCAAGCAGGGCAGCTTCAGCGACATCGATCAGCCGCGGGCTCGCCTGTATTTCAACCAGGCGAGCCCTAGCGCCTACGTGCGGGGCAACACCCGCTCCGTGCCGCTCAACCTCGCGCTTTTGCGCCACTTGAAGGCCTGCGGTGCCGACGTAATCAACGGCGCCGACGTCTTCGCGCTCGAGCTGTCGAAGAGCGCGCAGCACTCGCTCATGCGCTCGATCGGCGTCGATTGCCCGCGGTCGATCGTCTTCAACGACGCGTCGGCGCTGCGCGACGTCACGGGCTTTCCCTTCCCTGCGCTCATGAAGCCCGATCAGGGCGGCAGCGGCGCTCGCATCGCGGTCGTAAGCGACGTGGCGGAGGTCGCGCGTCTGCTGGAAGCCGACCCGTCGCTATGGCTTCCCGACAACCTCTACCTGCTTCAGGAGCTGTGCGCCCACGACACCGAGCACGGGATCGTGCGGTTGGAGCTGCTGGGGGGCGAGCTGCTCTACGCCATGCGCGTGGTCACCCACGGTCGCTTCAACCTGTGCCCCGCGCCGGTCTGCAACCCCGAGGATCCGGCGGATGTGGGTGCCTGCGCCGTCCCCGACGTGGCGGCGAAGCCCGTCGAGTTCTACCCCTTCCCCGAGGTGCCCCAGCCTGCCGTGGCGACCGCCAAGAAGATCTTCGCTGCCGCCGGGATGGATGTTGGCGGGATCGAGTACCTCGAAACGCCCGACGGTCGCCGCGTGTTCTACGACATCAACGCGAACTCGAACCTCCGACCCTCCATCGCAAGATCCTTCGGGTTCGACCCCTTCGAGCGCGTGGTCGACTACCTGGTGGCCCGGTTGGACGCCGGCAAGCGCGCGCGCTGACCCGGCGACCCGTCCCTCGGGCTGGCTTCAGTCCGTCAGCCCGGCTGCAGGCGCTTCTTCTTTCCGTCCTTTACGCGGCGCGCCCGACGCTCCTCCTCGTTGGTGGGGCCGATGACGTGGAAGCGCCCGCTGTTCGCTGTGACCTCCGCCGCCTTGAACCGCTCGCGCGCGATCTCGATGAAGCGTTGCTGCGCGCGCTGCGGTCTCCCCGGGTCGGCGAGCTTGAGCTTCTCGTAGAGTCCGTCGGAGCCGAGCTCCCAACTCTTGGCGTCGTCGGCGAACGTGAGATCCAGGATGTCGCGCAGGCGGTCCTTCACCTTGGGGTCGAGGATCGGCGTCATGATCTCCACGCGACGGTGGAAGTTGCGCGGCATCCAGTCGGCGCTGGACATGTACATCTCCTCCGCGCCGCCGTTCTCGAAGCGCGACAACCGCACGTGCTCGAGGTAGCGATCGAGCGTCGCGCGCACCCGGATGCGCGACGACAGATGAGGGATGCCCGGGCGGAGGCAGCAGACGCCTCGAACCCGGAGATCGATGTCGACTCCGGCTTCGCTGGCGCCATAGAGCGCGTCGATGACGTCGACGTCGACTAGCGCGTTCATCTGCGCCCGGATCGATGCCGGGCGGCCGGCGCGCGCATGCGCCGCCTCTCGCGCGATCAGCCCCAGCACCGACTCGTGTAGGCCAAGCGGCGCGACCACCAGGCGGTTCCATCGCGGGGGGGCGCTGTAGCCGGTGAGGAGATTGAACAGGGACGTGACGTCCTCGCCGATCTCCGGGTTGGCAGTGAGCAGCCCGATGTCGGTGTACTGCCGGGCCGTCGAGAGGTTGTAGTTGCCGGTCGAGACGTGGACGTAACGCCTTAGCTTGTCGCGCTCCTTGCGCACGACGAGGAGCGCCTTGGCGTGCGTCTTGAGACCTAGCAGTCCGTAGATGACCTGCACGCCGCTCTGCTCGAGGGTGTGCGCCCAGCGGATGTTGCTGGCCTCGTCGAACCGCGCCTTGAGCTCGACGATCGCGGTGACCTGCTTGCCGTTCTCGGCCGCGCGAGCGAGCGCCCGCACGATCGGCGAGTCACCTCCGGCGCGGTAGAGCGTCTGCTTGATGGCGAGGACGTGCGGATCATCTGCCGCGCGATCCAGGAACTCGACGACCGTCGCGAACGAGTCGTAGGGGTGATGCAGCATGACGTCGCGCTCGCGGATGACGGCGAACATGTCGTCGACGTCGCGCAGGATCGGCGGCACCACCGGAACGAACCGATCGTCGCGCAGATCGCGACGCTCGAGATCGCTCACCAGGGCCGAAAGATCGGCGAAGTAGAGCGGACCGGATACGCGGTAGACGTCCTGGTCGCGATCGATACCCAGCGCCTTGCAGAGGCGGTTGATGCTGTTCTCGACGACCTCGCCGATCCCGATCTCCAGGCGGACGGCGTTGCCGCGATCGCGACGGCGCAGCTCGGCCTGGATGGTCTGGAGCAGGTCCTCGCCCTCCTCCTCGTCGATCTCGAGATCCCAGTTGCGCGTGACGCGGAACGGGTAAACCCCGCGCAGGCGGTGGGCCTGGAAGAAGCTCGCCACGTGCCGGGCGATGACGTCTTCCAACAGGACGTAGCCGCGCTCCGCACCCTCCACCCGGACGGGCATGAGCCGCGGAAGCATCGCCGGCACCTGGATGACGCCGAACCCCGGCTCTTCGCCCTCGTGCTCGCGCGAGAACATGATGCCGAGGTTGATGTTCTTGTTTCGCAGATGCGGAAACGGGTGCCCCGGGTCGATGGCGAGCGGGGTGAGGACTGGAAACACCTCGGCTCGGAAACGCTCGTCGAGCGCGGCGACCTCGAGCGGATCGAGCTCGCTAGGATGGACGAGGACGATGCCGGCACGCTTGAGCGCGGGGCGAAGGCCGACGTTCCACGCGCGATAAGCCCGGTCCACCAGGGCATGCGCCCGCCCGGTGATCGCCGCGAGCTGCTCGACGGCGGTGAGCCCGTCGGGGGGGACGTCGGCGGTGCGCTCGCGCTGCGCCTTGAGACCGGCGACGCGCACCATGAAGAACTCGTCGAAGTTCGACGCGAAGATCCCGAGGAACTTGAGCCGCTCGATGAGCGGGACATCCTCGCGCTCCGCCTCGGCGAGGACGCGCGCGTTGAACTCGATCCAGGCAAGCTCCCGGTTCAGGTACTGCGCCGGGTCGCCGAGATCGTAGCTGGTGAGCTGATGCGACGGCGGCGGCGCCTCGCTCGATTCGGCCGCGGTGGTGGGCCCAGGCACTGGAGTGCCGTTCGTCGTCGGGTCTTTCACGGGGGTCCGAACATAGCAAAGGTGAGCGACGACCCCATTACGTCGCCTTTTCTTGGGGCATATTGGCCCGTGGGTGGGCGCTCGGGTAGCGTCCACGTCCGATGGACGTGGTCACCAGCGCCGCGGCGATGCGCTCGGCTTGCGATGTGGCCCGCGCACGCGGCGCGCGCGTCGGGCTGGTCCCGACCATGGGCGCCTTGCATCGGGGTCATGGGTCGTTGATCGCGCACGCCGCGCGCCGCGCCGATTTCGTGGCGGTCTCCATCTTCGTCAACCCGACTCAGTTCGGCCCGCACGAAGACCTCGCGCGGTACCCCCGCACGCTGGACGCCGACATCGAGCTTGCGCGCAACGCGGGCGCAGTACTCGTGTTCGCTCCGCCACCCGAAGAGATGTATCCGTCGGGAGACGAGACGCGCGTCCACGTTGGGCAAACCGCCGAGCACCTCTGCGGCCCGCACCGACCCGGACACTTCGAGGGCGTGGCCACCGTCGTGGCGAAGCTGTTCGCCTGCGCCGGCCCATGCGTCGCGGCCTTCGGGCGCAAGGACTACCAGCAGCTCCGGGTCGTGGCGCGGATGATCGCGGACCTCCTGCTTGCCGTGGAGCTTCTCCCGGTGGCAACCGAACGGGAAGCCGACGGGCTCGCGCTCTCGTCGCGCAATCGCTACCTCACCGAGCCCGACCGCGCGCGCGCGCTGTCCATTGCGATCGGCCTGAGTCGCGCGGTCCGCGCGTTCGAGGGCGGCGAGCGACGCGCCGCCGTGCTCCACGAGCTGGCGCGCAAACCGGTGGAAGCGACGTTCGATTCGATCGACTACGTCGCCGTGGCCGACCCCGACACGGTCGTCCCGCACGCCGCCGATGCGCTGGTCGGCGATCGTGCACTGGTGGCGGTCGCTGCGCGAATCGGTACGACGAGGTTGATCGACAACGTCGTGCTCGGTGAGGATGTGGCGCCGGTCGCCTCCGGCAGCTGACGCGCGGATCGGGCTCGGGGGAGGAACTGAGGATGGAAGGTCACGACGGTACGTTCGTCGTCTTCGAGGGGATCGACGGCTCGGGCACCACCACCCAGATCCATCGGTACGCCGCGCGCATGAAGGCTCAGAAGCGCATGGTGCACGTGACGCGCGAGCCGAGCACCGGTCCGGTCGGCAACATGCTCCGCCTCGCGCTGTCGCACCGACTGGTGCTGCCGAGCGCTTTCCAGGCGCAGACCATGGCGTTGCTTTTCGCCGCTGATCGGCTCGATCACCTCGCCGCCGAGGTCGAGCCTCTCCTGCGAGACGGAGCCATCGTGCTGTCGGACCGCTACGATCTATCGAGCCTCGCCTACCAGTCGGCGAGCTGCACCGAGCAGGATCCGGCGGCGACCATCCCGTGGATCCGCACGCTCAACAAGCACGCGCGAAGGCCCGACGTCACCGTGGTCCTCGACGTCTCGCCCGGGGTCGCAGAAGCCCGGCGTCGCTCGCGCGGCGGATCCGCTGAGCTGTACGACGACGACAGCCTGCAGGCCCGACTCGCGCGCGCCTACCTGAACGCCGAGGCGCTCGTGCCCGGAGACGTGGTCATTCACATCGACGGCGATCGCTCGGTCGACGAGGTGGAGCGCGACGTTGTCGACAAGCTCGGTCCCCACGTCGAGCGCTCCGCCTCGACCCCGCCACCGCGGTCCGCTGGCAACCCGCCCGACCGCGATCTCCGTTGATTCGCTATCTCCTCGCGGCGGCATTCGTCTGGCTCGCGTGGCGAGCTGTCAAGGCGACGCCGCGAGGCAAGGCGCTCACGTCGGCGTTCGGCAAAGCCTTTGGACCCAAGGGCGCGAAGACCGTCCAGACCCCGCACCAGATCCTCGGCGTGTCGAAGGTCGCCACGACCGACGAGGTTCGCCGCGCCTACCGCACCCTGGCCAAGCGCAACCACCCCGACGTCGTTCCCGAGGCGGAACGCGACGAGGCCGAGGAGCGCATGCTCGAGATCCAGCGCGCCTACGACCAGCTCAGCCGCAAGCCCTGAGCCCTCGGGCGCGGCGGTGCGCCCGAGACCGACGCCATCAACTCAGCCGCGACGACGGCGAGCGGCGATTGCGCCGAGAGCGAGCGCGAGGCCTGCGGCAAAGGCGCCAGCACCACGTCCGCTCGGTGCAGTGTTCGCCGCGCACATCACGCCGCCCTGCGCGACGAAGTCGTCGCCGTTGTCTCCGCCGGCTCCGCCGTCCTCGTCGCTGCCGTCTTCGTCGCTGCCGTCCTCGTCCTCGTCGCCGTTGCCCCCGCCGACGTTCGTCGCGGTGCCGCCACCCTGGGCCGATGCGGTGCCGCTGGTGCCACCCGCGCCGCCGTTGCCGCCGCTGCT
>Ga0105046_10005570_pt1 | contig 19936 bp, 16 predicted proteins | sample MAT03_FD_78385 | JGI IMG/M metagenome (GOLD analysis project Ga0105046, IMG submission 78385) | Freshwater microbial communities from Lake Fryxell liftoff mats and glacier meltwater in Antarctica - MAT-03 (megahit assembly) | ecosystem: Environmental > Aquatic > Freshwater > Ice > Liftoff... | reverse complement strand
GTCCATGAAATCCAAGGTGCCACCCATGCTTCGCCGCTGGCCGGGCTGGTGGTGCTGGTGGCAGATGCGGTAGTGACCGCGCGCGATGCGCGGGGATTCTGGATGCAGGAACCGGATGCCCAGGCTGACGCCGATCCGGCAACGTCGGAGGGCGTCTACGTCTTCACCAGCGTCGCGCCGACGGCAGCGGTCGGTGATCTGGTGAGGGTGCGCGGACGGGTGGTCGAATTCTTTCCCGACGGTGTCAGCGGCGATGGCTTGGCCTTCACCGAACTCAGCGGCGTGACGGTGTCGGTCGTAGCCAGCGCCCAACCGCTGCCGAGTGTCGCGGTGATCGGTGCGGCCGGTCGGCTGCCGCCAGTCACGGTGATTGATGATGACGCCCTGGGGGCCTTCGATCCGGCGAACGACGGGATCGACTTCTACGAATCGCTCGAAGGCATGCGCGTCGCTCTCGACGATGCGGTAGTGGTGGGCCCGACCAATGGTTTCGGTGAGGTGTGGGTGCTGCCAGATGCTGGCGCTGGCGCAACTTCCCGGACCGCCCGCGGCGGTGCGCGGGTGGCGGCGAGCGATTTCAATCCTGAACGCGTGCAGATCGATGACTTCCTGGTGAACGGCGAGCCAATGGCCAACGTCGGCGACCTCTTCCCAGGACGCATCGTCGGTGTCATGCACTACAACTTCGACAATTTCCGCATCTACAACACGGAAGCGTTGCCGGCGCTCATCGGCGGTGGTTTGACCAAGGAGGTCACCACGCTGCCGGATCATCGGCTGCATGCACCGCTGCGCCTGCTGCGCATCGCCACCATCAACGTCGAGAATCTTTTCGCCGCTGATCCGCGGGTGAGCAATCACGCGCAGGCCATCGTCGAGCGACTGGGCTCGCCCGCGATCGTGGCGTTGGAGGAGATCCAAGACGCCTCCGGCCCGACCAATGACGGCACCGTCGATGGCACGCCTACCGGTGCCGCGCTGGTCGCCGCCATCACCGCGCTTGGCGGCCCGGCCTATCAGTACCTGGAGATCACGCCGGTGAATGGTCAGGATGGTGGTCAACCCGGCGGCAACATCCGCCAGGCGTTCCTCTACCGCGCGCCGGTCACGCTGAAACCCGGCGTCGCGGGAGACGCCCTGACTCCGACGCAGGTGCTGGCCGATGGTGCGCTCAGCCTGAACCCTGGGCGCATCGATCCGACCAACCCGGCCTTCACCAACAGCCGTAAACCGCTGGCGGCGACCTTCCGGGTGTATGGCCGCGACCTGATCGTGATCGCCAACCACTGGAATTCCAAGGGCGGCGATCAACCGCTGTTCGGTCGTTACCAGCCGCCGACGCTGGTGAGCGAACTGCAACGCGTCGCACAGGCGCAGGTGGTCGCCGGCTTCGTCGACCGCATTCTTGATGCCGATCCGCAGGCGCTGGTGGCGGTGGTGGGTGACCTCAACGACTTCTCGTGGAGCAGTCCGCTGCAAGCGCTGACCGCGGTGGGACTGCGGCAGATGGATGGCCTGCTGCCGGAGGCCGAGCGCTACTCGTACGTCTTCCAGGGTAACAGCCAGACGCTTGATCATATGCTAGCGTCACCGGCGCTGAGCGCGCTGCTGCCCGCGTTCGACGTAGTGCACAGCAACAGCGAATTCACTGACCAGATCAGTGACCACGATCCAAGTATCGCGCGCTTCACCATCCTCCCGCGGCTGCCGCGCTGGCTGGCGGCGTTGCTGTGGCCGCGGCCATTGGACGCGAACGGATAACCTGGATGACGGGCGCGTTGGCGGCAGCCCGCGCGCCCGTGCTATTCGCCCGCGTCGCCCGCGTCGCCCGCGTCGCCCGCGTCGTCTGCGGACTTGGACGACCTCAGCGAGAGGGGAGCGCTTGCCGATGCTCATCCGTGAAAAGCCCAATCCGATTTACAGGAATTTGGCCAAAGGATGGCATGATCTTGAGCAGCAGGGCGCCTTTTCGCAGTGCGAGGCTGCCATTCTTCAGGTCCTTGAAACCGAGGTCGATCGGCTCCCGGGCTGTCCCCGACAGGGTGGTGAAGCCCTTGATGGCGGGGTCTTGAACTGTCGTTTTTGATCCGACGGCATTGACGATCACGTTGTCGGTGATCTCAAACTTATCGAGTAGTTTCATCACATTTCCGTCAAATTGGCATACCTTGATCTCGCAGTTCACGAACACATTGCGTCGAATCGGATTGTTCAACGGCTGGCTGGGATTCTCATTCATGACCGCCGCCAGCCGTGGATACTTTAGGCTCCAGGGTGGCTGGGTGTAATTGAAGACTTTTGCCTTCGCTTCCAGGCCGGCGTTCCCGTTCGTTGGATTCATCCCGCGCGAATCGATGTGCAGGCCGATTAGGCAATCGATGACCAGATTATTCAGAATCGGATTGTCGCGACCACCGCCGATCATGATGGCGCGACCAGCACGCAGGAAAATGTTGCCTTCGATGGTGTCTCCACAGTCGCAGTCGTCGAGGTACACGCCCATGGTGTTGGCTTCTTTGACGACAACTCCACCAAGATCATGAATGAAATTGTGCCGAATCATGTTCCCTTGAGTAGTCCGGTCACGGCCTGAATAAAGCGCGCCAGCATCTCCGGCCTCCATCACCACACGATAGATCTCGTTCAATTCGATAAGCTGTTCGTTGCCGCCGTACTTGATCGCATTGTGCGGAGCATCGTGAATGCGGTTGTTGCGCACAATGTTCCCGCAGCCCTCGAGTCCGATTCCCGCAGCATACGTGCGCACGAACAGTCCGTAGTGATGGATGTGGTTGTTGACCACCAGGTTTTTCCCGGGCTCCAACGTTTTGCGATTGCCTCCGCTGGCGATGATGCCGCCCATGCCAAGATTGAAGAGATCACAGGAGCGAATGGTATTCTCCCTGCCATCAACCGAGATGCCGTCCCCCGCAACGTTCGCCACGACGCATCCGGAAATTTCCACGCTTTCGGTATTCTGCAGGACCAGACCCCGCGAGTGACCGTATTTGAAATTCAGCCCACTGAGCCGCAGGTGCTTTGCCCCGCTTATTTTGACCATGGGCTGGGATAACGTGGCCAACACGACCTCTGAACCGGTGAGCGGACCTGGCGGGTAGAGGTATAACCGATTGATGGTCCGATCCAGGAACCACTCGCCAGGAGCGTCCAACTCTTCGATGAGATTGAGTGCGTAGAATCGTCGCGCGGGAGCACCACCCCAGGTTCCCACCGCAACGCCATAACCGTGTGGGGCGGCCAAGGTGATGATGTGCTTGTCCTTGTCGTAGGACCCTATGCGGATGAATTCGCTACTCCAGTCGTGTGTCCAGTAACCATTGAGCCACACGCCATCTTCCAGGTTCCACCGTGCTGGGCGTGCGTCGTCAAAAATGAACGAACCAGGGCGCAATTTGCGCAGTGCCGGATCGGTGGCATTGGGCTGCGGATATCCATTATCGACCGCTTTGGTGAACGTCGCCCATTCACCGCCGGTGGCATTGGCATTGGGCCAGCGCGCCAAAGGCAGTGGCTGGGAGTTCGCGTAGAGCCAAGGACTGGCAGGCACTGCGTTAAACGCCGTTTTAAACGCATCGAACTTGCCGTACGCGGACACGTCACAGACCATGATCTTGCTGCGAGCCAATGGGTCGATTTTTGCCAAGACGCTGGCTTCCGACACGGGTTTAAATGCCTCGGCTGCCAACGTCGGGCCGCCGTGGAAGTGAACCGTTCCAGGGGTCTTCGCCCGGTAGATAACTGGGGAATCCTTTTTCCCACTGTCTTCTGCCGTCAGTTCGAATGTGCTGTCGAGGCGATAGACTCCGGCATCAATGGTGACGGTAATGGGCTCGCCATCCTTCAGGGTTCCCGCCTTGCGTGCTGCTCGGATAGCGTCACGGGCCTGGGTCAGCGACCGGTACATCACTTCGGGTGAGCCGTCCCCGGTTGCTGGGATTTCGGCTGCAGCACCGTCCCCAGCTGTTGGGGCAATCGCCCCAGCGTGGACACGGAAGTCCGCGGCTGTGCAAGTTGCCATCAGGAGGGACAGGAAAGTTACGGATCTCAGAATGCGCATGTGAAAGTTTACCTTCCTGTGGTGGGATCGACTGAGGAAGCAGCTTCGGTTATCCGGGTTGGGCATGCCGCAGAGGACGGCGCAATGGCGATCAGTGGATCTGCCGAATCACCACGACCCCGTTGCGTACAGGGGCTGGCCTTCCCCGTGGTCTACCGATTTTTTCACGGTTAGCAGCGACACTGCGTTCATCGCAGCGGATCCCGGCGCACCACGGTGATCTGCACGTCATCCAGGAATTGACCATCGAAGATTTCGCGGCGCTGGTTGAGTTTGCCATGAATAACGCTGAGTCGGATGAGCAGGAACTCGGCCTCGGATGGCAGACGCAACTCCACGCCCATCCGTTCCCAGGTGCGTGGATCACGGTCGAGACAACGCAGGTGTTTCTGTGACATCGCCATGGATCCGTTCCTGGTTTCCATCGCCTCGCTGAGATCTGCCATGCTGGCGAGTGCCGCAGAGCCCAGGGCGTATGCTTCGATTGAAGCGCCGTAGCGCTCCGTGTCTGGAAATGGCAGCGAATTGAATCCCGCCGTCACCTGCGCCACCGCGCCACCATCAACGAATTCACTGCGATAGGCACGCAGATCGATCACGCGGTAAAGATCACCGGTGTAACTGCCCTGTGCATGGGCCTTGCCCTCATAATCCGCGCGTACGAAACGCAGGAACTTGCCGCCGGTTTCCGGGTGCAGGTCAGCCCTGTCAGCAACAACCTCGGTGAAGTCGCCACTCCAGATTCCGGGCTCCAACGACACGCCGGTCACGCGCGGCGGCGGTCCGGATTCAAAACTTTCCTCAAGGATGATCAGGGCTCTGCGCAGGCTGTAGTCGACGGCGCTGTACAATGCCTGGGCACTGACCGAGCCGATGATCAGTCCGGCCGCCAGGCCGGTGAGTGGTCGCAGCCGGCTCCACCAAGGTGTGGCCTCGGCCTCGGCATTGGTAGTGGTAGTGGTAGAGGTAGCGGTGCGACTCATCGGCAGCGCACGGGCAGCAGGCGATTTCAACTCCGCCAAACTGCATTCGTTGTCGTGATACAGAAACCAGAGCTTGCGCGCTTCGGGACTGCTTTTCAGCACCTCGTTGAGTCGCGTCCCTTCCGCCTCGCTGAGTTGGTCATCCAAGGCGGCACTGAAGAGCCGATGCCATTCCTGTCGGTCCTGATCGTTCATGGCACAGCCTTGATCATCTGGCGCTGCACGCATTCGGCCAATGCGCGACGGATGAAGCTGAGTTTGTTATAGATGGTTTGTGGCGCACGACCGTTCTGTTCAGCCACCGCTGCGACATCCAGGCCATCGACATAAATGGACGTGACCAGTGCGCGTTGGGCGTCTTCGAGTTTCTCCACACAGCCTTCAAGTAGTTCCAGGCGTTGATTGGATTGCCGGATGTCCTGTACGCGCTCCTCTGCCAGGATCTGCATCAACTCATCGTCAAAAGCTAAGCGCGACCGGCCAGTCACGCGCTGAAAATTGCGCGCCTCATAGAACGCCACGGTCGTGGCCCAGGCGATGAAATCGGTACCCACCTCAAAGGTCGCGAACCGTCGCCACATCACCACGCTGGCACGTTGCAAAACGTCTTCCGCATCGTGGCGGTTGTTCACCAAGGATCGCACGTAGCGCAGCAGCAGCGCATGGCCGGCGTTGAGCAACCGCACGAATTCCTCCTGGCGTTCAGGAGGCAGCGGGGCCGCTGGTGAAGTGTCTGGAGGGGGCATACCTGGGGTATGTATGACTTCAGGGACCATTTACCGAAAGAGGCGGTTTGCTTGCTCACTGAACTGGTTGAACCGCTAGACAGACCATCCGTGCGCGCGAGTACCACCGCACACCCGTGATGTTCCTGCGACGTCGTTATACAAGGCGCCCTGACCGTCACGGCTGTAAAGGTGGTCCAGCACGACCCGTTCCGCTGCGACGATTTCGCGGGCAGGATATTCGACCAACCACAGCATCCGTGCGGGAAGCACGCAAAGGCCAGAAGATCGGTTGGAACGAGCGGCGACGGCCAGGGTCATCGCACGCCCGTCTGTGGATAAGCATGGCAAAAGGGTGCCTTGCCCTTGCCAGTGGGATGGCAAGACATTGCCATACGGAGGACATCATGCAGTTCCTGACCACCAGCGCGCTGCGCGACCCGAAAGCGTGGAGCAAGATCAGCCATGGCCGTGCCATGGTCACCAGGGGCGGCAAGCCCATCGCCATTGTCATCCCTGTCACCGAGAGCGGATTCGAAGCCGCTATCGAGGAATCGATCCGGATCGAAGGAATGCAGGCTCTGCGAAGCCTCCAGGAGCAGGCCAAGGCCGCCGGGACCGACAAGATGACCGAGGCCGAGATCCAGGCCGAAATCCAAGCCTCACGTAAGGACCGGAAGGCGCGTCGTGCGCGTCGTTCTTGATACCAATGTGCGGGTGCAGGCCCTCATCTCCGCACAGGGACCGGCGAACACGATCGTCGGTCTCGCACTGACGCGATCGTTCGAGCTGCTGCTCGATGATCGGGTACGTGAGGAGTACGATGACGTTCTGACGCGTGCTCGGTTGAAGTTCCATCGGTCGGACGTCCAGCACCTGCTGAAGTGCATTGACCTGATGGCCACGCGCATCTCCAGCGCATCATTGCCAGGTGGGACGAAGGGATTCCCGGATCCAGACGACGTGGTTTTCTTGGAAACCGCCGTCAGTAGACAGGCCCAGGCGCTCGTCACGGCCAACCTTCGCCACTTTCCGCCATCACTGAGGCACGGCATCCCCGTCATCTCTCCGGTGGATTTCGTGCGGCGGTTCGTGCACGTTGGAGAATGAAGCTGGGCAAGCGACTGTGGATTTCCGCAATCAGCCATGATCGGCATGGTGCTGACGCCATGAGCATCTTCGAGGATCCCATTCGCAGCATCGCGCTGATCATGAGCGTCACCTGCGTGCGCAACACAATCGTCGATAAATACCACGCTGATGGGAAGTTGGACGACGCCGACATGGAGGCGTTCAACCGCCAAGTCGCCGACCGCATCTACACGTTCTTGAGCCACCTCCTGAGCACGCACCGCGACATGGGCGATCTGCAGGAGGCGCTGCGGCATTACCTGCCGACCGATTGGGATCAGCCGCAGCACGATGCCTTCATCGACAAAGCCGTGGCCGCGCACCGGACACGGACCGGTACGATAGGGTGACGGGATTGCCGTAGGGCATGGCGACATCAGTTCCGCTCCGGATCCCGGGCGGTGAGCGGGAACGGAAGCACGATGGTCTCGGCAGTGGTGCTCTCATAGATGCTGCGCAAGCGCAGCACGAACAGGTGACCGTCACGGCAGCGGAAAGTGATACCGATGGCCGAGCCACCTTCGACGGGCGGTGCCGTGGGATCGAGACGCACCCCATCACGATCGACGCACATCGCGCCGCGCTGGCCGGCGAGCGAGATGCTGTCGAGCGCGATGGGTGCGACGTGTTCGTTGCGGCAGACGGGACAACGAAGCTGCCCACGGCGGGGTTCCGGGGCGGAGGCGTGGATCGTGGCGATGGTGATATGCATGTGGATTCCCCGGCTCGCGCGATGCCGGCTGTGTGCCAAACCGGTAGTCGGTAATGCGCTCGAAATCCTCACCCGCGACGGTGCGAACCGTGATGTGGGTCGTCGGTGCCAGAGCGCCGGCATTGCCCAAGCGGCAGGCTTCGGCGGCGGTGGACGGCACCGGATCGCGGCTGCGTGCTCGCCACCACGCTTCAGCCTTCCCGCGCGCGAAGCCGGTGTGCTCGAAGCAGACCCACTCCTTCTGGTAGCGGTTGAGGCCGATCTCGTATTCGACGCGCAGCGACTTGGGGGCATCCAGCGGCGCACCGCGCTTCTGATGAACCGCGAAGAACGTGTCGCGGATCACGTACTCAGTGGTCGTGACCTGACCCGACAACACGCCGGCTGACGACGCCTCGCGTTCGTGCTGGTCGCGCTCGGGCGGTGGGAGTAGCCGGCGAAGCCCCGAAGTCAGGCGGCGCCAGCCGCCCCGACCGCCGAGCCCTGTTTTGCGTGATAAAATGGGCGCAGCCCATCACGCAAACATCCTGGCCGTTTCGGCCAGGATGAAGGGCGACAAAGGTAGGGGGGTTGGGGGCATAGCCGGCGGAGCCGCGAAGTCAGGCGGCGTGCGCCAGCCGCCCCGACCGCCGAGCCCTGTTTTGCGTGATAAAATGGGCGCAGCCCATCACGCAAACATCCTGGCCGTTTCGGCCAGGATGAAGGGCGACAAAGGTCGCGGGGGTTTGGGGGCATAGCCCCCGAAACAAACTGGTCGGACCGACAGGATTTGAACCTGCGACTTCTGCGTCCCAAACGCAGCGCTCTAGCCAAGCTGAGCTACGGTCCGTTGTGAGGGGCGGAGTGTTGCAAGAGACAACCGGTCGTCCAGCCCCTCTTGCGACTGCCAGGGCGGGGCGTCCGCCGATGTTGGAAGCACCTGTGGCGAGGGATCATCCAGCGTTGCGCAGAGATCGCCGGAGAGTGCGGATCGTACGGCAAACACCGTGCAATCCTGACGATTAAGTTGTCTGCTTGGCGGCCCGGCCGCGTATCGTACTGGCAAGAGGAGCAGGCAGGCACACCCCACTTATGGGGAGCAACCATCGGAGGGCATTCGCACACCGGTTCTGCTGTTTCCCCTACCCCGCCATCGGGGCACACGCACTGAAACTGATCGGCAGGTGGCTCGTTCCACTGACCGCCGATCACGGAGGGCTGGGCCATGTATCAGGGGCTGACATCCACGGGAATCATCGCCGCTGCAATGTCGCTCGTGGCGCTGGCCGGCTGCGCGTCCTATCGCGCTGAACCGCTCAGGCCGGCGGTCGAATTGCGGACGCTGCAGCAGCGCACCGTCGCCACCGGCGTGCCGAGCGGGCCGGAGGACCCACGGGCCGCGGGCGTGGTGGGTGCCTACCACCCGGAAGACGGCCTGGACGAGGCCGAACTGGTGATGGTGGCGCTGTCCTTCAATCCGGCACTACGGGAAAAACGTCACGATGTTTCGCGCGTGGGCGGATTTGATCTGTTCGGCATGGTGCGCTTCAAACCGGAACTGCGGGTCGATGTCGACCGGGCGACCGTCGGTCTGGGCACCGATACCGACACGCTCTACACCCTGTTGGTGCCGTCGCTGCGTCAGGCTTGGCGCGATGATGATTCCGCACGGCGCGAGGTTTCGCGTGCAGAGATGCTGGCTGCCGAAGCGCGCGTGGTGGTTGACGTGCGGCGCGCTCACGTGGTCGTGTTGGTGGGGGAGGAACGGGTCGGCTGGTCGCAGCGACGCGTGGCGAACCGGCAGACGGTAATCGACCAAGTGGAGCGCGATCCACGCGCCAGTCCGCTCGATCGTGCACTCGCGGGAGTTGTGCTGCAACGGGCGCTCAGCGATGCACGCCACGATGCAGGAGACCTGGCGGACGCCCGGCATGAACTCAACCGCATCATCGGTTTCGATCCCGCGGTCGAAGTTTCCCTCAGCCAGGTTGGTCGCCCGCTGATCGGGCAGATGTCGCTCGGATGGTCGGGTGAGGAACTCGATGCGAAGCTGCTCACCGGACGTTGGGAACTGCGTGCGCTCGAAGCCGCGTATAAACGGGCGGAGTACACCTACAGCCAAGCGGTGATGGGGCAGTATCCCAAGTTTAAACTGGCACCGGCGGTGACCTATGATCGTGACGACGGCACGTCGGTGAAGTTCGGCGCTTCGCTGCGCCTGCCCTGGCCCGAGGACGCGCGTGAGCGGATCGCGGACCAAGCGGTCAACCGCGATCGCGCACGGGCGCTCTATCTGGAAAAACTGCATGGACTGCGCGCCGCAGCGCATGCGGCGAATGCCCGGCTCAGGCGCGACTTGGAGGAGATGGCTGCGCTCGAACGCAGCCGGACGCTCACCGCCGAAGCCCTGGGCGAGGCCACTGCCAGGCACATGGCCGGTGATCTCAGCCTGTCGCACTACCTGTTGCTGGTGGAACGCTGCGAGGGGCTGGGGCTGGCCTGGCTCGACGCGGTGCAGGATTACCGCTTCGCCGCCATCGACCTCGATCATGCCACCGGGCGGCTCAACCGTTCGCGGGAAGGGGCACCAGCCCCGTGACGTTACCCCAGGTGCCGAGCGGGGCCGGGTTGTTAGGCTTTTCGCCATGACACGCCCTGCTCAGCCGCCCAAGCCCGATCGCAAAGTCACCACGCTCCGCTTGCAGGAGATGAAGGTGGCGAAGGAGAAGATCTCCGCACTGACGGCGTATGACTTCCTCACGGCGCGGTTGCTCGATCAGTCGGGCATCGACGTGATCCTGGTCGGCGACTCAGCATCGATGGTCTTTGCCGGCAACGATACCACCGTGCCGATGAAGATGGATGAGATGGTCTACCACGTGCGCGTGGTCACGCGCGCCGTCAAGCGCGCGCTGGTAGTGGCCGACATGCCGTTCATGTCCTACCGCAAAAGTCCCGACGAAGCTCTCGGCAACGCCGCACGTCTGATGCAAGACGGCATGGCGGAAGCCGTGAAGGTCGAAGGCGGTCGTTCAATCGCACCGACCGTCGAGCGCATCGTCGACGCGGGTATCCCGGTGATGGGCCACGTCGGACTGCAACCGCAATCGATCCACACCTACGGCACCTACAAGACCCGCGGCATTGATGAGTTGGAAGCCGAGAAGATCATCGACTCCGCCCGCGCCTTCGAAGCCGCCGGCGCCTTCGCGGTGGTGGTGGAGAAGGTCCCGATGGACCTTGCCCGCCGCATTACCGAGATGCTCAAGATCCCCACCATCGGCATCGGCGCCGGACTCAACTGCGACGGCCAGATCCTGGTGACGCCGGATATGCTTGGTATGAACACCCAGTTCCACCCCCGCTTCGTGCGCAAATACGCCAAGCTCTCGGAGGAGATGGTGAAGGCGTTCAGCCACTACCACCAGGACGTGAAGGGCCGGAAGTTCCCCACCGAGGCAGAAAGCTACTAGCCCACCTTCACCGTGGGATGGTGCCGGATTCCAGGGCCACCGAGGAGAACTGATACGTGCACGTGGTTTTTGGAAAACCGATAATCGCCCCAGTGGACGTTGCCAAGGTTGCGGTGTATCCTCACACACTACGCCCGCCTCGGCATGGGTGGAAGAAGGGGATTCAATGCGTTGTCTGGTAGTCGACGATGATGAAACCTGCCGCAAGTTCCTCCTTCGCGTGATGGAACGTATCGGTGACTGCGACATTGCTCTGACGGGCAAGGACGCCATCGAGAAAGTTACGGCCTCGTTTGGTACTGGCGACCTCTACGACGTTATCTTCCTCGACATCATGATGCCGGTGATGGACGGCAAACAGGCGTTGAGTGCTATCCGCACCTTGGAACGTCGCGCCGGTTTGCAGGACGGCTGGGGCTGCAAGATCGTCATGACCACAGCGATGGGTGACTACGACACGGTCCGTCAGGCTTTCCACAACCAGTGCGATGGTTACCTCGTCAAACCGCTGGGCATCTCGCGCATGGAAGCGTTGCTGCGCAACCTCAAGGTGCTCAGCCCAAATGTGTCGCTGAGACGCAATGAGGATGGCGAGAGTTCCGTGGCGACGCCGCGCGATCCCTCGCTCATCAATCGCGCCAAAACCGTGGCGATCCCACGGCCGAGCGAACCAGAATAACGTTGAATCGCGGTTACGGGACCACGGCAGCGGCCGGTGGTGCCGGTGCCGGTGCCGGTGCCGGTGCCGGTGCCGGAGTCTGTGCTGGCGTTGCCGCACCCAGACGTTGCCGGTGTATGCGCAAAAACTCGACGAAACGCGCGTCCGTGCGCAGACACCTCTTCGTAAAGAACAACGCTGTACGGCATTACACGCAGGCTTCGCAGGTTGCTGAATCAATAGGCTGTGTGTCTATTTTATTATAGCGCGTCACTTTATTTTACTTTATTTTACTTTATTTCGTCGAATGATTTCATTCTCAACTGGCCAATTTGTTTCTTGACCTGATCTTCGTCAATGGGCTTTATAATATAACCCTCACATTGCCGGCGAAATGCTGTTGTAATGCTCTCGGGATCGTCCCTCGTCGTTACCATCAGAATTCGGACCCCAGCGCTACCCATGATTCCAAAGCCAGCCTCGATGGATCTGATGCAGCTCAGCGTGGCGTGGCCGTCCATGTCTGGCATCAGAATGTCTAGGCAGACTAAATCGTAAGGGTTCTTCCGCACAAGCGCATTGGTGAACATGCGTATCGCCTGTTCTCCGCCCTCGGCTAATTGACAGGTTCCATAGGGACTTAAAATCCCTGATAGAATCTGGCTGCAAACTTGATCGTCATCAGTGATGAGAATGCGCATGGAAATCCTAGTTTGGCGTGAGGAAGAACCGGTCGAGACGTTGGACGAAGCGAAGCATAGAGGAAACCGCAGCGTTCACAGCGACCTGACATTCTGAGTGATTGCCAGATGCCGCAGCTTTTTCCAGTGTAAGGCACGTGTTGTAAACACCCATTGCGCCGAGGCTCCCTGACGCGCCGTGGATTTTATGTGCCGCTTTTGATAAAGCTGTGAGATCGCCATTTGACTGCAGGCGAGGAAAATCGTTGAGCGCACGGACTAAGTCGCCACGGATGAGCGCAGCAATCTCTTTTGCACTTCCCGGCGATCGGGCGCAGATTTTTAATAGTGGATTGGGATCGAATTCTTCATCAGGCGTAGTCACCACGGTATGCGGAAGGCTCATTGGAATAACAGGGAGAACACCCGAGCGATTTGGCGAAAGTGAAACGGGTGCGATGTCGCTGATTTCGGTAGCCTTACCGAGATTATCCTCCTTGGTTTCTTGGCTCTGTGTGGGACTGGATTTGCGTGGAGTGTCAACTTCCGTCACAATGCCATTCACCGTTGACGTGGTATTGTTGATGGAATAGCGCGGTGAGTCCGGTCGGATAACCCCCACGGATTGCCAATGCTTAGGTTCCTGCAATGCCAGTGCACATATATCCGCGTTGTCCATTAGTCGGGAAATGACAACGCAGCGTGCAAGAGGAACTGGCGTATCGGACACCAATATAATTGGCAATTCGGCTAATTCGGGAACTCCGCGAAGGGCCTGAGCGATAATTGGCCCACTGAGCCCAGATTGGCCGCCAAGAATGATAACGATGGAATAGAGGGGCTCTCCCGCGCGGTCACCACGGAACGCGCCCAGTCCGTGAGATAATTGAATAACGAGGGCAACGCTGAACCCCACTTGTTGCAGTGCAATTTGTAACGACTGCCCTGCCTGATCATTGGCTGGGGCAAAGATCAGCGCTCTGCGTTCATTATTATTGAGGGCGTCAACCATGTGCATTGTGGCTGTTCATGCGTTGAAGCAGGCGACCGGGATCAACGACCAGAGCAAGTTGGCCATCGCCAAGTAATGCGGCACCCTGAAACGGAAGTTGTGAGGCATCAGCCGTAACGCCGGTGAGGGGACGTATCACCAAGCGGCGAACACCCAGCATCTCATCGACCGTGACTGCAACATTTCGGCCATTAAACTCAATGGTCACAAAAACACGACGTCGATCCTGGGTCTCATCCGCGGTGCTCATTTGTCCCAGGATTTGTCCTAACGGGGCGACTGGCAGCATGAGATCATGCCGGACAATGACCCCGGAAATAACGTTGCATGGCGCTTGTTGATCGACGAATAACTCACGTACCACATCTAATGGCAGCGCAAAGATAGCTGTCCCATCACGGATCAGGAACGCAGAAATGATTTGGGTCGAGACGGCAGAGGGGATCTTGAGGCTAAAGGTGGTGCCTTTCCCACGCGTCGTCACGACGGTTACCGAGCCGCCGACTTCTTTAATTTGCTGTTTTACAACATCCATTCCAACGCCACGTCCAGAGACATCGGTGACTGCTGCCGCAGTTGATAAGCCGCTGGCAAAGATGAGGTCGACGATGGTTTGCTCATCCATGAGCACTCCGGGCTTCAAAAGACCAAGCGACTCGCCCTTGCGGCGAATCGCGTCTAAATCCAAACCGGCGCCATCGTCTGATATATCTAAATGGAACCAGCCATCTTTGACGCTGGCCGAAAGAGTGATCGTCCCGCGCTCGGGTTTATTTGCCAATCTGCGTTTTTCAGGTGTTTCAATGCCGTGGTCGGCGCAGTTTCGAACGAGATGGGTGAGCGGTCCGTCAAGTAAATCGATACGGCCCTTGTCCAACTCGGTGGCTTCTCCATGCGTCACGACGGCAATGTCTTTGCCTTTGGCCTTGGCGATATCTCTAGCCAAACGCGGGGCTTTTTGCAGTAGGCTCCGTACGGGGACCTGTCGAACTTCCATGATGCTACGCTGGAGATCGGTCGACAGGATGGAGAACGACGTCACAGCTTGGCGCATATCCCGCGTCAGAATGGGGTCGATCGCGGAGGCGGTCATGCGTTGTTGCAGATATTCGAAGCGGTCGCTGATGACCTGCATTTCGCCGACGTGGACCAAGAAACCGTCAACTGCGGCTTCCGACACGCGCATCGACTTGGCATGGCTTTCCGAAGCTGGACGGCTTCGACGTTCACTGCCAACGTCAGTACTTGGACTTAACGCGGAGTCAGATGTTGTCGGCGTTCCAGTCGTTCCAGTCGCGACAGCGGTTGGGGCATGCGACACGTTATCTAAAAGTTCTAGGACACTTTTTCGCATCATGTCGTCAAACCCCACCGAATCGATAAATATTCGGCAAGTCTCTAGCGTATTATCGATTAACTTCCCATGTTCGACATCCTGGCAGGTAGCGCGAATCACCTTGAGATCGGCGACCACAGCCTCAGCGGAAGCTGCGTCCAAGGTGGTGTCCAGTGGCTTGCCGAGACGTTGTCGGATGGCAGACACTCGATCGTTACTGTGCTGAGCAGCGGGAACAGCGGATGACACGCCGCGCAAAGTTGTCAGATCTAGTCGGACTTTGCTGAGTTGGGACTGGGTAATTGGGTCGAACTGGTCTGCGTTTTTCTCAATGTCTGCCAGATTGGCAAAGACACGACTCCATGGGTCAGAGGACGGCGCATTATTCCCATACAGGGCTAATCGATCAACCAAGGCAGAGAAGGCGGACGAATCCACAACTTCCGGTTCGCCGGCTCGGATCCGGTCAACGCAGCCACGTAGGCCGTCCAGCCCTGCAAACAAAACATCCGTGATCGCTTGTGAGCGAACAAGGAGACCCTTGCGCAAGTGATCAAGTACGGTTTCCAAGTTGTGGGCAAGCCGCTGAATTTCCATGAACCCAAAAAATGGCGCATTGCCCTTGAGGGTGTGTACTGGGCGAAAAATGGCTTCGATTTCGGCGCGAACATCTTGGGCACTGTCGAGGTCAACCATGCGAGCCTCTAATCCGCCAAGGGATTCGAGAGATTCGTCAAGAAATGAAGCCAGCAGTGCCGGATCTTCAGCGAGCATGATCGTCCCGTGGATCTAAAGTATCGAACGAGAGGCTGGGCACGTTCGCCGGCGTATGGTCGTCACGCGGTGTTACGGTGTGGCGCGCGGTAACCGGAGCGCTTTTGGGGACTAGACCCACGATGACCTTCATTTGTTCTGCCCAACGCAGCATTTGCTCAAAGGCTTGCTCAACCGCCTGATTAAGCCGCGTGAGATCGTTCAATGGTTTGGGAACGAGAGCCGTCGCACCTTCACGCAGACACGCCGTCAGGTTGCCGATGGATGCGTGGCCGGTTATTACGACACAGCGGGTGACAAGCCCTTGCTTTCGTACCGAACGCAGGAGTGCGATACCGTCCACGCCAGGCATTTCCAGGTCGGTGATCATGACATGAATCTGTCCACGGGAGAGAATGGTCAGAGCTTCGGCGCCATCGACAGCGACCGTGCAGATGCATCCCAACGTTTGATAGTGTAGTTCCAGCAACCGTCGAATAACAAAGTCATCATCAACGATCAGGAGATGGCGTTTCATGCGTTGTCCGTCCGTTTCATGTCAAACAGCATGGCTCAGTTTTTTGACTCAAGCCAACGACGTAAGGCTTCTATGAGAGGCTGTTCCTGAACCGGCTTGGAAATATAGTCATCCATACCGGACTCCAGGCAGCGTTCGCGTTCCCCGATCATGGCATTGGCGGTCATGGCAATGATGGGAATACGCGGGGTGCCATTAAGTCGCTCGCTAGAACGTATGGCAGCAGTGGTTTCATAGCCGTCCATTTCCGGCATCTGGCAGTCCATCAGTACCAAATCAAATGATTGCCGAGCAAGCAGATCCAGCGCTTCTTTTCCATGATTGGCGAGGGTCACGCTGGCTCCAAGTTTGGTTAACATCACCCGGCCTAGTATCTGACTTACGGCATAGTCTTCGACCAGCAGGATGTTGGCATCCGTATGCCACGTTGGTGATGGTGTGGATTCTTTTTCAACCGCCTCTCGAATCGTATGGCGGGTGATCAGACCAGGGATCCCTTGACGTCGGCGTTGAATAGCAGTGGCAATGACTGCGCCGAGCACCTCGGTCTGAATGGGTTTGATCAAATACCCTGAAAAACCTAATGCCTCCATCCGCTGTGCCTCACCACGCGATCCCGCCGCGGACATCAGAATCAACGGCGGGCGTGCTCCATTATAAGCAGCCGGAAGATCGGCCAACAGGGCGATGGCCAATTCGACCCCGTTCAGGTGTGGGATCTGTCGGTCGATGACGATGGCGGCGTAGGGGTCCGGAGTGGCAAGCACAGAACAGATCGTTCCTAAGGCCACCACGGAATTCATTTCAAGCTCTGCGCGCGCGCCCAGGGTCGTCAGTTGTTCGCAGAGGACGCGGCCATTTTCTGCGCTGCCGTCTACCACGAGAATGCGCATGCCGGATAGTTCCGGCACGACAATTACCGAGGACACTAAGCTAGAATCTGCCACCATAGGCACACGCACGGTGAAGGTTGAGCCAACGCCTTCGACACTGACGGCACTGATGGTGCCGCCCATGAGTTCGGCCAAACGTCGACAAATCTCCAGGCCAAGACCAGTGCCACCGTAACGTCGAGTGGTCGACTGATCGGCCTGGACAAAAGGACTAAACAATCGGGGTAATTGTTGAGCGGAGATCCCAATGCCAGTGTCGCTTACCGCGAGCGCGAGTGCTTCACTGTCCCAGTTCAGGCTGATCAAAACGTGTCCGTGGGCGGTGAACTTGAGCGCATTACCTATCAGATTGTTCAGGATCTGACGCCAGCGTCCGGGGTCACCAATTACCCGTGACGGTACCTCCGGAGTTATTTTAACGAGTAATTCAACCGCCTCATTTAGACGGCCAGAACAATGGGCGTCCAGTAAGTCGTAGATGGTGGTGCGTGGATCAAAGCTGATGGCATCCAATCTCAACATGCCAGCGTCGATCTTTGAGAAGTCGAGGATATCGTTTACCACCGAAAGCAGCGTTTCGGCGGATTGGTGGATTAGGCTGGCGAATTCATGTTGCTCGGCGTTGAGGTTCAGCTTGAGCAACAGTTCGCTCATTCCCAAAACACCGTTCATCGGTGTCCGTATTTCGTGACTCATGTTAGCGAGGAATTCAGCCTTCGATTGGTTCGCCGCCTCGGCCGTGTTACGGGCCTCAATCGCCACGCCCGCCACGCGCGTACTCTCTTCCAAATCCATTAATGCCTGGCGCAGATGGTCTTCACAGGCGATTTGCTCGACGATGTCCAAGTTGACTGGTCGAGCATATCGACATTGATGGAAAAGAGGTGCTTCACAGACGATTTGCTCGGTGATGTCCAGGTTGGCGCCCACCAGGTTGGCGCCCACCAGGTCGGTGACTTCACCTGCAGCCTTGGCGTTGACGCGAGCATTGGCATCAATGTGACGTATGGCTCCATCCGGCAGCAAGCGAGTATCACTTTGGTCGATCGTCCACCTACGTACTTCGTCGATAATTATCTCGACGTTCGCTTGTGATTGAGTGCCGTCCGAAAAACACTGTATATGCTCGACGAGGCACTGAATGACTTTGCGCAAGATGAGGAGGCGATCGTCGCCCCGCAGCAGATGCTTGATACGCCTAGTTTCTAACACGCATTCCGCGCCCTGGACCAAAACCTGAATACGGTCCAGTCCAAGGTGGCCGGCTAAACCAGAAATAGTATGCATCGCTCGGCAGCAGCCGTTGAGGTCGGCGTTGCTTCCCACGCCACGCACCATTCCGCGCAACAGAGCATCAGCTTGCGCAAGTTGGCTCTTGGCCTCGTTGACGAAGGCGATGTGAAGCGGCTCGGACATGACGGTGATTGATAATAACCCACGATGATGAAGGCGCGCAAGTACGAGTTTTCCCTATATTCCGGACCTCCACATCCTCATCACTCCTTTGCCCGTTGTTCGCAAACTGCCCGTATCTGAGCCCAACGGCAAGCAGCCGTGACGATTTGATGACGGGGAGGCTGGTTGAGGATGATGCATACGCGTCAGAAGGATCTCTGGGACCTTGACCTCTTCCTGTCTACACACGGTTGAGCCCAATTGTCACGCAATTTCTGATCCGCCTACGCCCTGAACTGAGGGACCAGAACGAGCAGGAGCAACAACGTGCGCATGGATCATCCCATGGTGGCAGGTAGGCGGAACAGCAGGCTGGCATTGCGCGTGGTCCAGGCCGCGACGTCTTCGACGCGCTGGCCGCGCAGTTCGGCGATGAATTGCAACGAGTGCGCGACATATCCTGGTTCGCAGCGTTTGCCGCGGTGTGGCATCGGTGCCAGGAACGGTGCGTCGGTCTCTACCAAAAGACGATCGTTGGGCACGATCTTGGCCGCGTCGCGCAGCACGTCGTTGGTCTTGAAGGTCACCATGCCGTTGAAGCTGAGGTGCCAGCCCAGGTCGAGGAACGCCCGCGCGTCGTCCGATGTTCCGGTGAAACTGTGGATCACGCCGCGGTTCTGTGGGTTGCGCCGCAGGATGGTCAGCACGTCGGGATGGGCGTCGCGCGAATGGATGATCACCGGCAGGTCGTGGCGCACGGCAAGGTCGAGCTGCACTTCGAAGTGGCGCTGCTGCAGGTCGTGCGGCAGCAGCTTGTGGTGGTACTCCAGGCCGATCTCGCCGAGCGCGCAGAACCGTTTGCTGGCAAGCAGGGCGTCGAGCTTGGCCAGTTCCTGTGGGAAATGGTCACCAGCTTCGTGGCAGGCGAATGGATCGAGGCCGACGGAATTGAAGACGTAACCCGGATGTCGCGCGGCGATCATCAGCCCGTCCTCGGCGTCGGTGATGCTGGTGCCGATGGTCACCACTCGCGTCAGCCCGGCTTCTTTCGCGCGGTTGACCACCGCGTCGAGGTCACCGTGAAAACGTTGGTGCGTCAGGTGGCAGTGGGTGTCGATGATCGCCGGCAGCATGGCGGCAGTGTGCGGTGAGGCCGGCAACGCCAAGCAGGATCGGCAAGGGGAGGCGGATCGCTTTCACCCGCTGTTCACAAGAGGTCATCCTTGTCTTCCTTGTCTGCCGCAGCGTCGTTGTCGGGCAGCGGCACGGTCACGGCGATGCGGAAACGTCCGTCGTAGATGGTGGCGAGGATGTCGCCGTCCATCACCCGGATGATCTTCTGGCACAGCGCCAGGCCCAATCCGCAATGGACTCCAGTCGCCGTGTGCGCGGCGTCCCCGCGCCAGAACGGAGCGAACACCTGGCCGGCCGCATCCGGCGGCAAGGTGCAACCGCTGTTCTCGACGCTCAGGTGCAGGGCCCCGTTCGCGATTGAGGCCTGAAGCCTGAGGTCCCCGCCGGTGTCGGTATAACTGACCGCGTTGTCGAGCAGATTGCCGAGAACCAGGCGGAACTTGGCGCGATCGATGG
>Ga0105046_10005569_pt1 | contig 19936 bp, 12 predicted proteins | sample MAT03_FD_78385 | JGI IMG/M metagenome (GOLD analysis project Ga0105046, IMG submission 78385) | Freshwater microbial communities from Lake Fryxell liftoff mats and glacier meltwater in Antarctica - MAT-03 (megahit assembly) | ecosystem: Environmental > Aquatic > Freshwater > Ice > Liftoff... | reverse complement strand
GCTTCCGCCATTGCTGGTTTTTAGGATTGTGCCTGACCAACCCACCGCCCAGCCGGTTTGGGCATCTACAAATTGAACATCATAAAGATAATTCCCTGTTGGCAACGGATTCTGCCACTTCCAATCCGGCGTTCCGCTTTGCCCAAAAACCACCATGCCAAACCCTCCCATCAAAACCCACAAAACCAGTATGTACTTTTTCATTGTTTCTTTTTGATCCCTTTGTAAGTGGCCAAAGTGTTTTTCACTGGATAAGGATTTGGCTTCAAAATAAAGAGAGAAAGGTGGAAGGCGCAAATGAAAGGAGGGAAAATTGTCTGAATTGCGGAAAAATGCTGAATCACGTATTTTAAGGATGACACGGATGGCACGGATAATGCATTTAATTCGTGTCATCCATAAATCCGTTAAATCCGTGATTCCGAATATTGTCTGAACCGCTGATTTTCAAGTTGATTATGATTTATTGACAATGCAAGAATCAGCGTCATCATTTCATCTATTCAATCAGCGGTTCCAAATTTTGTTCAGACTTGCCAGCAGACCAATCAATGACACTCCTTTCCCCATCAACAAAAAATGCAATAATTTCCTCCCGATTTTTCATGAACTCAAGAATTCTTCATATTCTTGCTATTCTATTTCCTAAATCATCAAATCTAGAATTATGAATTCAGCCGATCTGAATGAAGCAGAAATTGATTTTTTCTTTCGTGAAGGGTATGTAATTGTGAAGAATGTATTCACCAAAGATGAAGTTGAAACCCTGAGAAATTTCTTTCGTGATAAATTCGATAGTGAATTCTGGAAAATCTCACCTTTCAACTCTTCGAATAACATCAATGATCTATACAATCACTTCCCTGAACTTATTGATCTTGTTTTTAAGCCGGCTTATATTCATGCAGTTAAGTCTATTTTGGGGCAAAAGTTGGTGTGCATTCCTGAATGTTGCGTGCATTACAATCGGTATTTTGATTGGCATCGCGATACCACGAAGATGGAATCGTTTGGAACCGCAAATGGCTGGAAAGCGGAAGATTTTCTCATTCAGTCCTGCATTTATCTCCAGGACAACAAACCAGAAGGTGGAGGTTTGACATTGGTTCCTAAAAGCCATTCCAGAAAAGATCGCTTCGTAAAAATGCACCATGGTAACATATGGGACCGGGTGCAGCACAAGGTGTTGAAAATGATGAATCGTTCTCCATTTCAGCAAATCGAAAGACATGAAAATCCTGTTGATGTGCCAAGCCAGGCTGGAGATTTGCTTTTATTCAACAGCCGCCTGGACCATAGGGCCACATTCCTGAGAGGAAAAAATGCCAAACCCATCGTGCCAAAATTAGAAAAATTTGCGGTCTTCAATACCTTCAGCAACCGGAAAGCCTTAGCCGAGGAATTTCAAAAAAGTATTAAATCCGCTGATGAGCCCTATGCAAATTTCTTAAAGCAGGCCTCTCTCCCACCTGCTTTGATCGCCAAGGCCAAGGCTCTGGAATTTTCGCTAATCTATTAGGAGAAGTGAAATATGCAAACCCAAAAAGGACTTAAAACCTTAAAATCGTGTTCGTTATGATACACAAACATTTGTAAATTTTGGAGCCTTACTATACGTAAAAATATTGCTGTTCGAAATCTCCCCATTGCTGGAATCACCCAAAAAACCGTTGCTGGAATCTGAAAGACCATCAAATCCCAAAGGCTGTGGCTTCATTTGATGCGCCACCATTTCTTTTGCAAGGCCAGGAAGAATTGAAACTGACCAAAAAGACTTCCGATCAACAGAAGCATAACCTGGTAAACAGGGAAAATAATCAAAATCCTGAGCGGAATGCGGACCCAGGCATTCATTTCATCGCTTATTCCGATTGTGTGCAAGACTGGCTTGGCAACCCAAACCGATGCTGAGCCTGTGATGCCAAAAACAATAAAAATCACCAGCAACTGAAAATTGCTGGTAATGCCCCATTTGGCCTTTAGCCTTTCAAAATAGTTCATTAAAATATGCCTGCTTTGTTAAGTGCTGCCTGATAAACTCTTGCATTTCGAAGATGTTTGTTGAAATCTTTGGTAAAGTTATGGTAGCCACTAAAGTCTTCCCGAGCGCAGAAAAACAGAAAATCATGCGTTTCCTTATTCAAAACGGCATCTACAGCTTGCCTGCTTGCAATCGCAATCGGGCCTGGAGGAAGCCCATTGTACATATAGGTGTTGTAAGGCGAATCGGTTGCCTTGTGTCCGCTCAGCACCCGTTTGATCCCAAAATCGCCAACTGCAAAAACCACAGTTGGATCGGCCTGAAGAGGCATATCCAAAGCCAAACGATTGAGGTAAACCGCAGCTACTCTTGGCATTTCGTCCACTTTGTTGGTTTCTGCCTGGGTTATGCTGGCAATGGTCATCACCTGGGCAGGCGTCAATTTGAGTTTTTCTGCTTTTGCCAATCGCTCTTCGGTCCAGAAACGTTTGTATGCTTTGCCCATTTTTTCGAGCAATGAAGCAGCTTTTATGGTCCAGTAAACCTCATACGTATCAGGAATAAAAAGTGAAATGGAATTGAATTTATCCAGGCCATATTTTTCCTCCATTTCTTTCGAATCTAAGTCTTTCAATAAATCTTCTGCCGAAAGCGCAAGTTTTGCATCCATCCTTTCCATCAACTGGCTCTTGGTTCTTATGGTATTGAACGTGAGCTTTATGGGCGTTTGGCGACCTGCCTTCAAGCGTTTTATGACAGAGAAATTGGCCTCGTTCGGCTCTATTTCATATGCCCCCTGTTTAATGTGTTCTTTGTATCCAACCAATTTTGAAACGAAAGCAAATGGCAAAAAATCGTGGACAAGGCGATTTTTCTCCAAAGAATCTTTTACCTGATTAAAATCTGCCCCTTCAGGAATGTATAGAAACTTGGATTCCTTTTCGCCCACCAGATAGTTGCTCGCAAAAAACAGCTGGTAAACGTAAAAAGTGGTAGAAACAAATAGGATCATAAACGTGAGTAGGATCCCTATTTTGGTGGTTCTTGAGATGTTCATTTTCTTTTTCTGGGTGCAAGATTACAAACGAATTGATAAAACCGGAACTGACCTGCATCTTTGCATGATGACAGAAATCCAAAATGACCTTCCAATCGACAACATTCCGGAAAATTTTAAATCGGGATTTGTAGCCATCGTAGGCCGGCCCAATGTGGGAAAATCTACCTTGATGAATGCTTTGGTAGGTGAAAAACTGAGCATCGTTTCCTACAAAGCATCCACCACGAGGCACCGGATTTATGGAATTTTGACTGGAGAAAATTTTCAGATCGTGTACAGCGACACGCCAGGATTGATAAAACCTGCTTACGAATTGCAAACTGCGATGATGCATTTTGTAAATCAAGCCTTAGAAGATGCAGATATTATTCTTGCCGTTACCGATGGTTTAAAGGCTGGTGTGGATCCAGAATTGTTAGAAATACTGAAAGCCAGTACTTTACCAAGGCTTTTGGTGGTAAATAAAATAGATAAATCGAGCCAGGAAGATACCGAAACCAAGATGGCGGCATGGAAAGAAGCATTGCCGGAATTGACTGTTTTGGCGGTTAGTGCGAAGGAAAAATTCAATTTAGAAGGCATCATGGCTTTTATGTTGGAAAACACACCTGTCCATCCTCCTTTCTATCCTTTGGATCAGATAACAGAACAAACGGAGCGCTTTTTTGCTGCGGAAATGATTAGAGAACAGGTGTTTGCAAAATTAGACAAGGAGATTCCCTACAGCACAACCGTTGAAATTGAAAGCTTCAAAGAAACGCCTGAACTGCTTAGAATCTCTGCTTTGCTTATCGTGGAGCGGCAATCTCAAAAAGCGATCATGTTGGGTCATCAAGGGAAGACAATCAAGGAAATAGCAACCAAAGCCCGGTTGGAAATGGAGAAATTCTTTGGCCAAAAAGTTTTTCTGGAAACCTTTGTCAAAGTGGATGAAGACTGGAAAAGCGAAAAGCGAAAATTGAGCCAACACGGCTTCGGTGTGTAAACTTTGAAGTCCAATAAATCCTGAAAATAAAATAGATTCTAGCCTGAAATGTGCTTGTGATTTTGATCTACAAATCCGGAACTGTTCAATCTTTTTTAAGAATTTGATTAAATCTTGATCTGAGTTGGCCAAATGGTGATTTTTTTAAAATTCATAACCTTCCGAATAGAAATCTGTTATACCTTTGCTTAGAATAATTCTAAATAAAGAATTTAGTCCATGTCAAAAGAAACAGACATTCTTGAAGAAATAACCAACTCCGAATACAAGTACGGCTTTACAACTGACATTGAAACAGACGTAGCTCCAGCCGGATTGGATGAAAGCACGGTTCGGTTTATTTCTGCCAAAAAGAAAGAACCAGAATGGATGCTTCAGTGGCGTCTGGATGCATTCAAGATCTGGAAGGAAATGAAAACGCCTAACTGGCAGAATGTTACCTTTCCTGAAATCAATTATCAAGACATCATTTACTACGCTGCACCCAAACAAAAGAAGACCGTAAACAGTCTGGATGAAATAGATCCTGAACTACGAAAGACTTTCGAAAAGCTTGGGATCTCACTTAATGAACAAAAAAGATTGACCGGTGTGGCTGTTGACGCTGTCATCGATTCAGTTTCTATTGCCACCACTTTCAAAGACAAGCTGTACGAATTGGGCATCATTTTTTGCTCCATGAGCGATGCCATAGAAAATCACCCGGAATTGGTGAGAAAATATTTGGGATCTGTGGTGCCAGTCAAAGACAACTACTTTTCAGCATTAAATGCCGCTGTTTTTTCAGACGGCTCTTTTTGCTTCATCCCAAAAGGCGTTCGCTGCCCGATGGAATTAAGCACCTACTTCAGAATCAATACGGCCAACACAGGCCAGTTTGAAAGAACGCTTATTGTTTGCGAAGACAACTCTTATGTTAGCTATCTCGAAGGCTGCACAGCCCCAATGCGTGATGAAAATCAATTGCACGCAGCCGTTGTAGAGTTGGTAGCAATGGAGAATGCCCACATTAAGTACAGCACTGTACAGAACTGGTATCCAGGCGATAAGCAAGGAAAAGGTGGGATTTATAACTTTGTAACCAAAAGGGGCATTTGCCTCGGAAACAAATCTAAAATATCCTGGACGCAGGTTGAAACAGGTTCGGCCATAACCTGGAAATATCCATCCGTCATATTAAAAGGTGACGATTCAATTGGCGAGTTCTACTCTGTTGCGGTAACAAACAATTATCAGCAAGCCGACACCGGAACCAAAATGATTCACATTGGCAAAAACACCAAAAGCAGAATTGTTTCCAAAGGGATTTCGGCTGGAAAGAGCCAGAATTCTTACCGTGGATTGGTGCAGGTAATGAAGCGGGCAGACAACGCCAGAAATTTTTCTCAATGCGACAGCTTGCTGTTGGGTGATCAATGTGGCGCACATACATTTCCATATTTGGAAGTAGAAAATCCAAGCGCACAAGTCGAACATGAAGCCACAACTTCAAAAATTGGGGAAGACCAGATTTTTTATTGCAACCAAAGAGGCATATCGACAGAAGATGCTGTCGCCTTGATTGTAAATGGATATGCAAAAGAAGTGCTCAATCAGCTTCCAATGGAGTTTGCAGTAGAGGCGCAGAAGTTACTGGCAATCAGCTTAGAAGGCTCGGTTGGTTAGAATCCAATTGGTGATCAATTATTAAAGTTTTAAATTTTAAACGGACGCCTGATTTTTACAAATTGGGATCGTGTTTTTCCAAAAGAGATGTTATTAAAAATAGAGAATTTACACGCCAGCATTGGTGACAAAGAAATTTTAAAGGGAATCAACTTAACGGTGAATCCAGGTGAAGTTCATGCCATCATGGGCCCAAATGGAAGTGGAAAAAGTACACTTGCTTCTGTTTTGGCCGGTCGGGCAGATTATGAGGTTACAGCAGGTTCTGTTACCTATCGTGACAAAGATTTGCTCGAATTGAGTCCAGAAGACAGGGCGAGAGAGGGCGTATTTTTGGCATTTCAGTATCCTATTGAAATTCCGGGGGTTACGACCATCAATTTTCTAAAAACAGCCTTGAATGAAATCAGAAAGTACAGAGGCGAAGAGGCCTTGGATGCCGTTTCATTCCTGAAAAGGATGAAGGAAAAAAGTAAATTGGTTGAAATAGACCAGGCACTTTTAAGCAGATCTTTAAATGAGGGTTTTTCGGGCGGTGAGAAAAAGCGAAATGAGATTTTCCAAATGGCGATGCTGGAACCAAGATTGGCCATTCTGGATGAAACAGATTCCGGCTTAGACATTGATGCACTGCGGATTGTAGCAAATGGGGTAAACATTTTGAAAACCCCAAGCAATGCAACGATCGTTGTAACGCACTATCAGAGACTTTTGGACTACATCATTCCAGATTTCGTGCATGTGCTCTGGAATGGAAAAATAATCAAATCTGGTACCAAAGAACTGGCGCTGGAACTTGAAGAAAAAGGATACGATTGGGTAAAAGCTGAGGCTGCTTTGGTTTAATTTTCAATTTGATTAGAGAATGAAAATTAATCCACAATTAGAAGATCTAAAAACCAGTCTGCTTACTCAGATTCAATCACTTACAGGCCAGAAATCTGAACAAGAAGCACTCAATGAAGCCGCAACACTTTCATTCCCAAATTCAAAAAATGAGGAATGGAAATACTCTCCTTTTTCTGTTGTTAAGGACACAAATTATTTGGTTCGTGCAGGTCAAGGTTTGGCTGTTGGATCTATCCCAACAGAAGACCTTGCAGATTGCCATTTGATCGTATTTTTAGATGGCGCATACAACCAAAATTTAAGCTCCAAAGAAGAAATCAAAGGTTTAAAAATTGGAGAGATCAAGGATTTTAAAGGCTTTACAAAAAGCTACGAGCACAATATTTTTGATCAGCTAAACAGCTCTACAGCAAATATTTCCGGGCTTTCAATTGAAGTTTCTCCGAAAACAATAATCGAAAAGCCAATTGTCATTCATCACATCAATTCTCAATCCGATTCTGCAGCCTGGGTTCAGCCTAGAATTCAAGTCAAGGTAGGAGAAAAAGCAGAAGTTTCCTTTGCTGAAATTTGGGAATCAGAAGGAAATCAAACCATTGTCAGCAATGCAGTTTTAGAGATAGATGTTGCCCAATCCAGCTTTGTAAAATGGTTCAGTTTGGAAAAGAGCAACAAAGATTCTTCTCTTGTAAATCAAACCAGAGTAGAAGCCGGCGAAAAAGCCGTTTTTCAACATATCGTGGTTTCGCTGGGTGATGGATATATACGCAACAACCTGGAAATCAAAATCAACGGAACCCAAGCCGATGCCCACATGTATGGATTGTCGCTTGGTTCGGCGAGATTGCATGTGGACCACCATACATTTGTGAACCACAAAGCAGAAAACACAACAAGCAACCAACTTTATAAGAGCATTTTTTCTGGAAAAGCGACCGGAGTTTTCAATGGGAAAATATTGGTAGATCAGGTCGCTCAGAAGACAAACGCCTATCAATCAAGCAAAAACATTTTACTCTCAAACGACGCCAAAGTATATGCAAAGCCTCAATTGGAGATCTTTGCAGACGATGTAAAGTGTTCGCATGGCGCCACCATTGGCCAATTGGATGAAGAACCTATCTTTTATCTTCGTAGCCGTGGATTGGATGAAGCAACAGCCAAGCAAATGTTGGTGCAGGCATTTGCTTCTGAAATATTAATGAAAATAAGCAACAATGTGCTCCATTCTTTGTTTTCAAAGGAAGTAGAAGCCGAAATGGAAAGGCTTATTCAAATTAATTAAAAAAACTATGCTTTCTTTAGAAAAGGAACCTCAAACACTTGACCTCGTGTCGATTAGAAACGATTTTCCAATTCTGAATCAGAAAATCGGAAAGTATCCGCTCATATACTTTGACAACGGGGCAACAACCCAGAAGCCGGTTTCCGTTATACAATCGATAGAAAAATACTACCTTTCTTACAACGCCAACATACACAGAGGTGCTCATTATCTGGCAGATAAAGGAACAACAGCCTTTGAAGGTTCCAGGGAAAAGATCCGAAATTTCATCAACGCAGAATCGATCGAACAGGTTATTTTTACAAAAGGAACAACCGAAAGCATCAATATAGTTGCCTCTGGTTTGGCAAAAAGTAAACTAAAGCCTGGCGATGAAATCCTGATTACCGGTATGGAACACCATGCCAACATAGTGCCCTGGCAAATGGCCTGTGAACAATCTGGAGCCGTTTTAAAAGTAATTCCGGTTTTAGAAAATGGAGAATTGGATCTTCATTCCGCCAATAAATTACTATCCGAAAAAACCAAAGTTCTGGCCTTTGTCTATGTCTCCAATTCTCTTGGAACCATCAATCCTGCAAAAGAACTGGTTGCGAAAGCCAAAACTTTTGGTGCTTTAACCCTTGTAGATTGTGCCCAAGCCGTTGGCCACTTTGCTGTGGATGTTCAGGACTTAGACGCTGACTTCGTTGCATTCTCTGGTCACAAGATGTTTGGCCCAACCGGAATTGGAATTTTGTATGGAAAAAAGGAACAACTGGAAGCTTTGCCACCATTTCAAGGAGGAGGAGAAATGATTAAAGAGGTTCGGTTTGAAAAGACGACCTACAATGAATTGCCATTCAAATTTGAAGCTGGAACCCCAAACATTGCAGATGGCATCGCTTTGGGCGTGGCAGTAGACTACATACAATCGCTTGACAGACAAGCAATAGAAGCTCACGAAAACGAATTACTGAATCTAGCTACTCAAATAATCGAAAGCAAACCAGGACTGAGAATCATAGGAAATGCCGAGCACAAAGCCTCTGTAGTATCGTTTGTTTCTGACAAAGCCCACCCTTCTGATTTGGGCACTTTGCTCGACCAATATGGAATTGCGGTGCGCACGGGTCACCATTGTTGCCAACCACTTATGCATCGGTTTGAGATTCCGGGAACGGTGAGGATTTCACTTAGTTTTTACAACACCAAAGCAGAATTAGAGTCGTTAAGCCTGCACCTGGATAAGGTTTTGAACATGTTGGGTTGAAGGCTCAATTGAGTCCGGCTATTCTTTAGTTTCTACCTTACGACCTGAATCCAGCTCTTACAAGACTCCCCATTTGGAAGTTTCAGAAGGTAAAAGCCAGTTGAGAAATCTGAAGGTGGTTGCCAATCATTTTGATAGCTGTCGGAATTAAAAATCTGGTTGCCCCATCTGTTTTTAATATTCAATTGCGAGCCTTTCGGGATATTTTTTATGACAAAAACGTCATTCAATCCATCCCCATTTTGAGTCAAAAAGTTGGGCGGATTTATGGGATTCAATTCAATTTCTTTGCTGAGCGATTTGGTGCAAAGTCCCTGATAAACAACGAGATTTAACTTTAAAGTCTGTGGATCAAGTATGGGAATTTGAGGTTCAAATTCAGAGGTAGTGTTGCCATTCCAGGTCCAAAACGATCTATCGGCGCCCAAACTTTTATTCTGAATGGTGAGCGTAGGAAGCTCATTGCAACCCATCAATTTTGGCAGAAACTCAAACTTTGGTTCGAGCAAAAGCGGAGGATCGTTGATTTCGACCGAAACCAAGGCAGTATCCCTGCAATTTTGCTGATTTACAATCAGTTGAACTGGATATATGCCTCTTCTCGCAAATGTGATCGGGAAAGATTGTCCTGAAAAAGAAAGAGAATCAGATATTTTCCAATTATAAACCGTAGCAGGAAGTGCATTGGCCGTAAAGCGATAATTGAGGCGATCAAAGCAAATATCAAACAAACTCACTTTCTCGAAACCAGCCTTTGGCTTAGATGGAATTAAAGTAAATAATTGATAACCAGCACAATTGAGAGAATCAAAAACAGGAAGTTGAAAAGACAAAGAATCTACCGCATAAATTTTTGCCTTTGAATTATCGCTTGCAAATGGTCTTGAAAATTGAGGCCAGCCATATTGATATCCTGGCTTTTTAACAGCAGCCAGAACAATGGAATCGCCCGGGCAAAATATCTGATTTACAATAGGATTCGTTGGAACGCCCCCAATTGTCAGGGTTCTATGCGTCGCACTAACTGCCAGGCAAGCGGTATCACTAAAAACTTTGAGTGTTATTTTGAATAAGCCAGGTTGATTGGCGACAATTGGAACCACTTCATTTTCAAGCACTTCAAGCGAATCATTACCCCAAATCCAACGGCTTTTCTGCGCATTCAAAGAACTATTATTCAGACTTACCACGGCTGGAATGCAAGGTGAAATGAGATCAGCAGAAAATGTGGATTTCAAACGGCCATCCCTTAATTCTATTTTTCCGTTTGCCTTGCATGAATTTGAATCTGAAATGGAAAGCTGAAAAATACTTCGATTTACTACTTCTAAAGTTGGGTTGGAAAGCGTTGAATCATTCAAATCTATTCCGGGTGACCACGAAAACTGCTTTCCACGATTGAATGCAGGTTTCAATGTCATAATTTCATCTACACAATATCGGTTGATGGTATCGGCAAAGGTGGGCAAATTAAAAACTTGAATTGTAAGTGTATCGTAATCAATCTTTTGACAGGCAGAATCATTTTCCACTTTCAATATCACTTTGTAAATTCCAGATTGATTGAATACAAAATTCTGACTTAGAATATTGCTTTGAATCGAATCTCCATTTCCCCAAAACCAGGTTGACATTTTTGATCTGAAGCTTTGGTTTAGGAACTTAACATCCACTGGTTTACACCCTTTTAGAGTATCAGCCTTCGCTTTAGAAATTAAAATACCGTCTCTAATTTTGATCGAAGCAGTAGCCGCACATTGGTTGCTGTCTGTGATAGAAAATTGGAAGTTTCTAATACCAGAATTTAACAAAATCGGATTTGCCAGGCTAGAATCATTCAAACCACTTGAAGGCGACCACTCGAATTTCTTTCCAGTATTTCTACCAGGATTCAACACATAAGAACCTGTCTGACAATACAATAAAGTAGTATCTATCAAGTTGGGCAAATCAAACACCTGAACAACAATCGTATCAAGATCAACTTTTTTACAGGCACTATCGCTTTCCGCTTTTAGGACAACTTTGAAGGTGCCTGCTCTATTAAAAGTGAAATCCAGACTTGCAGAATTGCTTTTTGTTGAATCACCTGTTCCCCAAAACCAAGTAGATTCAGATGCTTTATAACTTTGGTTCTTAAAGTTGATGGTCAATGGTTTGCATCCTTTTAAGGTATCGGCTTTGGCTCTGGAAATTAGGACGCCGTTGGACAATTTAATACTTGCTCTACTTTCACAACCTATGGTGGTTCTAATTGATACACTGTACGTTATAGCTGAGTCTGGTCTGATTATTTTAGGATTTGGAACCTGAGATGAAGATAAAAAATTGGACGGCGTCCATTCGTAAAGGAAATTTCCATTGGGCAAGCCTGGCAGCTGAATTGTATCAGAAAGACTGCAAAAAGTAAGGGTATCACCAAGTAAAACAGGCGGCTTTTGGATAACGATGGTTCTTTCTAAAGAGTCTATATTCGGACAGGCATCCCGATTGAGTGCAACCAGTTTTACGGAATAAGTTCCCGCTTGGTTAAACGAATGGCTTATCGTATCTTTTGTTGTAGAAACGATTGATCCATCTTTAAAATCCCAGATGTAGTTTGATGCAAAAATACTTTCACTGTTAAACCGAATTGGGGTGCTCGCACAGGCCTGAAAAAGAGAAGGTTGGTATCTGGCTTTGAGCAATGAAAAATCATATTTAAAAACTGCATTGTTGCAATTGGCAGATCCATTGATGGTTGAAACTACGCCGGGCGTAGTAGGAAAGCCAGATCGCCCGCCACAACCCGCACAAACGGATTGATAGATTACGCCCCGTTTATCAAAGCGACTGGTGCCACCATCCACATGTTCGGCTCCTCTGATTGTGTCTCCAAAAAATGTGGCAAAGCCTATTGAAACTGCATTCTTCTCCAAAACAATGATATAAAAGTCTGAACCATCGCTATTTTTAATTAGTGCATCAGGTGTGGTGGGCATATCGCTTGTAAATCCATTGCTATAGCCTGAAAGGCGATTGATAACTCCGCCCCAACCTGAACAATATATTCTTCCGCAATCATCTACCAGAAAGGCAGTTGGGGAGATATTGGTATTTCCATCACCTGTTCCGAACGTGGTTGAAAATCTTGTGGAATCAAGGTTTGTACTAAGGCAATGGATAAATTGCCCTGAGTTTGGATTGGCATATACATTGCCAACAATGGGATAATTTCCTTTCGTTTGACCAAAAACATAAACCCGCTCCTGCTTGTCCAATTGAACAAAATAGGCCTGGTCATAGGCATTGGTTCCAAGATAAGTGGCCCTATACGATGGCAGTCCAATACGGGGAGAAAATTTACAAACAAATCCATCTATACTGCCTGAATAGGAAGGCTTTAGACCATTGTTTGTCGTTGGAAAATTTGTGCTCGCTGTACCTCCGGTAACATAAAGTGTACCTGCTTTTCCTAGTTGAAGTGAAAACGCACCATCGTTGTTGTTTCCTCCTAAAAATGTACTGAATTCCAAATTACTCAGGTCTGAACTAAGAATGGTACAGACGCCATCAAAACCTGCGCCCTTTGTTGCCTGAATTGGCCTAAGGACAGGAAAATTGCTACTTCTGGTGTTGGAAGCAACATAAATTTTTCCAAGAGAATCTACAAGAACTTCACCCCGATAGCAATCCCCATAGTTTTTAACAAGTGAGTTATCTGATGGAAAAGGAAGCTCCATGACACCGTCGTTGTCAGACCCACCAAGAAACGTAGAACCGAGTAGTTGCGTTCCATCAGGTGAAAGTTTTGACACCAAAATATCACTGCCTTGCCTAAATTGAAGTTCGGCTTCTCCCTGACCAAATGGAGAAATGAGCGTGCCTCCATTGAAATTTCTACTGTAGGCTGATGCCGTAACAGGGAAATTGCCCGAACTTGTTGCACCAAGTACAATGAGATTATTGTTCAGGTCCACAACCAAAGACGATGGCACTTCCGCCTCAGAACCACCAAGATACGTAGCATATAACAATTGCTTGCCATCGGCACTATATTTCAAAATTGCGATGTCGTAGGTTGAAAGGAAGGAAGAAAAATTCAGGGTATCATTGCCCATATAGTTTTGTTGATAGGCCCCAGTCGTAACCGGAAAAAGAGGTCCAAAAGCAATTCCACCAGAGTATGCAGTTCCATTTTCGCCAGGCGTTGCAGTGAAACCCCAGTTGTCTGACCTCGAACCTGAAAAGGAAGAAAAAACCAGGACAGGATCTATGATGAGTGTTTCATTTTTGTTGTAACCATCTGGAAAGTCAAAGCCGATTTCATTTTTACGGGTTTCTTTGAATTGACAGTTCACAAATACCTTTTTGCCCTTCACCATTTGAAAGGCAATCGGTTTCATTTCTTGAATGTTGCCTAAACTTGTTCTTAAAAGCAATTCGCCATTTTTCTGAATTTGAAAGCCATCCAATCCGCGGTATTTGGTTTTGATTTTGGTAGGATTTCCTCCTGGTTTTACTGCAAACTCATATTTTAACTCATCATTTTCGGATTTCCAGATTAGATCAATTTTTGGGTAGATGTCCTTTTGCAGCGCAGTTTCATAAAGAGAAGCACGACTTGCCCATTGTTTCGGATCTTTGGAAATGAAATAGTTATGATACTGAGGCTTAGATTCTTGTCCTACCAAAGTGGCTTTTGAACTTGCGCCAAGAAATTCCATGGTATAACAATGCTCCTTCGAATTTCTTAAATCTCCAGAATGGGCGTGCTTTTGATCTGACTCTTTGGAAACGCCGAAATCGGACAATACAAATGCAACCTTATCCTTAGAAAGCCACATGTCGCCATGCGCCAATTTGGCTCTCATTCCATATTCTTGCGGCCATTGTCCCTTGTTTTCAATAAATTCTAGTTGCGAAAATGCTGAAAAGGCGATTCCGAATACAAGGAGAATTGAGAGAACCAGATTTTGGAATTGATGTTTCATCAAATTGAACATTTCATCTTAAAACGATTAATTGGCAAAGCTTTTTCAGATTCGAACTACAAGAAAAGCAAAATTCTCTATTGTATAACGCTTCGTTCGATTCAAAAAAAACCAAACGGAAAATTAAATCAAACTATTTAAAACCAAAACCAAAACCAGCTGGAAGTTTCTAAGTTTCAAGATCATTTCATAATCCCTTAAATATCAGGATGAATTCCTGTCAATCTAAAATTAAACTCAATGCTCCATTTTCTCGCCAAATGCCAAATCTCCCGCATCGCCAAGACCGGGCAGGATGTAAAAATGTTCGTTGAGTTCTCTGTCAATGGCGGCTGTCCAGATTTCAGCCTCCGGAATTCTACTTTCAATCCAATCTATACCTTCGGGCGTGGCTATGACTGAGGCAATATGCAATGCGGCTGGATTGCCCCAATTTTTGAGAGATTCCACGGCTTTTATTACTGATTTGCCAGTAGCCAACATCGGATCGATGAGCACGACAGTTCTGCCTTCTAAACTAGGCGCCGCTACATAGTCCAGCTCTATTTCAAATGTGTAATCTTGTTCATGTCGCCCTCGGTAGGCACCTATAAAAGCAGAATCTGCCTGATCGAAAAATGAAAGAAAACCTTGGTAAAATGGCACACCAGCCCGCATGATGCTCACCAAAACAGGCTGCTCCTCCGGAACCGAAATTTGTGTAGTTTCTAGTGGAGTCTCTACGTTTTCTAACTTGTATGGCAGGCTTTTGCTTATTTCATACGAAAGAATTTGTCCAATTCGCTCCAGGTTTTTTCTGAATCGTGCCCTGTCTTTTTGGATGTTGATGTCCCGCAGTTCTTTTAAATAAACCTGCGCCAGGCTGGAATGACTTGATAGATTGAAAACCATTGATTTATATTGTTTTGTTAATGAGGATAAAGCAGATATTTTTTGCGTTCCAATAGAAATTCTGAATTGTCGAAAGACCTAACCTTTCCATTTTGGAGTTCAGTTTTGAGCCATTGATTTCCAGCAAGTTTATTAAAAAATGAATTGAAAAATAAACTATCTTTTCCAGAACGAAGGTAGGCGAACTGTAAGAATCGGGTGTCGAAACAGTTATGAATAGAATCGGGCGAAAGTTTATATCCGGAACACTTTTGATCTGAAAATAAAGGAGGATCTGCAGATTTTATTATGTGTTTTGGCTGGAATAAAAATGGCCCAAAAAGACTGTCGTTCTTGCCAAAAACCTGAAAAGGAAACTCTGTTCCCCTGCCTACTGAAAGATTGGTTCCTTCAAAAAGGCAAAGCGAAGGATATGCCAAAATAGAGAGTGGGGTATTTAGGTTTGGTGAAGGAGAAACTTCAGGAAAAATGGTGTCAGAATGCTTGTAACCCAAACATAGTATCGTTTTCATATTCAAGCGCTTGCTGCGTTTGAACCAAGACTTTCGTTTGGCCATTTTTGCAAGTTCTGCCACCGTCATTCCGTGTACCACAGGGATGGGAAAAACGCCCACAAAAGACTCGAATCCATGCTCCAAAACAGGACCGGCAACGCAGAAACCAAGCGGATTGGCTCTGTCGCAAACGATAAGCAATTTGCGATTTTCAGCACAAGCTTCCATGACCAGCTTCAGGGTAGAAATGTAGGTGTAAAACCTGGCGCCCACATCCTGAATATCGAATATCACCACATCGACATCCTGGAGCATTTCTTTGCCTGGCTTTTTGTTTTTGCCATACAAGGAAATTACCTGCAATCCACTTTTTTCATCCAAACCGGAGTTTATTACCTGACCCGCTTCGGCGGTGCCACGAAAGCCATGCTCCGGAGCAAAAATCTTTCGAATCTTATTTCCTCGCTTTTGCAGCGTATCCACCAAACTAGTGCCTCTGAATTGAGACGTGTGGTTCACCACAAGGGCAATGCGTTTGCCGAGAATCAGATTTTGATAAGCTTCGAATCTGAAACTGCCTGGTAAATAGTCTGATTTTTGAGGAAGGGTTGATAAAGGTTCTGCCCACCACTGGCCAAAACAAGTGCTTGAAACAAATGCAAAAGCCAAACAGATCGCTAGACGAATCAATTGTATGCTATTGACTAACAATACTTTCTGCGTAAAATCCTGAAAATGAAGGATAAGATTCAACTTTAGACTTTTCATTTTCAATTGCTTGTTTGCTGCTCCAAATTAAAGCTCAATTCTTTCATTCCAAACTTTATTCCTATCATCTTTCAATCGATTTTTTGAAAAAATGTCAGATCAATCTGATGAAACTTTAGGATAGTTCTTTAAGGCAATTTCTGCTTCAAGTGTCTTTCGGAAAGCATCAGCAGCCACTTTCGAAGATAAAATTTCTATTCGGGGGATAACCTGAAGTCCAAATTCCGGAAGGCCTTCTTTTACAGCAAGGAGGGCATACAATTTCAAAAATTCAGGATTGCCAGGATCTAAATCTGAAATTTCAAGACTCTTTTGATACGCAATTTGCCGGGATACAGGATCTTTGGAAATGTTGGAAATAGAAATTCCCATTTGCCTGGTATTGAGCGGATTGGCTTCAATTGCTTTTTCAAAAAGCAACTTAGCCTTTTCAATATTCTGTTCCATTTGGGCGAGTCTTGCATATAAAAATGGAAATTGACTTTCGTTGCCGTTGCTGGCCAACCATTTTTCCAGCCCTTTTTGATCGTTAGAAATTTCCAAAACAAGTGGCTTTCCATCAATGAGTTGCCTTCGCCATTTTTCAGACTTTCCAAAAAACTGATTTCCAAACCGAAACAGAACTTTGCAACGCATTGCCATATTTTCCCGATAAGATCTATTGAAAGCATATTGCCATAAATATCTTTGAGATTCTTTGTCTGAAATCAAATAAATCAAATCAAGTATTTGTTGGTCATTGAGTTGATTCCAGTTGGTTTTGATGTAAGCTGATTTTTCAGGATCAGATCTTTGTGTCGCATTGTGAAACTTGCCCGATTTCAAACCATCTATCAGCACGGAAATCCGCACTTGATCTGCCTGGTTGATAAACTCCAAAGATTCGTTAAATGCCTCAGCGGCTTCGTCTTTCAAACCTGCATCCAAACAACTTAGGCCATACCAATATCTGGCCTTTTTGAGCCCCATTCCAGCCGCCTTTTTAAAATATTCTGAGGCCGTTTGATATGCACCTTGTTCAAAATATATCTGACCCAATAAAAGCGTAATATCCAAACGATTAGAGGTGCTTGATTGATACAGATTTACCAAAGTCTCAATGCCTGTTTTAACGAAACCAGTTCGATATAGCATCATTCCTTTTCCAAGCGTAATGGCTTCAGAATAGAACTTTCTAATAGAATCGTTTTCCAATTGCAAAAGGCGGGAAATGCCCGTTGAATCTTTTGTGATCGCTTTGTTGAGCAAGGCATGAAAAAGCAAATAAGGCTGAATGGCCTCCGGAATTCTAGCAAAATCACTTTCGATGTCGCCAATAGATGGGCTTTTTTCATTGGCAACATTGGCAAAAACAAGATTGTTGTTCATTTGGGCCCAATCGCCAGAACTGATATGATCGGGAGACTTTTCGGGCAGGCCATCTGTTTCCAACTTATTGGTTAGGTAATAATAGCCAAGATTGGCCTTTCCCGCAGCACTTGCTTCTTTGGAAAGCGAAGCCTTTGAGAGATAGATTTGGGCAGAATCTTTGTAAATCGTTTCTGTAAAAGCCACGCCAATGTTGTTCAACAAGCGCCCCTCTCCTGGAAATTTTCGCAAGCCATCCTGAAGCTGCAGCAACTCATAAATGCGCATTTGCTTTTGCCTGTAAATCTGAGCCATAGCGATATACGCTTCCGGACAGGCCTGTTTGTCTAATGATGCTTCGGCATACTTTTGAGATTTTGAAGCATTTCCTGTTTTATAATACAAGCCCGCCAGCGACAAGTTGCTGCGCTGACTTCTTACCTCCAGCGAAAGTGCATTCTTCAAATAGTTTTCGGCCATGAAGTTATCTCCAAGGTATTGGGCATGATCGGCCAGCAGCACTTCTCTGGCCGCAAGTGCCTGATAAAAAGGAAAATATCCTTCGTTTAACAGAAAGATAAAAACACCGCCCAATCCAAAAATCGGAATGCCGAAAACGGGCATATATCTAGGCCTGAACATAACCTGATGCACCCGCAAACCCATGCCCATCAGATCGAAATAATTGATGAGCACATAAAGGAAAAAGCTGACGCCCATGCAAAAATGAATGAGACAAATGGCATCTTCCAATACCTCGATCATCAAATCATTGGCAAGGCCAAAGCTCAATCCAACTGCAAGAAGCAACAGAATTGCCAGGCTGATATACAAAACCGACAGACCAATATTGCGCTCACTTTCTTCGTCAACAAGCTCCTTCTTTTTCTCCAACATCCAAAACCCAACCAACAAGGTAATGGCCTGCAAGGCAAATGGATTTAGATAATAAATATCCAAAACCAGCACGTTGGTGTTTTTGAGGTAGATGAGAATGAAATTGGTTAAATAAAGGAACGAAAAAACGGTGAAGTGCATCCAACTTTGTTTGCTGTTTTCGTCCCGGGTAACCAGGGTCAACATGCCTTGCAGCACATCGGTAGAATTGAGCAAAATGAAAGCAACAGAAGCCAAAATAAGCACAGGCCAAAGCTGCGCAGTAACCAATGAAAGATTGGCTGGAGAGCCCGTTTTCCAAATGGAGAAATAGGCAAATACGCTATAAATAAACAACAAAACCCACCATCGCCGGGCAAGGTTCCAGCGTGGATACCAGTTGCTTATCCCATAAACAGGACCCGCAACCAAAAGCACGCCGAGTGCCGCAATCCATTTGTCTTTTATGCCAAATGGTTCAAAAGTTTCCAAACCGAAAATAGCCACGCCCAAAGCCAGAACGCCAAAAACACCATAAAACCAAATGCCTGAAAAATAGCTAAGACCAGCAGCACAAAGGCTGATGGCAAGCAAGAAAACGGCAAGCGTAAGTGAATAAATCCAGGCTTCCGGTAAGATGTCACTGACTACAAAATACTCTCCAAAAGCATAGTTTGGCAAGCGCAGGCCAAACTCCATAAGATCAGAACCAATCTCGTATGCAGTGATTGTAATTTCTTTTGGAATATACTCAATCTCAGTTCGATATGTCCAGGATTTTCCAATGGCCCAGGCAAAACAAGCAAAAATAAAAGTGAGCAGTAAAATACTTAAACTAAGTCCCCAGGCCCTGCGGTCGAGTCGGGACCATCCTTTTTGTTGAAGTGGTTCCAGCATGTGATTCTGCCGGCAAAGGTAGCCAAAGCAAACGAATGACCTAAAATCGAATAGGAAGCACATGGATTGGGTTTTTCACATGTGCAATTCGAAGGAAAACAGATGGTGAAGTGTTCTTATGGGGCTGTCCCTGCGGGTCGGGCTGTCCGCTTCAATCTTTTGCCCCGAAACGGATGCAAAAGGATTTCCGCTTCCATCCCTCAGCCAGCATGCGTAAAACATTAAACGTGAATTCACCAAAAAACGATTCCTGACCTTACCAGCCTGCCTTTCAAAGCCTTAATAGAAGGGAAAAAACCAAACCACACACATCCCAACCTTATTTTAAAATCAACCTGCCCTCAAACCTTAGTAGAGGGAACCAAACCACAAACCCACCCAACCTTATTTTAAAACCAACCTGCCTTCAAAACCTTAGTAGGGAGGAACCAAACCACAAACCCACCCAACCTTATTTTAAAATCAACCTGCCTTTCAAAACCTTAATAGGGGCAACCAAACCACAAACACCCAACCTTATTTTAAAACCAATTTGCCTTTCAAAACCTTAGTAGAGGGGGAAAAAAACCAAACCACAAACACCCAAACCTTATTTTAAAACCAATTTGCCTTT
>Ga0105046_10005567_pt1 | contig 19944 bp, 15 predicted proteins | sample MAT03_FD_78385 | JGI IMG/M metagenome (GOLD analysis project Ga0105046, IMG submission 78385) | Freshwater microbial communities from Lake Fryxell liftoff mats and glacier meltwater in Antarctica - MAT-03 (megahit assembly) | ecosystem: Environmental > Aquatic > Freshwater > Ice > Liftoff... | reverse complement strand
GCCCCTGTTCATCCGGCTTTTCCAGTGGCGATGTGACATTGATTGACACCGATGTTAGAGGCGCAGCGTCTTTCGCTTCATTGAACGCCAGCGGATTAGATGCGTCGTCGCGATTGTCTGAATCGGACGGCTCCGATGTCAAATGAAGCAGTTCGACGGACGGGTCGGATGAATCATCGAGCCGTATTACCAAGACTCCTGTTGCGCTACGCCCAGCGTGGATCTGAATCAACACAAGGACAACAATCAAGACAGTGTGCAGAATCAAGCTTACTAACCAGGCCGGCACACCTTGGCTGAACCATCTGTCCCGTTTTTCCTTGAGAACCGACGGTTGCACTGCCTGGCCAGCAGCGTCCAAAATCGGTTGATGCTCAACGATCGGCTCGAACTCGCCTTTCCAACGTGGTTTCGGCGGACGTTCGTCAACGCTTATTGCAGGTCCGTCGACGGCACCTTTGCTTCGTTGGGCGGTTGGAGTCGATCCAACAATCGGCGGCGGAACGGTTGCTAAAGTGCGATGAACCAATGGGCTCTGCTTATCAACCGACGAATACCCAGCGGTCGGCGGGGAGTCGGATGGGGGCAATAAGTTGGACATCTGGGGACGCAGAAAACGTCGGACCGGCAGCAGAGTAAATCTAAGTATACTCTGCGTTCAGAAGCGCTAGCCACGGAATAACCGTTCGAAGTCGAACAGACTAAAGTGGGAAGTCTTCTTCGGATGCATTGTTCGCATAGAGCGGCATATGACGGTAATACACCTCTAGAATCATCGTCGCAAACGCCGTTGAGGCCAAACGGCCACCTTCAATCGGGCCGCGGTGAGACTTGCTGTCCGAAAAGTGCCAACTTCCACTGGAGCCGGCGTTTGTCCCTTGTTCCGAAACCAGCCAGTCACGAAGTTCTACATTAAACTTATCCCAGTCGGGACCGCCAAAATGACGGAGGACCTGAGCCGCGTAATAGTTGTAGTAGATGTCTTTTTTGTCGACGCCGACCTTCATCAAGTTCTTGACACCTTCCTGAATACCGGGATGCGTCTTGTCCCAGCCTGTGTACATTCGGCATAGCAAGCCGATCGCCGTGCATCCGCCTCGACCACTGATCGAAGTGATTTTATCAGTGTATCCGTAAAGCGAACCGTTGTTAGAGCCAACACGATCAAGAAAGCTGATTGAACCCTTTACGGCCGCTGGGGGAACGTTGAGATGTCCCATGTAACCGCTCTTCATCGCCATGATGAGCCAACCGGTGACCGAGGTATCACTTTCCTGAGTCGATCGAGCGCTGTATCGCCATCCTCCATCAGATGGACTTTGAGCGTAATAGGTGAAATTCAACGCCTGTTGTGCGGGTACCATCAGCGCCGGGTCCTCGGTCATCGCATAGGCTTCGCAAAGCAAAATGGTCACTAGGCCATGCGAGTAAAGCGTTCCGCCGGGTTCCGTGAAATCCAGCATCTGCATGCCACCAAAGTTCTTCGACTTGCCATTTTGGGCCAAAAACAAAAGCCCACGGCGAACGGTTTCCTTGTATTCGCCAGCCATGTGCGTTTGACCGGCGCCAAGAAATGGCAACAGCGCTAACGCGGTTGCCGCATTGAAGCATTTCGCGTGTTGGGGATCACCAGGATCATTGCAGGCTCCCCGACAAACCAGGGTATGCTGGAACGTCCAACCACCGTTGGGCATTTGATGCAGAGCGATCCATTTAAGAGCCTTGTTGACCGCTGACTCGCTACTTTCGCTGCCGCCGTATTCGCGAAGCAACTTCTTTTTCATATCGACGCTGCGACTATTGAACGATTGCGAAGTCATCGAGGCCAGCGACTGTAACGCTGCACCGGAGGGTGCCATTTCGGCAGCGAAGTCCGATACATCGACCGGAACCATTGCTACTTCCATGGGGGCTGCCACTGCCATCGGTTCGATAGTTTCCATCGATTCAGGCATGTCGACCATCGGCTCGGTCATTTCTTCGCTCTCAGCGATTTCACCCGGGTCAACTTCCTCGATTGTGAACTCCTCAATTTCCGGCCCTTCTTCACCGCTGTTAGACGCCGAAAGTACGTTAACAATCTTGATCGGGTCCGCGATCGTCATCACACCCAAGACAACCAAAACAAGCATGTGAACCAACATGCTAATCAGCCAAGAGGGTACTGCTTGAAACAAAACAAACCGGCGCCGTTGGATGACTTCGGTAGCTTCATCCGATTCAATTTCGCCGAGTGAAATCGGAGCCGGGTCTGCCGTGTTGGGGACCATATTCAACCGAGCAAAGAAAAGGGACGAATGAGATGGGAGTTGGAAGCGAAGCTACCGCATCCTGCTGTATCAACGAATCGTATCACTAAGGGTACTCATTGTATGCTGCATTTTCTAGCGACTTTGCCGCTCTGTGGGCTCGGTCGCGAAACTCATTGCTTCTCGGAAACCTCTCGGTCGCCATATCGATTCTGTTGTGCGTTTCGAAGCATCGTCAGAAAATGCCGGACAGCAGGTTGGGCTCGCTCGATCAATTGAACACGCCGCGAACCATCGCTAGTGCCAACCCACCCCCCGGTTAACTCGAGCCGAAGCCGCGCCGTCGGTACTTTTACAGACTCATCCGTCCTTGGATCGGAGAACACAAGCGTCGCAAACTTAGCTTTGGGGGAGGCAAGTGATTCGAGCGACTCGGCAACTTCAGTTTCCCAAAGGTAGTGACGCTGTTCAAGCAGCGAGTGTCTCAAGTGCCCCAAGCCGGGGGTGCCCGTCAAATCAACTGGCTTTTTGTCGCCATCGGAGTCGAACTGGAGAGACACATAAGGAGCAAGTTGCATTGCAGTTACGGCATCATCACCCCAAAACTTCTTGGTCAATTCAATTTGGGTTCGACGAAAATAGATGCTTGCCCCCGCAGTCAAGATCGCCGCGAAAAAAATTGCGACGCCTATCCACATCATCCTTCGAGTAAACGGAATGACCGGGTGGTCGACCCAATCCTCGGGGCGTGGTGTCGGTGGCGAGACGTCTCCAGAGCCGAGCGAATTGCTTAAACTGTTTTCGGGCGAAGTCATCAATTCATTTACTCGTACAGTCGTTTGTTATGCTGGCGGTAGAGAAAATCATCCACGCCTTTTATCCACCGCAGTTTCGCCGATGGCTCAACCGACGGAAAGTCCGCGCCCTCTCACTTCAGCTACAATTGTGCAAACCACTGAAGATCAGAAAATTCATGTTTCTTTAGGTGATCGCAGCTATTCGATCGTCGTTTGTAGTAACAAATGGGCGGAAGTCGTTTCTCGGATTTTCGCAGCGCTGCCCGATTTGACCCATGCACTGGTGATCGGCGATGCGGCGATTACGGACTTGTGGTCCGCTCCCATCGTTGTCCAGCTCCGCCAGTCGATACGGTGCGATCTATTTGAAGTCGCGTCTGGGGAGTCGAGCAAGTCGATCGAATCCATTGGAGAGATATGGGAATGGATGCACGCGTGCGGTACGGACCGAAAAAGTGTCGTCATCGCGGTTGGCGGTGGAGTGATCGGCGACTTAGCCGGTTTTGCAGCTGCGTCGTACGCGCGGGGAATTCGTTTGGTGCAGCTTCCGACAACGCTTTTGGCCCAGGTGGACAGCAGCGTTGGGGGCAAAACGGGGATCAACCTCGCCAGTGGCAAGAACATGGTCGGTGCGTTCTGGCAACCGTCTTTGGTTGTGATCGATACCGAAACGCTTTCGACCTTGCCTCAGCGAACGTATGTGAGCGGGCTTGCCGAGGTCATTAAGTACGGAGTGATCGAAGACGAAGCGTTCTTCGTTTGGCTAGAAATGAACGCCGATTCCTTGGTCTCGCGTGATCCAGCCGCGGTCCGTTACTCGATCGCTAAATCTTGCAAGATCAAAGCGGAAGTCGTTGCGAATGACGAGCGGGAGACGTCGGGACGTCGAGCGATTTTGAACTACGGTCACACGTTCGCTCATGCGATCGAAGCGACAGCCGGTTATGGCGTTTTTCTACATGGTGAAGCGGTTTCGATTGGAATGCAAATGGCGGCTAGTTTGGGATGTGATCTAGGGCTGGTCGACCGAGCGTTCATTCAGCGCCAGCGTCGACTCATCGAACGATGTTCTTTGCCAGTGAGTTGGTCTGGCGCCGATCCGGTGTCGATGATCGCAGCGATGCGAACCGACAAAAAGGTAGCACACGCGTCGTTGCGGTTCGTGCTGCCGGATAAGATTGGGCACGTCGAGCTGATCGCCTGCAATGATTCTGATGCCATTGCCAACGCGATCAAGAGCTGTACGTAGCGAGGTGCGTTAGTGCCGAGAGTACGGCTTGTGCTATTGCGATCTTTGTTCGGAAAGCCTACGACACCCGAAAAGGGTAGCGACTGCACCGTTTCCACCTGGTTTTGGGGTTAGTCGCAATTGGTTAGTTCGGGCTTCCGCCGGTTTTCACCGGCTTCATTAGAACCAAGAAAAGGATCACGAAAAATGGCATCACTCTCGTCAAAGTTCATGGCCGAATGCGTCGGCACTTTTTGGCTTGTTTTTGGGGGTTGCGGCAGTGCAGTGCTTGCTGCCCAATTCATTAGTCAGGTTGATTCAACGGCAGTCAATCTCGGTATCGGTTTCGTCGGTGTCTCGCTCGCGTTTGGGCTGACGGTGCTCACCATGGCGTATGCAATTGGGCATATTTCAGGTTGCCACTTGAACCCGGCGGTAAGCGTCGGACTGGCGGTCGCCGGACGATTAAAATCGTCCGAGCTGGTGCCCTACATTGCAGCTCAGATTATCGGTGCTGTCGCTGGCGCTGGCGTCTTGTATGCGATCGCGTCGGGCAAAGAGGGCTTCACGATTGACAACACTCAAGCGGGCGCTTTCGCGACCAACGGCTTCGCGGCGTTTTCGCCGGGCGGCTATTCGATGGTCGCTTGCTTAATCGCGGAAGTCGTCCTGACTGCTGTTTTTCTTATTATCATTTTAGGTGCGACGGACAAGCGAGCTCCCGCTGGCTTTGCACCGTTGCCCATTGGTTTGGGGCTGACGCTAATTCACTTGATCGGGATTCCCGTGACCAACCTGTCGGTCAATCCCGCCCGCAGTACCGGGCCGGCGCTCTTTGTCGGTGGAGCTCCATTGGGGCAATTGTGGATGTTTTGGGTGGCTCCGATCGTCGGTGCAGTGATCGGAGCTTACCTTTACAAAGCGATTGCGAACGAGCCGTCCGATACGGCTGCGGGAAATTAGTGGCCAGAAAATAGTAGTAGTTTCGAGGGCGGCATTGCCAGCCGCTGCGGTTTTGGTACGCTAACGCCCCCTCAGACGTCCTAGTAAGTGGAACTGATGCCCGATTCGTAGGCTTCCAGTCATCACGTTACAAAACGTTCTGTTTGTTAATTTCAAACCTCATTGACTGGCCTTCGTATCATGCGAAAGCCAGGGTCGTATCGACCCGAAAAAACACTGGAGTAGCTTTTAGGTGGGAACGAAGAAAACCGGTAAAGGTCGACGAAAAGTCGGACGTAAGAAGCGACGGATGCGAGCCAGGATTCGGCATCGAAAGAAATGATTGGCGTTCGCTCGGGTTCGGGAAATTTTTGTTTCCTTGAACCGTAGAGGAAAATTGCTCAGGTCCCTGGGTTGCGAGTTGCGGTCACTCGGCGAGGCCGAGTTTAGCGAGCCAGCGACGTGATTGATTCGGGCCTGCGATCGCCTCTTGACGCAATTCTTGTTTCAAATGCTCCATCTGTTCCTCTAGCTCGACGTTTCGGCGTTGGAGTTTTTGGTGCTCTCGCGAAAAGCTTGCCCTTTCGATCGATGTTGCAATTTCGATTTCTCGAAACTTTGCTTCCCATTCGATTTGCAGATCCTGAAGCCTTTGACGTTCCTCAACAACCAATTCGTCATTGTCCATTAATTGTGCAATCGCCGCAGCACCGAATGTTGTTCCTTCATCGCACTGAACCGGGCGTTGCTCCAGCAGGTTACGAAGTTCATCGAGCTCGGCTTCTTTCGCCTCGAGCGCTGTCTGAAGCATAGCAATGTTGCGACGGGCTTCGTCATCTTGGTGAGCAATCGGAGCTGAATAATCGGACTCAGCTTGGTCTTGCGCAAACATCATCTCTTTGCGTTTTTCCCAAGACATTGTGGGATCGCTATCGCTCGAATTGCTGATCGATCGTTTGACGGTCGATCTCGCCAAACTGGTCGCCAACTCCCTATTTTGCATCGTCAGCGATTCAATTTGTTCGCGAAGTGTCGTTACTTCGTGTTGTAAATGACGATTCGATTCAAGAAGTTCGCGATCGTAATTAGTATTGTGTTGTTCGGTCTCGAATTGACGAACTTCGAGTAGCTGCGAAAAGCTGGCTTCAAGCTGATTCGAGACGCTGACTGCCATCGCTTGAGCATGATCGGATACGATCGCGTTGTTTTGTAAAACGCCCTGAGCTAGGTCCGCCATCAGGGAGCTGATTTCTCCCAAACGGGTGTCGAGATTAATTGCTTCGCGTCGCTGGCGTCGAATCTCCCTCGCTGCCTCGCGACGACGCGCATAAAGGTCGGATTCTTTCTCAGCGAGTGCTTCCTCTCGTTCCAAGAGTGACAATGCGGTGTTGCTAAGGTCAAGCATGCTCATCGCGGATGTCGATGGCTGGCCGCTTTGAGCCCGCAAGTTGCCGCGGATGTTCGCATTGCCTGGGCCCGTTTGCACTGGGTGTCGATCATTCGCCTGCGACAACAAAGCTTCGCCAGGGCGCTGGCTCACTATGTTTGACGATTGGCGATTGACGTTACCACGACCCATGCTTAACAACCTGCCTTTTTACTGTTAAAACCGATACCTACGGCACAATCGACTGAGTTTAATTCTTTGACCGATTAACTTCCAAACGAATGAGCTATCGCGAATAGACCGGTACGTTGACTAACATGTAGGTCAAGATTCGGACAGTGTCAAAACTCGATGATCAATCGGAGTGCAAATAAGCAATGACTGCAAATCACGATGATGATCGGGACGGGAAAACCACCGAGCACGAGCCAACGTCAAAAAAAGTAACCACAGCGGCGAAGGCAAGGGCCGTTTCGAAACCGAAGCGTTCTTTTGAACAAGCGATTGCCGAAGTCGAAGAGATCGTTTCGAAATTAGAAGGTGGCCGGCTGGGGCTTTCGCAATCTCTGGACGAATACCAGCGCGGGGTCGGTACGCTGAAGGAATGCTACGAATTATTGGAAGTTGCCGAGCGGCGCGTCACATTGCTCTCCGGTTTTGACGCTGACGGCAATCCGGTCACCGAACCATTCGAAGAAGAGGCGATGACGATTCAGCAAAAGCAGGCGGCGCGATCAAGTCGGCGAAGTGCGCCCAAGTCGGCCGGTACCGGTTCCGGTTTTTCGCAAAGCAGCGATATTGACGACCGTGACTCGCAAGACGGACTTTTTTAAGCTTCATGTCGATAACGCTTCCCCAGACTATGGCTTTTGACGCCGCCCCGAATGCGATGGCAGACATCCTTCCGCGAATCGAAGCGGCACTCGTTGATGCGACTCGATGGGGTTGCGATTGTCCGGAGCGGCTTGGCGATGCGTTGCGGTACTCGCTGCTCGCGCCAGGGAAACGGCTTCGTCCTGCGATGGTTCTGATGGCATGCGAAGCCGTCGGAGGAAGTTTCGACCAAGCGATCAATGGAGCCATCGCGGTGGAGATGGTCCATGCATATTCACTGGTCCATGATGATTTACCCGCCATGGACGACGATGATTTGCGCCGAGGCCGTCCGACGACGCACATCAAGTTCGATGAAGCGACTGCGATTCTTGCCGGTGATGCGTTGTTGGCAACCGCTTTTGACCAATTGGCAAATACGAAACAACCGCCAGGCGTGATCGTCGAATGTCTTAAGACCCTTGCTCACGCGTCCGGGCCAGAGGCATTGGTTGGCGGTCAGTCCGAAGACTTGTTGGCCGAAAAGGGGGGAGCACAAACACGACACCGACTTGAGTCGATTCATCGCCGAAAAACAGGTGCCCTGTTCGATGCCTCTATCCGAATCGGAGGGCTGCTTGGCGGCGCATCACCGGATTCGTTGCAAGCGTTAGAAAAGTATTCGAAACCGCTAGGATTGGCGTTTCAGGTTGTCGATGACTGTTTAGATCACACTGCAACCGCCGAAAGGCTTGGAAAGCGAGTCGGAAAGGATCAAGCAAGAGGCAAACTGACGTATCCAGGCCTCTTAGGGCTCGATTCAGCGATTCATTTAGCCAACGAGCTGATTAGCGATTCTTTATTGGCAGTTGACGTTTTTGGAAACGCCGCCTGGCGGTTAAGATGGCTAGCGAAGTTTGTGCTAAGTCGAACGAAGTAACCGAGTTCGCCAGACAGAATGAGCAGCAAGAGACGCCCCGTGAGTTGATGTCGATGAAAATTGGTAAGCACCCACTACTGTCACGAATTGAATCAGCGGATGACCTTCGAGGTTTCACGCCGGACCAATTGGTGGAATGCGCCGCCGAAATTCGCGACGTGCTCTGTAATTTACTGGCGGCTCGTACTGCCCACTTTGCTAGTAATCTTGGCGTGGTCGAATTGTGCCTAGCGCTGCATTCGGAGTTTGACTTCAAAAAAGATCGGTTGATCTGGGACACCGGACATCAGATCTATCCGCATAAATTAGTGACTGGACGCTATAAAGCGTTTGATTCGATCCGCACCGAAGGTGGATTGATGGGTTATCCGAATCCGGCTGAAAGTGAATATGATCTATTCATGACCGGTCATGCGGGTTGCAGCGTCAGCACGGCAATGGGATTGGCAAGCGGTGATTCTTTGATGGGAGAAAGTTCCCGTCATAGCGTTGCTGTGATCGGCGACGGTGCATTCCCCAGCGGAATCGTATTCGAGGCGATGAATAACGCGGGTGCAGACGGAAACAAGCTGACGATCATCCTCAACGACAATAAGATGTCGATCTGCCCACGCGTCGGTTCGCTCGCGGCATACCTGGATCGTCTGAGAAGTAATCCTTACTACACCGGTTTAAAACAGGAAGTCGTCAAGGCGCTCGGTAAAGTGCCTATGTTCGGGGACCCTGCGGAGCGACTGCTTGCTCAAATGAAAGAAGCCGTCAAAGCAGGTTGCTTAGGTGGAATGCTTTTTGAAGAACTTGGTATTCGATATGTGGGTCCTATCGATGGACATGACATCGGAATGCTCCGCAAGTATCTACGAATGGTTCGAGATATGGATGGCCCTGTGCTGTTGCATGTCGTGACCGAGAAGGGGCATGGGTACAAGCCTGCGGAACAAAATCCGGTCTACTACCATACACCGCCAGCGTTCCAAGATCTCAATGGCAAGCCCATTGTCCAGCGAAGCGATGGGACGCCGCCCTACACCAATTATGTGCGAGATGCGATTGCCCTGGAGTTGGAAAAGGATGAGCACGTAACCGTCTTGACGGCCGCAATGTGCCAAGGAAACAAGTTAGAACCGATTCGTGAGAAGTTTCCAACGCAGTTTTTCGACGTGGGAATATGCGAGTCGCACGCCGTCGCGTTCGCGGCAGGTCAGTGCAAAGCCGGGCTGCGTCCAATCGTCGACATCTACAGCACGTTTTTGCAAAGAAGCTTCGACCAGATTTTCCAAGAAGTTTGCCTGCAAAAACTGCCGGTTACGTTCTTGATGGATCGAGCTGGACTTGCTGGTCCTGATGGACCAACGCATCACGGTGTTTTCGATATCGCCTACTTACGTTCGTTTCCCAACATGATCCTGGCAGCCCCGGGCCACGGTGCCGATGTTGCCCCAATGCTGCGCTTCGCACTTCAGCAAGATGTAGCTGTGGCGATTCGATATCCCAAGGCTTCTGTGTTAAGTTTGCCTCGAAAAACGACAGATATTCGCCTGGGTGAAAGTGAGTTGATTCGTGAAGGAACCGATGGCACAATCCTTGCCTATGGAGCGATTTTGGACGAAGCGTTGACGGCTGCCGAAATGCTTGAGGGCGAAATCAGTATTGCGGTCGTCAATGCAAGGTTTGCCAAGCCGATTGACCAGGCAATGGTTCAGCGTGCGTTCACCAGCGGTTCGTTCGTGATGACAATCGAAGAAGGAGCGGTGATCGGCGGATTCGGTTCAGCAGTTTTGGAGTCCGCATCTGACCAACGGCTAGACACCCGCAAACTTCGCCGGCTTGGAATTCCAGATCGGTTTATCGAACATGGCAATCGTGAGTCGCTTCTATCACAATGTGGTCTGGGGCCAAATGAAATCGTGAATGCCTGCCGTGAATCGATGAACGCCCAAACTGTTTCAATCTAATCTTATTGCAAAACGACCGATGACGTGAATCCAAATCCACACTCGCACGTCGCTTCCAATCACTCAACTTCGACCTCCGTCCCGTCGTGGATCATTGAGCAACGTCGCCCGCGAGTTGCAATTCTTGGAGCGCCGAATCGCCCGCGAGTTCTTAGCGCTCTGGAGCAACTTCGCCCTGCGATCAAGGTTCATGCAGACATCTTGATCGAGGATTTGGAGTTTGCCTACGACTTCACGAACTCAGATGCAGATCTCGTGATCGTTCTGGGTGGTGACGGTTCAATATTACAGTCGGCAAGGCAGTTGGCCGGTCTCCAGATTCCTGTGCTGGGCGTCAACTGCGGGACACTTGGATTTCTCGCCGCGCTTTCGCCGAATGATTTTATGGGAGTTTGGCCAGACGTCATTTGTGGTGGCTTTTCAATCGTGGATCATCTCATGTTGTCGGTCACGCATGTACGAGGCGGTAAAGAACTCGCTCAGCAACTGGCTCTCAACGAAGCTGCGATCCTGGGTGGGCCACCGTACCAGATTATGGAAATTGATCTGTACGCCGACCAGATGTTGGCAACGACGTATCGATGTGATGGGTTGATTGTAAGTACGCCAGTTGGTTCAACGGCATACAACCTTTCGGCCGGCGGTCCCATTGTCCGAAAACATCTTCGCGCGATAACCATTCAGCCGATCAGCCCGCATACGTTGACGTATCGACCACTCGTCGATTCCGCTGACACACATTTAGAAGTGGTTGTCGCGCGTCCGAATGAATCAACCAGCGTCGTTGTTGACGGGCGAGTTCTTGGCCAGATCATGCGCGGCGACCGAATCAGGATTCGCGCCGCTGACCACGCGTTTCGAATGTTGAATGTACCTGGACAGAACGAGTACCGTACGCTTCGCGACAAACTTGGTTGGGGCGGCAGCGTTTTACAATGAAGCCCGGTCAGTCCTTATCGCTTCTTCCGGTACTTATTCGGATTGTCTGCTTTGCCGGTGATCTCGTACAAAAAACGACTCGGTGTGGTCGGTCTTGGTTTGCCCCATTTCATTCGCGTCAGCGCCATCGAAAACGTCAACGACTGTTGCGCCCGAGTGATACCCACGTAGCAAAGTCTTCGTTCTTCAGCGATGTCTTTCTCCTCGCCGCTTTTGACGCTGCGACTATGGGGCAGCAGTCCATCTTCCATACCGACCAAGTAGACAATCGGAAATTCGAGTCCTTTCGCAGCATGCATAGTTAGCAACCAAACCGCATTTTTCGCGGCGGCTTTGTCTTTTTCGCTTCCCATCTCTTTGCCAGACAACGCGATTTCATCGAGAAATCCTGACAGCGACCCTTCGGGACTCTTATCTTGATAGGCAGCGATCGCGTTGGATACTTCGCTGATCGATGCCGTACGAGACTCGCGTTCCTCGGGTTGATCATAAAGCCTTGCGATTTCGTCGACGTAACGAGTTCTCGCGAGCAATTGCTGGACCGCATCGGCCATCGAACCGGATGTCATGGACGTTCGAATGTCGTTCGCGACCAACCGAAGTTCCTCAATACCACGCCTCGCCGGAGTCGATAGGTCCGTGATCGCGGAGGCATCATTCATGACTCTCCAAACGGGTTCGCCACGCTGAACCGCGCGCGAAACGAGCAGGCTCATCGTTTGAGTTCCCAAGCCGCGTGGCGGTGTATTTGCGATTCGAAGCAGTGAGATTTCATCGTCTGGTTGATCGATCCATTTCAAATACGCCAGCACGTCACGAATTTCGCGTCGATCAAAGAACGATTGGCTTCCAAGCAAAACGTATGGCACTTTCGCTTTGCGTAGTTCAACTTCAAACAATCGCGGCTGCTCATTGGTGCGAAACAGAATCGCGATGTCGCGCGGTTGACGATGGTCATGATCAATGTGCCTTGCGACTTCGGCGACAACCGTTTTGGCTTCTTCGATCTCGTTCTTGAATTGTAAAATCCGGGGGCGTGGTCCGTCAGGTAAATGGGGCTTAAGCGTTTTTCCATATCGATCTGTGTTGTACTCGATCAACTGGTTAGCCATTTTCAAGATCGCACCGGTGCTTCGATAATTAGCATCGAGTTGGACGACCTTGGCGTCCGGCCAATCTTGCTTGAAATTCAAGATGTGCGTGACATCCGCGCCGCGCCAGCCGTAGATCGATTGGTCGTCGTCGCCCACGACGCAAAGATTCCGATGGGGAATTGCAAGGTTACGAATGATTCGATACTGGCTTCCGTTTGTATCTTGATACTCATCTACCAAAACGTGATCGAATAGGTCCGATTCAAGCTTCAAAATCGCAGGATTGGTGGTGAGTAACGTTTCTGTATTGAGCAGTAGATCGTCGAAGTCCATCGCGCCGCGAATGAACAGGCCTTCTTGGTAACGACGATAAGCCGATGCGGCAAGATGTTCTTTGTCTGTTCGTGCAGCGCCAGATGCTTCATCCGGCTTGATCGACGCGTTCTTCCAGCCGCCAAGGATCGAAAGTAAGTCATTTGGGTTCAACGCCGTTCCGGGCAAACGCAAATCACGCAACACGGCCCGGGCAAGTGATTCCTGGTCGCCGCGATCATAGATCGTGAACTTTTGTGAGTAGCCAATAGCTCGAGCATGTCGCCGGAGGACACCGACGCAGTGCGCGTGAAACGTTCCGATCACCGGACGCGGAGGCGCATTCTTGTCGCGCGACGGATTCTTTGTCTTATAGCCAAGCAGATGCCCGATTCGCTCTCGCATTTCACCAGCCGCCTTGTTGGTGAACGTCACCGCCAGGATTCGCTGCGGTGAGGTGCCGTGGCGAATCAGGTTGGCAATACGAAACGTGACAACGCGAGTCTTGCCTGTGCCCGCACCCGCAAGCACCAACAAGGGGCCGCGAAGCGTCGCGACCGCATCTCGTTGTGCGGGATTCAGTCCGTCACCTGCATCCGTTTTCGTACTTGTCATGGAAGACTACAAAGATAAATCCGTTATCGCACTTCAACCACTCGCCCACCCGCTCGATCGATTCCTTGCGCGAGGGTATCGTCAATTTTTACGTTTGAAAGTTCGAGCAGACTCTGCCCTTCAGTCCTAACTTGTGACTCCCCGTTACTTGCGGCGCTCGAATTGATCACCAGAACCTGAGACGAACCGCCAACACTGATGCCGCTGCGCCCATTGTGCGTGACGACCAGGTTTTCGAACCGAACATTGTTGACCAAGTCGTGGCAATTGATTCCGTCCAAACGGTATCCCACAACGTTCAAGTTGCGAATGATCAGGTTGCCGACATCGTAAAGCGTCAGACCCGTTTGCTCGGCACTGACTCTCAATCCATACCCTTGAGGTGTTTCTCCCGGGCGACTCTTGAAGAATACCGAGCCGGTGTTGCGACCGTATTGAAACGGCTTTAATTGTGAAAGTTCGGAGACGTGTCCAAGATTTTCAGGCGTCGGTTGATCCGAAGCGGTAAGAAATTTTACGTATCCAGGTGAGCGAAAGTTAAGCTCAAACAAATCAGCGCCCATTGCCGACCAGTCCAGTACGCCGAGCGGTCTCGTGCCATCAAGCGTTACGCCGCTGCCCTCAATGATCAATGGAAAATAAGCGGTGCCCAACGCATTGTTCGTATTGATTGAAACACATTCTCGGTAGGGTTGGCCCGTTTCAACCAATCGGATACTGTCCCCCATGATTGCATTGTTGATTGCGCGTTGAAGGGTCTTGTAAGGCGACTGAGTGCGAATTCCATCGTTTTTCGCCTGCACGTCGCTGCCTCGCAGATTGTCGACGACCAGCTCAGCACCGTTGGCCTGGCCTGCCGGCGTTCTCAAGCAGCCTAGCGGTTCGTACGCTACCCCAAAGACGCAAATTAGCACGACAGAAAAATGAAACCTGCGAAACGAAGCGAGCATGGCAAAGGGGCGGTTTCGAGAGTTGGTCAATTGGTGGAAACTAAAGCGGTCGGCTGGAGAGTGTAACAGTTGTCCGCGTTCTCGGGACGGCTTGCATCATCGTCATTTTGGCGCTCAATCGATCCGAACCGTATTGCAGTCCAAGTCGTACAAGCCAACGATCAATCGTACCTTTGGGAAAGAATCCAAACATGTCGGAGTCGCGAAGCCGTTTGTGGCGACTTTGTCGCAAAGAGCTTCGTGAGACGTTGCGAGATCGTCGCACGATTCTGACGCTTGTCTTGATGCCAATATTGCTCTATCCCCTTCTTGGGATGACGCTTCAGCGATTTCTGCTCTCAGCCAACGTGAATGAGAATCCTGTCTTCTCTGTCGGTGTTGCGACAGAAAAGGAAGGCGCTTTACTGCGGTCGATGATCGAGGATCCTCGCAGTTTACCTCCCCGAGAGGTCCGTGAAGCGAGTGATTCGGAACTCGCGCAGTTCAACATTGTCGGGCATGAAACGCTGACTCCTGACGAAGTGTTGGAGCGAAATGAGATTGATCTTGTCGCACGGGTTCTGGACTTTGAAAACCCGTCCATCGAGTTGACGGCCTTCATTGGCGACCGTCGTGGGCTTGACGCACGTCGAATCTTGGTAGAGCGATTCCAATGGTTCAAAATGGCGATTGCAGAAGACCGAGTCGCAAAGCTGCAGTCGACGCCTTATGCGGCAACCGTTTCGGTTCGTATTCGTACCATTGGCATCGAAGATAAGGAATCGCTTCTTGCTACGGTAATTCCACTGGTCCTGATCTTGATGACCATCACGGGCGCTGTCTATCCAGCAATTGACTTGACGGCCGGTGAGCGTGAGCGGGGGACGATTGAAGCCTTGATTGCATCACCCGTTGCCAGAAGTCATGTGTTGTTCGCGAAGTATGTCGCGGTCGTAACCGTCGCACTATTAACCGCGATCGTGAACCTGACCGCAATGATGACAACGCTATGGGCCAGTGGCCTGTTGGCACGATTGACCAATGGGGCCGGTTTTCCCGCGATTGAGTTGCTTCAAATCTTCGGTCTCCTCATCTTGTTTAGCGGCTTTTTCTCGGCCGTATTGTTGTCGCTAACCAGTTTCGCGAAGTCCTTCAAAGAAGCACAGGCATACTTGATCCCATTGATGTTGGTCGCATTGACGCCAGGTATTTTTTCATTGATGCCAGGTGTCGAGCTAAAGGGAACACTCGCGATTGTACCCTTGGTTAACATCGTTCTTCTTGCGAGAGATTTATTGTCGGGCGGCGTCGAACCGGTACCGGCACTGGCTGCAATCTTTTCCACAATCGCCTACGCAATCGCAGCGCTCGCGATTGCAGCAAGGCTGTTTGGATCCGACGCGGTTCTTCGTGGATCCGAGTTGTCGATATCAACGCTCTTCGAACGTCCTGAAAAAACTCGCGCGGTTCCCACCGCAGATGCCGCTGCGTTGACGCTTGCCGTTTTGTTTCCTGTCTACTTTGTTGCGTCGAATGTCGTTGCAAGGTTAAGCCCTGAGGACATCCCCAGTCGTTTGTTGATCAATGCATTGACCCTTGCGTTGGTTTTCGGAGGTGTGCCCTTGTTAGCAGCATTGCTGGGTCGAGATCGTTTAGCAACGACGTTTCGCCTTTTTAATAGACAAAGCAACGGTGCATTTACGGCATCGATCGCGGGGGCCTTCATCATGGGCCTTGGCCTTTGGGCAATCGCGCACGAAGTGTTTGTGATCGCGGATTATGTTGGCATCGGCGGACTCGATCTGGAAAAGATGCGTGGCGCTCAAGCGACTTTGGACGCGTTGAAGCAAGCACCACCGATCTTGGTTCTGTTTGCCTTAGCACTCACACCAGCCGTGATCGAAGAGCTGTGTTTTCGTGGCTATTTGTTCTCATCGCTTAGTACCATTCTTTCTCCCTGGAGAGTGATCTTCCTCTCGGCGTTTCTATTTGGCTTGTTTCATGTCTTGACTGGAAGTGTTCTGCTTATCGAACGGTTTTTTCCAACGATGATGATGGGAGTCTTTCTCGGTTGGATCGCATGGCGTACAGGTTCGGTTTATCCCGGTATGGTCCTTCACTTTGTTCACAACGGATTCTTGAATCTCGTGGCGATCTATAAAGATCAGCTGGCGTTTCTGGGCATCGCTGAAGACACCTCTCACCTCCCTGCACTTTGGATCTTGGGAGCAACGATGATCGCATTGCTCGGCGGCGGGGCGATTTGGTGGGCATCTCGCCAGACGATCGAGTCGGTTGAGCCAGTGGAGTTGGTACGAATCTAAAGCTTGACTCTTAAAATCCGGTGATTGAAACTGTCAGCGATGTACAGCCAACCAGCGTGAACGCAGACGCCATGTGGTCGGCGAATTTCATACTTGCCCAAGTTGACCGTCGTTAGCTGTTTGGTCGTGGGGTCGTACTTGCGGATCGCATTGTTGTTGTCGTCAGCGATAAAGACCGTTCCATTTGTTCCAAAACAAAGATGTTTCGGTCCATTCAATTGCGATCGGGTTGCATCGCCATCGCGGTCTCCTGCTGTTCCATTTCCTACCAGCGTTGAGATCTTTCCTTCGACGTCGATCATGCGAAGCGAGTTTCCTCCTCGTTCGATAATGAACACTTCGCCAGCTTCGTTCTGAATCGCACCGCGCGGATCAACCAGCGGCGAATCGGTCGCAATCGAGCCGTTCGACGGTTTTCCTTTTTGCCCGTTTCCAGCGACCGTGGAAACGAGGCCTGTTCTTAAGTCGATGCGACGAACGCGATGATTGCCGATGTCGGCGACCAAAAGCGAGGTTTTGTCGGGCGTGAGTGCAACACAGATAGGGACATTGAAGGTTGCCGTTTGGATGTGAGCGCCTTCAACAACAGGTCCTGGCTTTCCCGTTCCCGTGTAGGTTGAAACGGTATTCATCTCCGGGTCATATCTGCGAATCGAGTGAGTTAAGTGATCCGAAAGCAGCATCGTTCCATCATCCAAGATGGATAGATTGTGTAGCCGGTCGAACAATGCCGTTTCCGCCGGACCGTCGCGATAGCCTACCCTCGAGCTTCCCGCTAGATGATTTAAGCCGTTGTCTTTGGTCCATGATAGGATTCGCCCTCCTTCATACTCGACGATGATCATCTCATTCGACGAATTGAATTCCACCGCAAATGGATTGTTGAGTTTGCCTGGGGAGGGATTCTTCACAACAGGTTCAGTGGCACCAATCAGAATCTCAATGAATGGTTCTTCGCAAAAAACGCATGAACTTGATGTAAAGAAGGGGCCAATGATCAACAACACGAAAGGAATCACGAAACGATAGGAGTCCATAAGCAGCATCTCTGATACAATGGGAGAGTGAACTGGTGTTGCGTGCCATTCAAAATATTGACGCACAGAAAAAAAATCGCGAGCAGGCGTTGCCGCGAAGGGCGTCTTTCATAAACATCATACACGCAAATCACTTTTGGAATTGAGACAAGACAATGTCACGTTGGACAGAACAGGGCGAGCAACTCGTCAATCAAGTTGCCAGCCGCTATGGCGTAAGCAATGACGCCGTTTCGATGATGCTGGATTCCGTCCTTCGAGGCAACGGAACGATGGCCCAGTTCAATATCAACGAGTTGGGTGGCGGTGGTCAGTGGATGCGCGGCGGAATGACGATGGTTGGCGATATGTTCAACTATTCGCTGAAGTCCAAAGTCGACGGAATTTGTGGTGACTTGTCATCTGCTATCGTAGACCAACGAATGCAAGTCGTTCCGCCCCCGCCACCCATTCCCGCCAATCAAGCGGGTGCCGGGCAATCTGGCGTAGTCCAATCACAGTACGGCTGGAACCAATGGTGGCCTGCTGAACTCGGCTCCCCAAGCACGAGTGGTGCTCAAAATCAGTACAAGTACGCTTACTTCCCAACCACGAGACGGTTGGCGTTATCGGATGGTTACAACGTAACGGTCTACGATACGCTGGACCACAACATCGGTGGTGTTTCCCAACAACAAGGGGGCGTGGCCGGCGTCAGCTTTAATAGTCAGTATGGGACCGTGGACCTACGAACATTGCCGTTGGTGAGTGGCCCTGCGTTGGGCGCATCGATTCCCACGCCAACGCCGGTCAATTCTCAGATGAACTTTCAACAAGCAAATGCGCCGGAGATTGTGCCGCCGATCGTACCTGCACCGATTCAATCGAAACCAAGCATCAGTACCACCAATGTCGCGATGCCAAGTTCAAGTGACGAGATTGTCTCATTGATTGAACGCCTTGCCAAGCTTCGTGAGGCCGGGGCGATCACCGACGAAGAATTCAACTCGAAGAAAATAGAGTTGCTCGGCAGGTTGTAGACGATTGTGCGGCGTGGATCATTTTCGTTCCGGTCTCAACCGATTGAGAACCTCAGTGATGACCTGTTTCGTCACTTCAGTGGTTTCCGTTCCGAAATCGTTGTGGCCGAAAGGCAATTCGACAATGTCGGTGACGCCAGCCAGTTTCGCGGACTTAACGGAAACGACGCCATCGCCGCGACCCCGAGTCCATTCATCAAGGCGGGCAAGTTGGGAAACGCGATTTAGAGAAGTTTTTGCATCAGGCTCTTCGCCGAAAATTAGCCTACCCAATACCAGTGACATTTCAATCAACTCGCCCGGGACGGGCCCGCCAGTGCCAGCGATGATCGAGTAGGAAATCTGCCCGGGAATCGGGTTGGAATTCAGCGCTGCCAAAACAGAGGACTCGGGCCGGAGTTCTTCCTTGATGCGTCCGACGAAACCACCGATTGCGTCGTCGATCGGTTTCAGGCTGGCCAGGGCAACCTCATTGGGCAATGAAAATTTCTTCGCGAGTTCGGCTGCCGATAAACCTGCGATCGCCGAGCCATGATTTGGCGGCGCGATCATGATCAAGCGAGAAATGTTGCCTGGGTTGAGGTTCTTGTCTTCAACACAAGCTCGTGCGACAAGTCCGCCCATCGAATGAGTTAGCAAGACAACGTTACGATTGGGCCATTGTGTGCCGACCCGACGCAACTCTTTCGACAACAAGTTTGCTCCAGAAACGATGCCCTCATGGCTTGAATATGTAAAAAAGGAAGTTCCAAACGATTCTGAACAGAGTGCATCACGAATTGAATTCATGGAGTTATCCGCCGCAAGAAGTCCTGGTACGAGCACGACTAAAGGTTTCCTTGGGTCGTGTTTATCCGGAAAATCACACAAGCTTCCCCGCCCCGACGGAATGATCTCGGCAAGCAAGGCGTCCGCGATGCTCGAGACAATCGGTGAGGTGGACTTCGGCTCCGTAGCGTTGGCGTCGGCCGTCGCAAGTTCGACGACGGCAAAAACCAGAACCACACCGAATAGGTTTGGTAACTTGCCGTGTTTTGGTTCTCTCATTTCTCAACTACTCCATACAAATACTAAAAAGTTACGACCCAGTATGGATCAGAATCACGCGGAACTGTGCGTTAATGAGACTTTGCGGGCGTTCGCTGTGCTCGTTCGCACTATTTTTGCTTTCCGAAGGTGCAACAATAGGACTCTGTTCAGGCAGTTGAAGTCAATCGCGAATTTTTTGTTTACGTTTTGTTTTAACATTACGTGCCGCCGGATGTTCACGTGCGACTGATGACGCGTTAACGGAACGAAGATTGCATCTTGCGATCTGTCCGAAAGCAGGGAGGTCTGTCGTCAGTTTAACTATTCAAAGATTC
>Ga0105046_10005566_pt1 | contig 19945 bp, 12 predicted proteins | sample MAT03_FD_78385 | JGI IMG/M metagenome (GOLD analysis project Ga0105046, IMG submission 78385) | Freshwater microbial communities from Lake Fryxell liftoff mats and glacier meltwater in Antarctica - MAT-03 (megahit assembly) | ecosystem: Environmental > Aquatic > Freshwater > Ice > Liftoff... | reverse complement strand
TATTTGGCAGTGCGTTTGCTGCGGCAACTGAATCGTGCAGCTGCGTGCGCCGTCCAGCGTTGCGATCTGAATTTGCCCCTGCGGCTGCGGTACGGCGGCCGGGTGAAAATAGTCCAGCTTGGCGAAAATAATTGCGGATCGCCCGGCTTGCACCGTTTCTGGCTGAAACTTTACGATGCGCAAGCCGCCGGAAATTGCTTGGTGCGCGCTAGACGTCAGCGCGCCGACGCTATTCAGATAGCGCAACTCGTAATTGAAGCGCCCGCCGTGCGGCACGTTAAACGCGCAGGTGAAATAGCCATGTGCGGCAATCGCTTGGCATTGCTGGACGCCATCGACCCAAACGCCTGCTTGCCCATCAGGCGGCGTGGTGCCATCCAGCTGAAAAAATGCCGTCACTAAATCCCCCGGCAGTGGGTTATTCGGTGCGATGCCAAAACTTTGTATTGTGGCGGCGTATAAGGTGCTGGTTAGCATGCAGCAGGCAATCACGGGCATTGAGGCTAAGGAGATTCGCATGGTGGCCAAATTTGTGTGCTTGATTGCACACTGTACCTGGATATTGCCTGTCAAGCAAGCTTCGTCGAGAAGAGCGACTTCGCTACTGCGATTGCGCTAAGAATAATTTTCACCGCACATTTTCGCTAAACTAAGCCACCAAACCCAATTTGACTGCAGCCGATGAAGCACGCGTTTTCTATCTTCCTATTTTCCCTAACGCTTGGTGCGTGCAGCTTCTTTGCGGAAACACCCGCGCCTGAGGCTGCGGCCGTCGCCGTTGTTCCCAAGCGTGACCTAGTTGCAGAAATACGCAACGAAGCGGCAAAAGCCGGGGATGTGTTGGTGATTGAGCCGGTGCAAAACCCAGCAGTTACAATCTTATTGCAAAGAATCCAAGACGCTGACGCAGTAGGTGCGCACGTGCAGGCGCATGCTTTGACCTTAGAAGCGGAACAAATTGAGCCGAGCAATCCGGTCGTTATTCAGTTCAAAGCTGAGTCGCAATTGCACACCAACGGTTTTGCTATGGCGGAAGTTTTAGCGCAAAAATCTTTTGATGCTAGTGCGCAAACCGGGCCTTTGTGTGTGCGAAATTGGCTAACGATCGCTGAAGCACGTCAGGCGCGATTGAACGCCGAGGGTGCGGCTTTGGCGCGGGCGCGCGCGAAGGAATGTCCATTTAAGGCGGTAGAGCGACTATGAAAGCTGGCTTACGACTCGTGGGTTCGGGATTGGTAGGTCTAGGGGTTGCGGTGCTGCTTTCAGGGTGTCCGAAATTTAGCGATAGCGTGGAATTACGGGGCCAACGATTCGGCGTTGAACTTGCAACCGACGATGCCACACGTGCGCGCGGGCTGATGTTTCGTGAAAAACTGGGGCCAGATGCGGGCATGTTATTTATTTTTGATGATGAGCAACCGCGTGCTTTTTGGATGCATAACTGCAAAATTTCGCTGGACATCTTGTATTTTGATCGCGACTTGAAGTTAGTCAGCAGTGCGCTTTCGGTGCCGCCGTGCTCGCTTGACCCTTCGCAATGCCCAAGTTATGCGAGTGAAAAACCTGCGAAGTACGTGCTTGAGCTAGCCGCAGGGCGCGCGACCGAGATTGGTGCGGTGGTGGGTGATAAGTTAAGTGTCGAACTCCGTTAATCCACAAACGCAAATGCCGCAAACACACATGAAGCCGGCGCAAATTTTTGTACAGCCCGACCCGTGGCGCTGGCTGTGCGAGGCAAAAGACGATCAGATATCGCTTTTGGATGCGTCTTTATTGATTGCCATGGACGAATATCCAACGCTTGATGTCGCCGCTATTCGAAGCCAATTCGCCGAGCTTGCACAAGCGGCGGACATGGCCGCGGATGGGCAAAGCGGGCCGCTGGCACGGCTTAAATCGCTGAATCACTTTTTATTTGAAACGCAGGGATTTACCGGCAATTTTTTAGACTATTACAACCCGCGCAATAGCTATTTGAACGATGTGCTCGAGCGCAAGCTCGGCATTCCGATTAGTTTGGCGGTGATCTATATTGAACTTGGCCGTAGTTTAGGCGTGGATTTATCTGGGGTCAGTTTTCCTGGGCATTTTTTAGTGCGCGTGCCGGTTGAAGGCGGTTTGATCATTATCGATCCGTTTAATCGCGGCAAAAGCATTGGTGCAGACGAACTCAAATTTCGTGCGAGCGGCTCGGGTGAAATAGACGCGCCGAGTGAAGATGAGCTATTTCGCATGTTGACGCCTTGCGACAATAAAACCGTGCTGATTCGCATGTTGAACAACTTAAAATCCCTGTATCGCAGTGAAAAGGACAATGTCCGCGCCCTGCGCGTGGTGCACCGCTTGGTGCAAATGACCGGCTCGGTCTACGAGCGACGTGATCGTGGTTTGCTCTATATTGAACTTGGCGCGCACTATGCCGCGCGCGCGGACTTATCGGCTTATCTGGTGGCACACCCGAATGCGGGCGATGCGGCGGAGGTTAGAATTGCGTTGGTGGCCGCGCAAAGTGGGCCCAGAGTCAATTGAGCGCCTTTAAACGCGCACCGGACTTGCAGCCAAAACATCCTTGGCTGCCGAATTTTTTGACGCCTGGCGCGCTGCTGATGTTAATGGCGTCGGCGGAGTTGATTGTCGTGATTGCGCTTTTGGCGGCTAACTTCAGCGCCGCTGGTTTCTGGCAACGCTTCGCACCGGCGAGCTTATTGGCGCAGTGGATTGCAATTTGCGTCGCGTTTGGTCTGAGCCTGTTGGCACCTAGACTGGCGATTTTAAGCCACGCCATCAGTGCGCTGGCGGCGCTGGCATTAGTTGGCATCATTACTTTTTTGTGCGTGCTGCTTGCTGCCAGCGCGCAGTCCATTATTTCACCCGCAGACGCGCAAACGCTGACGCCCGCATTTGCCATGCGCATCGCCTTCATCGCTGTTTTAGTCAGCGCCGCTGCATTGCGATATGCCTATGTGCAGCGCCAGTGGGCATTAGAAGTGCAGGCGAATGCGCGCGTTAAAGTTGAAGCGCTAACCGCGCGCATTCGGCCGCATTTTTTGTTCAATAGCATGAATACTTTGGCCGCTTTGATCGCCATTGATGCGGTACGCGCCGAGCAAGTGGTGGAAGATTTATCCGAGCTATTTCGCGCCGCACTGAAAGCCGGTGAAGTCGATATTTCATTGGCGGAGGAGATCGCGCTTGCCCAGCATTATTTGCGGATCGAGCAGCTGCGTTTAGGGGAAAGGCTGCACGTTGAATATGATTTGGTGGATTTGCCATCGCAACTGAAAGTGCCTTCCTTGCTGCTGCAACCGCTGGTCGAAAATGCGGTGTATCACGGAATTCAGCCGCTGGCGGCCGGTGGCACGGTACGTTTGAGCGTGAAAGTTTCGGCCGGCATAGTCAAAATTACGGTTGAAAACCCGTTTGATGCGCGTTTAGACCAAGGGCTGAGCACTGCGGGGAACGGCATGGCGTTGGCGAATATTTCCGCGCGTTTGCGGCTTGCTTTTGGCGAGCGAGCAAATTTGCAAACGCGCGCGTTTGAGGGCCGCTATGTGGCAATCTTGACGCTACCGTTGGATGCCTAAGGCTTAAACCCTATGAAAGCCCTGATCGTAGACGATGAACCGCTTGCCCGCGCCCGCTTGCGCGAGCTTTTGAAAGCACATGACGACATTACGGAAGTTTTTGAAGCCGAACATGGCGCGCGCGCGCTTGAGATCGCGGTGGCGACCGCAATTGATTTGGTGCTGCTTGATATTCGCATGCCGGTCATGGATGGTTTAGAAGCGGCACTGCACTTTGCCCGCTTCGATCCAGCACCTGCGGTGGTTTTTTGTACCGCCTATGAAGAACACGCGCTTGCCGCGTTTGAAGCGCATGCGGTCGATTATTTACTCAAGCCCGTTAAACGCGAGCGATTAAGCGCAGCCCTTGAGCGCGCCCGAAAGTTTATCGGCACGCCCGCGGAGCCCGCTCAGATTGCCGCTGCGGTGGCGTCATTAAAAACCAAGCGCACCCAGCTTGCCGCGCGGGTACGCGGTGAATTGCGCTTGATTCCGATTGCGGATGTGCTGTATCTGCAGGCGGACACCAAATATGTCGAAGTGCATTCGGCCAAGGAAATGCTGCTGATTGAGGATTCCTTGGTGCAGTTGGAAGAAGAATTCAGCGATATTTTTGTGCGCATCCACCGAAACTGCTTGGTCGCAAAATCCGCAATTTCCGGCCTGGCAAAATCAGCCCAGGGTGAAGTGGCCATTACCTTAAAACACCGCCCAGACAAGCTCGAAGTCAGTCGGCGCAACGTGGCGCAGGTGCGCAAGCTAATTAAAGGGCTGTAGCTGAAACTATTTAAGCTGATTAAGTCTAATGCCACATAAACTGCGCTGCATATACTTGGCATTACATGGAATCGACATTACATGCATTCGACATTACATGGCGATTGGACAAACCTTACCTCGTCATTGCGAGCGAAGCGAAGCAATCCATCTTGCTTTTTCAGGCGTCGAAAATGGATTGCCACGTCGCTTTGCTCCTCGCAATGACGGGGCAGACTGATTATCTTGGCAATAAGATTGCAGCTACCTAAAGGAAGTTGATTCAATGGATAAAATCGAACGCGTAACCCAGCTGCACCGTGTCCTAAAAGCCGCGCGCATGGGGCGCACAATTGACGAGCTGGAAGCAGAAATGGGCGTGTCGCGCGCCACGGTCTATCGCGATCTAGACTTTTTGCGTGACGTGCTGGGCGCACCGTTAAATGTTGATGATCAGCGTCGCTGGCGTTACGCGCGCGACGAACATGCACCGTTCGAATTGCCAGGGCTTTGGCTAAATGCTGAAGAGCTTTATGCCCTGGTTTTGACGCGGCAAATTGTTGAAGGCAATCAAAAAACGGCGGACGCCCAGGACGCAGTGAATGGTGACGAAGGCCCAGATGAGTCCTTGTTAGGCGCAAGTTTGGCGGCGGCGCAAAACCGAATTGAAAAATTGCTGGGTGAAAAAGCCGTCAACCTAAAACGTTTGCGGGTGTTGCGACATAATCACCGGCGCGTCGACGAGCGCGTCTTTCGCTCGATTGCCGCCGCCACATTAGAGCGGCGAACGCTGCGCTTTGGCTACCGCGCGCGCTCAACCGATGAACCCACGACGCGCACCGTGCACCCGCAGCGGCTGGTGCACTATCGGGATAATTGGTATTTGGACGCTTTTGATGAAACGCGCGAGGCACTGCGCAGTTTCGCGCTGGATCGCATCAGCAACGTCAAACTATTGGAAGGTGCGGCAAAAGAAATTGCTGAAACTGATCTGGACGCTGCATTGACGAACGGCTACGGTATTTTTTCCGGTGCCGCACGCAATAACGCCACCATTGTTTTCAGCCCACACGCCGCGCGTTGGGCCGCAGAAGAACGCTGGCACGCTTCGCAAACCGGTAAATTTTTACCGGACGGCCGATTTGAGCTGAAAGTGCCGTATTCCAACGGCCGCGAGTTGCTTATGGACGTGCTGCGCTACGGCCCCGATGCGGAAATTACCGCGCCGGTTGCTTTACGTGAGCAAATGCGATCCTTGCTGACTTTGACCAGCGAAAGCTATGGTTTACCGGGTTAAACGCAACTAAAGCGTATTAAGCACAATCATAATATCCTTGACCAAAGGTGCTATTTGTGAATTGTTTGCTTGAGTATCCTGCTCATAAATTCGATATTTTTTCTGCTGCAATGTTGTTAATGGTTGGCCCACATGATTAATAATTGTTGCCAAGGTGTTGCCGTCCTTCACATTCAAAACCTCTCCACCATTTCCTTGTGTAAATAAGTCTTGTGTAAATAAGTCTTGGGTAAACAAATGAGGGTGTTGTGTTTTCATATGCCGAGCAAGTTCTTCGATCTCTTGAACGTGCGATTTGAATGCTTGCGCTGCGTCAGCTAAATTAGAGCGAGATTTATTTTGCACGAATCGGTGAACCAATGGTAGCGATAGGCCCGCGTCACGGGCATTGGTGCTACTCGCAGTTGAACGATGTGTTTGCGCGGATTCGCAGCCATGCCATCAATTAACTTAGGGGGCAATGGATTCGCGCCATTCGCCGCCTTTCGCCGCCTTCATGCCATTTATCCGGCGCGCTTTCGCGTAACGGACGCCGGTAATTCAATTAAGCGCCTCGCTTCCGGTGTTTTCAGCAAATTCGGATCGCGCAAGTAGGCGATTGCATAGTCGGTGGCATCAAAACCCCAAAATAGCTCGCCGTCAACATTGAGCGTTGGAACCCCAAACGCTCCGGCGGCAATGGCGGCGTCAGTATTGTTTTTGAGCGCTAACTTGACCGCATCATCGCTGATCGTGCTGGCAACATCGGTGATTCCAAAGCTTTGCGCCAAAGTGCCAAGCGCGTCGGCAGAATCGCCAGCTAAGCCATCGCGCCATATGTGATTAAACACCGCCTGTGTAGCTTGCCAGCGGTGTTCGGGTTGGACGGCGCATAGCAAACGCAATGCCGGTAGCGGGTTGAACGGATGCGTGGGCGGAAAACAAATCGGAAAACCCAAGCTGCGCGCGTGGAAATCAATAAAGCGATAGGCGAAATCGCGCTTTTTCGGAATCTCAGCCGGGCCTAATTGACCGCAGTGCGCCAAAACGGCGCCGAGTGCGATAGGAACTGGCCTTACCTCGACTAGCGCTTCAATTTCATGCATGCGCTGCAATTGCAGATAGGCGAATGGGGAGATAATGTCGAAATACCAGAGAGTTGCCATCGTTGATTTGCCTTTAGTGTTGGCGTGCGAAACCTGCTCACGTTGCCCGGTGCAACTTTAGACGCATCGGCGCTTCATCCCGAATGTTTTTGTCGGGGATCCAGCTTCGAGTCTTATAAAACCTGGATTCCCGCCAAAATGCGTGCGGGAATAACGATTTCAGCGCGCATCCCCAAACACAGTTGGTCACCAACGCGCTATCCGGGCTTCTACCTATTTGCATAGCCAATTATGCGCTGTTTAGTGCTATTTGGCCTAGTTATTATAATTAATGACTACAATAATAAAATAACAGACGTAACTTTGTTAAAAATGCGCACGAACTGGACAACAAAATTGAATTTTGACGCAAACGTCTTCTGTCGGAAAAACGTATCACGTACATTCCACGAATCGCTGTTTTCGTGACTTGTGCCTCAAATAATGAAGGTGCTGCCTACCTTAAAGTGGGCACCTTTTTATCAAACTTGAGCCGCACTTGACCGAAAACAGCCAGATCGCAATTTTGTCTCGGGGTGAGTGTATGAAACGTTTAACTTTCTTGTTGTTGGCCGGAATAACGGCGTTTGATTTACATGCGGCCACGATCCGCGGTTGGGTTTTTCGCGATGCCAATGCGAACGGTCTGCGCGATGCCACGCTGCTTGACACGACGCAAGATACCTATGAGCGTGGTTTGAGCGGGTTAGCCATTGCGGCAATCAACGCGGCAGGAACCTCCGTGGCCGGCAGCTATACCGCATGCACGGGGCGTGATGCGCCGTTGGCGGGTTGCGTGAACAGTCTTGAATCATTTTACACGATCACTGTGCCGGACAATGCCAGTTACCGCGTTGAAATTAGCGGCCTTTCCACGGTCGCAAACGGCACTTTGCACTCTGGCGTGCAATACGTTGGGTCGGTTCCCGCCGGGCAAATGGGTTCTGGAACCAACGTTCAGTTTGTCAACGTCACCACCGGTAATTTCGACAACGTCAATTTTTCGGTGCAAAACGCAAGCCAGTATTGCCAAGCTAGTCCGAACCTAGTGACGACGAAATTTGTCTTTCGTGATACGAGTGGTGCATCTGCCGGTAGCGCTGGCATTGCCGCAATCGTCGGCTTTGGTTACCAGTCCGGCACCGTTTCACAAACGGTTAATACCAATCAGGCAAACAACTCTTGGGCGACGCCGATTACGGTGCGCGCCGATGCCATTGGCTCTACCTGGGGCTTGGCGGTTGATAACACGAATAACACCATTTTCGCCTCAGCATTTACCCGCCGACACGTGCCGTTCTTTAGCAATGGGGTCGGCATCGGACGTATCTATCGAATGGCGGCCACCGGCGGGGCGACTACAGCCTCTGTCTATGTTGATTTTGAAACTGCCGCGTTTCAAACAGCCTTTCCGGATGCCGTGACCATCAATTTTGGCGGGGGTGATCGCGACCCACACGACAACTCACCCAATTACGAGACCGATCTGCAAGCATGGGATCAGGTCGGCAAAACCGGCTTCGGTGACATTGACGTTTCGCCCGATGGTCAAACGCTCTATGCGGTCGCACTGCAAGATCGCAGGCTGTATCGAATTCCGGTGTTGGCAAGCGGATCGCCGCTTGCCGCGTCCGTGTCGGCGCTGACGATTCCTGCGCCTTCACCGGCGTGTACAAATGGTGTGGCGCGGCCCATGGCAATTGGCTTCAATGATGGACGAGGTTATGTCGGTGTTACCTGCACCGCAGAAAGTGCGAGTGGGGTGGCAGCCAATTTGCGAGCGGTGGTATTCGAGTTTGATCCAGCTCAGACCACACCAACTTTCACGCAAGTTTTTGATCTGCCGCTGAGCTATGGCCGCGGCTGCACTTCAGGTTCCGGTCAACAAACCTGCACCACGGCACCTGCCGAGTGGCGCCCTTGGACGTCTAACGAAGCTGACGGTAAGAATACCCCGCCATACGACCAGCAGATTTTCCCACAGCCGCTGTTGGCGGATATCAATTTCGATGAATACGGCTATGTCACTTTGGGAATCGGCGACCGCTTAGGCTGGCAAACCGGTAATGAGGTTTCTGCGAATGCGCCAACGCCAGGTACGACGGAGGGCACTGCCGCCGGTGACATCGTGCGCGTCGCCCGTAACGCCTCAGGCGTTTGGACGGTGGAATCGCAGGGTGCAGTGCCAGGAATGACGAAGGATCCGGGCAGTACGATTACGACACAGCTCAATCCAGCAGGCACCGGTGCAGGTATTGCGCCAAATGGGGTAGAGTTTTACTGGCATGACGATTTCAACAGCGTAGGTGATGGCATCCACAGTGATGTCACGATTGGCGGTATGACCATTGTTCCCGGAACCGGGGAAGTGTTGTCCACCGCCTATGACCCTGTGCCCGGGGGTGGCCCGGTGCGTTCCGGTGGGGTGGCGTATTTCAGCAATTGGCGCGTCGACGGGTCCGGCTCGGGTACGACTTATAATTACGGGATGCGAACCCGCAGCTATTTGCAGTTTGATCTAGATGAATTAGGTACCTTTGGTAAGGCTGCAGGCTTGGGCGACTTGGAGGCGATTTGCAATGTAGCGCCGCTGCAAATTGGTAATCGTGTTTGGAATGACTTGAATCGTGATGGTGTGCAGGATGCGGGCGAGCCGGGGTTGGCCGGTGTGGTGTTGAATTTGGTCAATGCGGCCGGTACGACGATTGGCTCCACTACAACTGACGCCGACGGCGTCTGGTATTTCAATATTCAGCAGATTTATTCCGGTGTTGATGCCAACCTAACAGACAGTGAAGTGCGGCTGCTTGCGGCGAATTTATATGGTCAATCGGTTTCGATCATGGTTGCCAATACTGATGCGTCTGGTGTTGGTACGTCCGGATCAATTTTGCGCCTTGTGTCAACGATTGCAGGCACTAATAGCGGCGCAACGGGAGTTGGCACCGCTGAGCGCGATTCCAATGGCGTATTACTTGATCCTCCAGGTGGGATCACAACCAGTGTCGGCGTTTCGGTGAGTTTGCCGAGCGTGCTCGGTGCTGGCAATCACAGCATTGATTTCGGTTTTGTTGCTGCATACGACTTTGGCGACTTGCCTGATACGGCTGCAGGTTCTAGCACTACGGGCAATTACGAAACCCTGTTCGGCGGCGCTGGTACCGGCGCGTACAATTTGATCGTTCCAACGATACGTTTGGGCGCTACGATTGATGGCGAAGTCGATGGCATTTCCTCAGCGCTGGCAACCGGCGATAACGCCGCATTTGCCAACGATGAGGACGGTGTTACGCCGACCAATGCGATTCGTGATGGTGTCGGTAATGCGCCAACGCTGACTTTGAATGTGACGAATACTTCAGGCGCTAGCGTCAATTTGTGTGCGTATGCCGATTTAAATAATGACGGTACCTTCAGCGCTGCCGAAACGTTTACGTCCACCGTGGTTACGGGAACTGTGGCTGCCAATGTGGCGGCAACGTTTACTGGCACGATTACGGCAGGGCAGGCATTCGCGAATAACCGTTTGTATGTGCGTGCGCGGCTGCAAACTGGCGCGTGCAGTCCCACTGGTTTGGGTGGCAGTGGTGAGGTGGAAGACATTGCGATTCCAGTATCCAGCACCACCGCAGCGATCAGTGCGATTGGGCAGTTTTGCCCGGGGCAGTCGGTGACCTTTACGATCACTTACAGCAACACCGCAGGTTTTGAGACCGCAGCGGCGTTCCCAATTACCTCGGATTTGATCGGCAGTGATGAGCCAGCTTTGGCTGGTGCGCCGCAATTTGCCACGGCGAATTGGGCGGTAACGAGTGCTACCCCAGGCGCAAGTGCCGCGATCGCGACCGGAACCGGAGACATTAACACCACCGTGACGATCCCGGCGGCGGGTAGCGTGGTCATTACCGTGCAGGGCACGATTGCGAATGCGGTAAACACCGCGCGCAACGTCAGCGCCAATATCACCCCGGCAATCGCTGCCGTGGATAGCACTGCTTCAAATGACAGCAATGCGCAAAGCAGCGCGCTCAACCCAACCTGCACGGGCACGCCGAATGGCGCAGGCGCGCTTTGTCCGAATTTATCGGCAGCAGTGCCAAGCCCGACCAATGTCGGCCCACTCAATCCACAGCCGTTTGATTGCTCGGCCGCTACCGAGCGCGTGGTGAATACCTATTACCCGAGTGCTGCGCCAGCGGCCCAGGGCGCGGTGTGTATTCAAGTTGGCACGCCAGTAATCGGTAATGCCGGTTCGGCCATTGCACTGGGTGATGTGTTGCTGGTGGTGCAAATGCAGGGTGCGGCGATTTCGTCTGCAAATAGTAACTTGTACGGTGATGGCGTTGCCAATTCGCCAGGCGGGGCATCGGTGGCAGGAACTTCGGCGGGCACGTATGAATATGTAATAGCGCGTTCAGCGGTAGTCACAGATCCTACCTCTGGCCTATGTAACGGACTGATCGGCAATTTTGTTGAAATTACCGGTGCGCGCGCCACAGGGCCGAGTGTTAGTGGCTTAATTAACGCATACACCCATTCACCTGCTGCCGCGCAACGTCAAACTTTTCAGGTCGTACGCGTGCCAGTGAACACTACGATTGGTTTTAGTAATACGAGCTGCTCAATTGGTGCGCCAGTTTGGAACGGCAGCACCGGTGGCATTGTGGCGCTTGATGCAACGCAGACTATTAATTTGGGTGGTACTGCGGCGACGCGGATCAATGCGAGCGGCGGTGGTTTCCGTGGCGCGATCTGCGCTACCAATGGGACCGATGCTGGTGGCGAAATTTTTGCTGCGGCAGCTTCAGCTTCGGTATCCGGCAAGGGCGAAGGCTATGCGGGAACCCCTGTTGCGGTTCAAGCAGGAACCGGCGGCTATACCACTGGCGATTTCGGCACGGGCGCACCGGGTAATGCTGGCGGATCTGGGCAGCGCTGCGCAAACAATACACGGACGGGTGGCGGTGGCGGAGGCGGGCGCAGCATCGGTGGGGTCGGCGGTACCGATAGCGGTGGTGCTTGCTTTGTAGGATTTGCGGGCGGTGTATTGCCTGCAAGCAATGATGTTTCTCGACTTGTCGCGGGCGGTGGTGGCGGCGCGGGTTCTGCCAGTGCATGTAGCGGCGCACCGGGAAATGGGGGCGGCATTATTTTAATCCGAGCGCGCGAGCTAACGGGGACAGGCGCGATCACAGCAAATGGTACGGCCGCGACCGGTACCGCCGCGACCAGCGTTGCGCTTGGCGGTGGTGGTGGCGGCGGAACATTAGTGGTTTTAACCAGCATTGGCGGCACGAACAATTACACCAACGTAACGTTCACGGCGACCGGCGGACAAGGTGGAACTACTGGAGCTTCAGCAGCCAACGGCGCTGGCGGCGGCGGTGGCGGCGGCAACTTATACCGCTCACCGCTGGCTTTAGGTGTAGGCGCGGGAACGGTGAATGTAGCGGGCGGTGCAGCTGGGTTTACTACTGCATCTGCAGGTGCAAGCTCAACCGCCGTAACGAATATTGACCCAGTGATTGCCAGCCCAGGCGTCAAACCGGCCTATATTTGCGCACAAAATCAAACCGTCCCAGTCACCCTATCCAACGTCGAAGTCAAAGAATCCGGCCCCGATTTAGTGGTGAACTTCAATACCGCAACCGAAGCGGGCACGATTGGTTTCCGCGTCCTAGCCGATATCGGTAAAGGCGTTCAAGCGCGCGTGGAAATTGGTTCGGTGGCGTCCAAAACGATTGACAGCCTCAAAGAGCAAGCCTACTCAGTGCGCGCGCGCAATCCGGGTGCGGATCAGGTGTGGATTGAAGAAAGCTCAGTCGATGGCAAAACCGAACTGTATGGCCCGTATAAAGTTGGCAGCTCGGTCGGTGAAGTCGGTTTAGCACAGCCTTTGAACTGGGCTGCAGTTAACGCTGAGCAAACAAGCTTCCGCGCCGCACGTGAAACGCTGATGCGCGGGCTTAGCAGCAAGTCGGCGGAAATACGCGTCAGCAGTGATGGCTGGGTGCGCGTAACGCAGGCGCAATTAGTTGCCGCCGGTGTCGATTTCTCTGGTCAGCCGGTTGAGAACATTACGGTGCGTTTGGGTAGTGTCGCGGTGCCAGCACGGGTCAGTTTGGGTGCGAAGTCTTTTGGCGCAGGCAGCACGATCGAGTTCTTCGCAAAAGCGGTGAAAGGCAGCTTATACACGACGACGGCGGTGTATCGCATCGAAATCGGTCGCGCGTTGGCGCTGGCGGAAATTGACGCACGTACGACCGGTTTAAGCGCTGGCCCACAAGTGCAGGCGGCGGCGGATACGATGCTGTCGAATAGCAACACGACCTACAGCTTCAGCTCGCCCTTGGAAGACCCGTGGTTTAGCTTCCGCGCCTTGCGCAGTGGCGGTGCTACGGTCGGCGTTGGCAGTATGAACTTCACCTTGAAAGACCGCGTCGCACCACCTGTTGGGGATGGCGCAACCAAGCCAGGTGATCCGTCAGCGGTTGATGAAACGCTGGAAGTTAGCGTCTGGGGTGGTTTGGAATACGCTGGCGATACACCGGATCACTTAGCAGTGTTCAAACTCAACGGCACGGTATTAGGGCAGGTGGCTTTTGATGGCTTTACCGCGCAAACCCAGCGTTTCGTGCTGGCCCCGGGCACCTTGTTGAGCGGCACCAACACCTTCACGGTGGAATTGCCGAACAGCACCGGCTATGCCGCTGATATCGTCAACGTGGAATCAGTGTCGGTCGGCTATACGCGCAAACTGATTGCGCAGTCGGATCGTTTCAGTGTGGTATTGCCAGCAACGCCGCCAGTCGCATCACCTAAAGCCGCTGAAAACGAAGCCGATAAGGGCGGCGCTGAGCCAATCAACGCCAGTACGTTTGTCGTGACCGGCTTAAGCGGCGCGCCGGTTGTAGCGTTGCTGGAACGCGGCGGCGTGCAAAGCGTGCTCAAGACTGACGCGGTTACAGGCGGCAGTTTAAGGATCGAGCTCAATGCCCAAGCCGGGGATCGTTTAAGCGTGATGCCGATGGAAAGCAGCGTGCTGCCCACCGCAGCGATTGCGCTGGAAGACCCAATTGCGGGCGATCCAGGCCGCTATTTGATCATCAGCCACCCGAGCTTTATTGCGAACCTAAGCCCACTCGTTTTAGCGAAGCAGCAGCAAGGGTTCACCGTCAAAGTCGTCGATGTGGAAGCGATTTATCGCTACTACAGCGCCGGTGTGATTGACCCTGCCTCAATCCAATTAGCGATACGTCGTGCGCAGCAAAAGCTGGGCACCACGCACGTCTTGTTAGTCGGTGGCGACACCTATGACTATCAAAACGTGCTCGGCATCAACTCAGTCAGCTTCATCCCGACCAACTATCGCCGCACCGGCTCGATCATTGCGTTTGCACCGAGCGACGCGGTGTATGCCGATACCGACGGCAATGGCGTGGCGAATGTTGCGATTGGCCGCTGGCCGGTGCGCACCAATGCCGAGTTAAACGCGATTTTGGGCAAAACGTTGAGCTATCAAAACACGCACAAAGCGCTGTTTATTAGCGACCGCAGCTTAAATGGCGTCAGCTATGCAAACCAAGCGGCACCACTGGCGAACCTGTTGGGGCAAGACTGGAGCACAAGTCAGCTGAGCCTGGACAGCTATGCCAGCGGCCAAGCAGCCACCGCACGCGCCGACATCATTAGCAACTTGGAAGGCGGCACGAGCCTACTGAGCTACTACGGCCACAGCGCACCAGCCAGCTGGAGCCGTGAAGGCTTGATTACCGCCAGCCAAGTCAGCGGCGGTTTGTTCAACACGGTGAATCAACCGTTTGCAGCCGTGCAGTTAGGCTGCTGGGGCACGTACTTTGTCGAGCCGACCAGCACGACGGTGGCGCATCAAATGTTGTTGATGCCCAAAGGTGCTGCGGCGGTGCTGGGATCGACGAGCCTGACCGAATCCAACAGTGACATCGCCCTTGCAAATCACCTGCTGCCGCGTTTGAGCAGCACAAGTTTGGGCGATGCACTCGTCCAAGCCCAGCAAGCGGTGGCGAATGAGCTGCCGCAGGCGGCGGATGTGATCTTGGGCGCAACGTTGCTAGGGGATCCGGCTTTGAAATAGGATTGAAACGCAGCGATTAGAAATGTAAAAAGGCCCGCCAAGTTGTTTGGCGGGCCTTTTTATTTGTGGGCTTGTACAGACGCTCAGCCTGCAAACCTTTGCATGTCTATATTTAGCTTTAAGCTCCAGCAATAACCCCAGCCAATGCCGAAGCCGCTGCCGTCGCCGGGCTTGCTAGCACGGTGCGTGCGCCTTTGCCTTGGCGGCCTTCAAAGTTACGGTTGCTGGTTGATACCGCTAGCTCGCCCGGTGCAACCAGATCACCATTCATCGCAATACACATTGAACAGCCCGTTTCGCGCCATTCGGCGCCGGCATTGATGAAAATCTGATCCAGCCCTTCAGCCTGGGCGTCGCGTTTGATCTGCTCGGATCCGGGCACGACCAGCATGCGCACGTTCGCGGCAATTTTCTTGCCTGCCAACACTTGCGCTGCGGCGCGCAAATCGCTCAAGCGGGAATTGGTGCAGCTGCCGATAAACACGACATCGACCTTGGTTCCGGCAATCGGCGCATTTGCCGTCAAACCCATATACGCCAATGATTTTTCATTGTCGGGCCCGCCCGGAAGCGGTGCGTTCAAGGTGGTGACTTGGCCTGGGTTGGTGCCATAGGTCACCGTAGCTGCAATTTTGCTGGCATCAATATTGATCTCGCGATCAAAAACAGCACCGGGGTCGCTGACGAATTCGCGCCATTGACTAACGGCCGCCTCGAACGCAGCGCCCTTAGGCACTTTCGCGCGGCCGCGTAAATACTCGAACGTGACGGCATCGGGCGCGACTAAACCGGCGCGTGCACCGGCTTCAATGGACATATTGCACAGCGTCATACGCGCGTCCATATCCATCGCGCTGACCGTGCTGCCGCGATATTCCAGCACATAGCCGGTGCCGCCCGCCATGCCGATTTGGCCGATCACGTGCAGAATTACGTCTTTCGCGCTAACACCCGGCTTGAGTGCGCCGTCAATATTAATCGCCATGGTTTTGGCTTTGGTTTGCAGCAAGCATTGTGTGGCGAACACGTGCCCAACCTCGGTCGAACCGATGCCAAACGCCAACGCACCGAAAGCACCGTGCGTACTGGTGTGGCTATCGCCGCACACGATTACTTGACCCGGCTGGGTCGCACCGACCTCCGGCCCAATCACGTGCACGATACCGCGCCGCGCGTCGCCAAAGCCGTAAAGCTCGACGCCAAATTCGGCGCAATTTGCCACTAGCGTGTCAACTTGCGCTTTTGCTTGCGGCGTGAAGTAGCTTAATTCCCCGGCCGCGTTCGGCGGTAGGGTAGGGGTGGAGTGATCCAGTGTCGCCAGTATTCGATCCGGGGAGCGTAATTTCAAGCCGCGCTCGCGTAGTTCGGTGAACGCTTGTGGGCTGGTGACTTCGTGGATCAAATGTAAATCGACATAGATTACCGCCGGGGTGGACGTGGTTTGTGCCACGACTACATGGCTATCCCAGATTTTTTCATAGGCGGTGCGCGGAGCCTGATCTCGATGACTCATGCGGCCTCCGCTAATACTTTTTCGGCTGTTTCGTTTGCTGCAACCAGGGCGACTGCACGCTGCTTTTGTCGCTCAATGCGGTTGATCACCTCTAAAAATGCGCGCGCGCTGGCTTCAATAATGTCGGTCGAAATGGCGTGCCCGCGTAGGGTTTGCCCTTGATAGTGCGTCACGATAGTCGCTTGGCCCTGCGCGTCTTCACCACTGGTGAGTGCGCGAATTTGGTAGTCGACCAAAGTCACGTCAATGCCGGTGGCGCGCTCAATGGCGCGAAACACCGCGTGCACCGGCCCGTCACCAATCGCGGCTTCGGCGATGCTTTGTTGATCTGGCCCAATCAGCTGCACGCTAGCGGTGGGCAGCGCGGACTCGCCAACGGACGAGCTCAAATGCAGGCGCTGCAAAATCCACGGGCCTGGGCTGTGTGCATCTTCACCGGCAGCAATCGCTTCTAAATCGGCGTCGAACACTTCTTTCTTTTTGTCCGCTAAAGCTTTGAAGCGCGCGAATACCACATCCATCTCCGTTTCCGGTACGTGCAGGCCCAACACCACCAAACGATCGCGCAGCGCATGGCGGCCGCTGTGCTTGCCCAGCACCAGCGAGCTCACACTCACGCCGACATCTTCGGGCTTCATGATTTCGTAGGTTGCGCGGTTTTGCAGCATGCCGTGCTGATGAATTCCAGCCTCGTGTGCAAACGCGTTGTCGCCCACGATGGCCTTATTACGCGCGACTGCCATGCCGGTCAACGTCGAAAACAAGCGGCTGGTGGGCTGCAGGCGGCGCGTTTCAATATGGGTGGTGACGGGAAACAGGCTTGAACGCGTGCGGATCGCCATCACCAGCTCTTCCAAACTGGCATTTCCCGCACGTTCGCCGACGCCATTGATCGTGCATTCGACTTGGCGTGCACCGGCCTGCACCGCAGCTAAGGAATTTGCCACCGCAAGCCCCAAATCATCGTGGCAGTGCGTACTCAATATTGCGCGCTCAATGCCTTTCACACGTTCGCGCAAAAACCGAAACAGCGCGCCGTATTCTTCCGGCGTGGTGTAGCCCACGGTGTCAGGGATATTGAGCGTGGTAGCACCGGCTTCCAGCACCGCTGTAAATACTTCAACTAAAAATTCCGGCTCCGTCCGCGATGCATCTTCGGCGGAAAATTCCACGTCGCTGCACAGGCTGCGCGCCAGTTTGACCGCATTAACGGCATTGCTCAGCACTTGATCAGTGCTCATTTTCAGTTTGTGTTCGCGATGAATCGGGCTGGTCGCCAAAAACGTGTGAATGCGGGGCTTTTCGGCATGCTTTACCGCTTCCCAGCAGCGCGTGATATCGCCGGCTTGAGCGCGTGCAAGGCCAGCAATAATCGGCCCACGCACTTCAGCGGCAATCCGCGATACCGAATCAAAATCACCAATCGATGCCTGCGGAAAGCCCGCCTCAATCACGTCGACTTTAAGCTCGGCCAAAGCAAACGCGAACCGCAGCTTCTGCGCCTGTGTCATCGAACAGCCCGGGCTTTGCTCGCCATCACGCAAAGTGGTGTCAAAAATTCGTAAATGTTCGCTCATCAGAAATCCTTCAATTTGTTGATACTTTCAATTTTGGAAATAGCATTTTTAAAAGATAAAAAAACCCCGCAGCGGTCGCCCGGTGCGGGGTTGGGAAGTTCCAGGTTTGACTGACCTAGCGCTTACCGACCGCACCGGGCGGTCTAAGTAGCAGGCTAAGGCTGCGCGCAGCGGATGCGCTGCGAATTGAGGAATGGTTGGGCTTATTAGTCGACATGGGCTTAGCCTGCCGCAAAAAGGCTGGAGCGGTCAAGGGTTGCAGTTTGGAATTTCGATTTTCTGGGCAATTTCGTAAAAATTGAAAGGAATCGTGATGGCGACATGTCTCAAACTGCTGGTTTATCGCCACAGTTACCTTTATTCGGTGCCAAATCGAACTATGCGGTTTGAGCCATATCGCCAAAAATTAATCTATGAAAGGAGCGTGGTCGAACAGTGCATTGCACAAGCCGTCGATCAGCAACGGCAAAAGTTTGGTGCGCTCTACTAAACAATGCGGGCGCAAAAGCTTTTTCGAGCGCGTGGCCACGCGGCTAAATAGGGAAAACCGGAACGTCGCCAGCGATGAAGTGCGCAAGTGCAGGCGTTTCGTCCGATGAACTGGTCTGTACGAGCGCGATTTGCCCGGCGCATTTTTAAGGTCTGCGCCATTGCAAGCGCAAAATCTAGGTACGGGTTCTGGCGGGGCATTTATGTGTAACACCGCAAATTTTGCGCTAGCTTCACGTGCGCTTCGCCCGAAGCTCATGCACATGATTGTCGAGCGAAGAATTTAACGCCTCCAGCCAACTTGTGCTTCACAACTAGCACGCCACGATGCAGACACAGCGAAACTAATTCCGCTGCCCCTTTTTGCCATCGCTCTAGGAATATACAAATATGAAAAACGCCCTACTCATCACCAAGTCACTCGCCATCGCATGCGCACTATTCATCGCCCCACAGAGCTTTGCTGGTGGTAATTACGATAAAGCACCAACGGCGGATATCGTCGATACTGCAGTCGCTGCAGGCAGTTTCAAAACCTTAGCCGCCGCATTGACGGCAGCAGATCTAGTGACCACGTTGAAGGGCAAAGGCCCATTTACCGTATTTGCACCGACCGATGAAGCCTTTAGCAAGCTACCTGCTGGCACCGTGGAAACGCTGCTGAAGCCAGAAAATAAGGCCAAGTTAGCGGCGATTTTGACTTATCACGTGGTTGCAGGCTCAGTCATGGCAGCCGATGTGGTCAAGCTTAGCGAAGCAACCACGGTACAAGGCAGCAAAGTATCGATCATGCTGCACGGTGATAAAGTAATGGTCAATGACGCTAACGTGGTCAAAACCGACATTAAAACCAGCAACGGTGTGATCCACGTGATTGACACGGTTTTAATGCCTAAGTAGGGCCGCAACGATGGCGCGGTAAGGCGCTAAGCTGGCTGGTGCGTATATCTGCGCCACAAATGCTAGTAGCGACCAAAAAAGAGCGGTTGACCGCTCTTTTTTATGGCTAGCGCATAATCCTAAAAACTCAGGTGACCGCGCTCTGGCGCTCGGAAAGTTATGCTGAGTATGACTTTCTGGCCTTTTTCGAACCTCACCGAATGGGTGCGCGCGCTACGCACCCGATTGCACCTTTTTCGACTCGCCCTGCTTCGTTGTTTCCTCCTTGCAGAGAATGACTGTGCCGCGCCGTCACGCCCATATCTGACACTAGAGATCCCGACAAGCCGAAAAAAGCATACTCGGGCACGTCCAACTGAGTTTTACAGGATAATAAAATCACAAAAATCTACTCTGCGCCGTACCATCGCAAGTGAGGAGCCGATCGACGTTCGAGATTTGCCGAGTACGCTAGGACTCAAGCGCATAAATTGCGCAGACAACAGCCAAGTGCGCCCACTGTCCGTAGGCTTTGGCTGAAGGATGCAGGCCATCGTCGGCAAGCAATTCAGGGTCTTTGGCGCGGCTTAATTGCGTGACGTCAATAAAATTCGCACCAGCAGCAAGCGCTTGC
>Ga0105046_10005565_pt1 | contig 19948 bp, 15 predicted proteins | sample MAT03_FD_78385 | JGI IMG/M metagenome (GOLD analysis project Ga0105046, IMG submission 78385) | Freshwater microbial communities from Lake Fryxell liftoff mats and glacier meltwater in Antarctica - MAT-03 (megahit assembly) | ecosystem: Environmental > Aquatic > Freshwater > Ice > Liftoff... | reverse complement strand
CCGGCGACGAAGTGGTAGTAACTGCTTCCAAGCGGGCAGAAAAAATTACAAGGGCGCCTGCTTCCATCAGTGTCATAAGTGCAAAAGATTTTGCCCAGTCTTCATCTTTTAATATTGGAGAGCTGGCATCAAAAATCCAGGGTGTTGAATTTGTTCGTACAGGCGTTACCGGTGTTGGTTTTAATGCACGTGGTTTCAACAATGCTTTTAATGCAAAAATATTGTTGATGACAGATGGCCGTAACAGTATGATGGCAGGCAGCAGTGGATTGCCGGCTGGTATTATGAATACTGTTATTAAAGAAGATATCGAAAGGCTTGAAATTGTATTGGGCCCCAATTCTGCTTTATACGGTCCTAATGCGCATAATGGTATTGCCAATACTATTACAAAAGATCCACGCAAATGGCAGGGAACGGATATCGTAATTGGTGCAGGAAACCAGGATGTATTTAGTGGCCGTTTTCGCACTGCTACAAAGATCAATAACAAGTGGGCATATAAATTAACAGGCGAATATACTACAGGAAGAGATTTTGAATTTCATGATAGTATTTATGCCGGTGGTAGTGTGTATGGCCCTGCTGTAGCCATTCCGGAAAGAATCCCTTCTTACCAGTTCAAGCATGTGAAAGGAGAAGCTCATGCATATTACAGCATCAACTCTACTTCTGATTTAATTGTTTCTTACGGTGCAAGTGACAATGATTTTTTAAGTGTAAACAACACCGGACGTAATCAAATAAGGGGCTGGAAATTTTCTTACCTGCAATTGCGGTATGTAAGTCCCCGCTTTTTTGCGCAGGTGTATGAAACATGGACCAATGTAGGTAAATCCTATGGTATCCCCGGATACACCAGGGATTACTGGAACCGTACGCACAGTACTATAACAGCGGGCAATCCGTTGTATGGAGCTATTGGTCACCTTCCTCCCGATTCTGCAGAGGCTAATGCACTGCGTTTAGGAAATATGTTTAAAGAAGAATCCAAACGTTTTAATGGCGAAGCACAATACAATTATAATTTCAGCAAGATTGGATTAAATATGATTGTGGGTGGCACTTACCAAAAAGATGCCCCTAAAACATTTGGAACGGTGTTGATTGATAAAACAGAAAAAGTAGAAATTACACAATATGGCGGTGCAATACAATTAGAAAAAACATTGCCTGCCGATTTTAAAATAGTAGCAGCCGCAAGACTGGATCATCATAGTTTATTTGGAAGTTTGTTTTCTCCAAAAGTAGGGTTGGTTAAAGGAGTGCCGGGTGGTGCTGTTCGTTTAACTTATGGTAAAGCATTTGCTGCTCCCATCATCCTGTTTCAAAGAGCCAGTGTATTTGGTTTGGTTTTTGGAAACGGCAATGGCGTTACTTATATACCTAATGCTTCTAAGTTTAGTGATGCTTCTCAGCAAAAGACAACTACGGCGCTAAGTCCTGAAGAAATTGATACATGGGAATTAGGTTATAAAGGATCTTTAGGTAAAAAATTATATGTTGATATCAATGGTTATTATGGCAACAGCAAAAATTTCTTAAGCCCTGCATTAACGGTAGGTGGCAGAGCACTAAGTGTAGGTAATATTCCGATAGAAACTCCTTTGCTTATTCCTGGTGCAGTAACCAATGATACATTAAAATCTGCGGCGTTTAGTACTTACTTTAACTACGGCCAGGTAAAATCTTATGGAGTAGATCTGGGTATTAATTATTTCTTTACAGATAACATCAGTCTTGCTGTAAAGTATAGCTGGTTTGGTTCTGATATTACCAAAAACAATATTAAGAATGATGCCAACAAAGATGGTTATGTATCCCTGGAAGAGAGAAGCCTGAATGCAGCTACCAACAGGCTGGCATCTACCTTAAGTTTTCAAAACTTATGTAAAGGAAAGTTATATATCAATCTTTCTGCCCGGTGGGTAAAAGAATATGATCTGTATAGCGGCAACCAGATTTCTACTGCAGCAGGTGCCGGTAAAAGAGGTGTGGTGTATGGTGGTATTAATCCTATCAACAATCAGCCAAGAAATTATGTAAAGAATTTTAACTGGGGTGCATTGGGTGGATTCACTACTGTGGATATTAGTGCTGGTGTAAAATTGAATACAATGTTGAGTGTAGGTGCAGGGATTAGCAACCTGTTTGATGTAGAGCAAAAAGAATTTGTGGGATCTCCCTCAATAGGACGTTTGTTTTCTGTTGAATTGAAAGCACATATTCCAAATACAAATAAGTCTAAAAAATAATTTAGCCGGGAAGGCGGGAAGGCGTAGAAAGTTAAATCAAAACTTACCACCTTTTCGCCTTACCGGCTCAATAAAAAAAAGGTCTCAGCTTTTCATCCTACAGGGAAAATGCAAAGCTTAATGACTTCTCGTTTTACCGGTTAAATTTTATTCCTGCAATAACTTTTTAGTTATAATCATGTCGCTTCAATTACTTACCATACAAGGTTGGCTAAAAAAACATGCCACTTACCGGCCCAACCATCCTGCTGTTATTTTTGAAGAAAAGCGATTAACTTATAAAGAATTGTATGATGAGGTAAATCGTTTGTCGAATGCTTTTATTGCAGCCGGAATTGGCAAAGGAGATAAAGTGGCCACTTTGCTTTCTAATTCTTTAGAGTTGTGGGAAATATATTGGGCCTGTGCCAATATTGGTGCTGTTGCCGTTCCGCTCAGTCCTTTATTGAGGGCACAGGGGTTATTTAATTTGGTTGAAAACTCCGACAGCAGGCTCGTCATCACCAGTTATGATCTTACCAAACATCTTGATGCCATTAAAATTAATTTAAAGAAAATTCCTTCCAATAATTTTTGGGTGACCGATAACAATGAAGAAGGATATCAAAATTATCATGCTCTAAAACAACAGCAGTCAACTGATGCACCATCTGCTGATGAAGTATCAGGTACAGATCCTTATAATATTATTTATAGCAGTGGCACTACCGGATTGCCAAAAGGAATAGTAATTAGCCATGCCGTAAGAGCTTTGTACGGCTCTCTGTTTGCCAATGCCTATCGCATGACTCCCGAAAGTGTAGTGATGCACTCCGGTTCTATTATTTTTAATGGATCTTTTTTGACATTGATGCCTGCCATGTTTTTAGGCTGCACTTATGTATTGATGAGTCATTACGATGCAAAAGAAGTAGTAGATATTATTCACAAAGAAAAAGTAACACATACGATTCTGGTTCCTTCACAAATTATTGGTTGTTTACAAAAACCTGATTTTAATAAAGCACATCTTTTTTCCCTTGAATATATTCTATCTGTGGGCGCACCATTGTTATTGGAACATAAACAGGAATTAAACAAACGCATCCCAAATGTATTTTATGAATTGTATGGATTAACAGAAGGGTTTATGACCATACTTGACCGTAATGATGCCATGACAAAAACCGGCAGTGTGGGTACTCCGCCACAATTCATGCAACTAAAGATTGTGGATGATGAAGGAAAAGAATTACCTGCGGGTACCATTGGTGAGATTATAGGTAAAGGGCCTTTACTGATGACAGAGTATTATAAAAATCCGGATCAAACAAAAGATGCGATTAAAAACGGATGGTTGTTTACCGGTGATATGGGGTATGTGGATGCTGATGGGTTTTTATTTTTAACGGGCAGAAAAAAAGACCTGATAATATCGGGAGGTGTAAATGTATATCCTTGTGATATTGAAGAGATCGTTATTAAACATACAGCAGTAAAAGATGTAGCAGTGTTTGGTATACCACACCAGGAGTGGGGCGAAACACCCGTTGCTGCTGTTGTATTGCATGATAATAGTGCAGTTACTTCAGACGAAATTATGGAATGGGCTAATCAGAACCTGGAAGCCCGTTACCAAAAGATTTATAAAGTAATCATCCTGGAAGAGCTGCCAAGAAATGTAGCTGGTAAGATTTTGAAAAGAGAAATGAGGGAACAATTTGCTCAGTAAAAATACCATTGTACAAGAGTGCGACGCAAGAATGATGATAAGTGTATTGCTGCCTGTAAACAAAAAAATAAAAATGACAAATCATTATATCCATACAAACGATATCAAACTTCATTACCTGGAGTTTGAAGGCGAACAGCCTGCCATTTTGTTTATGCATGGTTTAACGGCAAATGCACATGCGTTTGATGGTTTAATTGCAGCCGGATTGAGCCCGGCCTTTCATATTTTATCAGTTGATTTGAGGGGAAGAGGAGAGAGTGATGCTCCGGCATCGGGTTATACTATGAAAGAACATGCTGCAGATATTATTGGATTGATGGATGAATTGCATATTGAAAAAGTAATTTTAGCAGGTCATTCTTTTGGAGGTTTTTTGGCATTATACATGGCAAAATATTTTCCGGATAGAGTTGATCAATTAATTTTAATGGATGCAGCAGCCAATATGCATCCTGATACCAAAGAGATGCTGGTGCCGGCTTTGAGCAGACTGGGCCAGTTTTTTCCATCATTTGATTCGTATATAAAAAAAGTAAAATCGGCAGCTTACTTAACGTTTTGGGAAGATGAAATGTTGTCGTATTATAAGGCTGATACCATTTATAATGCCGATGAAACTGTTAGTTGCATCCCTCAAATGGATCATATGATGGAAGCCGTAGTAAAAGGAAGTTTGGGAGAACCATGGGTAGATTATTTACAATCTGTAGATCAGGCTGCCATTCTTATTAATGCTCCCGGTGTATATACTTTAGGGGCAGCATTGTTGCCGGAAGAAAATGCCATGGAAACCGTAGAGTTGATGAAAAATTGTATCTATGCAAAAGTGCCGGGCAATCATCAAACCATGTTGTATGGCGAGGGCGCCAAAGAAATAGTGTCTATCATTAAACATTTTCTCAATAAATAATTATGCAGGTAAAAAATAGTGTGATAGTAATTACCGGAGCAGCCAGCGGTATTGGCGAAGCTACTGCAACAGCATTGGCAGCATTGGGAGCTAAAGTGGTATTGGGCGATATGAATGAAGAAAAGCTGCAAACTGTAAAGCAAAATATTATAGATAACGGGGGCCGTGCAGCGGCCACGGTACTTAATGTAACTGATGAGATTTCTGTTAAGCACTTTATGGATTTTGCGGTGGAACAATTTGGCAGCATCAATGTAGTACTTGCCTGTGCAGGCATTATCCGTGATAGTTTTTTAATTACTCCTGACAGAGAAACGGGCAAGGTAAAAAAGTTTATGACTACCGAGCAATGGAAACAGGTGATTGATGTGAACATGACGGGCGTTTTCTTAACCCTAAGGGAAGCCGCAATACGGATGGTGGATAATGGTTGGGAAGGGGTGCTTATTCCTATTTCATCCATCAATAAAACAGGAGAGTTGGGGCAATTAAATTATGCATCTACCAAGGCTTCTGTAGCACTCTGGCCCAAAATACTGGCGGGAGAATTTCATGCAAGAAGTATAAAAAATATAAGGGTTGTATCAATAGCACCGGGCTATGTAGAAACACCGATACTGATGGCCATTAAGCCAGAAATTTTGCAGGGTATTATCAGCGAGATTCCCATGGGCAGATTGGTGCACACAGATGAGATCGTAACTACAGTTAGGTTTATTATGGAAAACAAGGCCATTCATGGCACTACGCTGGAAGTGAGCGGTGGTATTATTGGTAAAGGGTTGGCTAAATAAAACTATTTTTTAATAATACAAACTATCATATTAGCTTTCTTTAACTGATAAACCAGCTAGGGTTAAAGGGCAACCAAGTAATACTTTTTTGATATTATTTTCAAAAAAGTTTTTATTTGAGTTGAAATTCTTGTAAAAGGTAAACTTAGCCGCACAGTTTTAAACATTTTTTACACATTTAGTAATTTGTAGTAGATATTACTACAAAAAATAATTATTTAATTATACAATAGCCTATCTTCCGAAAATAGAAATTTGTTTCTCAATCCTCCACTCTCCAAAAATATCCTGTTCGATCCCCCATTTTTTATCTTTAACCAAAAAACGCTCAAGTGTAAAAGTATTGGAGGAAACATAATAACATAGTTTAAAAGTGTGTTCATTAGGACCAGGAAAAGGATTATAAAAAATTATACTGGCTTATGAAATAATTTTACTTAGTACAACGTTATTAATAAAACCACCCTAACGGTTCAGAATATACCATACTTACTTATTACCTGAATCCATTTTACTTGAAACAATCTTTGCGCTTTTGGTTATAAAATTTTAATTATTTTATGATCAACAATTGTGTAGCTATTGTTTTAACTGGCAATAACCTCAAAAAACCACTTTTTATGAAATCCAATTTTTACGCACCTGCAAGGGTAATATTCCTTGCTATCCTACTCATCGTTTCCTCAAGTATCAAAGAAGTTTATGCACAGCAGTTTCTTACAAAAATAGATGGCTGGAATGCTTATGTGCATTTGCCGGATGACTATAATGATAGTTTGGGAAAAAAGTATCCACTTATTTGTTTTATACCCGGCACTGGTGAAACAGGTACTATTGCAAGTAAGCTATTAACTTATGGTCCTTCAAAATTTGTAGCCGATGGTCATAACATGCAGTTTGTGGTTAATGGAAAACTGGAAAAGCCAATCGTAATTTCACTTCAGCCGGTAAACCTCTGGCCCAATGCATGGACGATTAATAGAAAATTAGATTCAGTTCTTGCCCGATATCGTTGCGACCTGCAAAGGATAAATGTTACCGGTTTATCAATGGGTGGTTGGAGCTGGGATAATTATGTTGATAATTACGATCCTTATTATAATAGTCGTATCACTTCTATTGTATCTATGAGTGCACCTCCACCTGATAACACGGTTAATGCGATAAGCCTGATGCGTTTTTATGCATTGGCAGGAGGAACGGCCTGGTTTTTTGAAGGCAATTTAGATCTAAGGGGTAATGACAAGATTCGGGATACCATGAATAGTTATGTTCCAGGTTCGGCTAGGTATACTTTATATCCAGGTGGTCATGGTGGATGGAATACTTTTTATAATCCTACCTGGTTAGAAAATGGGGAAAGCATATATACCTGGATGCTCAAACAAAGGAAAGCACTTTTAACAGGACCAGCGTCTCCCCAGGCTAATGCGGGTAATGATTCTACTTTTTCGAATGTTCTTACTAATTATACTTTAAAGGGCTATGGTAACGATCCAAATGGATTATTAATAAATTTTAACTGGACTAAGATAGCAGGTCCGTCTGCAGGTACTATTTCCAGTCCCACAATTTTACAAACGGCTGTTACTGGTCTTTCGTTAGGAACATATAAGTTCGAATTAAAAGTAACCAATTCTTTAGGGTTGATTGCAAAAGATACTTTGACTATAAATAATGGCAATCTTGTTTTACCTGTTATTCTTACAGAATTTTCTGCAATGGCAAAGGATAAGAATAGTGTATTAGTGCAATGGAAAACGACTTCTGAAATTAACAGCGATTATTTTGTAGTTGAAAAAAGTTACAATGGTCAATCTTTTTCTGAAGGCTCACGGATATCATCTAAGGGTACAGGTAGTTTGGGAGCGCCTTATTATTTTACAGACCTTTTTCCGGAAAACGGCATAAATTTTTACAGGCTAAAGATGGTAGACAAAGACGGGCAGTTTGCTTATAGCAAAGTAGTAAGTGTAACTCTGAAAAAAGAATTATTTAATTCTGTAGCGATTTCTTCTGTTTTTGCATCAGACAACCAAATTCAGGTTAAAATAAGTTCTTTAAAGCTGCAGCAGGGTATAATTAATATTATAGATGCCAATGGTAAAAAAATACATAGTGCATTTACAACGCTTAATAAAGGGAATAATAACCTGCAGTACAATTTATATTTGTCAAGTGGTGTTTATTATATAAATATTAATACTGGAACCGAGCGTATAACCAGTGCATTTATAAGGGAATAAAAGTGAATGTAAGTTGTAAGTCATTGTAGACCTACTAAGGCAAGGTTTCTATACAACTTTCATTTAAAGAATTAGAGCCAAAAACTAGTTGTTTCAAATTAGGGGGTACTCCCCCCTAATTTTTTATGTAGAAAAAGCAACCGATACTTTATGCGTTTTCTCCACGCTTTATAAGTGTCTTTAATAAATTCCTGCAACCCTCATAACTAATTTGAAGCAGCCTTATTACTGTAATCATATAGACAAAAGATTTTTGGTTGCTATTTCCTATCATATTACAAACATTAGTAACTTATCCGGCAACACGTAATAAACCTGCATTTGGATGGCATTGGAACTCTCTACTCAGAAGTATCTAGGTGGAAGTTTTGTTTGATTTGTTTGAACAAGAGTTCAATTATCCAAGGGTTTTTACAATTGGACGCAATCTGCTTAAGAGCCAAGGTAAAATTGTAAGTCACAAATCTATGCTTACCATCTTAAGATAAATACATAATACGTCTGACCTAATGCATTTGCCCACTTTCATTTTGTTTTACTCTAAATGCTCTGCATTGTACTTTTCAAACGCCTCTGGCTTGGCGTTTCTTCGTTTTGCTACAATCACCCTAGTTACGTAAAAGGCTACATTTTTCCTTTCTCTCGTAACAAAATCAATAAAAAGTTGCAAACATTATGGGATAGTGCATGATAATAATATAATAAGGTTAAACCCTGGTTTTTACAATTGCAAAACGATTTTTAAGTAATAAAAATTTCTTTTCATACAACTCATAAGAAATATATGCCAGTAAGCTGGTAATAATTGTTGCTATCAATGGATATATAATATCATACACTATAAAAGAATCGGGAATTTTAAGAAACTTAGTCATAAAGGTTATAATTAATCGGCACACCGGTGGATGAAATAAATATATCCCAAAAGAAATTTTTCCTAGAGTCTTTAATATAGGATACTCTAGATTTAGGACGGACTTTTCCTGTACAATATTTAAAATAATAAACCCAAATAAAATGGCCGAAATATAATCTGTTAAATAGTAATATTTCAATCCTTTTATTGGCAAATAAAAATTATTGGTAAAAATGAAAGCCAGCGTGAAAATAATCAGGATATATTGTATTGGTTTTTTTTGCAAAAAATTAATCTGGATTTCATATTTTTCCTTGTTGAAATGAACGTATGCTGCAGCCATACCCGCAGCAAATAACTGAACTTTGTTAGTGAGCATGACATAATCAAATCGCATCATGAAAGCTTGGCTTAAACCAAAGTATATGGTAGATAAATGCAAAATTATTTTGCTTATCATTCCAAAAATAAAGACCCAAAAAATCAATTTTGTAATCTTATTAAAAAATTTTTTTACTAAAAGTGGCCATATAAGGTAAAACTGTTCTTCAACACAGACTGACCAAAGAATTTCAACAATAGCTTTATTATAGCTAAAAAAAGTGAGCTGAATGTTTACCGCAAATAACAATAAGAAAAACAGATCTGTAATTATTTCACTAAAAGTAATTATACCAATTTGGATATTCAAAAACTTAAAAAATATTGGGGTGCCACATATAATAATTAATCCATACGCAAAATATAACGGCCAGATTCTCAGAGCTCGCCGTATATAAAATTTTTTTAGGCTAACAGTATTAGTTATTTTTTTCTCGGTAAATAAAAGATAGCTTATTAGGAAACCACTTAAAACAAAAAAAAGATTTACCCCTAGTACTCCAGACTGAACAAGGTACTCGCTAAAAACAGAAGATAAAGAATAGGAATTAATTGATTTAAAAAAATTAGCATGGTGGAGAAGAACAAGGAAGGCAGCAAAAAAACGGAGGCCATCTAAATTCTTAAAATAAATTCTCATTTAAAGCTTTATGTGTTTAATATTTAAAACAAATATATTTAGACTAAATTATAAATACTTATTTTTTATACTATAATTTTTCCAAGCAATTAAAACATATGAAAAATTCGAATAAATTTTATTAAGTACAGAATTTGTATTTTAAAAATAGAAGTTACTATAAAAAAATTATATTTTATGCAGGATACTTATTTTTATATTTTATTAGTCCGTGATGTTAATTGAGCATGCTTCGAAATGGTATTACAATTTTGCCTGTTAAACAACTTCCCAAAGAGCTAAATTTAATTTATAAATATTCGGTAGTTCAAAAAGGTATTTATTTTGTTCAACTGGAAAATAACATTTAAAAGGCCAGCTATCCAATAAATAGCTTGTTAGGGATAAAGAAGTCTTCATTTACTACTGCATCCCTTTTTTTAAATCTGTTATTATTCCATAATGATCGCTTGCTGTAGATTGGATTTTTTTAGTTTGTTTACAAGTGAATTTATCTGAATAAAAAATATAATCAATTCGTAATGGATATTTATTAAAATTGAATGTTATCCCCAATCCTGTACCCTTTTGTAACCAGACATCTTTCATCTCTCTTTTAATATTAGAATAGGTATAACTTGTGGGAACATCATTAAGATCTCCTGCAAAAATTATAGGACGATTACTTTTATCTAATACTTTTTGAACAGAGCTTACTTGTTTCATTTGATCTTCATAGCCATATATGAGCTTCTTTAAAAAACCAGGGGATTTATTTATATCATGGCTTGAATCCTTTAAGGCCATGTCTTCATCTCTTCCAAAGTTGATGTTTTGCAAATGTGTACTTACAACATCTATAGTATCATCTTGATACAATAACCCTATTTTAATGATACTACCTGATATGGGTTTGGGAAATTTTATTTTGATGCTATCAACTATTTTATATTTACTGAAAATAATAGTACCACTATAAAAATTACCTTCAAATTTTGGATAGTCCCTTGAAAAATAACTATAGTTGTAACCCATATAATTACGAAAAGAATCTATAAAATTGTATCTCTTATCTGGAATTACAGCTGTAAAAAAATCCTGCAAGCAAATTACATCAGCATTAAGATCATGAAGAATAGTAAAAATCTTTTCATTTTCTTTGATGGCTGTTTCATCATTTTTTGCACTATAATTCATCAAATTTACATTCCATGTGACTACCCTAAGTTCTGTAGATTTTTTAGACTCATTAAAGTCTGCAGACAAATTAAAAGGGATGTAAACGAGAATATTAGGAATACATAATAAAATTGCTACCATACAATGCAAGGAATACTTTGGCTTAACAAAAAGCCAGAATATTCCCGCTGAAAAGGCAAGAATAAATAGGATTGGAAAAAATAAACCGGTTATTGAAACTGGCCACCAAAAAGATGGGTTTACCATGCCAGTAAGATTGCTTGAAATTAATAATATCAGTAAGAGAATAGTTACAAAAAAGAGCACCTCTGGTAAGACCTTTTTAAAGCGATCCATATTTTAATAGTTAACTCATTTTGAGCAAAAATAGACAGCATCTCCTTTCCAGAAACCGTATTTGTGAATTTCTTTATCAGTAAATTCAGAAGAATAATCATCAACTTTTACGGTAAAACCTGCATCTCTTAATTTATCTGCATAATCATAACTATAATATCGTACGTGTTCTTTTAGGCCAAAGGCTTTTTCTCGTTCCAATGGATCAGTTATGGAACTGTCTTCATAGGTTGTTGTTTTAGTGGTATCTATAGGAACTTGCATAATACCCCAGCCACCAGGTTTCATTAAGTTATAAATATTTTTCATAGCTGTTTTATCATCTTCAATGTATTGAAATACATGGTTACATATTATCACATCAAAACTGTTATCCGGGAGTTTATGGTTTAATATATCCAGGTAGGTGGTGCCTCTTGGATATAAATGAGGGTAAATATCTACCGGATGGTAATCAATGTTGTTTTCCTTTCTTAAGCGATAAAAAAATACGGTTTCCGGGGCAATATGTAAAACTTTTAGTGGTTTTGTATAAAGGGAAGTTTTTTTTTCACAAAACATCCATAGTAACCTATGCCTTTCAAGACTTTCACAATTGGGGCACCATGCATTTTTCCTGCGACTATCACCAAAAGGAGCAAATTCCCTGAATGTACTTTTGCAACAGGAACAAATTACATTATTGCCTTTATATTTTATTCTTAAAAAAAACAATCTTACTTTATTAGCCATGGGTAAAATGGGCCCTAATGATTCATATACTTTTGTAGATAACATTTGGTAATCTTTAATTTAATAATAAAATTAATACTATTTCCTAATTACGTTATTATTGTGAAAAATATTTTTCAACCACATCATTAACAATAATCCTTTTATTTGGGAGTTTATTTTTATTCCTGGCCTTTCAGCATTAAAGCGATGTAGCATTCTATTCTTTAACTCTTCCTTTTGATTTTGTATTCCAAAAAATAAAGGGATATCAGTTTTTTTTAATTCGTTAAATAATTCCTGGTTCAGTTTTATATCTGAATGCGGGAAAGAGAAGCTACAATTTTTTGAGCCAACCAAATCGTTCACATAATTACAAGAATATATTGTTTGATTAACCTGGTCAGTTAAAGTTAAAAGGTGATAATACGGATGGGTCATGCTATGGGCACCAATTGAAAATCCTCTCTTAAACAAAGATTGTATTTGCCCACTACTTAGAAAGGGTTGCTCTTTTTGTAGAAAAAAATCAAAAGAAAAATTTAGTTGATGTGCAAGATTATCTAATATGCTTATATTATTTTGGTTAATTTTTTTTAATGCTTGAACTATATTTTGTATGGATTTACCTTCCAGATGGAGTGCATCACAATAAATTTTTAAAATGCTATTGTTAGTTTTGTTTTTTTGTAATTTATCTATTAATAGACTTATTTTACATCGATAAAAAAGCTCTTTATTATCAATGAATGCCGGATTTATAAAAAAGATAGCCGGTAAACCTTTTTTTTCCAGAATAGGTGCAATAATATCATGAACTTCCCGAAAACCATCATCAAAACTTAACAAGAAAGATTGAATTGGTAATTTTTTATCTTCTATGATTGCTTGTATTATTTCTGAAACTGATAAAGGTTTATAATGTTTCAATAAAAAATCTAAATCTTTAATAAATTGATTTTCACTTTTATAATTGTATAAGTGTTGAATATGTGGGAGTTGTTCTGAACTAACTATATGATGATAGGGAAGAAGTGTAGTTGCTGGTGCCATTGCTTTAAGAAACTGCATTGGTAATAGCGAACAGGTATTGTAATAAAATTCTTTAAGTAAACTCATTCTTTAATAATTCATCAATGTAAATTACTTTCTTATGTTCTGTTTTTAAAAAATTTTGTTTTGCTTTATTAATCTTAAATAAAGCCTTGAACTGGCTAATCATTAAAAGGGGAAGGTATTTTAATGATTGCAACATTCCTTTTTGATGACTTTGAGTAGCGATTGTTAAAATGAAATTTATTGTGAAGAGTAGAATAATGAGCTCCCACCAAAACACAAGCAAGGGATTTATAAAAAAAGTAAACAGCAAAATAATTATTAATAAAAGGAGTAAGATAATTATTGGAGGTCTTAGCATTGAAGCGCCAAGCAGAATTTGACCAAGATTAAAATTTTTTATGCCGCAAATAGTCAGAAGCCAGCTTTCTTTAAAATGATTAAAATAACTGTAAATCCATCGTGTCCGTTGTTTTTCTAAAACAGAAGCATCTTCTACTTTTTCGTCATATACTTTTGCATCTTCGGCAAATGCAATTTGTTTTACCTTTCTGGCTAATTGTGATTGAAGTTTTTTATCAAATCCTCCAATTGTATTTTGATAACCTATTTCTTTATAAAGGTTTAAGTCTATAGCAATTCCCAAACCTAAGATAGCTGAGGACAATCCCAATTTCATTTTCACCTTTCGCTCATAAAATGTATAATAAATATGACCGATAGAATCTAACCGGGCGTAAGTATTGTCAATATTTTTTGAAAGCATATGTGTTTGTACAACTTTAAATCCATCTTGAAAGTAACTGTTTAGATTTGTCAAGTAATCAGGATGTACTAAATTATCGCTATCAAATATTATAAGAATATCATGCGCTTGGTTGAAATTATTTATCGCAAATTGGATAGATTTTATTTTAGAATGTAAAGCTATAGGAGGATGAAGAATTACAATCCTTTCGTCAAAAAATGGGAGCTGTTCCTTATTACAATCATCGGCTACAACATAAACTTTAAAGTTTCTATAGTTTTGTTTTATAAAAGAATCTGCAAAAGGGGCTATAAATCGGGAATCTTGATGTGCAGTAATAATAGCAGCGTAATTAAATAAATGGTCAGATTTTATTTTGATTTTATTTTGATTTTTTTTAGTTCCACATTTTAAAATGTATATAGTGAAAAGCACAACAGGCAATAAAAAATAAAATGCTACTATGCAACTAATTGTATAAAACAGGCATTTTAATATAAAGAGTACTATTTCCATTTGCTAAATAATTTTTTTCCAAACTGTTACAAATCCCCCTGTAAAGCTATAGGGCAATACTTCAGCAATGGCACAATCCATTTTTTGCAAAAATTTTATTCTTTTGCTCAATAAGGAAAAGGGAAATACATCTTCAATTAAATTTGTTTTACCAAATTTTACAATCTCAAATTTATTTTCATAAGCTAATTGTTCTAAAGTTTTTTTTGTAAAAAATTGAATATGTGTAAGGTCACTGGCATCTGATTGTATTGTAGTCCCTTTATAACCTAAAAGATTCTTAAGTTTTAATACAAACTTCCAAATAATATTGTCTTTTTTTTGTAAAGCAATAATTGGTCTTGTAACAAACATCTCTCTTGGTCCATTTCCGTTTGGAACAGTTACAATAAGGATACCATCATTTGTAAGTGATTGGTATAAAATCTTTAATAAATCTCCAGGTACATTTAAGTGCTCAAGAACTTCGCTACATATTACTGCATTATATTTTTTTCCTTCAGCAACTAACTGTTCCGCACTTAAGACATCAAAAGCTACATTTAGGAATTTATTGAGCTGTTTTGCTTTCTCAATAGCTTTTTCACTAATATCAATACCATATACATTGAATCCTTGTTCGCCTAAACTTCTTGAAATAACACCATTTCCACATCCTACATCCAACACCAAAGCATTTTCCGACAATTTACTTTTTAGTGATTCAACAATAAATTTTAAGCGTTTAATATCAGCAACCCTGTTAAATTCCATTACGTGTAATTTTTGTTTATTTAATAAGGTCTGAATAAATATTTTCTAATTGTTTGGTCATCACTGTGGCATTAAAACGATTTTTAACTATTTCCATTGCATTTACTTTAAATTTTTCTCTTAGGTCCCTTTCATGGGCTAATAAAAGGATTGCTTTTGGCAATTCTGTATTCAAGTTGTTTAAATCTAGTAAAAGTCCATTAAATAGATGATCTACAATTTCACTGGTTCCATCTACATTGGTGGCTATTATGGCTTTCCCCATACTCATAGCTTCCAACAATCCAATGGGTAAGCCTTCCCATAATGACGGTAAGATGAAAATATCTGCTGCGGATAATATATCCGGCACATCTTCCCTAAATGATTGAAAAACGACTTGATCCTGAATGCCTAATTCTTTTGTTATTTTTAAAGCAGTAACTTTTTCATCCCCCTCACCTACCATTAATAATTTCAAGTGGGGTAATTCTTTTAAAGCAACAGCAAAAGCCCTAATCAGCACCAATGGTTGTTTATGAGTAGTAAATCTTGCAATGAATAGCAATAGAATTGAATTTTTTTTAATTCCTAATTCTGTCCTGATATCTCTAAAACTTCTATTTGGATTAAATTTTCCCTGATCAATACCATTATTAATTACTACAGAATTAAATCCTGGGATATATTTATTTCCTGTTTGTTGGTTGGATTTCGAAACTGAAATATTTATAGTTGCTTTTCGAGTTAAGAATTTTTCACTCAAAATTCTTATTTTTTTTATAAGCGGATTCTGGTTATTGTGGAATGACCATCCATGTATCGTATAGATAAGGGGCAGTCTTAAACTTTTTGCTGCCCAAAATACATTAGAGTTGGCACGTGTTCCATGGGCGTGAACAATATCTATTTTTTCATCTTGTAATAATTTTTTAACTTTTGTCCATTTTGAAATATCGAACGGCCTTTCTGTATGAATGATATAGGTTCTTATACCCATTATTTGGAGCCTTTTTATCATTGGACCATTCGTAAATGATAGTACTACAGGTTCAAAAATATCTTTGTTAAGGTTTTCCATTAGGCTAAGCAGATGACTTTCACCTCCACCTATTTGACCTTGTCGAATACATTCCAAAATACGAGTTTTTTTATTTAAAAACATCGAATACAGTTTAATTTAAAACTATAATGCATTAAAAAGCGCTGTTAAAATTTTATACTATTTGTCTATAACTTTTAAAGAACTTTCCTTCAAATTGTATATAAGATTTATTTATTATTAATGTAGTTAAGGTAACTTTATTTAGCATAAACCTTTGTAGCAATTCTATTAACTGAATCCAAATTTCTTATTTTAAAATTACAGATTGCAAGTAAACATTTATCATTCCGATAATCGTCTTCTGGAAAATGCTCGTAAATAACTCTAATATTTTCACAAGCGGTTAAAAATTTTGTAGCTCCCCTTATAGCTTCAGGCTCCATTCCTTCAACATCAATTTTCATGATAATACGAGCATTTGGGGAGAGATTTACGGTATCCATAATGTTATCTAGAAGATCGATATCTACATTTGGTTCATTTGTGCTGCTCCTTGATAAACGACTAGAACTTGTTACACCATAAGGGATATTAAAGTAGACTTTTTCTTTTTTTTCTCCTACACCACAAGGAAATATTTTAATTTTTTCTTCAAGGCTGTTTAATCTAACATTATTGGAAAGCGCTTCCCAATTAACAGGCTCAACAGCAACACAAAACTTGCCTTTATTTGCAAGCCAGATGGAATATTCACCAATGCAGGCCCCAATATCTAGGAATATATCAAATGTGTCAATATTATGCTCCAAATATTTTTTAATTGATTTTTCATAAGCATAATTGATAAACTGAAAATCTGTTGTGTTTTTTCTGATGAGAAATTCCCCCATGCCACTTTTAGTATTATAATCTACAAGGGGTAGTTTATGTGTCAAAACATATTTAAGAGATGCTCTTAAAGATTTTAAATCACCATATTTTAGATATTCGAAAAAATAATGGAAATAGATACCATATTTATTTACGTTTTTCCAACTAGGTTTATATACATTTACTTCTGACATTTTGAAATATTATTTTAAGGGATAGGTATTATCTTATATACAGATAATGATTTTTATTATTTAGAAACTTGACTTTGTTTTATAGAATAGTTATATTATTTCCTATGGATGAAAAATACATTAATTTGTCCAATTTTAAATAATACATTCCTTAATTGAATTGTTTAAATTTTTTATTGATTTTTATATTTTTAATTTTCATGAATTAGTTAGTATAGATTCTTGTACGCAAACTAATTATGATTTCATAATCGAAAAAATCTTTTAAGTATATAAAAATTTAATTAGTAATTTTTATAAAAGCTATTTTTAAAATGCTATTCAACAGAATATTTTGAATTTTTGAAATTCCACGTAATACCTTTAATAAACGATGTTAAATGTTCATATTGCTTATTCTTAATAAATTTTATGATCGTTTTAGGTATAGTTAGTAAACTAAAAAATGCTATAAAAACAGTAAACTGGAAAATGTTGGTATGTCTTCGCATATAATAAATACGATTACGTGTCATAAAGTGTACTTTATTTGCACTTAATTTACCCATGCTCATAGATTCTTTATGAAAGATCAATCCTTTAGCTTGATAGTAAATTTTATATCCGGCCTTAATAATTCTTGCACTCCAGTCTGATTCGTCATAATAAACAAAATATTTTTCAGCCATCATACCCACTTTTTCTATTACTTCTCTTTTTACCATCATTGCACATCCATGAGCACTATGAGTAAATCCCGGGATGTCATGTTGGCCATTATCTACTTCTAAGTTTCCAACTGCGGAGGTTTTGCCAGTAAATAAATTCATTCTAGTAAAACCAGCATATTGAATAACTGTTGGATTATGATGAAAACGAATTTTAGGACAAACAACTCCTATAGTTTGATCATTATAAAATGGTTCCAAACATTTTTCAATAAGATCAGGTGTAACTTCAGCATCATTATTTACCTGGAAAACAAAATCATAATGAGGTGCTGAATGACGCATCCCAAAATTATTTCCCCCGGCTGAACCAAGGTTAACCGGACTTTTTACAATTTTAGTATTAGGATAATTTCCTTCTAAAATCTTATCTGTAGGATCTTCTACAGAACCATTATCTACGACTATAATTTCGTAATTTTTATAAGTGAAGTTTCTTGTACTTTCTAAAAATTCACATGTAACTTTTGTTCCATTCCAATTAAGTGTAACAATAGAAACAAAAGGGTTAGCTTCTTTTAAAGTGAGCATTGTATTAGTTTTATTGTGGTAAGCCAAATTAATCTATACATTTGATTTTTGTATCAAAGCGGCGGGTGTTTTGAACAAAATTTTTAAATCTCCTGTCAGACTTCTTGTTCTTGCATAAATAATATCAAGTAAAATTCTTTCTTCATTACTCATTTCTTCTTTACCTCTTTTGGAAATCTGCCAAAGACCCGTAATACCCGCTGGCGCCATAAAACGCTCAGCCCATTCATCTGTAGTAAGCGTAGATGCTTCATAAAGTGGTAAAGGCCTGTTTCCAACAATACTCATATCACCTTTTAAAACATTAAATAACTGGGGCAATTCGTCCAGGCTTGATTTACGTAAAAAGGCACCAACTTTTGTAACTCTGGGATCATTCTGAAGTTTAAAAAATAGGGGTTGTTTACTATTAGTTGTATATTGATTTAGGCTTTCCAATTCTTTGATTTGTGTATCAGCACCTATAATCATGGTTCTAAACTTGTAGAAATTAAATACCCTAAATCCCTTTCCAGCTCTTTTGGAAAAATAAAAAATCGGCCCTTTGGACTCAAGTTTAATAGCTAATGCAATTAAAATGAATAAGGGGAAACAGCAAATAATTGCTGTCATTGAAATAATAAGATCAAATATTTTGTTACTCAAACTAAACTCCCTATGTTCAGATGAAATTTTTCTGATTAATATTTTGGCCGGATGAGAAGTAGAAGTATTTTTTATTTTTTGAATAAACTTGAGTTTGTATGGTAATTTTACATAATGCTTTTCTAAATTAACCACATCATCAACCAACTTCTGGCTAAAGAGTTGCTTAAATTCATTGTCTGCAAGGGCAGATTGATTATATATTACAGGTATTTGATGAAGTTGATAGCTTCTAAGCCAAACCTTAAAGGCCACTAATTGTAAATGATTGTTAGGAATATCAATGATAATTAAGTCTGGTAAAACAACAGCATTTTCCAGTTTTATTTTTGCTTCTGCAAAATCTAACACCTGCAAACTATTGGTAAAATAATGTTGGAAAGAGTTATGGAAGAATGTGGAATTGCCTATATAAAGGATATATTCCAATTTTAGGTCATCTATATTTGCCAAATATACTGATGTATTATCTTGAAGTGGTTTAATGCTGGTAAACATGAGTAATACTTAAGGGTAAACATTTGCTAAGGATAAAGCTCATTAGAAAATATTCATGTTAAATGAAAACTTGCTTTTTTTACTAAAAGATTTTTCGTTTAAATGAAATAATTCCCGAACCTTCTCTGAAAAAAAGACAGGATCAAATGGTTTAGTTATAAAAAATGAGGCACCAAGTTCTGCTGTTTTATTTTTAAAATGCTCATCATCGGAATCTGAAATTACAACCCTGCAAATATCATTTAAGACACAACTGGTTGAAATATATTCCAAAAGTTCAAAATTGTCAGAATTAGAGTTAGGAATATTCAGTATAATTAGATCCCGGTGAACATCTGATTGAAGATGAGACATAGCATCTGCAGTATTTTTTACAGATGTGAT
>Ga0105046_10005562_pt1 | contig 19951 bp, 18 predicted proteins | sample MAT03_FD_78385 | JGI IMG/M metagenome (GOLD analysis project Ga0105046, IMG submission 78385) | Freshwater microbial communities from Lake Fryxell liftoff mats and glacier meltwater in Antarctica - MAT-03 (megahit assembly) | ecosystem: Environmental > Aquatic > Freshwater > Ice > Liftoff... | reverse complement strand
CTTTTGGCAATGAGCGAGCCGACGGAGCGACTGACGAAGCCAGACGTGCACAGGTGAGCCCCGGGCGCCGCCCGCCCCCTCAGCCAAACAGAAAGCGCCCCCTTCCGGGGGCGCTTTCGTAAACGCAGCGGCCTCAGCCGCGAGGCAACAGCAACAGCCCTAATCCCTGAGGAAGGGCGGAACCTCAATGTCACCATCAGCAACACGAAGCCCAGTCAGATCCGTGTCGTCCCCCGTGATCCGCTTGCGACTCTCATAACGACGGCGAACCCGCTGCGGTGAGCGGGCCAGCAGCTCGAAGCCCTCGAAGCCGGTGGCGATCACCGTGACCCGGACTTCGTCAACCAGCGACTGGTCAACCACCGAGCCGAAGATGATGTTGGCGTTCGGGTCGGCCTCCTCCTGAACCAGCTGGGCGGCCTCGTTGACCTCGAACAGACCGAGATCCTCGGGGCCGGTGATGTTCAGCAGCATGCCGGTCGCCCCCTTGATCGATTCCTCGATCAGTGGGGACGTGATCGCCGTCTTGGCGGCGTCCAGGGCGCGATTCTCGCCCTGGCCGATCCCGACGCCCATCAGGGCCGAACCGGCGTCGCGCATGATCGTGCGCACATCGGCAAAGTCGAGGTTGATCAGGCCGGGGATCGTGATCAGGTCGGTGATGCCCTGCACGCCCTGGCGCAGGATGTCGTCGGCCATTTTGAAAGCATCGAGCACGCTGGTCCGGCGTTCGACCGCATGAAGCAGCTTCTCGTTAGGCACGATGATCAGCGTGTCGACGTGATTGCGCAGCTTCTCGATGCCTTCCATCGCCTGCTGCATGCGTTTCTTGCCCTCGAACTCGAACGGCTTGGTGACCGCTCCTACGGTCAGCGCACCGATCTCCTCTTTGGCGATCTCGGCGATCACCGGAGCGGAACCGGTGCCGGTGCCGCCGCCTTCGCCGGCCGTGACGAAGACCATGTCGGCGCCCTTCAGCGCCTCCTTGATCTCGTCGCGGGTCTCGGCTGCGGCGCCCGCGCCGACCTCCGGCTTGCCGCCGGCGCCGAGGCCCCGGGTCAGCTCCTGGCCGATCGAAATTTTTATGTCCGCGTCGCAGGCCTGAAGTGCCTGAGCGTCCGTATTGACCGCAATGAACTCGACGCCGCGAACTCCGGCATCGACCATTCGGCTGACTGCATTGGTTCCTCCGCCGCCGCATCCGACGACCTTTATCACCGCAAGGTAGGTGGTTTCCATAATCCCGTCCCGATTGTGTTACCTGAGTTGAAGTTCTCTCTTGAGTTGAGCGTAAGTTGAAGATTCCGACCGGACCTACAGTCCCGCTTCAGGGTTCGCGGGGTGGTCCAGGTAACGGCAATTGCGCTCAAAGTAAGGCATATCTGCCCGTCTGTCAACGTCCCGCACCGCATCCTGCAACGTGGATTTCTCAAGCCTTACTCTAGGGTTTGCATACCCTCAGGTTGTGATCGAGGGTTAGGCTGTCTTTGGCGCGGTTGCCGGCCGCCGAGCCAGGCCGAAAGCGCTGCAACCCTGACCGTGAGCGGGATCGCGCAGTTCCGGCGAGAGTGCATCACTGGCCCTGCGACAGGTGCCTAAAAGCCGGCCCCGAAGGGGTCTGTTTACCCCTCTGGGGGGCCGTCCCCCGTGCCGACGGCCGGTCGACGAGGCACGGTCAGATCTACATAACCCACGTCACCGAGGTCGGGATCGGCAATCACCGAGGCCGCGGCCCTCCACTTCTGGTCGGCTTCGGTGGACTCGCCGAACAGCAGGATCAGGCCGTTGCTGAGCGTCACCTCAACCCCGTCAGGACCGAAGTCGCTGCGGTCGGCGAAGCTGCGAAGCTCGACCGGGGTAGCCCCGAGCACGATCGCCTGGTCGAGAGTCCGACCCTCCAGACGGTCACCCTCGGGCGGATCGCCGGACCCGATCCGCGGCAGTTCATCAATCTGGCCTCCGGGCGATCCCAGGACCACACCGTCAGAGGCGATCAGCAGGGCGTCGGCCTCCTCGCCGAAGATCGAGCCGTCCTTGCGCTGAACCACGGTCACCGTCGCGCCGTTTGGAAGGTCGGCCGTCACCGTTGCCGAGGCGACCCGGGGGAAGCGGGCCAACTCTTCGGTCAGCAGGTCCGGTTTCAGGTGAAGCGTCGTCATTTCACCGGTCGCGACCGCGATCGCTGTGTCGATCTGCTTGCCCTCCTCGGTCGAGGTGTCGATGCCGCGCACCTCAAGATCCCGAATCTCGAACAGCGACATGTCGCGGACGAAGAAATGGTAGCCGGCGAAGGCGGCGAGTGAGACCAGGAGCAGCCCGGTGCCCCAGCCCAGCAGCCTTCGGCGTCGACGCTCGCGACGGATGGTTGTGGCCCGGGCCCGTGAGGGGGAAAGACGCGGCTTGGGCCCTCGCGAGAAGGGCCTCATGTCCGGTCACCGTCGGTCAGCCGGTCGGACAGGCGGGTTATGTCCCCGGCCCCGATCGTAACTGCGATCCGGTCGGGCCCGAGCCGTCCGAGCACGGCGCGTTCGGCCGTGTCGAGGTCCGGGGTCCACCAGACCGCCCTGCTCCCGGCCCGATCGGCGGCAGCGCGCAACACATCGAGTCCGCTGACCCCCTCGAACGGGCCGACCGGCTGCTCCCGGGCCGGGTAGACGTCAAGCACGAGGATCTCGTCGGCGATCGCCAGCGCCTCCCCGAAGGCCAGGCTGAAAGCCTTGGTCCGTGAGTAGAGATGGGGCTGGAAGATCGCGATCAGCCGGTCTGGCTGGAGGCCGCGCAGAGCGGTCAGCGAAGCGGCGACCTCGGTCGGGTGATGGGCGTAGTCGTCGTAGATCCTCGCCCCCCGGCAGGTCCCCTTGAACTCGAGCCGGCGCTTCACACCGGGAAAGTCGGCCAGCGCCCCGGCCGCCGCTTCCGGATCGATGCCGGCGGCCCCGAGGGCGGCGATCGCTGCCCGGGCGTCGAGCAGGTTGTGCTCGCCCGGCACCAGCAGGGTCAGCCGGTCGGGCCCAGGGTGGGTCAGGTCGAAGGTCAGGTGATCTCCAGAATCGGCATCGCTTGAACCCGCCGCAGCCGGTTCGACCACGTGCGAGGCCTTCGCGGTGAACTCGGCGAAGGCTTCGCGCAGCTCCCCCAGTCCGCTCCACCGGGAGTGGTGGTCCATCTCGATGTTGAGCACGACCGCGATCTCCGGGTCGAGGACCAGAAAGCTGCCGTCGCTCTCGTCGGCTTCGACCGCCGCCCATTCACCGCTGCCCCAGCCGCTGTTCGCCGCCCCGCCGTCCGGGCCCACGCCCGGCAGCTCGCCACCGACGAAGAAGGCGGGGTCCAGCCCGAGCTTGCGCAATGCCCAGATCAGCATTCCGGTGGTGGTCGTCTTGCCATGGGTTCCGGCGACCGCGATCGTACGCTTGGCCGCGCAGAGTTCAGCCAGAAGATCGGACCGGTGCAGGATGCGGCGCCCCTCGGCGCGGGCGCGCGCCAGCTCCGGGTTGTCGTCAGCGATCGCGGTCGAGATCACAACCTCGGCGTCGTCGGGCAGGTTCTGCGCGTCGTGTCCGACGGCCAGCCGCGCCCCGGAAGCCTCGACCCGCTCGAAGTAGGAGGAGCGCGAGCGGTCGCTGCCGGAGACCGTCGCCCCAAGGCCGACGCAGACCAGCGCCAGACCGCTCATTCCGGCGCCGCCGACACCGATGAAGTGGAGTCTGCGCGAGGGCCAGTCGTCACTCATCGCGAGCCCTCCTTTGCGCCAACTGCGGCCGCTTCGAGTACGCGGTCGGCGATCCTGGCCGCCGCGTCGGGCATCGCGAGGGCAGCCGAAGCACTGGACATCCGGGCCAGCTCCTGCGGGTCGCCGAGCACGGCCTGCGACAGCGAAAACACCTTGTCGGCATCGAGTTCGGCGTCGTCGATCAGGGTGGCTGCTCCGGCATCGACCATCCATTCGGCGTTGGCCCGCTGATGGTCTCCGGTGGCGTACGGATACGGCACCAGGATGGCCGGTCGGCCGCGGGCGGTCAGCTCGAAGACCGATCCACCAGAGCGCGCGAGCACGAGGTCGCAGGCGGCGAGGCAGTCGCCGAGGTCCGGCTCGTACTCGAGCAGCGTGTAACCCTCGGCATATGGTGCCTGCTTCAGACGCTCCCCGATCTCTGCGAAGTCACGGCTGCCGCTGACGTGGATCACGTCGAACTCCCGGCCGGGCCGCTCGGCCAGGGCCTCGACCGCGGCGCGGTTGATCGAGCGGGCGCCGAGGCTGCCGCCCATGACCAGCAGCGCCCGGGCGTCCGGGGCGATCGAGAACCGCTTGCGGGCCGCGTTCCGGTCGGCATCGAGCACGGCGCGACCGACCGCTCGGCCGGTGACCTCGAAGCGATCGCCAACGTAGCCGTCGATCGCGAAGGCGAGACAGACCCGGCGGGCCCGACGGGCGAGCAGCCGGTTGGCCAGGCCTAGGTGGCGATCGGCCTCGGTCAGCACCAGCGGAATCCGGCGGCTGAGCGCAGCGAGGCCGGCCGGTCCGGCGACGAAGCCGCCGCCGCCGAGTACGACGTCAGCACCACGGTCGGCGAGGATGCGGCGCGCGCCCGGCACGGCGGCGGCAGCCAGAGCCGCGGCACGGGCCGCTTTCAGCGGGTTCCTGCGGTCGATTCCGGCGAGGCGCAGCAGGTCGATCCCGTAGCCGGCTTTCGGCACGAGTTCAGCCTCCAGCCGACCGCTGGCCCCGACGAAAGACACCTCGGCCCCTCTAACTCGAAGCTCGTCGGCGATGGCTACGGCCGGCACTACGTGCCCGGCTGTCCCGCCCGCCGCGATGACGACTTTCGGCACTCGGGGCCGTCCTTCTCTTCGGTTGCGCTGCTCTTTGCGGTTTTCTGCTGCGGTCGTCCTCAACGAGCCGCAGTTTCGCACCCCTGGCACGGCCGTCGGCCGCCCGGGGTCTGCTCAAAGTTTTGGCGGTGCCGCCCCGGGCGACGTTCAGGACCAGACCGATCGCGATCAGCATCACGATCAGACTGTTGTTGCCGTAAGAAACCAGTGGCAGCGGGATCCCGGTCAGCGGCGCCCAGCCCATGACCGCGTAGAGGTTGAGACTGGCCTGGATCAGAATCAGCCCGGTGAGTCCGGCGGCGATGATCCGGCCGAAATCGTCCTTCGCGGCCTTGGCGATTCGAAAGCCGGCGTATCCGAGCAGGCCGTAGACGGCGATCAGCAGGACCATGCCGATCAGCCCGAACTCCTCGCCGATAACTGCGGAGATCATGTCGGTGTGGGCTTCGGGCAGGTAGAAAGCCTTCTGTACGCCGTTGCCGATTCCGACGCCGTCGAAGCCCCCCGAGCCGATCGCGATCTTCGCCTGGATCGTCTGGAAGCCGGTCCCGGAGACGTCTGCGCCGGGGTCGAGAAAGGTCAGCAGCCGCTGGCGCCGATACGGGGCGGCCAGCGCCATAACCAGCGAAGCGACGATCAGACCGCCTCCGAGCAGGGTCAGGTCCCGCCCCTTCGCGCCGGAGACGTAAAGGGTCAGGCCGGCCGCGCCGAGCGCAACCATGGTCGTGCCCATATCGGGCTGCAGCATCACCAGGCCACAGGCGATGGCGGTCATTCCGAGAAATGGTGCCATCTCCCGGATCGAGTGGAGCCGGTCGGGACGGTTGGCGAACAGATGGGCGCCGAAGAGCACCAGGCCCACCTTGAGGAACTCGGCCGGCTGAATCTGGATCGGGCCGGCCGTGAACCAGCCCTTGGTCCCGTTCACCGCGGTGCCAAAGATCAGCACCGCGCCGAGCGCCAGGAGGATCAGCTTCATCATCAGCGGGATCGCCGAGCGGATCCGGGCGAGGTCCATCCGCATCACCACGAACATGCAGACGAGCCCGAGCAGGATCGCGGCCAGGGTGCGCGTCAGGAAGTACGTACTGTCGGCGAGCCCGCCATCGTTGAGGATCTGCGACGTCGAAGAGGCCGAGAAGACCATGACCGCACCGAAGGCGAGCAGGATCAGCGTCGCGGTCAGCATCAGGCTGTACTCGATCGGCACTGCCGCTCTGCCCCGGCCACTCTTCTTCGGCGCCGTACGGAGCACCCGGCCTTTCGGGGCCGCCTTGCGTTTGCGGCGCTCAGCCAAGGAGATCGCCGACCAGGCGGCGGAAGCGGTCGCCCCGCTCTTCGAAATCGGCGAACTGGTCAAAGCTGGCACAGGCCGGCGAGAGCAGCACCGTGTCGCCGGGGACCGCGTCGGTCCAGGCGGCGGTGACCGCGGACTCGAGATTGCCACAGTCGGTGACCGGGACCCCGCGCTCCGGCAGGTCGGACAGCGCCTCGGCGATGATCGGTGAGGCCTCGCCGATCAGATAGACACCCGCGCAGGCGGCCTCGACCGCGGGGGCAAGCCGACCGTAGTCCTCGCTCTTAAGGCTTCCACCAAGGATCAGTCGGACTCCGCCGTCGAACGAGGCCAGCGCGGTCACCACGGCTTCGACGTTGGTCGCCTTCGAGTCGTTGACCAGGCGTACCCCGTCGGCCTCGGCGACCGGCTCGAGCCGGTGGGCGACGCCGGAGAAGCTGCGCAGCCCCTCGGCCACCACCTCACGTGGCAGGCCGAGACTGAGCGCCGCGGCTGCGGCGGCCATCGCGTTGGCGACGTTGTGACTGCCAACCAGGATCAGATCCGAAGCGGGCATGAAGGCGTCGCCGTCGACCACGATCTGACCGCTTTCGAGCCATACGTTGACCTCCGCCCCATCCCGCTCGGCGGGCTGGAACCGGACCACGGCAGCGTTGCCGGGCGGGTCGATTCCAGCCAGGTGTGGATCGGCCTGATTGACCACGGCGACGTCACCCTCGATCTGGTTCATGAAGATCCTCTGCTTCACCGCTCCGTAGGCCTCCATCGAGCCGTGACGGTCGAGGTGGTCAGGGGCCAGATTGAGGTGCAGGGCGCATTCGGGCGCGAACAGTTCGATGTCTTCGAGCTGGAAGGAGGAGCACTCGCAGACCACGGTCAGGTCGGCGGCCACCGGGCGCTCGGCCAGAGATGACAGCGGGCTGCCGAGATTGCCGACGGCGACCGCCGGCCTTCCGGCGAGCTTGAAGATGTGGGCCACCAGTTCGGTCGTGGTGGTCTTGCCGTTGGTCCCGGTGATCCCAACGAAGGTCGCATCAACCAGGCGCCAGCCGAGCTCCAGCTCACCGATCACCACCATGCCCCGGCGGAGTGCCTCTTCGATCACCGCGATCTGGCGCGGGACACCGGGACTCTTGATCACGGTCGCCACCCCGTCGAGCAGACCGAGGCCGTCGCTTCCAAGTTCGTAGGGGACGCCTGCCAGCTCGAGCTGCGACAGGTCGGCGGGGCTGCCGGCGTCGACGCCGATCACGTCCTCGCCGCGCGAGCGCAAGGCCCTCGCCGCAGCGACTCCGGAGCGGGCCAGGCCAACCACGAGGAAAGGGCCCGGGGGCAGCGGCGGTCGGGCCCTGGATGAGTGGACGTATTCCACCGGTACATCTTCTGCGCGAGACCGGTAATTCCTGTCCTGATCGAAAAATCCCGGCCTCGCTGCCGGAGTCGGTCAGCCGCCGATCGACTGCTGGTAGATCGCGAAGCCGAGCCCGCTGCAGACCGCGGCGATGATCCAGAAGCGCAGCATGATCTTGGTCTCCGACCAGGCCATCATCTCGAAGTGGTGATGGAGCGGCGCCATCAGCAGGACCCGCTTGCCGAAGGTCTTGAAACTGAACACCTGGACCAGCACCGAAAGCGCCTCGATCACGAAGATTCCGCCGATCACGATCAACAGGATCTCGGTCTGGGTCATCACCGCCAGGGCACCTATAGCGCCGCCGAGCCCGAGCGAACCGGTATCGCCCATGAAGATCGAGGCCGGGAAAGCGTTGAACCAGAGAAAGCCGACACAGGCACCGACCAGGCAGACCGCCAACAGAGCCAGATCCTGCTGACCGAAGGTGATGTAAGCGATGGCCGTATAGGTCAGCAGAACGATTGCGCAGGCTCCGGCGGCGAGGCCGTCGAGTCCGTCAGTCAGGTTGACCCCGTTGGTCGCGCCGGCGATGACCAGAAAGACCAGGACGAAATACCCGACCGGACCGATGTCGATACTGAGGTCAAGGCCGCGGATCAGGATCACCGGATCGAGGCCGACCTCGTGGCGGGCGACCCACCACAGGGCGAAAGCCAGGGCGACCTGGGCGAGCAGCTTGTACCGGGCCGAGAGCCCGAGCGAGCGGCGCTTGACGATCTTTATGAAGTCGTCGGCGAACCCGATCGCCGCACAGCCGAGTGCGACGAAGAAGACGGTCATCGCGGCGACGCTGTGGTCGGAGAGGATGAGGAACGGGACGATCACGGCGGCGAAGATGATCAGGCCGCCCATGGTCGGGGTGCCGGCCTTGGTGTGGTGGCCGACCGGGCCCTCCTCGCGGATGTTCTGGCCGAACTCGCGCGCCCGCAGGAAGGTGATGAAGCGCGGCGAGAGGAACAGGCAGATCAGCATCGAGGCCATCGAGCCGAGGACGATCTCCCCCATCAGGAACCTCCGCCGGTTCCGGTATCTCCGGAGAGCTCCTCGGCGACCGCCTCAAGGCCGGCCGAACGCGATCCCTTGACCAGCACCGCACTATCCGGTCCGATCATGGTCAGGAGCAACTCGGCCGCCTCGGCCGGATCGGCGACCAGGTGGTCCGGTCCGTAGCCGGCAGCCACCTGGCCGACCCCGATCAGGACGTCGATTCCGATGTCGCGGGCGTGGGTTCCGATCTCGGCGTGGTAGCTCTCGGTGCCCGGTCCGAGCTCGGCCATCAGCCCCATCACCGCGATCCGGTGGGAGCGGTCGAGCCCGGCCAGATAGTCGAGCGCCGCCCGCATCGAAACGGGGTTGGCGTTGTAGCTGTCGTTGATCACCAGCGCGCCGCCGCCGGTCTCGAAATGCTCGCCGCGCAGCTTCGAAAAACCGATCCGCGAGGTCCGCGTCGCCATCCCGGCCGGGTCGGCCCCGACCGCGATGCCGATCGCAATCGCGGTCAGCGCGTTGACCACGTTGTGGTCCTCGGTGAAGGGGAAAAGGAAGTCCTGCTCGCCGTACGATGTCCGGATCCTCGCCTCGATACCGCTTTCAGTCCTCTCAGCCGAGACCAGTTCGACCGCGCCGCCCGGTCCGAACCGGACCACGTTCTGGACACCTTCGAGATGCGGTTCGAGGTGACCGGCCTGCATCGGGACGATCACCGGTGAGCCCGGTTTGACTCCGCCGATCATCTCGGCTTTGGTCGCGGCGATCGCCTCGATCGAGCCGAGCAGCTCGATGTGGACCGGGCCGACGCAGGTGATCACGCCGACATCCGGCTCGCCGATCCGGGCCAGCTCGGCGATCTGACCGGAGCCGCGCATCGCCATCTCAAGCACCAGCGTTTCGGTGCCGGCCGGGGCCGAGAGGATGGTCAGCGGCAGACCGACCTCGGTGTTGAAGTTCTCCGGCGAAGCGTGGACCGTGCCGGGCAAAAGGGCGCGGGTGATGTCCTTGACCGAGGTCTTGCCGACCGAGCCGGTGATGCCGACTACCGTCGCACCGAGTTCGCGCCGCCACTCCGTGGCCAGGTTCTGCATGGCGACCAGCGGGTCAACGGCGGCGAAAACCCAGGCACCGTCACCGTCCGGTCCGGCGGATCCGACCGCGGCGGCAGCGTGATCGGGCGTGGCGACGACTCCCCAGGCGCCGGCCCCAAGGGCCCCGGGCGCGAACCGTCCGCCATCGTCGGACTCGCCCCGCAAGCCAAAGAAAAGCTCCCCGCCTTCGACCAGGCGGGAGTCGAACTCGGCTCTTGCCGGGGGTCCCTCTCCGCCGCGGCTGAGCACAGTCGCAGCCATGACCTCGGCCATTCGTTCCGGGGCGATCTCGATCACGGACTGCCCCCGTCAATCCCCCGGAGGTGCCCGCGAGCCACTTCGCGGTCGTCGAACGGGATCTTTCGCCCGTCCTTGAACTCCTGACCCTGCTCGTGGCCTTTGCCGGCGATCACCACGGTGTCGCCGGGCCCGGCCGTCGCCAGGGCGAGCCGGATCGCCGCCGAGCGGTCGACCTCGACCTCGACCGCGTCGCGGTCGGCGATCCCGTCGAGCACGTCGTCGATAATCGCCTGCGGTTCCTCCGAGCGCGGGTTGTCCGAGGTGACCACGGTCAGGTCGGCGATCTCGGAGGCAGCCTGCCCCATCAGCGGCCGCTTGGCCCGGTCCCGGTCCCCGCCGGCCCCGACCACGGCTATCAATCGACCGGCGGTCAGCTCGCGCGCGGCCCGCAGGGCGTTCTCGACCGAGTCGGGGGTGTGGGCGTAATCGACCAGCACGGCGAAATCCTGGCCCTCGTCGATCGGCTCGAACCGTCCCGGGACGCGACCCGCTTCCGAGAGGCCGGCCACCGCATCCCCGGGCGTGACCCCGAGCGCGATCGCTCCGGCCAGCGCGGCGAGGGCGTTGGCCACGTTGAACAGACCCGGCAGGCCGGTCCGGACCTCGAGCGTTCCGTGCTCGGACTCGACCGAGAAGGTCGCTCCGGCCACGTCGAAGACGATGTCGAACGCCGAGTAGTCGGCCGCAGACCCTTCGGCCGAATAGGTGATCGTCTCGAACTCGGCCGCCAGACGCTGCCCGTAGGAATCGTCGATGTTGACGACCGAGGCCTCGGGCTCGGCGGCGAACAGGAGACGCTTGGCCTGGAAGTAGTCCTCCATGTCCTGGTGGAAGTCGAGATGGTCCTGGGTCAGGTTGGTGAACACGGCCAGATCGAACTCGATCGCGTCGCAGCGATTGAGCACCATCGCGTGCGAGGAGGCCTCGAGCACGCAGGCTTCGTCGCCGGCATCGAACATCCGGCGGAAGGTCGCCTGCATCTCCACCGACTCCGGCGTGGTCCGCTCAACCGGCTCCTCTTCCCCGCCGACCAGCTGTTTGACTGTGCCCATCAGGCCGGAGTGGATGCCGGCCGACTCGAGCACGTCGCGCAGCAGGAAGGCCGTGGTCGTCTTGCCATTGGTACCGGTGATCCCGGCGACCTTGAGGTCCCGGGTCGGGTGGTCGTTGAAGTTCGCAGCCATCACTGCCATCGCCGCCCGGCTGTCGGGGACCAGGACCTCGGCGAGGCCCAGCCCCAGTGGCCGCTCGCAGACCAGCGCGACCGCTCCGCGATCGACCGCCGCGGTGGCGAACTCGTGACCGTCGCTCTCCATCCCGGTGACACAGAAGAACAGTCCGCCCGGTTCCACCCGACGGCTGTCGTAGGCCAGACCGGAGATCTCGGTGGCCGGATCACCGCTCAGTTCGGCCGTCCCCACACCTTTGACGATTTGGTCCAGCCGCATGGGCATGATTGTAGGTGTCTACTCGGTGGGTACGCCGAGGTACGGGAGCGCAAACGAGGCGATCTCGCCAAAGGCCGGAGCGGCGACCTCGCCACCGTAATAGCCGTTCTTCGGCTCGCTGACCATTACCGAGACGACGATCCTCGGGTTCTCGGCCGGAGCCATGCCGATGAACGAGGCGACAAAACGGCTGTCGGAGTAGCCGTTCTCGGTCGCGATCTCGGCGGTACCGGTCTTGCCGGCCAGCGTATAGCCGGGCACTTCGACCTCGGACGCGGTGCCGCCCGGGGCCAGCACGCCCTCGAGCATCCGCCGGACCTCCGCGGCCGTCTCCTCCGAGACGACCCGGCGGCCCTGGTCATCAGGAACTTCCTGACCGTCGACCGACTGGATCAGCTTCGGCTTCTTCAGCACGCCGCCGTTGGCAAGGGCCCCGAAGCCCTGGACCATCTGAATCGGGGTCACGGCCAGCCCCTGGCCGATCGGCAGGTTGCCCATGCTCGATCCGGAGTAATCGCTGTACGGGATGACGATGCCCTGCTCCTCACCGGGGTACTCGATCCCGGTCGGGCGGCCGAATCCGAACCGGTTGATCCAGTTCGAGAACTTCTGCCCGCCCATCTCGAGGCCGATCATCACCGAGCCGACGTTGGACGACTGCGACAGGATGCCGCCGACGTCGAGCGAGATCGTCCCGCGGGGATGTGACTCCTCGATCGTACGGTCGTAGATCTGGATGGTCGGCGGCAGGGTGAACGTGCTTGTGGGCGATACCGTGCCGGACTCGAGTGCCGACGCCACGGTGAACGCTTTGAAGGTCGAACCGGGCTCGAAGTTGTAGGAGGTGCCGACGTTGAGCAGGCTGTCGGGATCGGCCTGATCGAGGTTGTCGAGGTCAACCGGCGGCCAGTTGGCCATCGCCAGGATCTCCGAGGACTGGGCGTCCATCACGATCGCCGAGGCGTTGACCGGATCGTGGACGTCGGCGACCTCGGCCAGGGCACGCTCGGCCTCGTCCTGGATCGACGCGTCAATGGTCAGCTGGACCGGGGCACCGTCCTCGGCGTCCCGGATCGTCTTCAGCTCGATCGGCTCGCCCTTCGCATCCTTGACGATGTCGCGCTCGCCGTCGACGCCGCGCAACAAGTCGTCTTCGAAGGCTTCGACCCCGGTGAGACCCTCCCCTTCGTCGCTCACCGCTCCGATCACCTGGGCGGCGATGTCACCCTGAGGGCGGGTTCTGAGCGTGTCGGGAAGCTGACCGATGCCTTCGAGGCCGAGCTTCTCTACCCGGTTGGCCCTGACCAGGTCCACCTTGCGCTGGACGTAGGAGAACCCGCCCGGCTGGGTCAGGGCCCCGAGCACGTCGGTCGGGTCGGCGTCGAGCGCATCGGCGACTGCGGCGGATTCGGCCGGGGCGTCGTAGATCTGGTACGGAGTGGCGTAAATGCTGGCGCCGGGCTCGGAGCCGACCAGCTCGCGACCGTTTCGATCGAGAATCGATCCGCGCAGCCCGGGGACGGTGATCCGGTCCTCCTGCTGGCTGACCGCCTGCGACGCGAGCGTGGAGCCCTGGATGCCCTGCAGCCAGAACGCCCTGACGAGGATGCCGGAGAGAAGTACGAGGCAGACGAGGAACAGCAGGCCGACACGTCGTTCGGGGCGAGCCAACCCGGCTCATCCCCCTTCGGCAGCGAGCCGCTGGGCCGCTGCGGCAAAGTCGGCCGGATCGAACTCCCGGTAGACGATCTCGTCGGTGGCGGGCGCGGTCATGCCGGCGGCCAGCGCTTCGCTCCTGACCCGCGGCATCGAGAGCGAGTTGGTCACCTGACTTGTCAGGATCGAGTTCTGGCGCTGAAGCTCGGCTATGTCGGTGCCGATCCGGCTGGACATCGCGCCGTAGCTGACCGTGACCACATTGATCGCGACGATCCCGATCAGCAGCACGCCGATCACGGCGATCCAGAGTCGGCCCCGGGAGATCCGGTGGACGGCGGAGGAGTCCGGCAGCGCGGATACCGCATGGGCGGTCCTGCCGACCAGACCGCGCTCGCGATTCCTTCGAACGGGAGTTCCGGAGCGACGTCGGGCCGGAGCGGGACGGGCCGGCTGGGACCGTCGGCGGAGCGGTCGTGTGGCCGGAGCCGGAGCGGCCACGGCGGCATCGAGCCTGGGGGCCGCGACGCCCATCAGAGAACGCTCCGCTCGGCCAGCTTCAGCGCGCCGCGCAATCGGGCCGAGCGAGCCCGCGGGTTGGAATCGAGTTCCGGCTCATCGGCAGTGATCGAGCGGCGGGTCAGCAGTTCGGCCTCGGGCTCGTGGCCGCAGATGCAGAGCGGCAGGTCCGGCGGACAGGTGCAGCCGACCGCCAGGCCGGCGAAGAACCGCTTGACCCGGCGGTCTTCGAGCGAGTGGAAGGAGATCGCCGCGATGCGACCGCCGATTTCGAGCCCGTCCCAGGCGATCGGCAGCGCGGCGTCGATCGCCTCGAGTTCACCGTTGACTGCGATCCGCAGTGCCTGAAAGCTCTTTCGAGCCGGATGTCTGCTGCCGAAGCGGGCTGCGGTCGGCATGCCGGCCTTGATCGCGTCAACCAGGTCAACGGTCGTCTCGAGCGGCCGACGCCGGATGATCTCCCGGGCGATGCCGCCGGCGTAGCGCTCTTCACCGAGCGTGCGCAGGATCTGGCCGATCCGGGCCTCGGACCAGTTGTTCAGAATCTCGCCCGCGGTCAGCGACTGGCGCGGATCCATCCGCATGTCGAGCGGGGCTTCGTGGGAATAAGAGAAACCCCTTTCCGGCGCATCCACCTGAAGTGAAGACATTCCAAGATCCATATACAGCGCGTCTGCACGAATTCCTTCGTTTTGCAGGGACTTCAGGGCGGAGCTGAACTCGGATGCGACGAAGCGGGTCTGGCACGGTGCGTCTTCCGCAAAGCGGTCGAAGTGGCCTCTTGCGACCGGATCACGGTCGATCGCGATCAGGGTTCCGTCCGCCCCGATGCGTTCGGCGACGAGCGCGGCATGTCCGCCGGCGCCGAAGGTGCAGTCGATCACCGTATCCCCGGGCCGGGGCGCGATCAGATCAACCAGCTCGGTGGCCAGGACCGGGATGTGGCCGCGGGGTGAAGGTTCCATGCTCAACTGCCAGGCCTCACGGGCGCGCGCCGCGGCGCTCACTCGCCCGCTCCCGACATTCCCTCGGCGATCGCGCCGAACTCGGCCTGAAGCTTCTCGTTCTCGGTCTGCCATGAAGCGGCGTTCCAGATTTCGAGGTAGGTGCCGGCGCCGATCACCGCGCAGGACCCGTCGAGCCCGGCGCTGTCGGCCAGGTGCCGCGGGATGCGGATCCGGCCCGCGGAGTCGATCTCGCACTCGGACGCACCGGAGTTGAACAGCCGCCGCAGCTTGCGCGCGTTGTTGCTGAACGGGCTGTGCGGCTCGATGTACTGGTCCGAAAGACCATCGAAGGCTTTCTCGGGCATCAACCAGAGACAGGTGTCCGGGCCCTTGACCACCACAGGGCGGTCGGTGAGCTCGTCGCGGAACCGGGCCGGAACGGTAAGGCGGTCCTTGGAATCGAGGCTGTGTTCGTACTGGCCTCTGAACGCCACCGTCGTGGTTCCTTTCCGCTTCCCGAGGTTGATGGAAAAAAAGAGAGTGGACCGAGGTGGTGAAGTGGGAGGAACCTCACCACCCCGGTCCGGTGCTTCAACTCGATTGGCAATGTACCCCACTTTTCCCCACTTCGCAACACGATCCCCCACAAAACCGCTCTGGCGTCCCCGATAGTTCCATCCCGGGGTTTTGTCACGGATTGGACGGGCGACGCCCATTCCTTTTCCCAAAGCCATCTGCGCGAACCCCGTACGAACGTACGCTCGCGTCCCACTTTCACCCACTGAAATTCACGTTGCAGTCGCAGTAGATTGGCCGGATGGAAGAGATCAGAAACGCGAATCAGGTTCGCGGGCAGGAATTCAGCAAGCTGGCCAGACGGTCAAAGACCTGGATCCTGGTCGGTATCGGCATCATCGCCCTGACGGTCGGCGGGTTCCTGATTGGGCCGCTCTTCGGCGGCATCGGCTTCGTGGCCGGCCTGCTGATCGGGCTGCTGGTGGTCTGGCTGGTCGCCGACAGCCGGGCCGAGGAGGCCTTTTTCGACGCCTACGCTGCCGCCCGCGGACTCAGCCGGCAGAGTTCGGGGGACCTGAAGGCATGCACGCCACTCCTTCGCAAGGGCGACTCACGCGAGGCGAACGAGATCTTCACCGGGCCACTGGCCGACGGTCTCGAAGGCACGCTCGCCCTGTACACATACACCGAGGTGACGAGGGACTCCGACGGTAACCGCCAGGAGACCGACTACCCGTTCACCCTGACCCTGATTGACCTGCCCGAGACGGTCGCACACCTACCCGAGCTTCTGGTCCAGAAAAAGTCAGGCTTCAAAGCGCTGGAGAAGTTCGAAGACACCTTTCGAGGCAAGCACGAGCGGGTCACCCTCGAGAGCGAGGCCATGCGAGACCGCTACGAGATCTTCGTAAACGAAGGCCAGAACCCGGTCTGGGTCCGGCGGCTCTTCTCCCCCAGCTTCATCGTCTGGCTGACTGACGCGCCACCGAAGAAGTTCGCTTTCGAGCTGGTCGACGGCAAGCTCTGCTGCTTCGTGCCGAAGCACTGCGACAGCGCCGAGGGCTTTGACGAAGTGGTCACCAGCGGCTGCGAAGTAGCCCGCCGCCTGCGCGAGGAAGCGACCTGACCGCTCAACCGGCCGGAACGGCGATCGTCGCGTAGCCGATGCCGAGCAGGGCGTCGCTGTTGGCGATCAGCGCGGCAACGATCAACAGCAGGACCGACGGCACCAAGATCAGGGCGATCACCAGCTGGATCTTCGGTGCGGCCCGGGCGGCGTCCTCTTCAATCGCCCGGCGCTGGTCCTGTCGCAGGCCCGATGACTGCCGGCGGAGCTGCTCGGCCAGCGGAGAACCGAGTTTGCGCGAGCGCTCCAGGGTCGCGCAGAGCCCGGCTACCTCCCGACCTCGGACCCGGGCGCGCAGGGATTCGAGCGCCGGCCGCTGCGGCATGCCCCAGGCGAGGTCGGCCCCGGTCTCGGCCAGCTCACCGGCCAGGGGACCGCGGCCGGACTCGCCGATCTCGACCAGTCCGGCCCCAAGCGAGCGGCCGGCCGAAGCAGAGACCGCCAGAAGATCAAGGGCGTCTGGCAGCGACGCGACCATGCGGCGGTGACGAAGGCGTGCCGCCCGCTCCAGCAGCAGGTCCGGCAGCAGGAAGCCGAAGCAGGCCAGGCCGACCAGCACGCCGACGTCTATACGGCCAGGCAGGAGGCCACCGAAGATCGAGCCGAGACAGAGCCCGGTGGCCGCGGTCATCGCCTTGGCTAAGAGCAGAGATCGCGGGGTGAGGTCACCGGAGCGTCCGGCCCGGCGGATCCGGTCGGGCAGGCCCAGGGTAAGAGCCGCCGCCGGAACCGCCACCTGTCGCGCCGCGCCACCCTCAACCGCAGCGCCCGGCTCCGGCCGGACTCGGCGTAGCTCCAGCGCTCCGGCCACGACCAGCGCGGCCGCCCCGGCGAAAAGCAGGATGACGAGCCCGGCCACCGGAGCTCAGACCTCCCCGATCCTGGCGAGCTTCGAAATCGCGAAGAAGCCACCGGCCTGCATCAGCACCGAGAGGGCGAGCACCGCCAGGGCCGGGGTCGAGGAAAGCAGCGAACCGAAAAAGCCCGGCCGCAGAAGCTCGGTGAACAGCGCCGCCCCACCGGGCATCGCCACCACCAGGTAGCCGGTGAACCGGGCCTGGGCCGTAGCCGAGCGGGCGTCTTCGGCGACCCGGTCGCGCTCGGCCGCACCTTCGGCGAACCTCCTCAGCAGGGCGACCAGATCACCCCCGGCCAGCCGCTGGCTGATCAGCGCGGTCGCGAAGGCGTTGATCCGCTCCGAGCCGAACCGCTCGGCCAGCGAGCGCACCGCAACGTGGGTCGGCCGGCCGAGGTCGAGCTGATGCCGCAGGCGACTGAACTCGGCTGCCGGCGGGCCGTCCAGTGAGGACGACGCCGCGACCAGCGCTCCGCGCGGAGAGTGCCCGGCGCTGAGGCAGTCGGCGATCGCCCGGGCGATGTCGGGAACTGCCGCCTCGACCGCCCGGCGGTAGCGACGACGCCGACGCCGGATCAGCGCGCCCGCCACCAGCGGTGCCAGCCCGGCCAGCACCAGAGCCAGAACGACTCCTCCGAGCAGCCAGCCACCGAAGATCGCGGCGGCACCGGCAACCGCAGCCAGCCGGATCCGCTCCCTCGATGTCGGCAGGTAGCCCTCGCTGCCGGCCCGGCGCAGCGGCTCGACTGCGATCCGGATCCAGGCCGAAAGCGCCGCCGAACCCCCGGCCAGCTCCTTGGCTGCCAGCACCGCGAACCAGCCGGCCGCCCCGCCCAGCGCCAGCGGCAAAAGGCCCGGGTCGAGGCTCACCGGCCGACCTCGATCATCTCCGCCACCCTCCGGCCACCGTCGGGGCGGCGCTCGATGTGGACCACGAGATCCACCCCGCGGCGAAGCTGAGCAGAAATCACCTCCAGCGGAAGCCCGATCCCGGCCATCAGTGAGAGCACCTCGATCCGGTCCAGGGCATCGGCGGCGGAGCTGGCGTGGACGGTCGATAGCGCGCCGTCGTGGCCGGTATTCAGGGCGGTCAGCAGGTCAAGCGCCTCTGGACCGCGGACCTCGCCGATCACGATCCGGTCGGGCCGCATCCGCAGCGCGTTCTTCAGCAGGTCGCGGATCGTCACCTCACCGCGGCCCTCGATGCTCGGCGGCCTCGACTCCAGCCGGACCACGTGAGGCTGGCCGAGGTGAAGCTCGGCCGCGTCCTCGATCGTGACGATGCGCTCGGCCGGGTCGATGAACGCCGCCAGCGCGTTCAGCAGCGTGGTCTTGCCGGAACCGGTACCGCCGCTGATCAGGATGCTGCGGCGCTCGCCGACTGCGGTTTCGAGCCGAGCCGCTTCGGCCCCGGTGATCGTGCCCAGCTCGATCAGCTGCTCCGGACCGGGCCGGGACCCTGGGAACCTGCGGATCGAAACCGCCGGACCGTCAACCGCGAGCGGCGGGATCACCACGTTCACCCGGGAGCCGTCCGGCAGGCGCGCGTCGGCCATCGGGCTGATCTCGTCAACCCGTCGGCCGAGCGGCGCCAGGATTCGCTCGATTGTGTTGCGAAGCTGCTCCTCGTCGCCGAAGCTGACCTCGGCCCGCTCGATCCTTCCGGCCCGCTCGACATAAACGTGGTCGCAGCCGTTGACCATGACCTCATCCACCTCCTCGTCCTCGAGCAGGATCTCCAGCGGGCCCAGCCCCGAGGCCTCGCGAAGGATGCGACCGGCCAGGTCAGCCTGCCGCTCGGCCGACAGCACCCCGGCCAGCCGGGTGACCTCCTGGTGGACGACCTCGTCGATCCCGGCTTCCCCGCTGGTCGCCCCTGTCGAGTCGGCGCGGCGGCGCTCGACCAGCGAGGCGTGGATCTCCTCGGCCAGCCGCTCGGTTGCCGGCCGACTCACCGACCGCTCCGCGGCAGGATCGTCACCCGGCGGGCGAAGGACTCGGCATCGATCAGCACGATCGCCTCGGCCCGGGTCAGCCCGAGCACAACCTTGGTCAGCCCGGTGGCGCCGGCCTCCGGATCCGGTCCGGCGATCGCCAGCAGCGGCACCCCCTCGGCGGCCACCGCGGTCCTTCCGGTCCCGCCGACCGAACCTTCACGGGTTACCAGCAGGTCAACCGGCCGGCCGGGGCCGGGGATCGCCCCCGCTCCGGAGACGGTCAGCTCGACCGGGACCCGGCCAGAGCCGAGCTTCGAAGGGCGCTTCTTCCGGTTCGATCCGGGAACCCTGAGGGCACCGCCGATCACGTAGCTGCCCGGCGCCAGGTTCATGATCGGCTCGAATCCGATCGCGTCGGTTGCGCGGCTCAATGAGCCCGCAGGTGCGAAACGGGCCGGGACCTGACGGACCTCGAGCGACGCCGCGGCCAGCTTCGGGGTGATCGGCCGACCGGTCGCAACCGGCCTGGTTACAACCACGACCGGCTTGAGTTGGCCGTAGCTTTCGGAGACCGAAGCCGAGTAGCCGCTGACCAGCAGCATCCCGAGGCCGGCCGCGACGGCCGCCGCGGTGACCATGAGCAGGGAGCGGCGGCGCCTGCTCACCAGTTGACCCTGACCGGCGCCGAAGCGCGCTGCCGGGTCGCGGTCGGCAGCACGATCACGACCGTTGAGCCGAAATCACCAAACTCGCTTTCCAGCTTGCCGCCGTGGTCGTTCACGGTCCGGCAGGCGACCGCCAGCCCGTGGCCGTGAGCCGAACGGCCGCGCAGCCTGGCCAGCACCTCGGCGGGTGATTCGCGTCGGCTCCCGGCCCGGGCGTTCCGACCGTTGTCGCCAACTTCGATCCGGACCCGGCCGCCGATCCCGCGCCCGCTGACCGTGATCGCCGGGCCGCCGTGCTCGATCGCGTTGACGATCACATTCTCAAGCGCCGCGGCGAGCGCCACCCCGTCCCCGCG
>Ga0105046_10005561_pt1 | contig 19951 bp, 14 predicted proteins | sample MAT03_FD_78385 | JGI IMG/M metagenome (GOLD analysis project Ga0105046, IMG submission 78385) | Freshwater microbial communities from Lake Fryxell liftoff mats and glacier meltwater in Antarctica - MAT-03 (megahit assembly) | ecosystem: Environmental > Aquatic > Freshwater > Ice > Liftoff... | reverse complement strand
GGGGGGGGGGGGGAGGGGGAGCGGAGGGGTGGCCGGCGGGGGAGTAAGGCCGGAAACCCGGGGGGGGGGAAGGGCAAGGGATCCGGAAGGGACGGGCTGATTTCCCGGAGGATGGAAGCGTTTACGCGGGGTGCGGGCCGGGGGGGGGGGGGCGGTGAGGGAGGGGTGGTCCGGCGGGGCAGTATGACCGTAAACCGCGGGCGGGGGAAGGGCAAGTGATCGGAAAGGGACGGGCTGATTTCCCGGAGGATGGAAGCGTTTACGCGGGGTGCAGGCCGCTCTTCGCGGAGGCTGGGTTCGGCCGCGTGCCGAGTTTGGCGATCGGCAGGAGCCCGACGCCCGACCCCGCAAGGGGGCCGCGGCACGGGGCGGGGTCGTGCGGGATCGGGGAGGGAGCGGTGCCGCTCAGCCGTGGCGAGGCGGGTCGACGGCGCGGGGAACGGCGGGATCGGGCGGTCTCGGCACGGCCTCAGGGCCGGGGGCCGCGGCAGCCGGCCGGGCGAGGTGGACGATGAGCATGTCATCCTGCGGCGGGCCGGCGCGCAGGCGTTGGACCGCGGCGAGGAGCGCGGCGGCGCGGGTGTCCGTGGACGCGTGGGGCGCGTCGGGCGCGTCAGGCATGGCGGCGAGGGATTCGAGGCCGGCGATGCCGAGCATGCGGCCGCCGGCGATGCGGGCCTCGGTCGCGCCGTCGGAATAGGCGAGGACGGCGTCGCCCGGACGGAAGGGGACGGTGGCCTCGTCGGCGGCGAACGCGTCGCCGTCGACGGCGCCCAGGACGAAGGTGGTCGAGTCGAGGCGACGGGGCACGGTGGCGTCGCCGCCGGAGAGGAACGGCGGAGGGTGGCCGGCGTTGGCGTAGGCGAGCGTGTTGGCGGCGGTGTCGGCGCGGAGGCAGACGGCGGTGGCGAAGACGCCCTCGGCGGCGAGGGTGAGGCAGACGTAGGAGTTGAGCGCGGTGATGACGGCGCCGGGCGCGGCGGAGGGGTCGACGCCGTAAATGCGATTGAGTTCGGCGTGGAGGCGGTTGACGGCGAGCGCGGCGGCGATGCCGTGGCCGGTGACGTCGATGAGGAGGAGGTCGAGGGGAGAGTCGAGGCCGCCTGGGGGGGCGCGGCGGACGTAGAGGACGTCGCCGCCGATCTGACGCATCGGCTCGTAGGCGAACTCGACGCGGAGGGGTCCGTCGCGGACGGGGGCGGGGAAGAGGCGGTCGTGGATGCGGCGAGCCGTCGAGAGCTCGGCGGACAGCTCGCCGTATCGCTCGCGGACGGCGCGGTTGGTGAAGGACTCGTTGAACCGCGACTGTCGCCACCACGCGACGGCGAGTCCGGGGAGGCCCACCCCGAGGATCATCGGCAGGGCCACGACGAGCATCGACGCGGATTCGTTGCGGAAGAGGAGCGGGGCGGTGACGGTGGCGATCGTGAAGAGGACGAGGAACGGGATGAGTGGACGGAAGCTCTCGCGGGGGGTGAGAGGCAGGTAGAGCGCCGCGGACAAATGGACGTTGAGAGTCAGGAGCAGGAGGGGGAGGAGCGGGCCGATGCTCGCGTTGGGGCCGATCGATCCGGCGTCTCGGAGCGCGGAGGTGAGGACCGCGGCGAGCGGGGCGGCGGGGATGAACTGGATGAGGAGGGATGCGGTCACGACGCGGGAGATGAGGCGGACGAGGTCCGCGCGCGAGGGCGGGGCCGGGGCGCGGAGGACGCGGAAGAAGGGGACGAGGAAGACGGCCGCGTCGAGGGCGAGCGCGAGCGTGGCAAGCACCATGAGCGAGCGGGACACGTCCCCGGCGACGGGGCTCCAGAGGAGGAACGCGGCGAGGGCGCTGGCGAGGGTGCCGGAGATGCCGGTGTACCAGAGGAAGCCGCGGCGGAGGCGGGCGAGGCGTTCGGCCTCGTACTGCTGCCGGAAGTCGGCGAGGATGGCCGGGGTGGGGGGCGTGGCGCGGGACACGGGGCGAGTCTACTGGGGAAAATGAACGAGGCCCGGGCTGGGGGCCCGGGCCTCGGTGGGTGCTGGGGTTGCGTGCGGGGGTTACTTCTTGGCCTTGCCGCCCTGCTGCTCCTCGAGGACGGCCTTCATCATGCTGGCGGGCATGGGGCGGTACTCGAGGAATTCCATGGTGGAGGAAGCGCGGCCCTGGGACATGCCTCGGAGGGAGGTGGTGTAGCCAAACATCTCGGAGAGGGGGACCTCGCAGGAGACGATCTTGACGACGCCGCGGTCCTCGGAGTCGAGGACCATGCCGCGGCGGGAGTTGATGTCGCCGGTGACGTTGCCGAGGTAGTCGTTGGGGACGGTGACGACGACCTTCATGATGGGCTCGAGGAGGACGGGGCCGGCCTTCTCGGTGGCCTCGATGACGGCGAGGCGGCCGGCCTGCTCGAAGGCGACCTGGGAGGAGTCGACGGCGTGGTAGGAGCCGTCGACGATGGTGGCCTTGACGTTGATCATCGGGTAGCCGAACTTGACGCCGGTGACGCAGGTCTGGCGGATGCCGTACTCGACGGAGGAGATGAACTCCTTGGGGATGGACCCGCCGACGACGTCGTTGACGACGGCGATGTTGTCCTCGAACTTGACCTCGTCCTCGGCGGCCTGGGCGGCGGTGTAGGGCTCGAGATGGATGGTGCAGTCGCCGAACTGGCCGCGGCCGCCGGTCTGCTTCTTGAAGAGGCCGCGGACGTACTCGGCCTTCTTGGTGATGGCCTCGCGGTAGGAGACCCGGGGCTTGCCGACCTCGACGTTGACCTTCATGTCGCGGACGAGCTTGTTCTTGATGATCTCGAGGTGGAGCTCGCCCATGCCCGAGATGATGGTCTGGCCGGTCTCCTCGTCGAAGTTGGAGCGGAAGGAGGGGTCCTCGCGGCGGATGACGCCCAGGGCCTCGGAGAGCTTGCGCTTGTCCTCGGAGCTCTTGGGCTCGATGGACATGGCGATGACGGGCTCGGGGAAGAACATGCGCTCGAGGAGGATGGGGTCGTCGGCGTCGCAGAGGGTGTCGCCGGTGTAGGAGTCCTTGATGCCCACGACGGCGACGATGTTGCCGGCGCTGGTCTCGTCGAGGGGGATGCGGTTCTGGGCGTGCATCTCGAAGATGCGGGAGGCGTTCTCCTTCTTGCCGTTGCCCGGGTTGAGGAGGCGGGTGCCCTTGGTGAGGGTGCCCGAGTAGACGCGGATGTAGGTGAGGTCGCCGTGCTGGTCGCTGACGACCTTGAAGACCAGGGCGGAGAAGGGGGCCTTGGCGCTGTGGGGGCGGGAGAGCTTGGTGTCGAAGTCGCGGGGGTCGGTCCCCTCGACATCGGGCTTCTCGGTGGGGGCGGGGAGGTAGTCGACGACGGCGTCCAGGAGCATCTGGACGCCGATGTTGCGGAGGGCCGCGCCGCAGAGGACGGGGTAGCAGGTGCGCTCGACCACGCCCTTGCGCAGGCCGGTCTTGATCTGCTCGATGGAGGGCTCGGTGCCCTCGAGGTAGAGGGCCATGAGGGCGTCGTCGACCTCGGCGACCTTCTCGATCATCTCGGTGCGCCACTTGGCGACGGTCTCGACGAGGTCCTCGGGGATGTCCTTCTCGATCACGACCTCGCCCTTGTCGCCCTCGAAGAAGAAGGCCCGCTGGGTGAGCAGGTCGATGATGCCCTTGTGGTCGTGGCCGGTGCCGATGGGGTACTGGATGGCGATGCCGTTGGCGCCCAGGCGGGACTTGATGGTGGCGAAGGAGAAGTCGAAGCTGGCGCCGATCTTGTCCATCTTGTTGACGAAGCAGAGGCGGGGGACCTTGTAGCGGTCGGCCTGACGCCAGACGGTCTCGGACTGGGCCTCGACGCCCTCCTTGCCGTCGAAGACGGCGACGGCGCCGTCCAGGACGCGAAGGGAGCGCTCGACCTCGATCGTGAAGTCGACGTGGCCGGGAGTGTCGATGAGATTGAGCTTGTATTCCTGGCCGCTGCGCGTCCAGATGCAGGTGGTGGCGGCGGACTGGATGGTGATGCCCCGCTCCTGCTCTTCCTGCAGGAAGTCCATGGTGGCGGTGCCCTCGTGCACCTCGCCGATCTTGTAGTTCTTGCCGGTGTAGTAGAGGATGCGCTCGGAGACGGTGGTCTTGCCGGCGTCGATGTGGGCGCAGATGCCGAAGTTGCGGACGTAAAGCAGGTCGGAACCGGTCGCGGCGGCTGACATGGTGGAACCTCTGTGGCTGGCCGGGCGTTCTCGCGCCTGGCGGTGCTATCCCAGGCGCTGGCGGGCCGGGCGGGGACGGGGCGGAATCGGGCGATGCTCGCGGGCGTCGGCCGGCCGAGGGGCCGGACGGGGACGCGCGATTGATTCGTGAGGGTCGGGCGGGACGGAACGAGGGATCGCGACGCGATGGGACGCGTCAGGCCACGGGATCGGGATCGATCTCTTCTTCCTCTTCCATGATGCTGGACCGAAAGGACTTACGAGCGAAGGGCGACGGGCGGAGGCGTTCCAAAGCGACATCGGCCGGGATGCCGACGGCGGAGCGGGGACACGCCACGCGGGAAGGGGAATCCTAACGGGGTGCGGGGGTGAATCAAGGGGTGCCGGGGGCGGGGGGCGGCGTCGCGCGACGTTCCAGGCGGACCCGGTCGGCGGGGGCGAACTGCTTGAGGGGGTCGAGACGGAGCGCGGCGTCGAGGTCGAGGGCCCGCCGCGCCCAGCGGGCGGCGGCGACGTGGTCGGCGCGGGCTTCGGCGAGGTCGGAGAGGGTGGCGGGAAACCCCGGTTCCCGGGGGGCGGCGGCGGCTGCTTGGGCGAATGCCTCCAAAACCGCTTCCGGGTGGGCCGCGGCGGGGTCGATCTCGTCGCGGGCCCGCCGGGCGGAAGCGAGCCACGCGAAGGCGCTGGCCCGCGGCGGCCCGAGGAGGGCCAAGGCCTCGGCGTCTCGCACGGCAGTTTGGGCCAGAAGGGTCGCGGCGGCGGGATCGGCGTGGCGGAGGGAGACGGCGGCGTCGAGCTGGACGCGGCCCAGGGAGCGGGCGGTGGGCAGGTGGGTGGGGAAGGCGACCGCGGCGGGGCGGAGGAGGTTGGGGAGGGCGACGAGGGCGCGGGTCCGGGCGGCGTCCAGCGCGGCGTCGAGGCCGCGGGCGGAAGCCGGGAACGCGGTCCCGCCGAGCGCGTTTGCCTCGGCGACGAGCGATGCAAGGGTTTCGCCCGACGACGTGCGTCCGGATGAGGAGCCTTCGACATCGGCCCGGCGTTGGACAAGGGTCGCGATCGGGATGGCTCGGTCGTACGCCCGGCGGAGGGCGGCTTCCCACGCGCCGACGCGGGGAAGGGCGAAGGCGAGCGTGGCGGCGCCGACGATCCCGAGAATCGCCAGTGCGGCGGGGCGGACGCCGCGGCGCGGCGGCGGACCGCCCGCGGCGGCGAGGCCGATCAGCAGCATGCACCATGCGGCGGCGCCGGGCGTAACGGGGGTGAGCTCGATCTGGGCGTGAGCGGCGACGGCGAGGCCCGCGGCCGCCAGCGGGACCGTCGCGGCGGCGGGGCGATCGCGCAGCAGCCGGAGGATGGCGAGGCCGACGCCGACCGCGGCCGCGAGCCCGGCGAGGCGTGCGCCGGCGCTCTCGGGCGTGGCCGCGGGGAGTTCGAGGAAGGCGGCGGCGACCGTGGGAAGGGCGAGGATGAGGAAGAGAGCGCGTCGGTCCTGAGCCGGGGCGAGCGGGTCGCGGGTGCATGGATCCTCAAGGACTTCCGGAGCGGGACGGTCGAGGACGGCGCGGCCTGCATTCCCGACCCATGTCAGCCAGAGCGCGCCGAGCGCGAGGCCGCCCAGGCCGAGGGTCGCCGCGTAATCGAAGAGGAGGCTGTGCGGGCTGGCGACGTCCTCCGGCGAGAGGGGGTTCTTGGCGAGGAGGTAGGCGTCCTTGAAGCCCGCAGGTCCGACGCCGGCGACGGGGAACCCCGCCGCGATGCGGATCGCGGCCTCGATGTAGAAGGCGCGGAAGAGGAGGCTGAGTTCGCCGAGGCGCTCGCCGATGACGCCGCGGAGGGCGATGAGGGAGAGGACCCCCGCGACGACCGCCGGCCCGAGGAGCGGCGCGAGACGCCGGCGGAGAGTGGCAGGTGCGACGCGCGGGAGCGCGAGGATGATGAGGCCGAGCGCGGCGGCGGCGTACCCGCCCTTGGAGCCGGCGAGGGCTACGCCGACCAGGGCGGCGGCGGCCCCGGCGGCCAGCGCGATGCGCACGGGAAGGGCCGCGCGACGATGGGCGGAGAGGCTCAGGCCGACCAAGGCGACAGCGGCGCCGGCGGCGAGGGTGGCGAAGACGTTGGCGAGGCCGAACCAGCCCGTGGCCTCGGGTTGGATGAGACGGCGTTCGTAGGCGAGGGCGATGGGAGAGCCGCGGGTCCAGCCGTTCGCGTTGAGGATGGCGTCGGTGTTGGCGCGGAACATGGCGACGGTCTGGGGGTGCTCGACCAGGACCTGGAGGAGACCCTTGGCGACGAGGGGGATGACGGCGGCCAGGGCGGCGGCGGCGGCGAGGCGTCGCAGCGTCGGGTGCCGAGCAAGGCTGGCGACGGCGAGGCCGGTGGCGAGGGCGGCGACCCAGGAAGCGCCGAGGAGCAGATCGTCGAGAGAGCCGCCGTGGGCGAAGGCGTGGAAGGCGACGACGGCCGCGCCGGCGGAGAAGAAGACGACGTGCAGGCGCGGGACGAGGCCCCCGAGGCGGGCGTGCGCGGCGAGGCCGCCGAAAGCGGCGAGGAGGGTGAGGGCGTCGAGGGCGAGCATCGGGGTCGGCGTGAGGCCCACGATGGGAGCGGGGAGGGCAAGGGGGTCGGCGGACCACGCCGGGAAGGGGTCGTACGTGACGATGGTCTTGAAGATGGCGATGGCGAGCAGGAGACAGCAGGCGCCGAGGCGGAGGGCCGTCAGGAGCGGTGGGGGAGCGACGGGGATCGGAGACGGGGGCGTCATGAGCGCGGGGTCTCGCGCGGGTGGGCGGGAGAGGCGGGCACGGCCCCGGGGCCGGGGGCCGTGGCACCCCCGATCGCGGAGGGTCGCGGGGCGAACTCGAAGAGCGCGAGGACCGCGAGCATGAGCACCGTCTGGGCGCCGATGAGGGCGGCGTGGGCGGGGGTGGCGCGGTTGAGGAAGACGGCGCCGAGGGCCGTGACTGCGGTGGCCCCGACGATGACGGCGACGGCGGCGGGGCGCGAGAGGCCGAGTCGAACGAGGCGATGGGAGAGATGGTTGAGGTCGCCGACGAAGGGAGAGCGGTGGGCGCGCAGGCGGATGAGGACGACGGTGATGAAGTCGTAGAGGGGGACGGCCAGGAGGACGAGGGGGACGAGGGCGCCGTACCAGGAGGATCCGGAGGCCGCGGGGCTGGGGAGGGCGGCGGGGGGGTGGATGTACGTCGCGCGGACGGTGAGGAAGGCGAGGAGGAAGCCGACGACGAGGGAGCCGCCGTCGCCCATGAAGAGGGACGCGGGAGGGGCGTTCAGGACGAGGAAGCCCAACAGGGCTCCGATGAGAAGGGCGAGCGTGGCAGCGACGAACCACTGGCCGGCGAGGAGGGCGACGGCGAGGAGGCAGGCGCCGGCGACGGCGGCGACCCCGGCGGAGAGGCCGTCCATGTTGTCGAGGAAGTTGAAGGCGTTGGTGACGACCAGGAACCAGAGCGCGGTGAGGATGAAGGAGAGCCAAGGGCCGCCGGCGGGGATGTCGAGGAGCGTGAGGAGTCGCGAGCCGGTGAGCAGCGGGACGAGGATCGCGGGGACGGCCAGGATGGAGAGCTTGAGGAAGGGACCCAGGGGTCTGCGGTCGTCGATGAGCCCGAGGACGTGGAGGAGGAGGATCCCGCCGATGAGAACGAGCGCGGCGGGAGTCTCTCGAGCGATTCCGGGGAGGTGGGGCGCGAGCGCGCCGAGCCCGGACGTGTCGGCGGCGGCGAGGCGGGCCAGGGCGAGGGCGGACAAGAGCGGGAGAGCGATGGCGAGGACGATCGCGACGCCGCCCGTGTTGGGAACGCGTCGGGGAGCGGCCTTCACCTGGCCGGGGATGGGCGGGGTGTCGAGGGCGCCCACGCGGTGTCCCAGGGCTCGGACGATCGCGGAGAGCGGGAGCGCGAGGGCAAAGGCCAGGGGGATGAGGGCGAGGACGAGCCAGGGCATCGGGATCGAGTGTACGGGACCGGGCCGGATCGCCCGCGCGTTCAGTTGATGGACGCGGCTGTGGCGTCGTGGCGGCGGCGCGCGACGGGGAGCATCCACAGCGCCGTGAGGGCCGCGAAGAGGGCCTGGGAGATCAGGAACATCCAGAGCAGGCGGAGGGGCCAGGGACCCAGGCGGTCGATGAGCGTCGGTCGCTCCGGGCGGGTGTCGCCGACGTACCCGTAGTTGAATCCGAGCGCGAGGTCGAAGGGCAGGATGAGCGCGAGGTAGATGAGCGAGACGAGGGTGATGAGCCCGTAGTCGCGCCAGGTCGGGCGGAAGCGGAGGACCACCACGTCGTACAGCGCGGAGGCGACGATCGTGACGTGGCTCGCGAAGAAGAGGTAGAACTTGAAGGTGTCCGGGCCCGTGTCGACGGTCGGGGTGACGAAGGCCTGCGTGCTCAGGCCCAGCCCCCAGTAGTAGAGCACGGCGCGCAGGACGCGACGGGGGGTGGCGAGAGCGAAGAACGCGACCAGGCCGGCGAGGTCGCAGATGTGAAGGGGGAGGCTCGTGCCGGGGTTGAGATTCCGCGGCAGGGCGAAGTAGACGAGATTGGCAACCTGGACGGCGGCGACGATGGCGAGCCAGGCGCGATGAAGGCGGAGGGCCGCGGGCGGAGAGGGGCGGGCACGGAGCCCCAGCGTGATGAGCGCGAGCATCGCCCCCGCGCACGCGATGAAGACGATGGCGTGGGCGGCGGAGAACGGGGTGAAAGTGGCGGGCATGGGTGTCGTGCTGAGGGCATGGACGCCGACGCGAGGCACGTCCCTGACACGGTCTTCAGCGCGCGGCGGCGGCGCGGGCCTTGGTGCCGGTCTCATGGCGGAGCTGGCCGCACGCCGCGGCGATGTCGCGGCCCCGGCTTGAGCGGATATGGACGTTGAGACCCTGGGATTTCAGGAACTCCTGGAAGGCGAGCACATCGTCGCCGACGGGCCGGCCGAAGGGGAGGCCCGCGACCTCGTTGTAGCGGATGAGGTTGATGTTGGCCCGAAGGGTCTTGGCGAGCACGGCGAGCTGCCGGGCGTGTTCGGGACGGTCGTTGACGCCGCGCAGGAGCGTGTACTCGAGCGTGATCTCGCGACCGGTCTTGGTGAACCAGCGCTGGCAGGCGGCGAGCAGGTCGGCGATGGTCGTGTACTCGGCCCACGGGATCAACTGACGGCGGAGCTCGTCCGTGGGGGCGTGCAGCGAGAGGGCGAGCGTGACCGGGAGGTCCAGCTGCTCGGACAAGCGGTCGATCGCCTTCGGCAGGCCCACCGTCGAGACCGTGACCTTGCGGGCCGAGATGCCCAGGGCCCACAGGCTGGTGATCGTGCGAATGGCGGGGATGACGGCGCCTAGGTTGGACAGCGGCTCCCCCATCCCCATGAAGACGACGTTGCTGATGCGACGGACGTCCGGCAGCTGGCCGAGCCGCCAGACCTGCTCGACGATCCTGCCCGCGGAGAGGTTGGCGTCGAGGCCGCCCAGGCCCGACGCGCAGAACTTGCACCCCACCGGGCACCCCACCTGCGACGAGATGCACGCGGTCCTGCGGTCGTCCGTGGGGATCATCACGCACTCGCTCTGACGGGTGGGGTCGCCCGCGGCACCCGGCAGCGCGTTGGGCTGCCCCAGCAGCGGGAGCGGGATGGGCTTGTCGAAGCGGGGCGTGTCGTCGGGGGTCGCAGGCCGGACGCCCTCCGAATCGTCCCACTCGATGAGCAACTTCTGCGTCCCGTCCGTGGCGGACTGGTGCATCAGCGTCGTGCCGCTGAGGAAGGTCATGCGGGCGGCGAGCGCCTCGCGGTCGGCCTTGGAAAGGTTCGTCATCCCCGCGGGATCGACCACGCCCTTCTCGTAGACCCACTCGAGCACCTGGCGGGCGCGAAACTTGGGCATGCGGACGGAATCGCACCACGCCGTGAGGGTCGCGGGGGTGTGCTCGAAGATGTGGTTGGCGGGGTGGAGCATGGGGTGTGTCGGGGCGGCCCTAGGCGGGCTTGGCGGAAACGGTGAGCGGGATCGCGCCGTAGAGGGTCTGGGTGATCTCGGGGGCCGAGACGCGGAAGCGACGCGTCGCCGGGTCCACCCCCTTGCTGAGCATCAGCTTCTTGAGGTTTCCGGGGGCGGAGAACTCGATGTCCTCGTCGAAGATGTCGCGGCTCTCGATCGTGCCCCCGAACCGGGCGAGCAGGGCGCGGCAGACGTCCGCAACCAGGTCTTCCGGAGCGCTCGCACCCGCCGTCACCAGCACCGTCTCGTCCCCCGAGACGAACCAGGACCAGTCCAGCTCGGAAACGTCGTCCACGAGCCGGCCTTGGGTGCCGGCCGTGGCGGCGATCTCGGCCAGGCGGACCGAGTTGCTCGAATTCTTGCTCCCGATCACGATGACCCGATCGCACTCGGGCGCGATCAGGCGGACGGCGTGCTGGCGGTTCGTGGTCGCGTAGCAGATGTCGCTGCTGGGGGGTTCCTTGATGGCGGGGAACGCCCGCCGAAGGGCGGCGATGACGATCCCCGCGTCGTCCGTCGAGAGCGTCGTCTGCGTCAGGTAGACGAGCCGGGCGGGGTCGTGGACGACGAGGTCGGGGATATCGGCGGGGGATTCGACGATCTGCGTGGCGTGCGGGGCCTCGCCGAACGTGCCGACGATCTCCTGGTGATCGCGGTGGCCCACGAGGAGAATCTGATACCCCTGCCGCGCGTATCGGATGGCCTCGGCGTGGACCTTCGTGACGAGGGGGCAGGTGGCGTCGATCGCGATCAAGCCGCGGGCCTTGGCCTGGGCCCGAATCGCCGGGGAAACCCCGTGGGCGGAGAAGACCACGATCTGCCCGTGCGGAACATCCTCGACGGATTCGACGAAACGCACGCCACGATCGGCGAACCGGCCCACGACGTGCTTGTTGTGCACGATCTCGTGGTACACATGCACCTGCTCGCCGGGGAAGAGATCGAGAACCTGGTCAACCACATCGATCGCCATCCGGACGCCGGCGCAGAAACCGCGTGGATTGGGGAGAATGATCCGCATCGAGAGGCCCCCGCGGCGGGGCCCTCGCATCGACCGGCCTGCCGCGTGGAATGGTATGCGTGACGTTCTCGGGATCCGGAACGGTGACGGCGGCTGAGGCCGGGGGGTCGGCGATGGTCGACGCGCGCCGGCTCGCCCGATCGCGCCCCGAGAACTTCCACGTCCTGAGTTGCCTGGTACCCCGCGACCTGCGGGACGACTTCGCCGCCGTGTACTGGTTCTGCCGCACGGCGGACGACCTCGCCGACGAGGGCGGGACGGGTCCGTCGGCACGCGCCGAGGCCCTGCGGCGCCTCGCGGCGTTCAGAGTCGGGCTGCGTTCCACCGCGGCGGGGGTGCCCCCGGACGCCGACTGGGGACCGCTCGCCGCGACGATCCTCGGACGGGCCCTGCCCGTGGAGCCCTTCGACTCCCTCCTGGACGCCTTCGAGTCGGATCAGCGAATCACACGCCACGAACGCTGGGACGGGCTGATCGGCTACTGCCGCGGCAGCGCCGACCCGGTCGGGCACCTCGTCCTCATGCTGGGCGGATGCCGCCCGCCCGCCGAGGACGCGGCGAACGCGGAGCGGTACAGGCTGAGCGACCTCGTCTGTTCGGCCCTGCAACTCACGAACTTCTGGCAGGACGTGCGGCGCGACCTCGTCGAGCGGGACCGGGTGTACCTGCCCGTCGCCGACACTGGGCTGGACGCGGCGACGCTGCGCGCATGGATGGACCTCGGGAGCGACAGCGCGATCCGCGCCCGGTACGCCGCGGCGCTGGCCCCGCTGGTCGTCCGGACGCGGGCAATGTTCGACGAGGGGGGCCGCCTTCCGGGCCTCCTGGATGACCGCATCGGGCCGGTCGTGCGGCTCTTCATCGCCGGCGGCGAGGCCGTCCTGACGAAGATCGAGCGGGGTGGATGCGCGACGCTTTGGCACCGCCCCCGGCTCGGTCCGGCTGGGAAAGCGTGGCTCCTCGCGCGCGAGACCCTCCGGAGCGGGACATGAACTCCACCGCCACCCGAGAGGCCCCGCCGTCCGGCGGCGTCGACGCCGCCCGGTCGTTCGAGGCGTGCGCCGCCACGGTGCGGGCGCGAGCCCGGAACTTCTATCACGGCCTGCGGCTGTGCCCGGAGCCGCGTCGATCGGCGGTCTATGCGATCTACGCGTGGATGCGATTCGGCGACGACCTCGCCGACGGCGACGGACCCCTCGCCGAGCGTGCGGAGGCGCTCTCTCGGTTTCGTGAGCAGACCGCCCTGCTGCTCGACGGCGGGGCCACTCCGGACCACGGCCACTGGCCGGCGTTCGCGGCGACGATCCGCGCGTATCCGGTCCAGCGGGCGTGGATCGAGGGGATGATGGAGGGCCTGACCCAGGACCTCGACCATCGCGGCTACGCGACCCTCGACGACCTGCGGGGCTACTGCGAATGCGTCGCCTCCACGGTGGGCCTGACCTGCGTCTCCATCTGGGGCTTGAAGTCGGGGGCCGACGCGAGCGAGGCGGAAGGGCTCGCCCGCCGACGCGGCGTCGCGTTCCAACTGACGAACATCCTGCGTGACGTGGGCGAGGACGGCGGCCTCTCACCCGGCCGCGTGTATGTGCCCCGCGACGTCTTGGCGCGGCACGGGCTGAGCGGCGCGGCGCTCCTCGCGTGGGACGCCCCGCCCGCGTGCGCGGCGCTCGTCCGCGAGTTGGCTGACGCGGCCGAGGCCGAATACGCGGCGTCGCGGGGCCTCGAACGACTGGTTGCCGCGGATTGTGCGCCCGTGCTGTGGACCATGACCGCGATCTACCAGGGCGTGCTCGGCGAGGTCGCCCGGCGGCCCGAACTGGCCGTGCGCGGAGGGCCGGCGCGGGTCGCCCGCTGGCGGAAGGGCCTCATCGCGGCCCGGGCCGTGCTCGCCCGCGGGGCGGCGGTGCGGCCTTGGGAAGTCGCCGCCGGGGATCGGCGTTGAGCACCGCCCGCACGGCAATCGTCGCGGGGGGCGGAATCGCCGGCATCGCCACCGCCCTGCACCTCGCGGACCGGGGCGTCGCGGTGACGCTCCTGGAAGCGCGGCGGCGCCTCGGCGGCCGCGCGACGTCCTTCGTCGACGCCAAGACCGGCGACGAGATCGACAACTGCCAGCACGTCGTGCTCGGTTGCTGCACGGCATACCTCGCCCTCTGCGAACGCCTCGGCGTGCTCGACCGGTTCGAGTGGCACGCCGAACAGTTCTGGGTCGAGGCGGGGGGTCGCGAGAGCGTCATCCGGCCGGGCCGGCTGCCCGCCCCGGGGCACTTCGCGGGCTCGTTCCTGGCCGCGAGGTTCCTGACGGCGGGCGAGAAAGCCGCGATCGGCGCCGGGATGATCGCCATCGGCGCGGCCGACCGAGCGGCGTGGCGGGGCCGCACCTTCGCCGACGTCCTCGCCCGCCTGCGTCAACCCCAGGGCGCGGTGCAGCGCTTCTGGCGGCCCGTCGTCGTCAGCGCCTGCAACGCCGAGCCCGAGCGGGCCGACGCCGGGCTCGCCCTCAAGGTCTTCCAGGACGGCTTTCTCGCAGGCGCCGACGAGGCCCGCATGGGCCTCTCCCTCGTCCCCCTCGCCCGCCTCTACGACGCCGCCGCGGAAGCCATCGCGGCGGCGGGGGGCTCGGTCCGCCACGGCGTCAGCGTCGAGCGACTCTGGCGCGGGGGCGTGGTCACGGCGGCGGGGGACACGCTCGTCGCCGATGCGGTCGTGTGCGCCCTGCCCCCCGAGCGGGCGGCCCGCGTCGTCGACCCCGCGGAGCGTCGGGGCGACCCCCGCTTCATCGCCTTGGACGCCATCGAACACACCCCGATTCTCGGCGTCCACCTCGCGTTCGACCGCCCGGTCATGGCGAGACCCCACGCCGTGCTGGTCGACCGACCGACGCAGTGGGCCTTCGCTAAACCCCCCTCCGACGGGCGGTTTCCGATCCACGCCGTCGTCAGCGCGGCGGATGAGTGGATGGACCTCCCGGAGGCCACAATCGTCCGCCGGGTGATGGAGGATCTGGAGGCCTGCTTCCCCCAGGCGTGGGGGGGAAGGCCCCCGACCCTGCTGCACGCCCGTGCCGTCAAGGAACGGCGGGCGACCTTCGCCCCGACGCCCGATTTCGAAGCGTCCCGGCCGACGACCGCCGGCGCAGACGGGCGCGGGATCATCTTGGCTGGCGATTACGTGGCGGTGGGGTGGCCGGCCACGATGGAGGGGGCCGCCCGCAGCGGGGCTCGCGCGGCGGAGGCTACTCTTGGCCTCGATCCGGGGAGGCTGGGCGACCTCGCCGGGGGGGGCCCTTTATTCAATCATCTGCTGCGGGCTGTCGGCTGGGGGCCCTGACCCCGCGTCCGTGGGCGGAAATGCCGTCCGACTCTTCACGAAACGTTAGCGTTCTGTCAAGAATGCGGCCACGAGTTGCGGAGGAGGGGGCGTCGGGATACAAACTGTGGGACCGGGGAGACCGGGAACCCCCGCGGCGTGTGGAGGGCGGGGGAAGACTTCGGTGGCCACGGTGGGCCTGTGACGTGATCCGGTATGGTGTGCCGCGGCCAAGGGGCGAACCCTGGCGGCGGTCATGGAGCAGCAGCCATGGGTGGAGCAAGGCCGTGGCAGATCGTCCTAGTGGTGGTGGGGTTCCTCGGGTTCCTCGGGTCGGTGATGTACTCCTGCTCGACGATGGGAGACGGCGTCGACTTCGCCGAGTCGATCACTCTCGTCGACGTCCAGACGGGCGAACTGTTCGAAGCACCGCTTCCGAAGCGGCGGGCCGTCGGCTTCCCTGGTAAGAACCCGATCTCGGGGGCCGAGTCCCTCTACCCGGTTAGCCAAGAGGGGGGGAAGTGGTTCACCGACAGCCGGTACCTCGAGTACTGGCGGGAGAAGAAGTCGGACTACGCGGCGGTGACCGACTGGCGTTCCGGCGAGGTCAAGGTCGTGGGCGAAACCCCCGCACGAGCGGACATCTTCTCGAGTAGCACGAAGTGATCGGTGGCGAGCACGGGTCCCCAACAGGAGCAGTGATCGTGAACCGTTCTTCTCGCCCCGGCTTCACCCTGATCGAGTTGCTCGTCGTCATCGCCATCATCGCGCTCCTGATCGGGCTGCTCCTTCCCGCCATCGGGAAGGCGCGCGACGCGGGCCGATCGATCGTGTGCTCGACGACGCTGCGCAGCCTCGGGCAGGCGCAGACCCAATACGCGCTCGAGAACCAGGAATTTATCGCCGGCTATTACACGTCCGGTGCCGACGGGGACTACTTGGGCGGGACGAACCTCGTCGGCGACACGACGCCGACGACGCCGACGAGCACCCACGACTGGATGAGCCCGATTCTCGGCGATGCCGGAAACTTCTCCCCCAACCGGGCCCGCAGAACGCTGGAGATCTTCAATAAGTGGGGATGCGCTTCGGCGCGGCGTGACAACAACGAGCTCTTCCCGACGAGCGGCGGCGCCCCGGACCGGAGTCAGTTCGACGCGGCCCAAGGGACGCTCTTCTATCGCCAGGTGAGCTATCTCTCGTCGAATAGCTTCCACGTTCCCGGCTGGAACGCCCCGGCGGCTTTGAGAAGGCACGCTCCCAACGGTCGGACCCCCAAGGACCGAGTCATCAGCGCGGGCGGTACGCAGTATCTTCATCAGAATCCGGCCCGCGTGCCGTCAACGTTTGTGCCCCGTCTTGATAGGATAGGAATCCAGCTTTCCAACAAGGCCCTGGCGCAAGACGGGACGAGGTACTGGGTCGGTTCCAGGCGAATTCTCGACTTTGACATCGATCCAACCCCCAATTACTTCGGCTCGTTCACGGAGAATCCCGGCTTCATCGCGTCCACGGCCTACGGCCGCAACGCTAGTCTGGATCAATCGAACATCAAATTGTCGTATCGGCATGGCCTCACGATGAACATTGTGTTCTTCGATGGCAGTGTGCGCCGCGCGACTCAGACCGAGTCGTACCGACGGATCGACTACTGGTACCCTTCGGGAAGCATCTTCACCGGCATCGACGCGCCTCCAGAAGCCAAGTTGCAGTACCCCACCGGCAAGCCCCTCCAGTAGCCTTCCGGTCCAACCACATCCACGCCCCCTCACCGGGGGCGTTTTCGTTTCGGTTCGGCGTATGCTGCGGTCCTCAGGAGGCCCCAAGCATGTCGTCCATCGCCGCGTTGAAGTGGCTCGAGCGGTCCGAGCGGGAGTCGATCGCACGCCTGATCGACTGGCTCCGCATCCCCAGCATCAGCACCGACCCCATCTACCGCGGCGACGTCCGCCGCGCCGGGCAGTGGGCCCTGGACCAGCTCCGCGAGCTCGGCTTCACCGCCGAACTGCGTGAGACCGGCGCCATCGGGGCCGACGGGCTCGGCGCCGGCCACCCGATCGTCCTAGCCACCATCGCCCCCTCACCCAAGTACACCGGCCCCCACGTCCTCTTCTACGGGCACTACGACGTGCAGCCCATCGACCCCGTCGAACTCTGGGAGAGCCCGCCCTTCGAGCCCACCCTCAAGCCCGCCATTCCGGGCGGCCCCGGCGAGCGGATCGTCGCCCGCGGCGCCGTCGACGACAAGGGCCAGGTCCTCTGCTTCCTCGAGGCCTGCCGCGCGTGGAAGGAGACGAGCGGCCATCCCACCGCCGGCGCGGCGTACACCGTCCTGCTCGAAGGCGAGGAGGAGTCCGGCTCGGTCAATCTCGGCGCCTTTGTCCGCGCCGAGCACGACCGCCTCGCGGCGTGCGACGTCTGCCTCATCTCCGACACGGGCATGCTCGGGCGCGACCGCCCGGCCATCACCTACGGCGTCCGCGGCTTGGCGTACACCGAGATCACCCTGCACGCCGCGGATCAGGACCTGCACTCGGGCCTGTGGGGCGGTCGTTGCCCCAACCCGATCTCCGAACTGACCAAGGTCCTCGCCGGCCTCTGGGACGCGAAGCGGCGCGTCGCGATCCCCGGCTTCTACGACGATGTCCGCCCGCTGGGGAACGACGAGCGCGAGGCGTGGCGGCGGCTCAACGTCGACCCCGCGCAGGCGCTGGCCAAGATCGGCCTGCCCCCCGAGGCCGACGTGGGCGAGGAGGGGTACACCTCGGTCGAGCGCGAGTGGGCGCGGCCGACGGCGGAGATCAACGGCATCTGGGGCGGATACACCGGCGCGGGGGCCAAGACCGTGATCGCCGCGAAGGCGAGCGCGAAAGTCAGTTTCCGCCTCGTCGCCGATCAGGACCCGGCGAAGGTGACGCGGATGTTCTTCGACTGGCTCCGCGAGCGCACGCCGACCGGCTGCCGGTGGGAGCTCAACGACCACCACGGGGGCTTCGGCGTGACCGTGCCGACGGACTCCCCCGCGCTGCGTGCCGCGGCACGGGCGCTCGAGGCCGCCGCGGGCGTCCGCCCCGAGCTGATCAAGAGCGGCGGCTCGATCCCCGTCGCCGGGATGCTCAAGGACGAACTGGGACTGGACACGATCTTCATGGGCTTCGGGCTCGAGGACGACCGCGTCCACTCCCCCAACGAGAAGTTCGAACTGGCCTGCTTCCGGATGGGGGCGCGGGCGCACGCGGTGCTGATGGAGGAGCTGGGCAAGGGGGAGTAGGTCGCCTCCGAATCCTGCGGAGCCGCGAGCGTGAGGGAGCGGTCCTAACCCCACGCGCACGATCACGCCCGTGACCTCTCGAAGACCGATCGAACGCGCAGGACGCGGGGTTCGCGGAGGGCGAGCGAACGTGGAGCCGTGCGTTGAGGCTTCAAGGGCCGACGGCGTGATTCTCGGCAATGGGTAGGACCGCTTCCTCACGGTCGCGGCTCCGCCGGAGAAGTCACTTCGGCGGTGGCTGCTTCTTGCCGGGGATCAGGTCGCCGATGCCGCGCTTCAGGCCGTCCGCGGCCTCAAGCGCCTTCTTCGCCGCGTCGTCCGCGGCCTTCTTCGCGGCGTCACCGGCGGCGCCCACGACGCCCGACGTGTCGCCGATTGCCTTCTCCAGGCCCGCGCCGACCTTTCCGATGACCTCGACGCCTACGCCGCCCAGATCGCCGAGGCGCGAAGCGAGCTCGCCGGCGATGTCGCCGGGGAGCTGGACACCCGACTCGACGACCGCCTTGATCACGGACTGGAGCAGGATCGAGGCCAGTTCAGCGACGTCGACGCCGGCGCCGTTCGCGGTGCCCACGTTGGTCAGCCGCAACTGCTCGATGGGCACCTCGACCTTGGAGAGCTGGCCGGGAAGGCCGATCAGGTCGGCGGAGACGATCACATCGCGGATGTCGACCTCGTTGATGACGAACTTGGTCTGCGGGGCGTTGGGGTCGCTGGGCTTGGACTGGCCCTGCAGCCCCTTGAGGTGGTCGAGGATGGTCTGGTAGTTGGACCCCTGCGACCCCTTCTGGAGGCTCAGCCGCAGGCCAGCGAGGTTGAGCCGCGGCAGGACGATCACGGGCTTGCCGACGGACGCCGCGTCCAGCTTCACGCCGCCGGTAGCGAGGGTCATGAACGACGCGCCGTCATACCCCGGCGGGTTCGCGACCGCCAGGCCGGTGAGGTCGACCGTCCCCTCCCGCAGCCCGACCTTGACGGTCTGGACCGTGGTGGGCACCCCCAAGGCGTAGGTCCCGCCCCGCTCCACAGCACTCTTGGCGATCTTGTCGATGGAGGAGATGCCGAGGTAGACCGCGCCGCCGACCACGACGACGATGAGGACGACCAGGACGAGAGCGACCTTGATGAGGGTCTTCATGAGGCGGGGCTCCGGGGGATGAACGAGCGTACGCCCGCCGGGCGATGACGAGCATCGCACCAACGAACGACCCCGCGAGGGAGCTCCTCGCGGGGTCATGGGATTCGTCGGTGCCGACTTTCAGAACGATCGATCAGTACCGGTAATGCTCGGGCTTGAACGGCCCCTCGGTCGAGACGCCGAGGTATGCGGCCTGGTCGTCGGTGAGCTTGGTGAGGCGGACGCCGAGCTTCTCGAGGTGGAGGCGGGCGACCATCTCGTCGAGCTTCTTGGGGAGGGTGTAGACCTTCTTCTCGTAGGGCTTGCCGATGACCGTCTTGCCGGTGGTGGCGAAGACGTGCAGTTCGATCTGGGCCAGGACCTGGTTGGTGAAGCTGGCGGACATGACGAAGCTGGGGTGGCCGGTGGCGCAGCCGAGGTTGAGCAGGCGGCCCTCGGCGAGGATCAGGACGCTGCGGGCCCCCTTGCCGCCGGCGGCGGGGAGGACGTACTCGTCGTACTGGGGCTTGATGTTGATCCGCTTGACGCCGGGCTCGCGGGTCAGGCTGGCCATGTCGATCTCGTTGTCGAAGTGGCCGATGTTGCCGATGATCGCCTTGTCCTTCATCTTCTTCATGTGATCGACGGTGATCACGTTCTTGTTGCCGGTGGCGGTGATGAAGATGTCGGCGGTCTCGAGCACGTCGTCGAGGGTCGCGACCTGGAAGCCTTCCATGGCGGCCTGGAGGGCGCAGATGGGGTCGATCTCGGTGACGATCACGCGGGCGCCCTGGCCCTTGAGAGCCTGGGCGCACCCCTTGCCCACGTCGCCGTAGCCCAGGACCACCGCGGCCTTGCCCGAGAGCATGACGTCGGTGGCGCGGTTGAGGCCGTCCACCAGCGAGTGGCGACAGCCGTAGAGGTTGTCGAACTTGCTCTTGGTGGCGCTGTCGTTGACGTTGATGGCGGGGAAGGCGAGCGTGCCGGCCTTCTGCATGTCGTAGAGGCGGTGGACGCCCGTGGTCGTCTCCTCGGAGACGCCCTT